>WPCG01091515.1_pt1 | contig 82143 bp, 78 predicted proteins | sample 5403311 | NCBI WGS metagenome assembly WPCG01 (sample SAMN12869467, study PRJNA574797) | sludge metagenome | isolation source: wastewater treatment of Control | place: China:Beijing | collected 2019-05-17 | reverse complement strand
CCAGGAGAGGACTTGAACCTCCACATCCGTAAGGATACTAGCACCTGAAGCTAGCGCGTCTACCAATTCCGCCACCTGGGCGCATCATGCATCTCGTCGTGTTCGCGGGTTTCCCGAAGGATGGTGCCCAGGAGAGGACTTGAACCTCCACGTCCTTACGGACACTAGCACCTGAAGCTAGCGCGTCTACCAATTCCGCCACCTGGGCGAACACGAGCGAGTCGAGCTGATAAAGAGCAGGGGAGCGGACTCCCGATCATCGATCCCGAGGGAGCGATGGTGCCCAGAAGAGGACTTGAACCTCCACGTCCTTACGGACACTAGCACCTGAAGCTAGCGCGTCTACCAATTCCGCCATCTGGGCAAGCGACGCGTATGTTACCCGTTTCCGGCGCCAATGCAAGGGGGAAGGGGCGGTCCAGAGGGATTTTTTTGCCAGCCTTCGCCGTCGCCGAGGCATGCCGAGGTTGGGTGGTGGCGTCCGCGGCGCTATACTGCGCCCATGACAATAGACCTTATCAGCAAGACCCCATGCCCGCGGCGCCCGTGCGCCACCTCCCTCCTGCCGTCCCCGACCCTGCCAAGGATGCTTACCGCATGACTCACTGGACGCTCAGCGACGACCCGCACGCTAGCCGCGAGGCCCACAAGTACGATAACCCTGCCCCCAGCCGCGAATATCTGCTCGCCCGGCTCGAAGAGTATGGCAAGCCGATCACTCACGAGAAGATGAGCCGGCTGCTGGGCCTGGATGACGATGAGCTGCAGGAGGCGGTGCGTCGTCGCCTGGCGGCCATGGAGCGGGATGGCCAGGTGCTGCGCAACCGCGCCGGCGCCTATGCGCTGATCGACAAGCTCGATCTGATCCGCGGCAAGGTGCTCGGCCACCGCGACGGTTTCGGCTTCCTGATCCGCGAGGATGGCAAGAAGCCCGATCTGGTGCTGCCACCGCGGCAGATGCGTCGGGTCTTCCACGGCGACTACGTGCTGGCGCGGGTCAGCGGACGCGATCGCCGCGGTCGCGACGAGGCGACCATCGCCGAGGTGCTCTCCCACAACACCCAGACCATCGTCGGCGTCTATCGCGAGAATACCCCCGAGTTCGGGGTGCTGATCCCGGAGAACCCCCGTATCACCCAGGAGGTGATCATTCCGCACAGCGCCTGCGGCGGGGCGAAGGATGGCCAGGTGATCTCGGCGAAGATCGTCCAGCAGCCGGCCACCCGGGTGCAGCCGGTGGGCGAGGTGGTCGAGGTGCTCGGCGAGCGCATGGACCCGGGGATGGAGATCGATATCGCCATCCGCAGCTATGAGATCCCCGCCGAGTTCCCGCCGGAGGTCCACGACCAGATCGCCAGCATGTCCGCCGAGGTGGCCGAGGAGGACAAGGCTCACCGTGTCGACCTGCGCGACGTGCCGCTGGTCACCATTGATGACGAGAGCGCCAAGGACTTCGACGACGCCGTCTGCGCCTGGAAGACCAAGTCCGGCAGCTGGAAGCTGCTGGTGGCCATCGCCGACGTCTCCCACTACGTGCGCCCGGGCAGCGCCCTGGACCAGGAGGCGATCCGCCGCGGCAACTCGGTCTACTTCCCGGGGCAGGTGGTGCCGATGCTGCCGGAGCTGCTCTCCAACGGCCTCTGCTCCCTCAATCCCGACGTCGACCGCCTGGCCCTGGTCTGCGAGATGAACATCTCCCAGAGCGGCGCCATCAGCCGCTATCGCTTCTACGAGGGGGTGTTCCGCTCCCACGCCCGTCTCACCTACAACAAGGTGGCGGCGATCCTCGATGAGGACGACGCGAGCGGCGATGCCCTGCGCGAGGAGTATCGCGAGCTGGTGCCCACCCTGAAGAACCTGCACTCGCTCTACCGGGTGCTGCGGGAGGCTCGGGAGGCCCGCGGGGCCATCGACTTCGAGACCACCGAGACGGCGATCCTCTTCAACGAGGAGCGCAAGATCGAGAAGATCGTCCCGCGCAGCCGCAATGACGCCCACAAGCTGATCGAGGAGTGCATGCTGGCGGCCAACGTGGCCACGGCGCGCTTCCTCGACAAGCACGACCTGCCGGCGCTCTACCGCATCCACGAGCGCCCCTCCCCGGAGCGCCTCGACAAGCTGCGCCTCTTCCTCTCGGAGCTCGGGCTCTCGGTGGGCGGCGGCGACGAGCCGACCCCCCAGCACTACCAGGAGCTGGCCGAGGTGATCAAGGATCGCCCCGATGCCGACGTTATCCAGACGGTGATGCTGCGCTCCATGAGCCAGGCGGTCTATTCGCCCCATAACGAGGGGCACTTCGGCCTGGCCTATCCCGCCTACGCCCACTTCACCTCGCCGATCCGCCGCTATCCGGACCTGCTGGTGCATCGCGCCATCCGCTCGGTGATCCGCGGTCCGCGCCAGACCAATACGGTGCTGCGTGCCGAGGGGGCGCCGGTGGAGCCGCCCAGCAAGTGGTGCCCCTACACCTTCGAGCAGATGCTCGAGCTGGGTGAGCACTGCTCCATGACCGAGCGGCGCGCCGACGACGCCACCCGCGACGTGGAGGACTGGCTCAAGTGCGAGTTCATGTCCGACAAGCTCGGCGAGGTGTTCGACGGCACCATCGCCTCGGTGACCGGCTTCGGCATCTTCGTGCGCCTCGACGATGTCTTCGTGGAAGGCCTGGTGCACGTCACCTCGCTGCCCTCCGACTACTACCACTACGAGCCGGAGAAGCACCGTCTCAAGGGGGAGCGCAGCGGCATGAGCTACCGGCTGGGCGACGGCGTCAGCGTGCAGGTGGCCCGGGTCGACCTCGACGATCGCAAGATCGATTTTGCCCTGGCCGACGACAAGCCCCGCCCCAAGCGTGCGCCGCGCCGCCGCCGCGCGGTGGACGACGCTCCCGACATGGGGCGCGCCCGTGCCGGCGGCAAGGCACCCAAGGGCGAAGCCGACAAGACGGTAGAGAGCGACGGTAAGAAGCGCGGTGGTCGCCGGCGCCGCTCGCGCCGCTGAGCTGGTTTCGATTCGACTGCCAGGGGCGCCGCGGCCTGCCGCCGGCGCCCCTCCTTGTGCCACCGCCAGGATGAATGAGATGAAACAGAAGCGACCCCGCCGCGCCTCCGGCGCGGCTCCGGCCACTCCCGGCGGCCTCGAGGCCGTGTTCGGCGTGCATGCGGTGCGCGCCCTGCTCGAGCGGGGCGAGGCGCCTCGGGAGCTCTGGGTGCAGGAGGGCAGTGCCGGTGCCCGCCTGGCCGAGCTGGTGGAGGAGGCGCGCCGGCGCGGCGCCCGGGTGCAGAGCCGTCCTCGGGACGAGCTCGAGCGTCTGGCTCAGGGGGCGGCCCACCAGGGGATCGTTGCCTTCGCCGCGCCGCTCGCCTTTGCCGACGAGGCGACGCTGTGGTTCCAGCTGGAGGCCTGGCCCCGGGCCGAGCCGCCGCTGCTGCTGGTGCTTGACGGCATCACCGACGTGCACAATTTCGGCGCCTGCCTGCGCAGCGCCGATGCCGCCGGCGCCCACGGCGTGATCGTGGCAAAGGACAAGGCCGCGCCGCTCAATGCCACGGTGCGCAAGGTGGCCTGCGGGGCCGCGGAGAGCGTGCCGGTCTACCAGGTCACCAACCTGGCCCGGGCCCTGGAGCGGCTCAAGGCGCTTGGCGTCTGGATCACCGGTACCGCCGGTGAGGCCGAGGGACTGCTCTACCAGGCCGACCTCACCGGCCCCACCGCTCTGGTGATGGGTGCCGAGGGCAAGGGGATGCGACGCCTCACCCGGGAGGCCTGCGACCTGCTGGTCAAGCTGCCCATGGCCGGTAGCGTCTCGAGCCTCAACGTCTCGGTGGCCACCGGCATCTGTCTCTTCGAGGCGGTGCGCCAGCGTGGTGCACGGTCGCCCGCGGCGTAGTGGGCGTGCCCCAACGACAGCGCCTGCCGGATGGCAGGCGCTGTCGTATCGGTGGCAGTGCTGGGCTCAGCCTTCCGAGGTCTCCGCCGCCGCGGCTTTCGCCCGGGCGCTGCGGGGCGCTTCGGGGGCATTGAGGAAGGCCTCCAGGGAGTCATCCATGGCGTCCAGCCAGCGGGTATGGTGGGGTGGCGCCTGGGTGCCGGTCATCAGCGAGCGGTAGGACTTGTCGCGGAAGGTCATGATCCCTTCGTGCTTGTCCTTCTCCCACTCCAGGAAGGTCTGGTTGACCCCCTCGATATCGAAGCTGGGGTAGTCGGTGGCCTCGATCAGTCCCGCCACATAGTCACCCTGGAAGCGGATCATCGCCTCGTCGTCCTCCAGCGCCTCCTCGCGCTCGCGCCAGGCGCGGCTGTCGGCCGCCATGGCGTCGCGGTCGGGCAGGGCGATGCGCCCAAGAATCACGTCGCGCACGTACCAGGCCTGGGCGTCGAACATGTTGAAGGTGTACCACTGATCCTGCATGCCCAGGTAGAAGAGCTTGGGGTTGGCTTCCCAGACCACGCCCCGGTAGAGGTCCAGCGGCCACAGGCGGTTGCTGGTCTGCAGGCGCAGTGACTCCGGCAGGAAGGGGAAGTGGTGCAGATAGCCGGTGCAGAGAATGATGGCGTCCACCTGCTTGCTGCTGCCGTCGGCGAAGTAGGCGGTGTTGCCGTCGACCCGCTGCAGCAGCGGCTTCTCTTCCCAGTTCTCGGGCCAGTCGAAGCCCATGGGGCGGGTGCGATAGCAGCTGGTAATGCTGCGCACGCCGTACTTGTAGCACTGGGAGCCGATATCCTCGGCGGAGTAGCTGCTGCCCACCAGCAGCACGCTCTTGCCTTGAAACTCCAGGGCGTCCCGGAAATCGTGGGCGTGGAGGATGCGGCCGTTGAAGGTGTCGAAGCCCTCGAACTCCGGCACGTTGGGCGTGGAGAAGTGGCCGGAAGCCACCACCACATGGTCGAACACCTCGCTTTCGACCACGTCGCGGTCATGGTCGTGCACGGTGACCAGGAAGGTGCCGTCGCTCTCCCGGTACTCCACGTGGCGGACCGGGCAGTTGAAGCGGATGAAGCGGCGCACGCCGGCCTTCTCGACGCGCCCCTTGATGTAGTCCCAGAGCACGGCACGGGGCGGGTAGGAGGCGATCGGCTTGCCGAAGTGCTCCTCGAAGCTGTAGTCGGCGAACTCCAGGCACTCCTTGGGGCCGTTGGACCACAGGTAGCGGTACATGCTGCTGTGAACGGGTTCGCCGTTGGCATCGAGGCCGGTACGCCAGGTGTAGTTCCACTGGCCGCCCCAGTCGCTCTGCTTCTCGAAGCAGACCAGGTCGACCGGCTCGGCGCCCTGGTCGAAGGCGGACTGGAAGGCTCGCAGCTGGGCCAGGCCGCTGGGGCCGGCGCCGATGATGGCAACGCGTTTGGTCATTCGCTACTCCGTGACGGATGCCGCCGTGGCGCGCTTGGCAGGCGCCCCGGCGGTATCGGGTGAACAAGAGATCCCCCTCCTGCGCCGCTGGTGGGGCGAGGAGAGCATGGATGAGGCTCGATGCGGCCTTTCCCCTGGGGCGGGGCCTGGTCCGGGGCGAGAGGGCGGTGCGGTGCGCCGGGCGCAAGGCGAGCGGGGTGGCGTGCCCGCTTCCAGGCAGGGCCTGTGAAGCGGATCGAGGCAATCCATAATTTTTCGTTATCAAATTATGGGTGTTTGATTATTATTGTCAACACTCCGGCGGCTGTCCCGGTCTCCTGCCCAGGCGCCTTCGGGCGATGGGGCGGGGCCTTGGCTTGCCATCCCCGTCGGTACTCTCTAGAATACCTGCGCCCGTTCGTCCATCGAGCGGGCATTCGTGTTTTTCCGAATCACCTCCTTGCTTCCCTGGAGTCAAGACCTCCCGAGGAAGCTGCCAAACCGCAAGGAGATCCCATGCGTCACTACGAAATCGTGTTCATGGTCCACCCGGACCAGAGCGAGCAGGTTCCGGCCATGGTCGAGCGCTACACCAGCCTCGTCACCGAGAACGGCGGTACCGTGCATCGCCTCGAGGATTGGGGCCGTCGTCACCTGGCCTACCCGATCAACAAGATCCACAAGGCTCACTACGTGCTGATGAACGTGGAGTGCGAAGGCGAGACCCTCGACGAGATCGAGAACATCTTCCGCTTCAACGACGCCATCATTCGCAGCCTGGTCGTGCGCTGCAAGGAAGCGATCACCGAAGCTTCCCCGATGATGAAGCCGGTGGAAGAGAAGCGCGCCCGTCGCGAAGACAAGCCCCGCGCCGAAACTGCCTGATCTCACCCATCGCACGTCTGAAGGAGTCTTCACATGGCACGCTTTTTCCGCCGCCGCAAGTTCTGCCGTTTCACCGCCGAGGGCGTGAAGCAGATCGACTACAAGGATCTGGACACCCTCAAGGCCTACATCACCGAGACCGGCAAGATCGTTCCCAGCCGCATCACCGGTACCAAGGCCCGTTATCAGCGCCAGCTGGCCACCGCTGTCAAGCGCGCCCGCTACCTGGCCCTGCTGCCCTACACCGATAGCCACCAGTAAGCGCCTGGCGTGATGCTCGCAATCGCCCGCTGGATGATGCGGGGCACGCCCTACGCCGTCGGCGGGGCCGCCCTCTCCACGCTGATCCCCTGGCTGTTCTGGCTGGGGGCCGCCATCGCGGCCCTGGTCACCCTGCGTCGTGGGCTGTCACCGGCGCTGCCGGTGATCGTCGCGGCCGGGGTGCCGGCCGGCTGGTGGTGGGCCCAGGGCGACGTCATTCCGCTGACCAGTGTGCTGCTGGTGACGCTGATGGCCGTCGTGCTGCGCTCCCGCATGCGCTGGAGCGAGGCGCTGATCGCCGGCGCCCTGGTCGGCGCCGGGATGATCCAGTTCGGCGTCTTCCTGCCGCCGGGCGGGGCGGGGCCCATGCTGGAGCAGCTGCGCCAGGGGTCTCCCGAGGTGGAGCGCCTGCTCAGCGAGCTGGCCAGCCAGGGGCTCGATACCGAGCAGCTGGCCGGAATGCTGATCGGCGGTATCACGGGGCTGGTGGTGCTGATTGCCGCCGTGGCCTGCCTGGCCCTGGCGCGCAGCTGGCAGGCGGGGCTCTACAACCCCGGGGGCTTCCGCGATGAGTTCCACGCCATGCGCCTCACCTCCCGGGAGCTCGCCGTGCTGGTGGTCCTCGGGGTCGTGGGCGCCGTGCTCGGGCTGCCGGCACTCGGCATGCTGCTGTGGATACCGCTGCTGGTCGCCGGCATCGCGCTGGTACACGGTTATATCGGACTGAAAGGGATGAACGGGCTGTGGCTGATCCTCTTCTATGTGCTGTTGATCACCACCTGGCCCATGATTCTGATCGTGCTGCTGCTGGCCTTCATCGACGTCTTCGCGGATTTCCGCGGGCGCATCGCCAGCCGCAACTGACAAGAGGTTAACGAGATGGAAGTCATTCTGCTCGACAATATTGGCAAGCTCGGCGGCCTGGGTGACCAGGTGACCGTCAAGCCCGGCTACGGCCGCAACTACCTGGTGCCCTACGGCCTCGCCGTGCCGGCCTCCAAGGAGAACATCGAGGCCTTCCAGGCCCAGCGCGCCGAGCTCGAGGCCCAGGCCGCCGAGCGCAAGGCCGAGGCCGAGGCTCGCGCTGAGCAGCTCAACGAGATCGAACTCTCCCTGGTCGCCAAGGCCGGCGACGAGGGCAAGCTGTTCGGCTCCATCGGTCCCCGCGACCTGGCCGAGGCCATCGCCTCTGCCGGCTTCGACGTGGCCAAGAGCGAAGTGAAGATGCCGGAAGGCCCGATTCGTGCCACCGGCGAGTACGACATCCACCTGCAGCTGCATGCGGAAGTCGACGCCACCGTGCGCGTGGTGGTCGTGGCCGAATAAGCCGCGTCCGCAGCGCCAGATGAGGGGCGCGGGGAGAGATCCCCGCGCCCCTCGTCGTTTCGCTACCCCCGGCCAGGCCCTGGCCGCAGACGTTGGGCTCGCCCATGCGGCCTGCCGCTCGTCTGGGGTAGAATAGCCTCCCCGCAACGCCCAGGTTGAGTCACGCCATGTCTGAGATCCTCGAGCAGGACAAGGAAACCGCCGCCCTCAAGGTGCCGCCCCACTCGCTCGAGGCGGAGCAGTCGGTGCTGGGCGGGCTGATGCTCGACAACCAGGCTTGGGATAACGTCGCCGACCGCCTGGTGGCCGACGACTTCTACCGCTACGAGCACCGCCTGATCTTCAACGTCATGGCGGAGCTGGCCGAGGCGGCCCGCCCCCTGGACGTGGTGACCCTCTCCGAGGCGCTGGAAGGGCGCGACCAGCTCGATACCGTGGGCGGTCTCGCCTACCTGGCGGAGCTGGCCCGCAATACCCCCTCGGCGAGCAATATCCGCGCCTATGCCGATATCGTTCGCGAGCGGGCCACCCTGCGCAAGCTGATCCGCGCCGCCAGCCAGATCGCCGACGGCGCCTTCAGCCCCCAGGGGCGGCCGGCGGACGAGCTGGTCGATGAGGCGGAACGCCTGGTCTTCCAGATCAGCGAGGAGCGCCCCAAGTCGGGCGGGCCCATCGGCATGAGCGAGCTGCTCGCCAAGGCGGTGGATCGCATCGATGAGCTCTTCAACATGAAGGGGGAGATGACCGGCCTCTCCACCGGCTTTCGCGACCTGGACGAGATGACCTCGGGCCTGCAGCCCTCGGACCTGGTGATCATCGCGGGCAGGCCCTCGATGGGCAAGTGCATCATGGCCGGCTCGCGGCTGTTGGATCCGGCCAGCGGGGCGCTGGTCACCATCGACGAGCTGGTGGAGCGTCGGGAGGCCGACCTGCTCACGCTGGCCGATAATTTTCGCCTGGCGCCGGCGCGCGCCAGCGCCTTCGTGGATGATGGGCACAAGCCCGTCTTTCGGGTTCGCACGGCGCTCGGGCGCGAGATATGCACGACCCTGACACACCCCTTCCTGACCGGCGACGGCTGGCAGCCCCTGGAGCGTCTTGGGGTAGGGGAGCGCGTGGCCGTGCCGAGGCGTCTGCCGGTCTTCGGCAGCGAGCGCCTGCCTGAGCATCAGGTGAAGGTGCTGGCCTACATGATCGCGGATGGCGGTGCGACCCAGACCAATGCGCTTTTTACCAATGCCGACCCGCGCCTGCGCGCGGAGTTCGCTGAGGCGGTGTCGGCCTTTCCCGGCCTGGTGTGTCGGTTGGTGAAGAGCGCCGGGCGTACGCCGACCCTGCGCGTGAGCCGTGAGCCTGAGGCCCTGGCCACGGCGCGCCAGGCTTTCGGCGAAGCGCTTCGCGGGGCTCTGGCTCGGGCCAGGATGACTGGGGAGGCGCTGGCGGGTGCGCTCAACGTCAGCAAGGCGGCGGTCAGTGGCTGGTGTCAGGGCCGGGCCATGCCCGCCGAAGCGACGTTCGGGCGACTCTGCCACTTACTGGAGGTGCCGCCTGCCGAGCTTGACGTGGCCGACTATGCCCAGGCGGCGAAAAATGCCACCAGCCCGATGCGGCGCTTTCTGGAGTCCCACGGGGTATGGGGCCTAAAGGCCCCGGAGAAGCGCATTCCCGCCGGTGTCTTCCGACTCGAGAAGCCGCTGTTGGCACTCTTCCTCAACCGGCTCTTCGCCTGTGACGGCAGCGCCTTCGTACAGGCCAACGGCCAGGCCAGGGTCAGCTACGCCTCCTCCAGTCGCGAGCTGATCCGGGAGGTGCAGCACCTGCTGCTGCGCTTTGGCATCCTGGCCAAGGTGCGTGAGAAGCCCCATGCCCAGGCCAGCCCTGACTGCCTGCCCTGGGAGCTGGAGATTCTCGATCGCTCGAGCCTGGAGGTCTTTGCTGGCGAGATCGGTATCTTCGGGAAGGAGTCTCGGCTCGCCGATGTCGTGGCCTGCCTGGCGGGCAAGCGCCGCCACAGCAATCGCGACGGTCTGCCGCGCTCGGTCAATCGCTATGTGAAGGCGGTCAAGGGAGATCGTTCCTGGCGCCGCCTCTTCGAAGCGGCCGGTCGCCGGCTGCCCGAGGGCGGCAACTTGCACCTCAGCGGCGTAAGCGAACGCTGCCTGTCGCGGGCGCGCGCGGCGGAACTCGCGGCGGTGCTGCAGGATGATTACCTGGCGAACCTGGCTGGCTCGGACCTCTACTGGGACGAGATCGTCGAGATCACGCCCCTGGGGCGCCAGCAGGTCTATGACCTGACCGTGGAGGGGACCCACAACTTCGTGGCCGAGGATGTCTGCGTCCACAACACCACCTTCGCCATGAACCTGGTGGAACACGCGGTGATCGCCAGCGACAAGCCGGTGATGGTCTTCTCCATGGAGATGCCCGCCGAGTCGCTGATGCTGCGCATGCTCTCGTCGCTGGGGCGCATCGACCAGACCCGGGTGCGCACCGGCCAGCTGGAGGACGAGGATTGGCCTCGGCTCACCTCGGCGGTCAACCTGCTCAAGGACAAGCAGCTCTTCATCGACGACACCGCGGCGCTCTCCCCCAACGAGATGCGTTCGCGTATCCGCCGGGTGGTGAGGGAGCACGGCAACGTCGGGCTGGTGATGATCGACTACCTGCAGCTGATGCAGATCCCCGGTTTCTCCGAGAACCGCACCGGCGAGATCTCCGAGATCTCCCGCTCGCTGAAGGGCATGGCCAAGGAGTTCGGCTGCCCCGTGGTGGCGCTCTCCCAGCTCAACCGCTCCCTGGAGCAGCGCCCCAACAAGCGCCCGGTGATGTCGGATCTTCGTGAAAGTGGAGCGATTGAACAGGATGCAGACGTCATCGCCTTCGTCTATCGCGACGAGGTCTACAATCCGGACAACCCCGACAACCAGGGGCTGGCCGAGCTGATCATCGGCAAGCAGCGCAACGGTCCCATCGGCACGGTGCACATGGCCTTCATCGGCAAGTACACCCGCTTCGAGGATCTGGCGCCGGACAGCTACGGCGACACCTTCGGTGAGTGAGTCAGGCCTCCCGGCTTGAGCCGAGCGGCTGGGGCCGTATAATGCCGAGCCCCTGGAGCCGAGCGGCACCCCGTGCCGCCGGCCGAACAGCATCGAGCGAAAGGAGAGAACATGGCAGGCGGATTCCGGCGCGGCAATCGGCAGCGCACCCCCAAGCTGGAGGCGCGCGGTAAACTCCAGTCCCTGGAGCGCGAGGGCCCCTTCAAGGAGTGGCTGGGCATGCCCGACCTCTACCGCTATCAGCTGGTGGTGGAGGGGGAGAGCTACAGCTACCAGACCGAAGACGCCGAGCTGCCGGTGCAGGTCGGCGACCGAGTGGTGTTCCGCTACAAGGAGACCAAGGCGGGCAAGTGGATCGACCGCAACTCCCTGGGCAAGGCGATCGATCCCTCCAGCTATCAGTAACTTGCGGAACCCTCCCGGGCATCGGTGGTCATAGCGTCCACATGCAGCCGTCATCCAGATGTCATCTCATGGCGTCAGGCTGTGCGGAGCAGCAATCACAAGGTTCCCAGGAGGGAAGCATGGAATTCAAGGACCTCAAGGCCTTCGCGGCCCAGCATGACAACTACGAGATCCGCGTCATCGGCCATGCCGGCAGCCGCTTCTATCAGGTGGAGCTGGAAGACATCGAGGGCCAGCGCCATATGCTGACCCACCGGGGCAAGCCGGTGCTCTACCGCGCCCTGGACGACGTCTATCTGGAGCTCAAGCGCGCCGGCATCCATCGTGCCTATCTGGTGCAGTACGTGCCCCACGACGAGGTGATCGGCCGCGACGCCCACTACCAGGATCCGCTCACCTCGCGGATGCCGCTAGTGTTCTAGAGCCCCCACGCCGCCCGGAGCAACAGCGCTCCCTTTCCCGCCTATCGCTTCCGCCGCCGTCCCTCAAGCCAGCGCCCCAGGCGCACCCGGCGGCGGGCAAACCAGAGATACCCAGCGTCCAGCGCGGCCGCCACCCCCGGCAGGCTGCTTAGCCACACCAGCCTTCGATACCCCAGCACGGCGTAGAGCGCCCGGCTGGCGTCCATGCCGATGAACCAGCGCCCCTCGGCGTCCTGCAGGTGCAGTCGTCCCATCATCGCCTCGAAGCGCTTCCCCAGGGCCTCGGCATCGAACTCCGGCGCCTGGATATCCACCAGGGCCACGCGTTCCCGACGCGGGTGGCGCGAGAGCCAGGCCACCTCTCGCTGGCAGAGCGGGCAGTGGCCGTCGTGATAGAGGGTGACCGGGGGGGTGGCGGAGAGGGCGGCGCGTCGACTCATGGGGTGTCCTCAGGATGCGTGGGCTCGTGGGGAACCGGCTCGGAGGCGTAGCCGGCCAGGTGGTGGCGGCGCTGCTCGTGTGCGGCGTCGCGCCAGGCGCTCGAGCGGGGCAGCGCGTCCAGGAAGGCCTGGGCCTGTTCCCGCATGGCCGAGCGCTTCGCGTCGCTCATCCTCGTCAGCGAGCCGTAGATCAGCTTCATGCGCGGGTTGGCGGAGAGGGTCTCGGCGTGGCGCTCGAGGAAGCGCCAGTAGAGGGCGTTGAGGGGGCAGGCGCCCTCGCCGGTGACCTTCTTCGGGTCGAAGCGGCAGTGGCGGCAGTGGTCCGACATGCGGTCGATATACTTGCCCGAGGCGCAGTAGGGCTTGGAGCCCATCAGGCCGCCGTCGGCGTGCAGCACCATGCCCAGCACGTTGGGTAGCTCCACCCACTCGCAGGCGTCGGCGTAGACCGCCAGGTACCAGTCACAGAGCGCCTCGGGGGAGACGTCGCAGAGCAGGGCGATGTTGCCGGTGACCATCAGCCGCTGGATATGGTGGGCGTAGGCATTGTCGCGGGTCATCTCGATGGCTCGGCGCAGGCAGCGCAGCTCGGTGTCGCCGCTCCAGTAGCAGGCGGGCAGCTCGCCGTTTGCTCCCAGGGCGTTGCCGCGCTTGTAGTCGGGCATGCGAGTCCAGTAGAGGCCGCGCACATACTCCCGCCAGCCCAGAATCTGGCGGATGAAGCCCTCCACCGAGTTGAGGGGCGCGCGCCCCTCGAGATACTCCCGCTCGGCGGCTTCGCACACCTCCCGGGGGGAGAGCAGGCCGATATTGAGCGCCGCCGAGAGCCGGGAGTGGAAGAGGAAGGGCTCGCTGTCGCTGATGGCGTCCTGGTAGCGACCGAAGTCGGGCAGCAGGTGAGCCAGGAAGTGGCGCAGGTCGACCAGCGCCTGGCGCCGCGTCACCGGCCACTGAAAGCCTGCCAGGCCGCCGAAGTGATCGCCAAAATGCTCCTCGACCAGGGCCATCACCGCCTCGGTGGTGGCGTCCAGGCCGTGGCGGGGCGCGGCGGGTATCTCGAGGGCATCGGGCAGCGGCTCACGGTTGTCGGCGTCGTAGTTCCACTTGCCGCCGGCGGGGGCGCCGCCCTCCATCAGCAGGCCCGTACGGCGACGCAGTTCGCGATAGAAGTACTCCAGGCGCAGCGCCTTGCGGCCGTCTGCCCAGGCGGCGAATGCCTCCGGCGTGGTGTAGAAGCGGTCGTCCTCGATCAGGCGCCAGGGGAGGGGGGCGCCCGCACGCGCCGTCATCGCCTGCCACAGTCGCCACTCGCCGGGGCGCACCGCACGGATCTCGTCGCAGCCGTAGAGGGCCGCCAGGCGCTCGGCCTCCGGGATCAGCGACTGCAGGTTGTCGGGGTCGTCCAGGGCGCTGTAGTGCACCCGCAGCCCGCGGCTGCGCAGCGCCTCGGCGAAGTGGCGCATGGCGGAGAGGATCAGGGCGACCTTCTGGGGATGATGGGGCACGTAGCGCCCTTCGCCGGCCACTTCGCACAGCGCCACCACGGCGTCATCGGGCAGGTCGCCCAGGCTGGCAAGGTCAGTGCTCAGCTGGTCGCCGAGGATCAGCACCAGGGGGCGGGGCATGTTGTTTACCTCAAGCTGTACAAATATAGATGATAGTACAACTCGATCACCCCTCAGGGCGAGGGGCCTGATACACTAGCGCCACCTCATCTTTTGCGCGCATCGATCAAGGAGCCCAGCCATGACCACCCCGACCAAGGAACCGGCCAACGCTGCCATGGACCGCCCCGGCGAGGGTCGCCTGGCCCACGCCCCCGCCGACCATCCGCCCGTTCGGCGCGCCCGAGTCGGCGTGGTGCTGGCCAACCTGGGCACCCCGGACGCCACCGACTACTGGTCCATGCGCCGCTATCTCAGCGAGTTTCTCTCCGACAAGCGGGTGGTGGACTACCCGAGCTGGAAGTGGCAGCCGCTGCTGCAGCTGATCATCCTGTCGCGGCGCCCCTTCAAGTCCGGGGAGGCCTATCGCAGCATCTGGAACACCGAGAAGGACGAGAGCCCGCTTTTGACCATCACCCGGGAACAGACCCGCAAGGTGGCCGAGGGTCTCGAGGGGCTGTTCGGCGACGGAGTGATGGTCGACTTCTGCATGCGCTATGGCAACCCCTCCACCGACAGCGTGCTCAAGCGCATGCAGGCGGCGGGCTGCGAGAAGATCCTCTTCTTCCCGCTCTACCCCCAGTACGCCTCGCCGACCACGGCCACCGCCAACGACCACGCCTTCCGTACCCTGATGCAGCTCAAGTGGCAGCCCGCCCTGCGCACAGTGCCCGCCTACTTCGAGCATCCGCGCTATATCGAGGCGCTGGCCAATACGGTGCGCGAGGGCTATGCCGCCGCCGAGACCCCGCCGGAGGTGCTGGTGGCCTCCTACCACGGGGTGCCCAAGCGCTTCCTGATGGAGGGCGACCCCTACCACTGCCAGTGCCAGAAGACCACGCGGCTGCTGCGCGAGGCGCTGGGCTGGGAGGCGGACGCCGTCCAGACCGCCTTCCAGTCCCAGTTCGGTCCCGAGGAGTGGGTGGGGCCCCAGACGGTGGAGCACGTGGCCGAGCTGGCCCGCCAGGGGAAGAAGCATATCGCGGTGATCTCGCCGGCCTTTGCCTCGGACTGCGTGGAGACCCTGGAGGAGATCGAGGAGGAGATCCGCGAGGCCTTTATCGAAGCGGGGGGCGAGACCTTCACCTATATCCCCTGCCTTAACGATCGCGACGACCATATCGCCGCGCTGCTGGCGGTGATCGAGAACGAACTCGCCGGCTGGGTCAGCCGCCAGGCCTGAGGCGTGATGCCCGCCCCGTCAGCGGGGCAGGCGTCCCTTGCGCTTCTGGCGGCGGGAGCGCCAGGGGTGGCGCGCCTTGGCCGGGCGCGCGACCCGGCTCTGGCCCACGTCCTCGTCGCGGAACTCCGGCACCGAGCCCCGGGTGCCGGTAGTGAAGCGCAGGTGCATGTGCAGGCCGGTCTTGGCCAGCATATGGCCGGTCACCGGGGCGGTGATGAACAGGAACAGGGTGATCAGCAGCTCCTGGACGTGAAACTCGCCCTGGGTCACCGTGAAGTAGAGCATGGAGGCGATCAGGGTACAGCCGATCCCCAGAGTGGTGCCCTTGGTGGGGCCGTGCAGGCGCATGAAGAAGTCCTTGAACTGCAGCATGCCCAAGGAGCCGGTAAAGGCGAAGATGCCGCCCGCCACGAGCAGGAAGGCGACCACGGCTTCGGCCAGCAGATAGAGGTTCATGGTCGGCTCCTTACTCGATGATGTCGCCGCGCAGCAGGTAGCGGCAGATGGCCATGGTGCCCACGAAGCCGAGCATGGCGATCAGGATCGCGGCCTCGAAGTAGGTCTTGGTGTTCAGCCAGAGCCCCAGCAGCACGATCAGCGCGATGGAGTTGACGTAGAGGGTGTCCAGGGCCAGCAGGCGGTCCGGGACATCGGGCCCCTTGGCCAGGCGAAAGACATTCATGGCCATGGCCATCACGATCAGCGAAAGGCTGATCATCAGCGCGATGTCTAGCATTCGAAGATCTCCTTGAGCGGGCGCTCGTAGCGCTCCTGTATCTCGCGTACCAGCGCCTGCTCGTCGTGCATGTCCAGCACGTGGATCAGCAGCGAGGAGCGGTCCAGGCGGACATTGGTGGAGACGGTGCCCGGCGTCATGGTGATGGTGTTGGCCAGCAGGGTGATGGTCAGCGGGTCCTTGACCGAGAGCGGGTACTCCACGAAGCCGGGGTGGGGCTCACGCTTCGGCGAGAGGATCAGCAGGCTGACCTGAACGTTGGCCTTGACGATATCGTAGAGCACCACCAGCACGAACCAGGCCAGCTTGATGGGGTGCCTGACCTGGGGCAGGGGCTCCCAGAAGCCTCGGGTGAGCAGCGGAATCACCACGGCCAGGACGGCGCCGAGAATCAGCTGGCCGGGCGCGATGCTGCGCACCAGCAGAAGCCAGGTGATCAGCAGCACCAGCGACAGGGTAGGAGTGGGCAGCAGGCGACCCATGGCTTTCATGGTGACTCTCCCTCGATGGTGAGCCGTCCGAACTGGAGGGCGGGGGATTCGCCGAGCAGCCGGGCGATCACCGCCTGGGGCTCGGCCAGCTGTTCGGCGGTGGCCTGGGTATAGCCGCTGACCGGCCCGGCGAAGGCGACCAGCAGGGGGGCGCTGGCCAGCAGCCAGAGCACCCCCGCCAGCTGGGGCCGGGTGACGCGACCGCTATCGACCTCGCCCTTGTAGCTGGCCCAGAAGAACACCGAGCCGGCCCGGGACATGGCGATCAGCGCGCAGAGGCCGGCCAGCAGCAGCAGCGGCCAGAGCCACAGCCGCGCCGACCCCTCGGCGGCCTGCATCAGCAGGGCCTTGCCGAGCGCCCCGGCCAGGGGCGGCAGGCCCGCCACCGCCACGGCGGCGACCAGGAACATGCCGCCCAGCAGGTGGCGCTGATGGAGCCGGCGGCCGCGCACCAGGCGGGTGCCCGCCTTGCCGCGCTGCTGGCTGATCAGCTCGGCGATCAGGTAGAGGGCGCCACAGATCAGGGTGGTATGGGGCAGGTAGTAGAGGAGGGCGCCGACGGCATCGATGGAGCCCAGCGCCGTGCCGGCCATCAGGGTGCCCACGGAGACCAGCACCAGGTAGGCCACCAGGGTGCGCAGGTCCCGGGCCGCCAGCACCCCGACGCCCGCCAGGGCGATGGTGGCCAGCCCCGACCACCACAGCCAGGTGGCAATCGCCTCGGCTACCGGGGTGTCGGCGAAGATCAGCGACTGCACGCGCAGGATGGCGTAGAGGCCGAGCTTGGTCATGATGGCGAACAGGGCGGCCACCGGCGCCGGCGCCGCCGCATAGGTGCGCGGCAGCCAGAAGTAGAGGGGCAGCAGCGCCGCCTTGAGACTGAAGACCACGATCAGCAGCAGGGCGCCGGCGGTGACCAGGGCCGCCTGGTCGCCGGACATCTGCGCCACCCGGCGCGCCATGTCGGCCATGTTGAGGGTGCCGGTGGCGCCGTAGAGCACCCCCAGGGCGACGATGAACAGCGCCGAGCCGGCCAGGTTCAGGATCACATAGTGCAGGCCGGCGCCGATGCGCTCCTTGCCGCCGCCGTGCATCATCAGGGCGTAAGAGGCCAGCAGGGTGATCTCGAAGAAGACGAAGAGGTTGAACATGTCGCCGGTCAGGAAGGCGCCGTTGAGCCCCATCAGCTGCAGCTGGAAGAGCCCGTGGAAGTTGGTGCCGCGGGCATCCTCGCCGGCGCAGGCGAAGAGCACGCTGCCCAGTGCCAGCACGGCGGTCAGGATCAGCATCAGCGCGGAGAGCCGGTCCAGCATCAGCACGATGCCGAAGGGGGCGTGCCAGTTGCCCAGCGCATAGAAGAGCATCTGGCCGCCGCCCGCCACGGCCAGCAGCCAGGCGGCCACCAGCACCTGGGCCACGCAGAGGGCGGTGCTGAGCTGGCGCCTCCGGGTATCGCTGGCCTGGTTGAAGAGCAGCAGGGCAAGGGCGCCGATCATGGGGATCAGGATCGGCAGGGTCACGAGGTGCTGGCTCATTTAGCGTCTCCCGCTTCGCCGGACTGGCCGTCCACGTGGTCACTGCCCAGCTCGCTGCGGGCGCGGATCGCCAGGATCACCACGAAGGCGGTCATGGCGAAGCCGATCACGATGGCGGTGAGCACCAGCGCCTGGGGGAGGGGGTCGGAGGGGGTGATCGATTCGCCGATGACCGCGGCGGCGTGGGTGTTGAGTCCGCCGGTGGAGAAGAGGAAGAGGTTCACCGCATAGCCGAGCAGGGCCAGGCCGATGATCACCGGGAAGGTGCGCCCGCGCAGCAGCAGGTAGATACCGCTGGCGGTAAGGACACCGACCACCAGGGAAAAGAGGGCTTCCATCAACGTTCCTCCAGCGTCGGGCGGTGGATCGTGGTGACCCGGCCCAGGTTGATCAGGATCATCAGGGTGGCGCCGACCACGGCCAGGTAGACCCCCACATCGAAGAGCATGGCCGAGGCGAGTTCGATCTCACCGATCAGCGGGATATGGAAGTGACCGAAGGTCGAGGTCAGGAAGGGGTAGCCGAAGAGCCAGCTGGCAAGGCCGGTGGCCACGGCGACGACCAGGCCGGAGACCGCCACCGCCGGGTAGGAGATCGGCAGCCGTTCCCGAGTCCAGTCGTGGCCCCGGGCCATGTACTGCAGGATCAGCGCCACGGCGGTGATCAGGCCGGCGATAAAGCCGCCGCCGGGCTGGTTGTGGCCGCGCAGGAAGATATAGACCGAGACCAGCAGGGCCAGGGGGAGCAGGATCTGGGCGATCACGGCGAGGATCAGCGGGTAGCGGTGGCGCGACCAGCGGATCCCCTCCAGGTTGCCCGACGGCTTGAAGAGCTTCATGCGGTTGAGCAGCTTGAAGGTGGCCAGGCCCGCCAGGGTGAGCACGGTGATCTCGCCCAGGGTGTCGTAGCCCCGGAAGTCCACCAGGATGACGTTGACCACGTTGGTGCCGCCGCCGCCCGGCACCGCCTCGCGCAGGAAGTAGTCGGCGATGGAGATGGTCTCCCGGGTCAGCAGGGCGTAGTTGAGCATCGCCACCACCAGCCCCAGGGAAGCCGCCAGCAGCAGGTCGCGCAGGATGCGCCGCTGGGAGACCAGCAGCGGCGGGCGCTGGGGCAGGAAGAAGAGCGCCAGGATGAAGAGGATCATCGAGACCACCTCCACCGAGAGCTGGGTCAGTGCCAGGTCGGGGGCGGAGAAGCGCACGAAGGTGAGCGAGACGGTCAGGCCTACCACTGAGAGCATCAGCAGCGAGACCAGCCGCCAGCGGTGGCTCAGGGCGCTGCCGACGGCGCCGAAGATGATCAGCGCCGCCCCCAGCACCAGCATGCCGTCCAGGGGCTGCATGCCGAGGGGGCCGGTCAGAGTTTCGAGGTTGGCCAGCCCCACCCCCACCATGACCAGCGCACAGAGCACCAGCAGCGCCTGGTAGCGCTGCAGGGAGCCGTTTTCCAGGCGCTGGGTCAGCCAGAGGGTAGCCTTGATCACCCTCAGCACCGCCGCCTCGAAGGTCAGGCTGGCATCCCGTGCCGGGAAGAGGGCGGCGATGTTGGCCAGGCGGCGATGGTGACGCACCAGCAGGATGCCGCCGATGACCGCCATCAAGCTCATGGCGAGGGGCAGGTTGAGGCCGTGCCACAGCGCCAGGGAGATCAGCGGGGTGGTATCACCCTGGACGGCGAGGCTGGCGGCGTTGACCAGCGGGGCGGCCAGGGTCATGGGGAAGAGCCCCACTGCCAGGCTCATGGCGGCCAGGAAGAGGCCAGGGGCCAGCATGCCCCGGGCCGGGTCATGGACGTGCATGGGCGGCTCGGCCTTCTGCTCCCGGGTGAGCTTGGGCGCGGCGAAGAAGAGGCTCCAGATCAGGCGCAGCGAGTAGGCCACCGAGAGAGTGGCGGCCACCATCACCAGCAGCGGAATCAGGCCGCTCAGGGCCCCCAGCACGTCGTTGATCAGGCTCTGCTCGAAGAGCATCTCCTTGGAGAGAAAGCCGTTGAAGGGAGGGAAGCCGGCCATGGCGGCGCCCGCCAGGATCACCATGGTGCCGGTCAGCGGCATCATCGACCAGAGCGCCCCCAGGCGGTCGATGTCCCGGGTGCCGGTCTCGTGATCGATGATCCCCACGCTCATGAAGAGCGCCGCCTTGAAGGTGGCGTGGTTGAGGATATGGAAGACCGCGGCGACGATGGCCAGCGGGCTGCCCAGCCCCAGCAGCAGGGTGATCAGCCCCAGGTGGCTCACCGTGGAGAAGGCGAGGATCCCCTTGAGGTCGCGCTGCAGCAGGGCGAACCAGGCGGCGTAGAGCATGGTGGTCAGGCCCACCAGGGAGAGCGCTACCGCCCACAGCTGGCTGTCGCCCAGGGCCGGGGTGAGGCGTGCCATCAGGAAGACCCCCGCCTTGACCATGGTGGCCGAGTGCAGGAAGGCCGAGACCGGGGTAGGGGCCGCCATGGCGTGGGGGAGCCAGAAGTGGAAGGGGAACTGGGCCGACTTGGTGAAGGCGCCGAGCAGCACCAGTACCAGGATCAGCGGGTAGTGCGCCGAGGCGCGGATGGCGTCGCCGGCGGCCAGCACGTCCGCCATGGCGAAGCTGCCCACCACGTTGCCGATCAGCAGCAGGCCGGCGAGCAGCGCCAGGCCGCCGGCGCCGGTGACCGCCAGCGCCATGCGCGCACCGCGGCGGGCGTCGCTCCTGTGGCCCCAGAAACCGATCAGCAGGAAGGAGGAGACGCTGGTCAGCTCCCAGAAGAGCCACAGCAGGATAAGGTTGTCCGCCATGGCGATGCCGACCATGGCGGTCATGAACAGCATCATGTAGGCGAGGAAGCGACCGTCATCCTCGTCGGCGCTGAGGTAGTGGCCGGCGTAGTAGAGGATCAGGCTGCCGATGCCCAGAATCAGCAGCGCAAAGAGCAGGGTCAGGCCGTCGATGCGCAGCGCCAGGTCGAGGCCGAGCAGGGGCATCCAGGTCAGGGAGACCGAGACCACCTCACCGGCCAGCACCGCCGGAGCGTGGATCAGCACCAGGCCCAGGGCGAGCAGGGGGGCAACGAGGGTCGCGAGCGTGCAGAGGCGTCGGCCGTGGCGGGAGGTGGCAACCGGCACCAGGGCGCCGAGAAGAGTGAGAAGGGGAATCCACAGCAGTGCCATCGGTATGCTCGTCCACTCAGTGGCGGAAGCGTACCTTCCAGGCCCTGGACGCCGGGGCGGCGCCTGTGGCCCGGGCAGTCACGTCACCGCCCGGCTCGTCTTCATTCCGCTGGCCAGCAGCCACCGGAGCGCTGGGGTGCGGCAACCGGGCGCGGCCGAAAATCGCATGGTAATCATTCACTAATGATATGATGTCGACTTCCGTTTAAGGTAACGCGCAGCCCGTTCTTGCCACTCGCCGGCGAGAGTCTATAGGCTTTCTCTATTGATAAACAGGCTCCAGGGTGCTGCGCTGCGTCATCCATTAGGCGAATGCTGATCCAGATCAGACCGCCTGCCATGCGCCCTTGGACCCTAGGACGAACACGACCAGGAGAGCCCCCTTGATCCAATTCGCCGTGCTGTCGGGATTCCTGCTGGCCGCCCTGGCGCCGCTCTTCCACCGCTGGTTCGGCGACCGGACCAGTTTCGTGCTGGCCGTCTTTCCGGCGGCCCTGGCGCTATGGTTCCTGAACCAGCTGCCGGCCGTGATGGCCGGCGAGACCCTGGTGTTCGCCATGGAGTGGGTGCCGTCGCTCGGCATGAGCCTCACCTTCGTGGTCGACGGCCTCTCGATGCTGTTCGCCCTGCTGGTGACCGGCATCGGCACCTTCGTGCTGATCTACGCGGGGGGGTACCTCAAGGGGCACCCGGACCTGGTGCGCTTCCACCTGGCGATCCTGGCCTTCATGGTTTCCATGCTGGGCCTGGTGCTGGCCGACGGCCTCTTCACCCTCTTCGTCTTCTGGGAGCTGACCAGCATCACCTCCTACCTGCTGATCGGCTTCAACCACACCGATCTCGAGGCGCGCAAGTCGGCCCGCCAGGGGCTCTTCGTCACCGTGGCCGGTGGGTTGGCGCTGATGGCGGGCCTGGCCATGCTGGGGGTGGCCGGGGGCAGCTGGTCGCTCGCCGAGCTCAACGCCATGGACGATGTCCTGCGCGAGCACGACCTCTACACGCCGCTGCTCATCTGCCTGCTGCTCGGTGCCTTTACCAAGTCGGCCCAGTTTCCCTTCCATTTCTGGCTGCCCAACGCCATGGCCGCGCCTACCCCGGTCTCGGCTTACCTGCACTCGGCGACCATGGTCAAGGCGGGCATCTACCTGCTGGCGCGGCTGCAGCCGGGCCTCGGCGGCACCGAGATGTGGACGGTGACGCTCTCGGTGGTGGGGGCGCTGACCATGTTCACCGGCGCCTTCCTGGCCATCCGCCACACCAATATCAAGAAGCTCCTGGCCTACTCCACGGTGATGGCCCTGGGCACCCTGACCATGCTGCTGGGGATCGGCACCGAGGGGGCGATGATCGCCTTCGTCACCTTCCTGTTGGCCCACTCCCTCTACAAGGGGGCCCTGTTCATGGTGGCCGGCATCCTCGACCACGAGACCGGCACCAAGGACGTCACCGCCATGGGCGGCCTGCGGCCGCTGATGCCGATCACAGCGGTGATCGCCATGGTGGCGGCGCTGTCCCTTGCTGGGGTGCCGCCGCTGTTCGGCTTCATCGGCAAGGAGCTGATGTTCGAATCGGTGCTCGACGCCAGCGCCTGGCGGGCGCTGGTGGTGCTGCTGGCCTTCAGTGCGGCCATCCTGACCATCGCCGTGGCGGCGATCATCGCCCTGCGTCCCTTCTTCGGCCAGCGCCGCCAGACCCCGCGGGTGGCCCACGAGGCGCCGGCCTCCATGCTGCTGGGGCCGGCGGTGCTGGCCACGCTCTCCCTGCTGCTCGGCCTGCTGCCTGCCCTGGCCGGCACCGGCCTGCTCACCGCCGCCGCCTCGGCGGTGGTCGGCGCGCCGGTGGAGGTCAAGCTCTCACTGTGGCACGGCATCAACCTGCCGCTTCTGATGTCGGTGGTGAGCCTGGTACTGGGCTATCTGCTCTTCCAGCGCTGGGATCGGGTGCGGGCCCGCCTGGCACGGCTCGACCCGCTGATCGCCCGGGGTCCCGAGTCCGGCTATGACGCCTTCATGGACGGCGTGGTGGTGGTCTCCGAATGGCAGACCCGTATCCTGCAAAACGGCTATATGCGCAACTACATCCTGGTGATGATCGTCACCCTGATCGCCCTGATCGGCAACTCGCTGCTGCTGCGCCACTCCCCCCAGCTGGCCTTCAACCTCGATGTCCAGTTCCACGAGGCGATCGTGGTCGGCACCATGGTGCTGGGCGCCCTGTTTGCCGCCATCTCCCGCTCGCGGCTCGGCGCCGTGGTCTCGGTGGGCATCATGGGCTTCTCCATCGCCCTGACCTTTATCCTGTTCAGCGCCCCCGATCTCGGCATCACCCAGCTGCTGGTGGAGACGCTCACCGTGATCCTGCTGGTGCTGGTGCTGTTCCGTCTGCCGCGCTTCTCCAGCCTCTCCACCCCCATCGAGCGGGTGCGTGACGTGGCGGTGGCCGGCAGCCTGGGCGGCCTGATCACCCTGCTGGTGCTGACCTCCTGGAGCATCGATCAGTTCGTGCCGATCTCCGACTACATGATCGCCAACAGTGCGCCTCTGGCCTATGGGCGCAATATCGTCAACGTGATTCTGGTGGACTACCGCGCCCTGGATACCCTGGGCGAGATCTTCGTGCTGGCCCTGGCGGCCATCGGCGTCTTCGCCATGCTGAAGCTGCGCGCCCCGGAGAAGCCGAAGAAGTCCGCCCCGGCCAAGGAGAACGCCGATGGTTAAGTCCGGCACCATCATCCTCAATACGGCGGCGCGGCTGCTGATGCCGCTGCAGCTGCTGTTCTCCATCTTCCTGCTGCTGCGCGGCCACGATGAGCCCGGCGGCGGCTTTATCGCCGGCCTGGTGGCCGCCGGCGCCTTCACCCTCTACCTGTTCGCCTTCGGGGTCAGCGCCACCAAGGAGGTGCTGCGCATGATCGACCCCCGGGACCTGATCGGCATGGGGCTGCTGCTCGGCATGATCTCGGTGGTGCCGGCCTGGTTCGTGGGTGAGGCCTTCCTGACCGCCCAGTGGTGGGAGATTCCCGGCATCGACTTCAAGGCCTCGACGCCGCTGATCTTCGACGTGGGGGTCTATCTGGCCGTGCTGGGCGCGGTGATGACCATGGTGATGACCCTGATGGAGGTGGACAAGGATGAGCCCTGAGAACGCCGCCCACCGGACAGGAGGTGACCAATGGAACCCGTGATGGCTATCGCCATCGGCCTGCTCTATGCCGCGGCGATCTTCCTGATGCTGCGTCGCTCCATCGTCAAGCTGGTGATCGGGCTGATGCTGCTCTCCAACGCCGCCAACCTGTTGATCTTCACCTCGGCGGGGATGACCCGGGGGGCTCCGCCGCTGATCCCCGAGGGGATGCTGGCGCCTGCCGGCGCGGTGGCCGACCCGCTGCCCCAGGCGGTGGTGCTGACCGCCATCGTGATCGCCTTCGGCGTGCTGGCCTTCGCCGTGGTGCTGATTCGCCGTGCCTACGAGATCGTCAAGGCCGATGACCTGGACAAGATGAAGGATACCGACACGTGAGGCCCGAAGTCGCACTTCCCGTCCTCCTGCCGCTGCTGTCGGGCGCCATCTCGCTGCTCTTCTGGCGCTCGCGGCCCATGCAACGCTTCACCGCCGTGGCCGGCAACCTGGCGCTGATGGTGGTAGCGCTCTGGCTGCTCGTCTCCGTCCATCAGGAAGGCTATGTGACCATCCAGATGGGCGGCTGGGAGGCCCCCTACGGCATCACCCTGGTGGCCGACATGCTCAGCGCGGTGATGATCGTGCTCACCGCCCTGATCGGCCTGGCGATCGCCATCTACTCCCTGGCCTCCACCGGGCCGGACCATGAGAAGTTCGGCTACTACCCGCTGATGCACCTGCTGCTGGCCGGGGTGGCCGGGGCCTTCCTCACCGGGGATATCTTCAACCTCTACGTCTGGTTCGAGGTGATGCTGGTCGCCTCCTTCGCGCTGCTGATCCTCGGCGGCGAGAAGGCCCAGATGGAGGGGGCGATCAAGTACGTCACCCTCAACCTGCTGGCCTCGGTGATCTTCCTGACCGCCATCGGCCTGCTCTACGGCATGGTGGGCACCCTCAACATGGCCGACATCGCCCTGCGCCTCCACGAGGCGGAGCACCAGGGCATGGTGGAGGTGCTGGCGGTGATGTTCATGGTGGCCTTCGGCATCAAGGCGGCGGCCTTTCCGCTGTTCTTCTGGCTGCCGGCCTCCTACCACACGCCCCCGGTGGCGGTATCGGCGCTGTTCGCCGGCCTGCTCACCAAGGTGGGGGTCTACTCGCTGTTCCGGGTCTTCACCCTGATGTTCGACGAGACCCTGGACTACACCCAGGACCTGCTGCTCTGGGGGGCGGCCTTCACCATGGTCACCGGGGTGCTGGGGGCGGCGGCCCAGTACGAGTTCCGCCGCATCCTGTCGTTCCATATCGTCAGCCAGATCGGCTACATGATCCTGGGGCTGGCGCTCTACACCCCCCTGGCCATCGCCGGCGGCATCTTCGCGGTGATGCACAACATCGTGGTCAAGACCAATCTCTTCCTGATCAGCGGCATCACCCGGCGCCTGCAGGGCACCTACCAGCTGAAGAAGATGGGCGGACTTTACAAGGAGCGTCCCTGGCTCGCCGTGGCCTTCTTCCTCTCCGCCTTCTCGCTGGCGGGGATTCCGCCGCTGTCGGGCTTCTTCGCCAAGTTCGTGATCGTGCGCGCCGGCATCGAGGCGGAGGCCTATGTGGTCACCGGCATCGCGCTCGCGGTGGGCCTGATGACCCTCTACTCCATGGTCAAGATCTGGAACGAGGTATTCTGGAAGGCCCTGCCCGAGGACAACCTGGTGCCCGAGCAGGAGACCGTGGTGGGTGACGACGGCCGCATGGTCAAGCCGAGCCTGTGGATGATGACCCTGCCCGTGGGGGTGCTGGCCGCGCTGTCGCTTTTGATCGGCGTCTTCGCCGAGCCGCTCATGGTCATGATGAACACCATCGGCGAGCAGCTGATGACCCCCCAGGGCTATATCGATGCCGTCCTGGGCGCCAATGCTGACGTCAGCGGGGCGCTTATCGAGGCGCCGGCAAGCGAGGAGGCAACCCCATGACCGGAGCCATCTGGAACCTGCTGCTCGCCCTGGCCTGGGTCGTGCTGAGCGGCGACTTCACCGGCCTCAACCTGGTGGTGGGCCTGGTGTTCGGCTATGTCACCCTGGTGCTGATCGAGCCCCAGGTGGAGTCGCTGCAGGGCTATCCGGCGCGTATTCCGCGAATCCTGCGCTTCATCGGCTTCTTCATCAAGGAGCTGCTGATGGCCAACCTCAAGGTCGCCTTCGATATCCTGACGCCCCCCTGGCACATGAAGCCCGGGGTGATCGCCATGCCCCTGGAGGCGCGCACCGAGCTTGAGATCACCATGGTGGCCAACCTGATCTCCCTGACCCCCGGCACCCTGAGCCTGGACGTCTCCGACGACCGCAAGGTGCTCTACATCCACGCCATGTTCCTCGACGATGAGGAGGAGCTGCGCCGCAACCTCAAGGAAATGGAATACCGTGCCCTGGAACTGTTTCGCTGAGCCTGACCGCGAGGTGCCGACATGGAGATCGTGATCCTGATCAGCCAGGTGGTCATGAGCCTGGCCCTGGTCCTCGCCTTCGTGCGGGTAGTGCGCGGGCCCAGCCTGCCCGACCGGGTGGTGGCCCTTGAGCTCTTCTCCAGCATCGTGGTGGGCCTGGTGGGCGTCTACGCCATCCAGTCCGATGTCTCGAGCTTTATCGATGCCGCCATCGTCATCGCCCTGATGGGGTTCCTGGCCGCCATCGGCTTTGCCCGCTTCCTGGAACGTGGAGGACCGCGCGATGATTGAGTTCATCAAGGGAACCCTGGTCATTTCTGGGGCGCTACTGATGCTGCTGGCGGCGCTGGGGCTGCTGCGGCTGCCCGATCTGCTGACTCGCATGCACGCCACCACCAAGGCGGCGGCCCTGGGCGTCATCCTGATCATGCTGGCGGTGGCGATGCACTTTGCCGAGGTGGGGGTGGCGGCACGGGCCCTGGCGATCATTACCTTTATCCTGATGACCGCCCCGGTCGCAGCTCACGTGATCGGCCGCGCCGGCTACTTCGTCGGCTCCAAGCTATGGAGCGGTACGGTCAAGGACGAGCTGCGGCCCAACTATGACCCCCTGACCCACGAGCTGAAGAGCGGCTACGAGACCGAGGCCAATGCCCGTCGCGAACCCAGGGAGGGAGAGGGCTCCTGACGCAGTCGCCTTGCTCGCCGACGAAGGCCGCCTCCGGGCGGCCTTCTTCGTTAGGGAGTGAGCCGAAGCGGAAAGACTTTTAATTGTACATACCCTGTACGATAATCTTTGCATGTCCACTTTTAATGGATGCCGACATGCACCGTAAACCCCACCTGCCGAGCAAGCCGTGCGCCCACTGTCGACGCCCCTTCACCTGGCGGCGCAAGTGGGCCCGCTGCTGGGAGGAGGTTCGCTACTGCAGCGAGCGCTGCCGACGCGAGTCGCGCCAGGGGGGAGGTGCCTCATGGGCGTGACTCTCGCCTGGCTTCGCCATGACCTGCGGCTGGCCGATAATCCTCTGTTCCGGTTCGAACGCCCCCCCGAACAGCTTCTTTGCGTCTATGTGCTGGACCGCGATTGGCTGGCGCCGCCGCCCGGGCTGGGCCTCCCGCGCATCGGCCCGGCCCGGCTGCGCTTCCTCTGGCAGAGCCTGATCGCCCTGCGCGGCGAGCTGCTCAGGCGCGGCAGCGATCTGCTGGTGCGTGTCGGGGACCCGGTGGAGGTGGTGGCAGGGCTCGCCGAGCGGCACGGCGCCTCCGAAGTGCGCGTGCGCCGCGATGCGGGCTGGGATGAGACGCAGCAGACGCTGCGGCTGGGCGAGGCGCTGGGGGAGGGCGTCAGGCTGTGGCAGATCGACGGGGGGATGCTGCTCGATGAGGCCAGCCTGCCGATGCCGCTTGCCTCGCTGCCGCCCGGGTTCTCCTCCTTCCGACGCCGGGTGGAGCGTGACTGGGCGGTGCCGGCGGCCTGTCAGGCGCCGGTTACCCTGCCGCCCTGGCCAGACGGGGCCCCCCGCGGGCTGCCGCCGCTGGCTCGCGTCTGTGACGGTGCGGCTCGCTGGCGACCCGATGCGCGGGGCGCGTTCAGCTTTGCCGGTGGGGAAGAGGCGGGGCTGGCGCGCCTGGAGCACTACCTGGCCAGCGGCGCCGTGGCGCGCTACAAGCAGACCCGCAACGGGCTCTCCGGCCCCGATTTCTCCACTCGTCTCTCGCCCTGGCTGGCCCACGGCTGCCTCTCGGCGCGCCAGGTGCACGACGCGGTGCAGGCCTGGGAGGCCCGGCACGGCGCCAATGAGTCGAGCTACTGGGTCATCTTCGAGCTGCTGTGGAGAGACTACTTCCACTGGGCGGCCCGCCAGGAGGGGGCTGCGCTCTTCGGCCCTCGCCGGCTTCCTCCTGAGGCGGCGGCCTTCCTCGCCTGGCGTGAGGGTCGCACCGGCATGCCCTTCATCGATGCGGCCATGGGCGAGCTGGCCGCCACCGGCTGGCTCTCCAACCGGGCACGGCAGAACGTGGCCAGCTACCTGGTGCATGAGCTGGGCGGTGACTGGCGCCTGGGGGCGGCCTGGTTCGAGCATGCCCTCATCGACTTCGACACGGCCAGCAACTGGGGCAACTGGCGCTATATCGCCGGCGTCGGCCGCAGCGCTCAGATGCATCGCTTCGACGTGCTCTGGCAGGCCGAGCGCTACGACCCCGAAGGCGCCTATGTGGCGCGCTGGCAGCCGGAGCTTGCCGAGCTGCCGGGGGGGCGGGCGCGGCAGCGGCCCTGGACGGTGGCGCCCGAGCGCTTTGCGCCACCGCTGGCGGGCACGTCCGGCCAGGGGGCTCGGGCCGGAGCGCGCCAGGGTGGCTGAGGCGCCCGTCCAGCTGGTGTGGTTCAAGCGCGACCTGCGCTGCCACGACCACCTGCCCCTCGCCGAGGCCTGCGCCCTGGGTCCCGTGCTGCCGCTCTACGTGATCGAGCCGTCGCTCTGGCAGCAGCCCGACAGCGCCCAGCGCCACTGGGATTTCATCGCCGAGAGCCTCGAGGCGCTGGCCCATGCCCTGGCCGAGCTCGGTCTGCCGCTCTGCGTGCTGGAGGGGGAGGCGGTGGAGGTGCTGGAGTGGGTCACCGCTGCGCTCGGCCCCTGTGCGCTGCGTTCCCACCAGGAGACCGGCAACGCCTGGAGCTTCGAACGGGACCGCACGGTGGCCGAGTGGTGTCGGCGCCGGGGCGTACCCTGGCACCAGGCACGCCAGCAGGGGGTGATCCGCGGGCTCGGGCACCGCCGCGGCTGGGCGACCCAGTGGGAGGCGCTGATGGCCGAGCCCCTGGCTGTGCCGCGTCCGGCCCGTCCTCCGTCAGGGTGGCAGGAGCTTCCGAGCCTGCCCCGGGCGCGCTGGCGGGCAAAGCGGCTGGGCGTGGGGCGAGAGCCCTGTCCGGGGCGGCAGGCCGGCGGGCGCCCGGCGGGGCTCGATGTCTGGCACGCCTTCCTGGCGGGGCGCGGGGTGCGCTTCCATCGGGACATCGGCAGCCCCGACCGCGCCCGCCGCGCCGGCTCCCGGCTCTCACCCCATCTCGCCTGGGGCACGCTCTCCCTGCGCGAGGTGGTGCAGGGGCTGCGCCGGGCGAGGGGCGAGCGTCGCGACGATCCCGAGTGGTCACGGGCGCTGGCCGCCCTGGAGTCGCGGCTGCACTGGCACTGCCACTTCATCCAGAAGCTGGAGAGCGCGCCCGACCTGGAGCATCGCACCCTGCACCCCGCCCTGCGCGGGCTGCGCGAAACCCCCGCCCCCGAGCGGCTGGTCGCCTGGTGTGAGGGGCGCACCGGGGTACCCCTGGTGGATGCCTGCATGGTCTCCCTGCGCGAGACCGGCTGGCTCAACTTCCGCATGCGCGCCATGCTGGTCTCCTTCGCCACCTTCGGACTGGGGCTGCCCTGGCGCGACCCGGCCCTGCACCTGGCGCGGCTCTTCGTCGACTATGAGCCGGGCATCCACTACCCTCAGGTGCAGATGCAGGCGGGGCTCACCGGCACCAACGCCCTGCGCGTCTACAACCCCCTCAAGCAGGCCGAGGAGCGCGACCCGGAGGGGCATTTCGTGGCACGCTGGCTGCCGGCCCTGGCGGGGCTGCCGCCCACCTGGCGACACCGCCCCTGGGCCCTGCCGGTCGCCGAGCGCACCGTTCTGGGCTTCCACCCCGGGCGCGACTACCCGCTGCCGGTGCATGATTTTGAGTCGGAGGCGCGGCGCTGGAAGCGCGAGTTCCACGCCGCCCGGCGCGCCCCCGAGGCTCGAGCGGCCAGCGAGGCGCTGCTTGAGCGGCTCGCCAGCCGCCGGCCTGCGCGTCGCGCCGGAGCGCCCGCCGCCTCGCCCCAGCTCTCGCTTTTTTCGGATTCGGACAAGGAGACGCCATGACCCTCGCCGCCCTGCCTCGACTGCCCCTGGCCCTGGGCCTCGCCGGCCTGATTCCTTTCGTGACCACCGCGGCCATGGCCTGGTGGGCCCCCTTGGCCTGGCAGGTCGTGGCGATCAAGGCCTTTCTGTTCTATGGCGCGGTGATTCTCTCCTTCCTGGGCGGCGTGCAGTGGGGGGTGGCGATGTCCCTGGAGCCGGCGGAGAGTGCCGGCTTTCGAAGGCGCCTGCTGCTCAGCATGGTACCCAGTCTGATCGCCTGGCCGGCGCTGCTGCTGCATCCCTACAGCGGCGCCTGGGTCCTGGCGGCGGGCTTTCTGCTGGTACGCCTGCATGAGGCGGGGCGCGACAGCCGCGAACTGCAGCCGGACTGGTACCAGACGCTGCGCACCCTGCTGACCGTGGCGGTAGTGGCCTGCCATGGGGGCGTGATCTGGCGCCTCTCGTCAGGCTGAACGGGGCTGGTGGCGTGGGCCATTCTGGGCGATGATCGCCCTGAACCATCCCCCCTGAACCTCGCCATGGAGTGCGTAAGCGTGATGAAAAGGACCCTGACCCTCGGCCTGCTGATGCTCCTGCTGGCCGGCTGCCAGAGCGGCCCCGCCCGCGAGGCCAGTGCCGCGGACGGATCGACCCACGAGGCCCCGGCTGCCGGCGACCCCCCGTCCTCCCGGGCCGAGGCCGAGCCGGCCCCGCCCGCGGACTTTCGCGACTGGCTGGCCCGCTTTCGCCAGGAGGCTCGCCGCGAGGGCATCTCGGAGGCGACCCTGGCCAGCGCCCTGGACGGCGTGCGCTATCGCCCTCGGGTGATCGAGCTCGACCGTTCTCAGCCCGAGTTCGTGCGCCCCATCTGGCAGTACCTGGACAGCGCCGTCTCCGCCCAGCGCGTGACCCAGGGGCGAGCCAAGCTCGCCGAGCATCGCGCCACCGCCCGGCAGATGGAGCAGCGCTACGGCGTGCCCGCCGAGGTGATCGTGGCGATCTGGGGCATCGAGAGCAACTACGGTGGCAACTTCGGCAGCTTCTCGACCCTGGAGGCCCTGGCCACTCTGGCCTATGAGGGGCGCCGCAGCGACTTCGCCCGCGGCGAACTGCTTGCCGCCCTGCGCATCATCGACGCCGGCGACATCGCCCCGGAGCGCATGGTGGGCTCCTGGGCCGGCGCCATGGGACACACCCAGTTCATCCCCTCCAGCTTCGAGGCCTACGCCGTGGATGGCGACGGCGACGGGCGGCGAGACATCTGGGGCAGCATTCCCGACGTCATGGCCTCCACGGCCAACTATCTGGCCCGGGCGGGCTGGGTCCCGGGCCAGCCCTGGGGCGTCGAGGTGGTGATTCCCGACGGTTTCGACTACGCCCAGGCGGAGCTCTCCACCCGGCGCAGCGCCGCCGAGTGGGCCTCCCTCGGCGTGCGTCCGGTCGGCGGCGGTCGCCTGCCCGACTTCGACGCGGCCTCGGTGATCGTACCGGCGGGCGCCCGCGGGCCGGCCTTCCTGGTGGGCCCCAACTTCCGCGCCATCCTGCGCTACAACAACGCCACCAGCTATGCGCTGGCGGTGGGCACCCTGGCCAACGAGATCGCCGGGCGCGGCGGCATCCAGGGAAGCTGGCCCCGGGAGGAGCAGCCGCTTAGCCGCGCCCAGATGCGCGAGATGCAGCGCGCGCTCAATGACCGCGGCTTCGACGTGGGAACCCCGGACGGCATCATGGGTCCCAACACCCGTCGCGGGCTGCGCGCCTACCAGCGCTCCGTCGGCGTGGCGCCGGACGGCTTCGCCACGCTCAGGCTGCTGGAGCGCCTGGCCCCTTGACCCTTTGACCATGGGGAGGAAGGAGATGAAGCGAGTGACCCTGCACCTGGCTCTGCTGACCGGCCTGGCCCTTGCCGTCATGGCCCCCGCGGCCCTGGCCGACAAGGTGTTCGGCTGGGTGGAGCGAGCCACCATCGAGCCCTGGGGCGTGGCGGTGAAGGCCAAGCTCGACAGTGGCGCCCTGACCTCCTCCCTGGATGCCCGGGAGATCGAGCTCTTCGAGCGAGAGGGGGAGGAGTGGGTGCGCTTCCGGCTCAAGCTCGAGGATACCGAGAGCGAGGAGGTCTTCTCCGAGCAGCTCGAGCTGCCGCTCTATCGCGACCTCAAGGTGCGCGGGGCGGGGGGGCGCGACGAGCGGCCGGTGGTGCTGATGAAGGTCTGCATGGGCGACACCGTCTACGAGGAGCAGTTCAGCCTGCGCGATCGCGGCGAGATGCTCTACCCGCTGCTGCTGGGGCGGCGCACCATCAGCCACCTGGGGCTGCTCGACGTGCGCCGGACCTTCCTGCAGGGTCCCAGCTGCGATGCGGACTCCCCGCTGCAGGCGTATGAGCCGGACGACCTGAGCGAGGGGCACTAGGCGTCGCCGCGGGGGCTTTCAGCGGGAGGCGCTCGGCCCAGGCGCCGGCTCAGGAGAGCCGGGCGAGCAGGGCGAGGGGCACTAGGCGTTGCCGCCGAGGCCGTCAGCGATCAGAAGAGCCGAGCGAGCAGGGCGGTCACGGCGGTCTCCACGCGCAGGATGCGCGGCCCCAGGTGGATGCCTTCACAGCCCGCCTCGAGTAGCTTCTCCACCTCCCAGGGGATGAAGCCTCCCTCGGGGCCCACCAGCAGCAGGGTGGGCGTCTCGATGCCCCGCGGGCAGGCGGCCGCCATGCCCGGGTGGGCCAGCAGGCCGCGGCGCCCCGCCAGCAGGCCCGGCAGCCGGTCCTCCAGGAAGGGGCGAAAGCCCTTCTCCAGGGTCACCGCAGGCAGCCGGGTATCCCGCGCCTGTTCCAGCCCCAGCTCCAGGTGTCGGTGGATCTTCTCGGGCTCGAGCTCCGGCGACATCCAGTAGCTCTTCTCCACCCGGCGGGTGTGCAGCAGGGTGATCTGCTTGACCCCCAGCGCCGTGACATGCTCCAGGGTGCGCGCCAGCATGCGCGGTCGCGGCAGGGCCAGCACCAGGTGGACCGGCAGCGCAGGGGGCGGCGGCTGGTCGAGGGCATCGAGGGCGAAGGTGGCCTCGTGGTCGTCGAGGGTGAGCAGCTCCCCCTGGCCGATGCCGCCCTCCATGATGCCCAGGGTCAGGCGATCGCCGGGCCTGGCGCGGTGCACCTCGCGCAGGTGGCGCAGGCGGCGGGGATCGGTGACCCGTGCCAGCCGGTCACTCTCGAGCGCTTCCGGGGCGAGCAGAATCAGGTTCATAAAGCCTCGTGTTGGCGGTATGCCTTGCATGGATGGTGTCGCGGTGCACAATAGCCGTACAGGGGCAGACGCCCCCCACACTGAAGTAGGAGCAGCGCCGTGCGCGTGATTCGCAAGTATGCCAACCGCAGGCTCTATGATACCCAACAGAGCCGCTATGTGACCCTCGAGGATCTGCGTCAGCTGGTGCTCGACAATGAGCCCTTCCGCGTCGAGGATGCCAAGAGCGGTGAGGACCTGACTCGTACCATCCTGCTCTCGATCATCATCGAGCAGGAGCAGGCCGACGGCGATGCCGAGGTGTTCTCCAACGATCTGCTGGCCCAGTTCATCCGCGTCTACGACATGGCCCAGCCGCTGCCCCTGGCCCGCTATCTGGAGCAGGGCACTCGGCTGATGATGGAGCAGCAGCAGCGCATGCAGGACCAGTGGCAGCAGGCCATGCGCCACTCCCCCATGGAGCTGATGCGCGAGCTGGCCGAGGAGAACATGAAGTTCTGGCAGCAGACCATCGGCCAGGCCACCGGCAACGGCGTCAAGGACGACGAGGACGACGAGGACGACGACAGCCGTTCATGACGGCCACGCCGGGCGCCCGGGCACGCTTTCTGACATAATGCCGCCTCGGCTCATGAAGCTCTCGATTCGCAGAACGAAGGTGTAACGGATGAAGGTGCTGATCATCGGCGGCGGTGGCCGCGAACATGCCCTGGCCTGGAAGGTCGCCCAGTCACCCCTGGTGGCGCAGGTCTTTGTCGCTCCCGGCAATGCGGGAACCGCCCGGGAGCCGGGGCTGGCCAATGTGGATATCGGCGTGGAGGACCTCGATGGCCTGCTGGCCTTCGCTCGGGACGAGGGCGTCGACCTGACCATCGTTGGCCCCGAGGCGCCGCTGGTGGCCGGGGTGGTGGACCGCTTCCGCGAGGCGGGCCTGGTGATCTTCGGTCCCAGCGCCGGTGCGGCCCAGCTCGAGGGTTCCAAGTCCTTCACCAAGGACTTCCTGGCCCGCCACGCCATCCCCACCGCCGACTATCGGACCTTCACCGAGGTGTCGCCGGCCCTCGCGTATCTCGCCGAGAAGGGTGCGCCCATCGTTATCAAGGCCGACGGCCTGGCCGCCGGCAAGGGCGTGATCGTGGCCATGACCGAGGCCGAGGCCGAGGCGGCAGTGCGCGACATGCTCGAGGCCAACGCCTTCGGCGACGCCGGTGCCCGGGTGGTGATTGAGGAGTTTCTCGACGGCGAGGAGGCCAGCTTCATCGTCATGGTGGACGGCGAGACCGTGCTGCCCATGGCCACCAGCCAGGACCACAAGCGGGTGGGCGAGGGCGATAGCGGCCCCAACACCGGCGGCATGGGGGCCTACTCGCCGGCGCCGGTGGTCACCGATGAGGTGCATGCCCGCATCATGGAGCGGGTGATCCTGCCCACGGTCCAGGGCATGGCCGCCGAGGGGCACCCCTACACCGGCTTCCTCTACGCCGGTCTGATGATCGACGCCGAAGGCAACCCCAGGGTCATCGAATACAACTGCCGCTTCGGCGACCCCGAGACCCAGCCGATCATGCTGCGCCTGCAGTCCGACCTCGCCGAGCTCTGCCTGGCCGGTGCTACCGGCAAGCTCGCCGGCAAGGCGTGCGACTGGGACCCCCGCGCCGCGGTGGGCGTGGTGCTGGCCGCCGGCGGCTACCCCGGCAGCTACCGCAAGGGCGATGCCATCGAGGGCATCGAAGCGGCCGAGGCGACCGGCTGCAAGGTCTTTCATGCCGGTACGGCGGAGCAGGATGGCCGGCTGGTCACCGCCGGTGGCCGGGTGCTCTGCGTCACCGCCCTGGGCGAGGGCGTCTCGGCGGCCGCCGAGCAGGCCTACCGCGGCGTTGATGCCATCCGCTGGGAGGGCGTGCTCTGCCGCCGCGATATCGCCTATCGGGCCATCGCCCGGGAGCGTGGCCAGGCCTGAGGCCCACGACGGCAAGCGACCTCGACCACAACAAGAGCAACACAAGGAGGCATGCATGGAGCGCGTCAGGCTCGAGTTTCCCGAGACCGCCATCGTGCACCGTCAGCCGCTGACGGTGCGCGTGACCGACATGAACTATGGCCGCCACCTGGGCCATGACACCCTGGTGTCGCTGCTCCACGAGGCGCGCATTCAGGCCCTTGCCGCCCTGGGGCTCACCGAGTGGGACCTGGGGGGCTACCCCAGCGTGGTGGCGGACCTCGCCATCCAGTACCAGTCCGAGGCGCGCTGGCCCGATGCCCTGGTGGTGGAGACGGCGATTCCGGCTCCCGAGGGGCGGGCGATCACCGTCTACCATCGCGTGCTCCACGCCGAAGGGGGGCGCCCGGTGGCCACGGCCCGGCTCAATGTGCTGCTGGTGGACCCGGCGACGGGCCGCCCGGTGGCGGTGCCCGAGGCGGTGACCACCGCCATCGCCGGAGCGGGGGGCGCCTGATGTCCCGGGAGTATCCGATCATCGCCGTGACCGGCTCCTCCGGGGCCGGCACCACCACGGTCAAGCGCACCTTCGAGCGGATGTTCGCCCGGGAGGATGTCCACGCCGCCATGGTCGACGGCGACGCCTTCCACCGCTACACCCGGGAAGAGCTTTCGCGCATCTTCCGCGAGGAGCCAGAGCGCAAGGACGAGCTCTCCCACTTCGCCGTGGAGGCCAACCTGCTCGACGAACTCGAGGCGCTGTTCGTGGAGTATGGCGAGCATGGCACCGGCACCTATCGCCACTATATCCACGCCGAGGACAAGCGGATGATCGAGGCCGGCTACCGGGTCGGCACCTTCACCGAGTGGGAGCCGCTGCCCTGCGGCACCGACCTGCTCTTCTACGAGGGGCTGCACGGCGGGCTGGTCACCCCCGAGCACGATATCGCCCGCCATGTGGATCTGCTGGTGGGGGTGGCGCCCACCATCAACCTGGAGTGGATCCAGAAGATCGTGCGCGACACCAAGCTGCGCGGCCACTCCCAGGAGGCGGTGATCGACACCATCCTGGGTCGCATGGACGACTATGTGCGCTATATCCAGCCGCAGTTCTCGCGCACCCATATCAACTTCCAGCGGGTGCCCACCGTGGATACCTCCAACCCCTTCGAGGTCCAGGATATCCCCTCCGATGCGGAGTCCTTCGCGGTGATCCGCTTTCGCGAGCCGGCCACCGTGGACTTCCCCTACCTGCTGGCGATGATTCCCGATGCCTTCATGAGCCGCCCCCACACCCTGGTGGTGCCCGGGGCTCGGGTGTCGCTTGCCATGGAGCTGATCCTGGCGCCGCTGGTGCGCCACCTGCTGGCCCAGCGCCGCTTTCGTTGATCAGCCTCAAGCCACGCTTGCTGCAAGGAGTCGAGATGTCCACGCTGTTCAGCCAGATCATCGCGCGTGAGATTCCCGCCGACATCGTCTACGAAGACGATCAGGTGCTTGCCTTTCACGACATCAACCCTCAGGCCCCGACGCATATCCTGATCATTCCCAAGAAGCCCATCGCCACCCTCAACGATCTCACCGAAGAGGACCAGGCGCTGGTGGGGCGGCTGCCGCTGGTCGCCGCCCGGCTGGCCAGGCAGTTTGGCTTCGCCGACGATGGCTATCGGGTGGTGATGAACTGCAATGACGATGGCGGGCAGACGGTCTACCATATCCATATGCACCTGATGGGCGGTCGACGCTTCACCTGGCCGGCTGGCTAGCCGGCGCCCTGCGGGAAACCGCGCAAGCCCGGGCGATCGACGCATCGGGTGCAGCTTTTTCTATCGATGAGATTGTCATGAACCGCCAACTCTCCCGAACCGACAACCTGATCCACCAGTTCGATACCGTGCTGCGCACCCTGGTGCCCCATGCGGCCCAGGCGTCGCGGCCCTCGCCGGCCACGCCGGAGGTGCGCGACGAGCCCATGGATGACGAGGAGCGCCGCCATGCGGCGGGCCTGATGCGTATCAACCACACCGGCGAGGTGTGTGCCCAGGCGCTCTACCAGGGCCAGGGGCTGACCGCCAAGCTGCCCGAGGTGCGCGGCCAGATGGAGGAGGCGGCAAGCGAGGAGATCGACCACCTGGCCTGGTGCGACGAGCGTCTTCGGGAGCTCGGCGATCGTCCCAGCCTGCTCAACCCCCTCTTCTACGCCGCCTCCTTCGGCATCGGCGCCGCCGCCGGCGCGGTGGGCGACCGGGTGAGCCTGGGCTTCGTGGCCGCCACGGAGGAGCAGGTGGGGCGCCATCTGGAGGAGCACCTGGTGAGGCTGCCGGCGGGGGACCACCGCTCCCGGGCGGTGCTGCGCCAGATGGCCATCGACGAGGCCCACCACGCCCAGCTGGCGCTGGAAGCGGGCGGGGCCCGCTTCCCCGCCCCGGTCAAGTTCGGCATGAAGCTGATGTCGAAGGTGATGACCGGAAGCGTCTACCGGCTTTAAGCCCAGCCGGGCTTCGCCCGGAGCTGTAAGTCATTAGCTCTAAGCTTTAAGCAACCCCCCGTTGCGAGGTTTGGTGGCAGCATTCTGGCTTACGGCTTACGGCTTACGGCTTACGGCTTACGGCTTACGGCTTACGGCTTACGGCTTACGGCTTACGGCTTATTCCTCCACGATGGTGAAGGAGTGCGTCACCTCGACGCCGCCCTTGACCAGCATGATGGAGGCGCTGCAGTACTTCTCGGCGGAGAGCTCCACGGCCCGGGCCACCTGCTTCTCCTTGAGCCCCTTGCCGGTGACGGTGAAGTGCACATGGATCCTGGTGAAGACGCTGGGCACGGCGTCGGCGCGCTCCGCTTCGAGACTCGCCACGCAGTCGCTTACCGGGGCGCGGGACTTCTCGAGGATCTCCAGCACGTCGAAGGAAGTGCAGGCGCCCATGCCCATCAGCAGCATCTCCATGGGGCGCGGGCCGGTGTTGCGGCCGCCGTGGTCGGGCGGACCGTCGATCACCACGCTGTGGCCGCTGCCGCTTTCGGCAACGAACTGACGTCCATCGGTCCATTTCACGCTGGCTTTCATGATTCTTGATTCCTTCTCGATTATCGGGAAATCGCGGCAGCATAGCAGTCGTTGCTAAGCTCCGCACATCGCTCAAGGCTGTTCCGGCGACAGGCCTGTTCGGGGGCGCTGTAAATACTTCCCTGTACGCTACCGATGCCCTGCTGCGCTCTCGCATCCTGCTCCGCTTGCAGGACCGGTGCTGGCCTTCCATGGCCAGCCCGTTCGAAGCAGGGCTTCTCACCCCTGGCATAGGACCCCCTCTCAGACCTGCCCCCGGCGCCTCTCGCTCTAGGAGATATGCCTATCGCGCAGGCGCCGGTCGAGTTCGGCCAGCCGCTCGGGGGTGCCCACATCGACCCAGTCGCCCCTGTGGTGGTGGCCGCCCACGCGGCCATCGGCCATGGCGCGGCGCAGCAGCGGCGCCAGGGCGAAGGCGCCCTCCGGTTCGTCGGCCACCAGCGCCGGGTCGAGCAGGCTGATGCCGGCGAAGGTGAGGCGCGGCTCGCCCTCGGCGTGGACCCGGCCGGCGGCGTCCAGGTGGAAATCGCCACTGGCGTGGTGCTCCGGGTTGTCCACCAGCGCCAGCCACGCCAGGTCGTCGCCCAGGGCCGGCAGTGCGGCCGGGTCCAGGTCGCACCAGACGTCGCCGTTGACCAGCAGGAAGGGCGCCTCGCCGAGCAGCGGCAGGGCCCGGCGGATGCCGCCGCCGGTCTCCAGCGGCGACTCCTCCCGGCTCCAGGCGATCCGCACCCCGTGCTCGGCGCCGTCTCCCAGGGCGGCGATGATCTGCTCCGCCCGATAGCTGACGTTGATCACCACCTCGGTGATGCCCGCCGCGCGCAGGCGCGCCAGGTGGTGCACGATCAGCGGCCGGCCGGCCACCGGCAGCAGCGGCTTGGGGCAGCGGTCGGTGAGCGGGCGCATGCGCTTGCCGAGGCCGGCGGCCAGGATCATCGCCCTCATGCCGTCCCCTCCAGGCGTGCCGCCAGGGCCGGGCGGAAGGTGTCGCCCAGCCAGGCCTTGAAGGCGTCATGGCCGTGGAGTCCCGTCAGGCTATCCTCCAGGTGGGCGAGGAAGTGCGGCAGGCGTTCCAGGTAGCCGCTCTTGCGGTCGCGCAGGGTCAGCCGGCAGAAGATGCCCAGCACCTTGAGCGAGCGCTGGGCGGCCATGGCCTGGGCCTGGGCGAGGAAGGTGGCGGCGTCCACGCTGGAGGGGAGACGGCCGTCGGCCACGGCGCGGCGGCGAAAGGCCTCCACCCAGGCGGCGAAGCGTGCGGCGTCGAAGCGGCAGTAGCGCCCCCGCAGCAGCGATATCAGGTCGTAGCTCAGCGGGCCTGCCACGGCGTCCTGGAAGTCGATCAGCGTCAGGGAGTCGCCCTGCACCATCAGGTTCATGGCGTCATAGTCGCGATGCACGGTGACCACCGGCTGGACCAGGGCCGAGGCGATCAGCACCTCGCGCAGGGCCTCCCATCCCGGCGGCGCGTCGAGGGCGAGCCACTCGCCCAGGCACCACTCGGGGAAGAGGTCCAGCTCACGACCCAGCAGCTCGGCATCGAAGGGGGGCAGCGCATCGGGCCCCGCCCGGTTCTGCAGGGCGTGGATCAGCGCCAGGGCGCGCTCGTGCCAGGCGCCGATCTCGGCGTCGCCGATAAAGCAGCGCTGCAGGGGGGTGTCGCCCAGATCCTCCAGCTCCAGGAAACCCTTCGCCAGGTCGTCGGCGTGAAGCCGCGGCACCGGCAGGCCGGCGGCGGCCCAGCGCCGGGCGATGGCCACGAAGGGGCGGCTGTCCTCCTGCTCGGGGGGCGCATCCATCAGCATGCGGGTGGTGCCGTCGGTAAGGTAGAGGCGGTAGTAGCGGCGAAAGCTGGCATCGCCGGCGGCCAGGCGCAGGTCGACCTCCGCAAGGGGCAGGCCGTGGCGCTCGGCAACCCACTGCCTGAGCTGCTCGAGGCGCGAAAGGGAGGCGTCGGTCATGGCGGGCTTGGCTCCTGGTCGAAGAGGGTGGGGCAGGGTGGATGCTGTTGCCGGAGGCGGCCTGTATAATACCGATTCACCCTGCCAAGGACATCGAGGAACATGGGCAAGCGACTCACATGGACGGCCCTGGCCGGCCTGGCGACCCTGGGCCTGGGCGGCGCACCCCTGGCGGCGGCCTCGTCCGCCTCCCTCACGGCCGAGTCGCTGGACTTCCGCCCCTGGGGCGATGACCGGCCCGCCGACGCGCTCTGCCGCGGTGTCTACGTGATGCCCGACTACCGCCTGCCCGAGCCGCCCGCCGGGCGGGTCACCAGCGAGTCCGACAGCGCCAGCTACGGCGAGGATGGCGAGACGATTCTGCGCGGCGAGGTGGTCCTGCGCCGCGACGGCGCCCAGCTCGAGACCCCAGAGGTGCGCGTTCCGGGCTCCCGGGAGCGTGCCTTTGCCGAGGGTCCAATGGCCCTGCGCGACCAGAACCTGCTGGTGCGAGGCGAGGCCGCCGAGCTCTCCCTGGTCAGCGATGCAGCAAGCATCGACGACGCCCACTATGTGATTCACGACCGTCACCTGCGCGGCGACGCTCGGCGTCTCGAGCGCCTCGAGGATGGCCGCTACCGGCTCTCCTCGTCGAGTTTCACCACCTGCGACCCGGGCGACGACCTCTGGCGCCTGGTGGGGGGCGACGTAGTGCTCGACCGGGAGAGCGGCTTCGGCACCGCCCGCAATGCACGGCTCGAGGTGGGGCGGGTGCCGGTCTTCTACTGGCCCTGGGTGCGCTTTCCCATCGATGACCGCCGCCACACCGGCTTCTTGTGGCCCAACGTCGGCCTTTCCAGCGACGCCCTGGACTACGCTCAGCCCTTCTACTGGAATATCGCGCCCAACCAGGATGCCACCATCACCCCGCGCTGGATCACCGACCGCGGCCTGCTGCTGGGCGGTGAATATCGCTACCTGCTGCCCAGCGACGCCGGCCAGATCGAGGGGGCTTTCCTCGGCAGCGACGACGGCGGATCCAGCGACGACCCGAACGCCGCCTCGCGCCGCTACGAGGGCGAGGATCGCTGGTACCTGGACTACCGCCACGCCGGCGTCCTGAACCCGCGCAGCCGCTACCAGCTGCGCTACGGTGCGGCCAGCGACGGCCGCTACTTCGACGACTTCGGCAGCGACTTCGCCGAGCAGAACACCTCCGCCATGCCGCGCCTGGCCCAGATCGACTACCGCGGCGACGTCTGGCGCCTCGACGCCCGGGCCCAGGGCTTCCAGAAGCTCGACGACCCCCTGCGTGACCGCGACAAGCCTTTCTATCGGCTGCCGAGTCTCTCCGCCAGTGCGCGCTGGAACCAGGGGGGCTTCTACCAGCAGTGGGGCTCCAACTACACCTACTTCTGGCGTGACGTGGACGAGAACCGAGTGCGTGAGCGTGAGTCCGCCACCGGCTCGCGGCTGCATCTCTCCCCGGCGGCGGGCTGGCGCTTCGACGAGAGCTGGGGCCACCTGGAGCCGCGCCTGGAGTGGCTGGCCACCGCCTACGAGCTCGACTACGGCGAGCGTGACACCGACCGCGACACCAGCCTGACACGCCAGGTGCCGGTGGCGTCGGTGGACGGTGGCCTGGTCTTCGAGCGCGAGCTGGAGCTTGGCGGACGCGGCTACCGGCAGACCCTGGAGCCCCGGGCCAACTACGCCTATGTGCCGGCCCGTGACCAGTCCGAGTTCCCCGACTTCGACACCAGCGAGCGCGCCTTCTCCTGGAATCAGCTCTGGTCGCCGCACCGCTTCTCGGGCAGCGACCGGGTGGGCGACCTCAACCGCCTCTCACTGGGCGTCGACTCGCGGCTCCTCGAGGACGAGCGCGGCCGCCAGCGGCTCGCCGTGGGGCTGGGGCAGGCCTTCTACTTCGAGGATCGCACCATCGATATCAATGGCGATCCCGACGTGATTCCCGACCGGGACAGTGATTTCGCGAACTGGTACCGGGCGACCCGGGACCGCTCGCCCCTGGTAGCCCGCGCCGACTGGCAGATCACCGACCGCTGGCGCACTCGCTGGCAGTGGCTCTACGACGACAACTTCGAGCAGACCGAGCGCACCTCGGTGGACCTGCAGTATCGCTCCCCGGCGGGCCACGCATTGAACCTCGGCTACCGCTGGGAGCTCCAAGGCTTCGACCCCTCGGTCGAACCGGGGGATGACGAGTTCCGTGACTTCAACCGCGAGGAGTACGACCTGTCATTCGCCCTCAAGGCCAGCCATCGCGTTGACCTGATCGGTCGTTTCCTCTACGACAACACCAATGACCGCGCCCTGGAGCAGCTCGCCGGCGTGCAGTGGAACGACTGCTGCTACGGTCTGCAGCTGGTGTGGCGGGAGTGGATCGACGACAACGACACGGCACGCATCGACGATGACTTCACCGATCGCGGGATCTTCCTGCGCTTCGTCTTCAAGGGCCTGGGCGGCGTGGGCCGTGAGGCCGACAGCTACTTCGAGGAGGCCATCCCGGGCTACCGTTCCACCGCCTTCTGACCCGGGTGTCCCTGCCGTTGCCAACTTCCAGAGAGGAAAGATGAAACAGAAGCAGACATTGCGCCGCCGGACCCCCTTCCTGGCCGCCGGGCTCGCCCTGGCGCTGGGCCTTGCCGTCGCCCCCTTGGACGTCCAGGCCCAGCAGTTCCAGTCCATGCAGCGCCAGGCCCTGGATCGCATCGTGGCGGTGGTCAACCAGGGGGCGATCATGGAGAGCGAGCTGGAGGAGCGCCTGGCCCAGACCCGCAGCCAGCTGACCGCCCAGCAGATCGACCTGCCCCCGGAGCGGGTACTGCGTGAGCAGCTGCTCGAGCAGATGGTCCTCGAGGAGATCCAGCTGCAGATGGCCCGGGATGCGGGCCTCTCCATCGACGATACCGAGCTCAACCGCCAGGTGCGGGCGATTGCCGAAAATAACGGCATGAGCGTGGAGCAGTTCGCCGACGCCCTGGAGGCCGACGGGCTGGCGCTGGCCACCGTGCGCGAGGAGATCCGTCGCGAACTGGTCATCCGCGAGCTCCAGCAGCGCCGGGTGGGCAGCCGGGTCAACCTCTCCGAGCGCGAGGTGGAGCGGCTGGTGGAGCAGGAGGGCGTCAGCCGCCAGCAGGCCCAGCAGAGACTCTTCCAGCGCCGAGCCAATGAGGAGCTGGAGGGCTGGCTGCAGGAGATCCGCTCCGAGGCCTTCGTCGACTACCGCCTCGACGACCGCTAATGGCCTCTATGCCGCGCCCCGTGCTGGCCCTGACCAGCGGCGAACCTGCCGGCATCGGCCCCGAGCTCACCGTCATGCTGGCCGCCGAGGGGGTGGCCGGCGTGGACCTGGTGGCGGTGGGCGACCCTGACCTGCTGGCCGAGCGCGCCGAGCGCCTGGGTCTCGCCGTCGAGATTGTGCCCCTGGCCCTGGATGAGCCGCTGCCGGCACCGCGTCCCGGCCGGCTGCCGGTCTGGCCGGTGGCGCTGCGGGCGCCGGCGCCCCCCGGCCTGCTGCAGGTCGCCAATGCCGACTACGTGCTCGAGACCCTGGACGTGGCGGTGCGCGCCTGCCTTGCGGGGCGGGCCGCCGGCATGGTGACCGCACCGCTCCACAAGGGGGTGATCCTCGAGGCGGGGCAAGCGGGTTTCACCGGCCATACTGAATACCTGCGCGACGCCTGCGGGGTGGAGGAGGTGGTGATGATGCTGGCCACCGACCGCCCCCTGCACGCCACCCGCGAAGGCTGGCGGGGCCCGGGGGCGCTGCGGGTGGCCCTGGCCACCACCCACCTGCCGCTGCGCGAGGTGGCCGATGCCATCAGCGCCGAGGGGCTTTCGCGGGTGCTGCGCATCCTCGACGCCGACCTCCAGCGCTGGTTCGGTCTCCTGGCGCCCCGCATCGCCGTCTGCGGGCTCAACCCCCACGCCGGCGAGGGAGGACACCTGGGCCGCGAGGAGCTCGAGGTGATCGAGCCGGCCCTGGCGGCCCTGCGCGCCGAGGGGCTGCGCCTCGACGGCCCGCTCCCCGCCGATACCCTCTTTACCCCGCGCCATCTCGAGGGGGTCGATGCGGTGCTGGCCATGTATCATGACCAGGGCCTGCCGGTGCTCAAGTACGCCGGCTTCGGCAGCGCGGCCAATATCACCCTGGGTCTGCCGCTGGTACGCACCTCGGTGGACCATGGCACCGCCCTGGATCTCGCCGGCAGCGGCCGTGCCGACCCCGGCAGCCTGCGGGTGGCCGTGGCCCTGGCCGCGGAGATGGCCGGGCGCGACCCCATCAAACAGCGATAGAAGGACACCCCTGAATGGCATCTCGCCCCCCGGTACATCGGGCTCGCAAGCGCTTCGGCCAGAACTTCCTGCGCGATCGCGGCATCATCTCGCGCATCGTGCGCGCCATTGGGCCGCGTCCCGGCGAGCGGATCGTGGAGATCGGCCCCGGCCAGGGCGCGCTCACCGAGCCGCTGCTGGAGGCCGCCGAGGGACGCCTCGAGGTGATCGAGCTCGACCGCGACCTGATTCCCGGGCTGCGGGTGCAGTTCTTCAACTACCCCGACTTCGTGATCCACGAGGGCGACGCCCTCAAGTTCGACTTCCACGCCCTGCGCGGCGAAGGGGAGCCGCTGCGGGTGGTGGGCAACCTGCCCTACAACATCTCCACGCCGCTGATCGCCCACCTGCTCCAGGCCGGCGATGCCATCGCCGACATGCACTTCATGCTGCAGAAGGAGGTGGTGGAGCGCCTGGCCGCCGAGCCGGGCGGCCCCGACTGGGGGCGCCTCTCGGTCATGGCCCAGTACCGCTGCCGGGTGGAGTCGCTCTTCGTGGTGCCGCCGGAGGCCTTCGTGCCGCGGCCTAAGGTGGATTCCGCCATCGTGCGCCTGACGCCCCATGCCGAGCTGCCCCACCCGGCCGCCGACGAGGCGCTGCTCTTCACCCTGGTGCGCGAGGCCTTCGGCCAGCGCCGCAAGACCCTGCGCAACAACCTCAAGGGGCGTATCGAGGCCGAGGCCCTGGAGGCGCTGGGCATCGACCCGGCGCGGCGCCCCCAGACCCTCTCGGTCGAGGAGTTCGTGCGCATCGCCAACCACCTGGCCGCCGTCGGCGAGGGGGAAACCCCATGAGCCAGCGGCTGCCCGAGGCCCTGCCGGACCAGGTCCGCGTCGAGGTGGAGCCCGAGTTCCGTGACGAGGAGTCCGCCCCGGGGGAAGGGCGCTTCGTGTTCAGCTATACCATCACGGTGCACAACGCCTCGCCCCACAGCATCCAGCTGATGGCCCGCCATTGGAAGATCACCCAGGGCAGCGGCAAGGTGCAGGAGGTACGCGGCAAGGGGGTGGTGGGCCAGCAGCCGGTGATCGGCCCCGGCCAGCGCTTCCGCTACACCAGCCGCGCCATTCTCGACGGCCCGGTCGGGGTGATGGAGGGGGACTACACCTGCGTGGATACCGCCTCCCAGCGCCCCTTCGAGGTGGCCATCGCCCCCTTCCGCCTGGCCGGCCCCAACCAGGTACACTGAATCCACTGCTTCACCCCTTGCTGGGAGCGCCATATGACCACCTATGCCGTCGGTGACCTCCAGGGCTGCCACGCCGAGTTCGTCGAGCTGCTCGAGACCCTTGCCTTCGACCCGCGCCGCGACCGGCTCTGGCTGGCCGGGGACCTGGTCAACCGCGGGCCGGAGTCGCTTGCCTGCCTGCGCGAGGCGATGGCGCTGGGGGAGGCGGCACGGGTAGTGCTCGGCAACCATGACCTGCACCTGCTGGCGGTGGCCCGGGGCGGCGCCGGGCTCAATCGCAAGGACACCCTGGACGCCATCCTCGCCGCCCCGGACCGCGAGGCGCTGCTGGACTGGCTGCAGTCGCGCCCCCTGCTGGTGGCCGAGGCCCGGGACGACACCCCGGGAGCGGCGACGGTGATGACCCATGCCGGCCTGCTGCCCCAGTGGTCGCTGCCCCAGGCCCGCCGCCTGGCCGGCGAGGTGCAGGAGGTGCTGGGCGGCGAGGGCGCCGGGGCCTTCCTCGAGCGCATGTACGGCAACGCCCCGGCGCTCTGGCGCGACGACCTCGAGGGCATCGACCGGCTGCGCGCCGTCGTCAACGTCCTCACCCGCATGCGCTTCATCGACGCCGAGGGAAGGCTCGACTTCGCCGCCAAGGAGGGGCTCGACAGCGCCCCGCCGGGCTTCGCCCCCTGGTTCCAGTACCCCCGCGGCGACGATGCCCGGCTGCTGTTCGGCCACTGGGCGGCCCTGCAGGGCGCGACGCCCCACAGCCGGGTCGACGCCCGGGCCCTGGATACCGGCTGCGTCTGGGGCGGCAGCCTGACCGCCCTGAACCTCGAGAGCGGCGAGCGCGTCAGCGTTCCCAGCCGCCAGCGCCCCTAGGCGCCGATTTCCTCATCCCCGACGACGAGATTTGCCCATGAGCTTCCAGCACCTCGACATCGCGACCCTGACGGCCTGGCTCGATGCCGGCCGCCCCCTCGCCCTGGTGGATATCCGGGACCCCATGAGCTTCGCCCAGGGGGCCATTCCCGGCAGCCGCCGCCTGGACAACGACAGCGTCGGCGCCTTTCTCGACGAGACTCCGGCGGAGCGCCCGGTGGTGGTGGTCTGCTATCACGGCCACTCCAGCCAGCAGGCGGCGGCCTGGCTGGCCGGTCAGGGCCTCGGCGAGGTCTACAGCCTCGACGGCGGCTTCACCGAGTGGCAGCTGCGTCACCCCGACCGCGTGGAGGCCTGAGGTGGGTGCCCCGCGGGATCCTGCCGTGGAGGGCCTCGAAGTCTACTGCGTGGGCGGCGCGGTGCGCGACGCCCGCCTGGGCTGGCCGGTCTACGACCATGACTGGGTGGTGGTGGGCGCCACCCCGGAGGCGATGCGCCGCCGCGGCTTCAGGCCGGTGGGGCGCGACTTCCCGGTCTTCCTGCATCCCGAGACCCACGAGGAGTATGCCCTGGCGCGCACCGAGCGCAAGGCCGGCCACGGCTACACCGGCTTCGTGGTCCACGCCAGCCCCGAGGTGACCCTGGAGGAGGATCTCGCTCGTCGGGACCTGACCATCAACGCCATGGCCGAGAGCCCCGGGGGGGAGCTGGTCGACCCCCACGGTGGCCTGGCCGACCTGGAGGCCCGGGTGCTGCGTCACGTCTCGCCGGCCTTCGTGGAGGACCCGCTGCGGGTGCTGCGCACCGCACGCTTCCTGGCCCGCTATGCCGGCCTTGGCTTCACCATTGCCGAGGAGACGCAAAGCCTGATGCGTCGCCTGGTGGAGAGCGGGGAGATCGCCCACCTGGTGGCCGAGCGGGTCTGGGTCGAGACCGAGAAGGCCCTCGGCGAGCCCTGGCCCGAGGTCTACTTCCAGACCCTGGCCGGCTGCGGTGCCCTGGCGGTACTGATGCCGGAGCTCGCCGCCGACGAGGAGGCCCTGGACGACGCTCTGGGGCGGCTGCACCGCCTGCCCGAGGAGCTCGACGACGAGGCGCTGGTGCGCTGGCGCTGGGCGCGGCTGGTGGAGCACCTGGATGACGGGGCCCGCGGGCGGCTGGCCGAGCGGCTGCGTCTGCCCCGGGCCCATGCGGCCCTGGCCCGCCAGGCGGCACTGACCCGTACCCTCTGCGCCCGGGCCGCCCGGGAGGGGCTCGACGGGGAGGCGGTGCTGGCCTGGCTGGACGCCATCGATGCCTGGCGGCGCGGCGAACGGGTGGCGCCGCTGCTCAGCCTGATCAGCCTGGAGGCGCCGGCGCTGGCCGAGACCCTGGCGCTGGCCTGGCGGCTGGCCGCCCAGGTGCTGCCCAGGGCGCTGGTGGAGGAGGGCTATCAGGGGCGTGAGCTGGGCGAAGCGCTGGCGCGCCGCCGGCAGGAGGCGATCGAGGCGGCCCTGGGCGGGAGCTGAGGTGCGCCTCAGTCGGGGTGGGAGATCTTGCGCCCCGCCCACGCGAAGGGTACCGCCCAGAGGCGCTGGCTGCCGGGGTCGAAGTCGGCCCAGAGAGCGGCATAGGTCGCGCCGCTTTCGGGGTGGCGCGTTTCGGGGAGCAGCTCGGCCAGGGGCTGGAGCACGAAGGCGTGGTGGCAGATCTCGCCCCTGGGCAGCGCCACCCCGTCATGCTCGCCGGTGAGCTCGCCCACGGTAAGCAGGTCGATATCCAGGGTGCGGGGGCTGAACTTGGGGCTGTCAGGGCGCCTGCCGTTGGCGAACTCCAGCCGCTTGCACCAGGCCTGCAGTTCGCCCACCGACCAGTCGCTCTCGAAGGCGGCCACCAGATTGTAGAAATTGCGCCCATCCTCGAAGCCCACCGGCTCGCTCTCGAACACCCGCGATATCGCCAGCGACTCGAAGGTGGCCGCCAGGGCATCCAGGCAGGTGCGCACATGGCGGTCGCGCTCGATATTGCTGCCGATGCTCACCGTCACCAGGGCCATCAGCTCGCCTCCGGGCGCTGTCCACGCTCGATCTGCACCCCCACCGCGGCGGCGGCGGCCACTGCGCCGGGTTTGCGCACGGCAAGGCGCAGCCAGGGAATGCCGAACTCCTGGCGCAGGGTCTCGGCCAGCCGCTCGGCGAAGGTCTCCACCAGGGCGAAGTCGTGCTCAGCGGCGAAGTCCTGGATACGCTCGCTGATGGCGGCGTAGTCCAGGGTCAGGGCGATATCGTCGTCGGCCGCCGCCGGCCGGATATCGGTGGCCAGCGCCAGGTCGAGCACCAGGCGCTGGGTGATGGTGCGCTCCCAGTCGTAGACGCCGATCACGGTGTCGACGCCGAGGGACTCGATCAGCACGAGATCCATGGTGAGGGTTCCACGCTAGAGAGAGTGAGGCCGGGTGGGAATGGTCCGGCAGGCGTGGCCGGATTGTACGCGAGGCGGCCTTCGGGGAACACCGCCGGCGCTGGGCGCGCCGGGGTTCGCCTGGCAGAATGGCAGCTGTTCGAGTCTCGGGAGGTCCGCCATGGAGGCGCCACTTGTCCTGCCTCTGCCGGCCCTGCTGCTGCCGCTGGTGGCGCTGGGCTATCTCAGCGGCAGCTGGCTGGGCGCGCTGAGCGTCTGCCGCCTGGCCGGCGTGGAGGATCCGCGCCTGGCGGGCTCCTTCAATCCCGGTTTCTCCAACGTGCTCAGGGTGCATGGCCCCCGGCTGGCCCTGGCCACCCTGCTGGTGGATGCCGCCAAGGGCGTGCCGGTCCTGCTGCTGGCGATCCTGCTGGGGCTGCCTCCCTGGGCCCAGGGCGTGGTGGGTCTGGCGGTGCTGCTGGGCCACAGCTATCCGCTCTGGCACCGCTTTCGGGGCGGCAAGGCGGTGGCCAGCGCCTTCGGGGTGATGCTGGTGCTGACGCCGGGGGTAGCCCTGGTGTGCGCCGCCCTCTGGGCGCTGCTCGCCTGGCGGGTGCGCACCGCGGCGGTGGCGTCGCTGGTCAGCGCCGCTGCCGCGCCCCTGACCAGCCTGTGGCTGGCGCCTGACTATGTGGTCGTGGTGATCGCCTTTACCCTGCTGGTGCTGCTGCGCCACCTGCTCAATATCCAGCGCCTGGGGCGCGGCGATGAGCCGGGGCTCTAGCCGGGCAAGGTACTCGCCGGCCGGGTAACGAGACTCGCGATCCCGGGAACGAAACCCTGCCACTTCGCTTGCCGCTTGCACGTCGGGGCACAACATAATCCCTCACGGGTGCCCCTCACTCGACATCCCTGTCGATTGACGTGCGCGGCGGCGCTCGTTGCCAACGTTCCCGGGTATATATCGCGTCGCTTCGTTACCCGGCCTTCCGCCTTGCCGCCCTCAGTGCCGTTCAGCTTCCGGCAGGAGCCTCCAGGGTATCCATCGGCCAGCGCGGTACCGCCTTCATCACGCCCTGCTCGTCGCGCTCGCCCGCCAGCAGCCGCTGGGCACCCACATAAGCGATCATGGCGCCGTTGTCGGTGCAGAAGCGGCCCCTGGGATAGTAGGACCGGGCGCGGCGCTTCTCGCACTCGTGCTCCAGTCGCTCGCGCAGGCGCGCGTTGGCGCTGACCCCGCCGGCCATCACCAGGCGCTTGAGCCCGGTCTGGTCCAGGGCGCGGCGGCACTTGATCACCAGGGTATCCACCACCGCTTCCTCGAAGGCGCGGGCCACGTCGGCGCGGGCCTGGTCGTCGAGCCCGCCTGACGCCTCGAGCTGGCGGATGGCGGTGAGGGTGTGGGTCTTGAGGCCCGAAAAGCTGAAGTCGAGCCCCGGGCGGTCGGTCATCGGCCGCGGGAAGCGGAAGCGTCCGGGGTCGCCCTGCTCGGCCAGTCGCGCTACCTGGGGGCCGCCCGGGTAGTCCAGGCCGAGCATCTTGGCCGCCTTGTCGAAGGCCTCGCCGGCGGCGTCATCCACGGATTCGCCGAGCAGCGTATAGCGCCCCAGGCCGCGTACCTCCACCAGCTGGGTGTGGCCGCCCGAGACCAGCAGCGCCACGAAGGGGAACTCGGGGCGCTCATCCTCCAGCATGGGCGCCAGCAGGTGGCCCTCCATGTGATGAACGCCGAGCACCGGGATGCCCAGCGCCCGGGCCATGCCGTGGGCGGTGGCAGCGCCTACCATCAGAGCGCCCACCAGGCCGGGGCCCGCGGTGTAGGCGATGGCGTCCAGCTCGCTGCGGGAGAGCCCCGCCTCGTCGAGCACCTGCTGGATCAACGGCAGCAGGCGGCGGGTGTGATCACGGGAGGCCAGCTCCGGTACCACACCGCCATATTCGGCGTGCATGGCGACCTGGCTGTAGAGCGCATCGGCCACGAGGCCGCGCTCGGTGTCAAAGAGGGCGACGCCGGTCTCGTCGCAGGAGGTCTCGATGCCCAGTACGCGCATGGTGTTGGCTCGGTTGTGCGGAACAGGCCGGCATTCTACGCGGTTTGAAGGGGGAAAGCATTTGCAAAGGCTGGGGCTGGCGACTAGACTACCGTGCGCTGCAAGACTGGGTCGTGCACCCAGGTGGCGACTCCCCGCGACCGACACGCTGCCCTCCGGCTCGCTTACGCGCTCCGGAACCGTTGCTGTCGCGATCACTGCCACCCACAGGGGTGTGCGTACTAACCGAACTCTAGTTACCTAAGGTAGGTGAGTGCTTAATGCCTTCTGTTAAAGTACGTGATAACGAGCCGTTTGACGTCGCACTGCGTCGTTTCAAGCGTTCCTGCGAAAAAGCCGGTGTTCTCTCCGAAGTGCGTCGTCGCGAGTACTACGAGAAGCCGACCGCAGAGCGCAAGCGCAAGTCGGCGGCCGCCGTCAAGCGTCACGCCAAGAAGCTCCAGCGTGAGCGCAAGCGCTTCGAACGGCTCTACTGATCCGTACTGGAGGCAGCCAGGGCCCCGGGCCCGGGCGGTCTCAGGAGGACGCCAAGCGGCCGCCATCCGGTGGCCGCTTGTTTTTTCCGGGGCGTTGGCCCACTGGTGCCGGCGACCCGCCGCGATCGCATCGCCAGTCGTCGAGGTGATCCGACCCCATGGCAGGACAGATTCCCCAGCGCTTTATCGATGACCTGCTGGCCCGCGTCGACGTGGTCGAGGTGGTGGGCGAGCGCGTCAAGCTCAAGAAGGCGGGCCGCAACTACTCCGGGCTCTGCCCCTTTCATCAGGAGAAGACGCCGTCGTTTACCGTCAGCGCCGACAAGCAGTTCTACCACTGCTTCGGCTGCGGTGCCCACGGTAACGCCCTGCGCTTCCTGATGGAGTATGACAAGCTGCGCTTCCCCGAGGCGGTGGAGCAGCTCGCCGGCCGGCTGGGGTTGGAGGTGCCTCGCGAGGGCGCCGACGATCCCCGGGCCCAGGCCCGTGAGCGTAAGCGCAAGGAGGGCGTCAACCTGCTGGAGCTCTCGGCGAGCTTCTTTCGCGAGCGGCTGAAGATGCCGGAAGGCCAGGGAGCTCGGGAGTACCTCGAACGCCGCGGGCTCTCGCCGGAGGTACAGCAGACCTTCGGGGTCGGCTATGCGCCGGACGGCTGGGAGGCCCTCAAGCGGCACCTCTCCGAACGCGGCGTCGGTGAGGCGGTGCAGGTGGAGTATGGCCTGCTGGTGCACCGGGAGGAGAGCGGGCGCACCTACGACCGCTTCCGGGATCGGGTGATGTTCCCGATCCGCGATATCAAGGGGCGCACCATCGGCTTCGGCGGCCGGGTGCTGGGCGATGCCAAGCCCAAGTACCTCAACTCGCCGGAGACGCCGGTGTTCCACAAGGGACGCGAGCTCTACGGCCTCTATGAGGCGCGCCAGGCGGACCATCGGCTGGAGCGGGTGGTGATCGTCGAGGGCTACATGGACGTGGTGGCCCTGGCCCAGTTCGGTATTCGCAACGCCGTGGCGACCCTGGGCACCTCCACCAGCGAGGAGCACCTGACCCGGCTGTTTCGCATGGTCAGCGAAGTGGTGTTCTGCTTCGATGGCGACCGCGCCGGCCGCCAGGCGGCGGCTCGGGCCCTGGAGACGGTGCTGCCGCTGATGATCGACGGGCGCCAGGCGCGCTTCCTGTTCCTGCCCGAGGGGGAGGACCCGGATACCCTGGTGCGCCGCGAGGGGGCCGAGGCCTTCCAGGATCGCATCACCTGCGCCAGCCCGCTGTCGGAGTTTCTCTTCGACCAGGCGGCGGCGGGGCGCGATCTGGCCAGGATCGAGGATCGCGAACGCTACGCCAGTCAGGTGCTGGCGGCACTGGCGAGGCTGCCGGAGGGGGTGCTGAAGTCGCTGATGCTCAGCGAGCTCTCGCGGCGTACCGGGGTCGAGGCGTCGAGCTTTGCCACCCTGCTGGCGCGCTCCCGCCAGGCGGCTCCCGAGCCGGTTGCGGGGCCGTGGGAATCGGCGCCGATGGGGGAGGCGGTGGACGAGATGCCGGAGGCGCCGCCGCTCGGCGAGCGTGCGCCGCCGGCACGCCGCAGCGGCTCGCTGAGCCTGGCGGCCCGGGCGCTGCAGCTGCTGGTGCATGAGCCCGAGCTGGTGGCCCAGCTGCCGGAGGCAGACGACTGGTGCCCGGAGGAGGATCCCGACGGGCGCCTGTGTCGCGAGGTGATCCGCCTGCTGCGTGCCGGGCGCTACCGCAGCGCCCAGGTGCTGCTGGCGCACTTCCACGGCACGCCGGAGGGAGAGCGGCTGGCGGCGCTGGCGCGGCGCGAGCTGCTGATCCCGAGGCCGGCGCGGGGCGCCGAACTGGAGGGGCTGGTGTCGCACTTTCTTCGGCACCGGGAGCGGCGCTCGCCTCAGGAAGAGATCGATACGCTGCTGGCCAGGGAGAAGGCGGGGGAGCGGCTCTCCAGGGAGGAGAAGCAGCGCCTGATGGTGCTGCTGACCGAACTGCATCGCTGACCGTAAGGTCAATAGGGCATTCGCCTGCTTTCTAACGATTAGCTGGCGCCAGGGTTGATTTTTCTCCTACCATCCCCACATAGGAGAGGGCGCTTGGCACCGGCGTAACCAGACAACCTAACACACCTGAATGACCGCGCAAATAGATCGAACTGGCAGGAAGGTGCTTTCTGCCGCTATACTGTTCGGCTTCACGACTTTTCTCCACCCAGCGCTTCAGGTGCTTCATTCTTCTTCGTCGAGATAGGGTTTCTATGGCTGGAAATGCGCAGCAGCAGTCACGTCTGAAGGAGTTGATCGCGCGCGGCAAGGAACAGGGCTACCTGACCTATGCCGAGGTCAACGACCACCTTCCCGAGGATATCGCCGACCCCGATCAGGTGGAAGACATCATCGGCATGATCAACGACATGGGTATCAGCGTCGTTGAGGAAGCCCCCGATGAAGACACCCTGATGATGTCGGATCACTCCACCGACGAGTCTGCCGCCGAGGAGGCCGTGGCGGCCCTGGCCGCGGTGGAGAGCGACGTGGGCCGTACCACCGACCCGGTGCGCATGTACATGCGCGAGATGGGCACGGTGGAGCTGCTGACCCGCGAGGGCGAGATCGAGATCGCCAAGCGCATCGAGGAGGGCACCCGGGAGGTGATGTCCGCCCTGGCCTACCTGCCCGGTGCGGTGGAGTCGATCCTCGACGCCTATGATACCACCCAAGACGAGGAGGCCCCCGGCCGCCTCTCCGACCTCTTTTCCGGCTTTATCGACCCCGATGAAGGCATCCCCGGCGTGGCCGAGGCGGAGCCGCCCGAGCCCGAGGTCAGCGATGACGTCGACGAGGACGGCGACGGCTCCGACGACGAGGAGGAGGACGACTCCACCAGCAACGAGGGTGGCCCGGACCCGGAAGAGGCCCGCGCCCGCTTCGAGCAGATCCGCGAGCAGAACGCCGCCGCCCATGCCGCCATCGCCGCCCACGGCCGCGGCTCGAAGGAGGCCCAGGAGGAGCTGGCGCGTCTGGCCGAGCTCTTCTCGCCGATCAAGCTGGTGCCCAAGCACTTCGAGCGCCTGGTCAACCAGGTGCGGATCAGCGTCGAGCAGGTGCGCGCCCAGGAGAAGGCGGTGATGCAGCTTTGCGTCAAGAAGGCGCGCATCCCCCGCAAGACCTTTATCAAGGCCTTCCCGGGCAGCGAGTCCGACCCCCAGTGGCTGGACCGCTTCGCCGGCGAGCATCCCAAGTATGCCGATCGCCTCGAGCCGCTGCGCGCCGATATCCAGCGCGCCCAGCGCAAGATCGCCTTCGAGGAGGAGATGGTCTGTCTGCCGGTGACCGAGATCAAGGAGGTCAACCGTCGCCTCTCCATCGGTGAGGCCAAGGCGCGCCGCGCCAAGAAGGAGATGGTGGAGGCCAACCTGCGCCTGGTGATCTCCATCGCCAAGAAGTACACCAACCGCGGCCTGCAGTTCCTGGACCTGATCCAGGAGGGCAACATCGGCCTGATGAAGGCGGTGGACAAGTTCGAGTATCGCCGCGGCTACAAGTTCTCCACCTACGCCACCTGGTGGATTCGTCAGGCGATCACCCGCTCCATTGCCGACCAGGCGCGCACCATCCGTATTCCGGTGCATATGATCGAGACCATCAACAAGCTCAACCGGGTCTCCCGGCAGATGCTTCAGGAGATGGGCCGCGAGCCTACCCCCGAGGAGCTGGGTGAGCGTCTCGAGATGCCGGAAGACAAGGTGCGCAAGGTGCTCAAGATCGCCAAGGAGCCGATCTCCATGGAGACGCCCATCGGTGACGACGACGACTCGCACCTGGGCGACTTCATCGAGGACGGGACCATGATCCTGCCCATCGACTCCGCCACCGGCGAGGGGCTGATCGAGGCGACCCGCAACGTGCTGGGTGGGCTCACCGCCCGGGAAGCCAAGGTGCTGCGCATGCGCTTCGGCATCGACATGAACACCGACCACACCCTCGAGGAGGTCGGCAAGCAGTTCGATGTCACCCGCGAGCGGATCCGTCAGATCGAGGCCAAGGCGCTGCGCAAGCTGCGTCATCCCAGCCGCTCCGAGCCGCTGCGCTCCTTCCTCGACGAGTAGCGTCAGGGAGCAGGCTCGGGTCGAATGCCCTGCCGTAACGAAGAAGCCCCGCAGGCAGTGCCTGCGGGGCTTCTTGCTTTCCGGGACGTCCGGATCAGCCTTTGCGGCGGGCCAGGGCCCAGCGCCGGGCGAGCAGGGTCAGCTCGATGACCGCGATCAGGATCAGCGCATAGCCGAGCAGCTCCACCACCTCTTCGGCGGCGTCCTTGAAGGTGCGCACATAGTGCTCCTCCATGACCGCCATCCAGAAGTCCTGGCGGCCGTAGAGGCGCGAGAAGACGTAGGTAGTGAGCACCCCTGCGGCAAAGAGGCCGAAGGAGAAGCTGTTGGCGTAGCTGGCGAACTCCTCGACGAAGCGCTTGCGCTCGCGGATCACCCAGAAGAGGATCGGCACTATCACCAGGGCCACCAGCACCTTCCAGGTATGGTAGGCCACCCGAGTATCCAGGAAGTAGTCCTGCTCCCGGATAAAGGAGCTGAAGGTGAAGGCGAACATCAGCAGGGTGACGGTGGGCAGCACCTTCAGCACCTGGCGGGTATAGAGCAGCAGCAGCGACGCCGTGAGCAGCACCGCGCTCTGGGCGAGCTCGGTGAAGCCGTACTCCGAGAAGCGCACCTCGGGGAAGTGCAGCGCCTCGATGTAGGCGCCCTGGGCAAGCCCTGCGATCAGCAGGATATAGAGGGTGGCGCGCAGGCAGGTAGCGGTAAAGCCGATCGGCCAGGGCTGGCCGGGAGGGGGGAGCTGAGACATGGCGTGTAGGGGCTTCCGGATCGAGACATTCATGATTGCATGTATTCTACTACCTAGGTCTCATGTTGCCCATGGTCGGGTAAACTTCTTTCTTTTCAAGGCTCTGTATCAGCTGGACGGTTTGTTTTCAAGCTATTGAAAAGCCTGGAACTACGCCATTGGTCGAGTCATGCCCAACAGGCTATTGCCGTGACGTCTCGACTCCTCTAGCTTACGTTAACGTAAAGTGCCGAACGCGGAGACGCATCGGCCAGTCCGCTGCCGAGATGGCCATAACAACGACAACGGCGCACAACAACGACAACAGCAATAACGGCGGATCGCTTCTGCGATCCAGAGAGGACGTCACATGACCCAGGACTTCATTCTGGAGACTCGCGGGTTGACCAAGGAGTTTCGCGGCTTCACCGCCGTGGACGATGTCAACCTGCAGGTCCAGGAGGGGCATATCCATGCCCTGATCGGCCCCAACGGGGCGGGCAAGACCACGGTCTTCAACCTGCTCACCAAGTTCCTGCCGCCCACTCGCGGCGAGATCCTCTATCGCGGCCAGCCGATCACCGGCATGAAGGCCAACGAGATTGCGCGGATGGGCCTGGTGCGCTCCTTCCAGATCTCCGCGGTGTTCGGCCACATGACCGCCATGGAGAACGTGCGCGTGGCGCTGCAGCGTCCCATGGGAACCTCCTTCCACTTCTGGAAGTCCGAGCGCACCCTCGACCACCTCAACGACCGCGCCATCGAGCTGCTCGAGGAGGTGGGCCTGCGCGACTATGCCGACGTGCTCACTGTGGAGATGCCCTACGGCCGCAAGCGCGCCCTGGAAGTGGCCACCACCCTGGCCATGGACCCGACCATGATGCTGCTCGATGAGCCGACCCAGGGCATGGGCGCCGAGGACGTCGATCGCATCGTCGAGTTGATCCGCCGCGTGGCCCGCGGCCGTACCGTGCTGATGGTGGAGCACAACCTCAGCGTGGTCAGCCGGTTGTGCGACCGCATCACCGTGCTGGCCCGCGGCGCGGTGCTGGCCGAGGGCGACTACGCCACCGTCTCCGCCGACCCGCGGGTCAAGGAAGCCTACATGGGCAGCGAAGCGGCGGAAGAGGAGGCCACGGCATGAATCAGGCAGCCCAAGCGGTGCAGGACCCGGCGCTCCAGTACCAGGACAACGATGGCGCCGAGATGCTCCGGGTCAGCGACCTGCACGCCTTCTACGGCGAGTCCCACATCCTCCACGGCGTCGATTTCAATGTGAAGCGTGGCGAGCTCGTGACCCTGCTCGGGCGCAACGGCGCCGGGCGCAGCACCACCCTCAAGTCGATCATGAACATGGTCGGCCGGCGCACCGGCTCGATCATGATCAACGGCAACGAGACCCTGGGCATGAAGGCCCACCGCATCCCCCGCCTGGGCATTGGCTACTGCCCCGAGGAGCGCGGCATCTTCGCCAGCCTCGACGTCGAGGAGAACCTGCTGCTGCCGCCCACGGTGCGCTCCGGCGGAATGTCGATCGACGAGATCTACGAGATGTTTCCCAACCTCTACGAGCGGCGCCGCAGCCAGGGCACCCGGCTCTCCGGGGGCGAGCAGCAGATGCTGGCCATGGCGCGGATCCTGCGCACCGGGGCGCGGCTGCTGCTGCTCGACGAGATCACCGAGGGGCTGGCGCCGGTCATCGTCCAGAAGCTGGGCGAGGTGCTGGTCAAGCTCAAGGAGCGCGGCATGACCATCGTGCTGGTGGAGCAGAACTTCCGCTTTGCCGCCCCCTTGGCCGACCGCCACTTCGTGATGGATCACGGGATGATCGTCGAGGAGATCTCGGCGGCGGAGCTGCCGAGCCGGCGCGAGCACCTGCATACCCTGCTGGGCGTATGAGTCGGCGCCGCCGCTGCTCCTCGCCGCGGCAACAACGAATGCAACAACTGTCGTAACAACAACAAGAGCCCCGCCTCGGGGCAGAGGAGAATCACATGACCTTCATCAAGAAGAGCCTTACCGCCGCCGTCGCCCTGGCCGCCACCGCCGCCATGGCCACCAACGCCCAGGCCGAGATCAGCGACGGCGAGGTGCGCATCGGCTACCTGGCCGACATGTCCGGCACCTACCGCGATCTGGCCGGCCCCGGCGGCCTCGAGGCGCTGCGCATGGCCGTCGAGGACTTCGGGGGCAACGTCAACGGCGCACCGATCCAGGTGTTCAGCGCCGACGATCGCAACAGCGCCGACGTGGGCGCCAGCACCGTGCGCGAATGGATCGACACCCGCAATGTCGACATGGTGGCGGGCCTGGTGGCTTCCTCGGTGACCATCGCCGTGACCCGCGTGCTGGAGGAGAACAACAGCTTCGGCATCGTCTCCGCCTCCGCCGCCTCGAGCATCACCAACGAGCACTGCACCCCGAATCATATCCACTGGGTCTATGACACCTACCCGCTGGCCAACGGCACCGCTCGCGCGGTGGTGGAGCAGGGCGGTGACAGCTGGTTCATGCTTACCGCCGACTACGCCTTCGGCCACGCTCTGGAAGGCGATGTGACCCGCGTGGTCGAGGAGTCCGGTGGCGAGATCATTGGTGGCGTGCGCCATCCCTTCCCCACCGACGACTTCTCCTCCTACATCCTCCAGGCCCAGGGCTCCGGTGCCAAGATCATCGGCCTGGCCAACGCCGGCTCCGATACCGTCAACTCCATCATGACCGCCAGCCAGTTCGGCGTGGTCCAGGCTGGCCAGCAGCTCGCCGGTCTGCTGGTCTTCCTCAACGACGTCTACGCCATGGGCCTCGAGGATACCCAGGGGCTGCTGTTGACCACCGGCTGGTACTGGAACATGGACGACGAGTCCCGGGAGTGGTCCGAGCGCTACTACGAGCGCGTGGGTCGCATGCCGACCATGGTCCAGGCCGGCATCTACTCCAGCACCATGCACTACCTGCAGGCCGTCGAGGCCACCGGCAGCGATGACCCGGCCACCGTGCGCGAGTACATGATGGGGCAGGAGATCAACGACTTCTTCGCCCGTAACGGTCGCCTGCGCGAGGACGGCCGCATGGTCCATGACATGTACCTGGCCCAGGTGAAGTCGCCGGCCGAGTCCGAGCACGAGTGGGACCTCTACGAGATCCTCTCCACCATCCCCGCCGAGGAGGCGTACCGTCCGCTCTCCGAGAGCCAGTGCAAGCTGGTGCAGAACTGAAGCGAGCAGACCGGCGGCGGCGCGAGCCGCCGCCCCCTCTGACGGGAGATTCCTGACATGACGATGATATTCGGGGTGCCGCTGGCGGTGTTCCTCGGCCAGCTCCTGCTCGGCCTGATCAACGGTGCCTTCTACGCCCTGCTCAGCCTGGGCCTCGCGGTGATCTTCGGCCTGCTGAAGATCGTCAACTTCGCCCACGGCGCCATGTACATGCTGGGGGCCTTCGCCACCCTGCTGGGCATGCGCTACCTGGGCATCAACTACTGGACGGCGTTGCTGCTGGCGCCGCTGATCGTCGGCCTGTTCGGCATGCTGCTTGAGCGCACCATGCTGCGCCGCATCGCCCATCTGGACCACCTCTACGGCCTGCTGCTGACCTTCGGCCTGGCGCTGATCTTCGAGGGGACCCTGGTCAACTTCTTCGGCGTCTCCGGGGCCCGCTACCCGACCCCCGAGCTGCTGCAGGGCGGTTTCCAGACCGGCTTCATGTTCCTGCCCAAGTACCGCGCCTTCGTGCTGGTGGCGGCCATCGCGGTCTGCCTCTTCACCTGGTACATGATCGAGCGCACGCGTCTCGGTGCCTATCTGCGCGCCGGCACCGAGAACCCGGCGCTGATGCAGGCCTTCGGCGTCAACGTGCCGCTCCTGATCACCCTCACCTATGGCTTCGGCGTGGCCCTGGCCGCCTTCGCCGGGGTGCTGGCCGCACCGCTCTACCCGGTGTCGCCCACCATGGGCTCGAACCTCTTGATCGTGGTCTTCGCGGTAGTGGTGATCGGCGGCATGGGCTCGATCCTCGGCGCCGTGCTCACTGGCCTCGGCATGGGGCTGATCGAGGGCCTGACCAAGGTGTACTACCCCGAGGCGGCCAACACCGTGATCTTCCTGGTGATGATCCTGGTGCTGCTGCTGCGACCCGCCGGCCTGTTCGGCAAGGAGGCATGACCATGTCCGCGACCCAGACTCAGACGCTGACCCCCTCCATGAAGCGCCAGCGGCGCGCCGATATGCGCCGCAACGTTTTCTACCTGGTGCTGATCGGCATCGGCCTGGTGGCGCCCTTCGTCGCCTACCCGGTGTTCCTGATGAAGGTGCTCTGCTTCGCGCTCTTCGCCTGCGCCTTCAACCTGCTGCTCGGCTATGCGGGGCTGCTCTCCTTCGGGCATGCCGCCTTCCTTGCCACCGGCGGCTATATCACCGGCTACCTGCTGGCCAGCTACCCGGGGCTGACCCCGGAGCTTGGCATCATCGCCGGCACCCTGGTCGCCGTGGCCCTGGGGGCGGTGTTCGGTGCCCTGTCGATCCGTCGCCAGGGCATCTACTTCGCCATGGTGACCCTGGCGCTGGCCCAGCTGGTGTTCTTCGTCTACGTCCAGTCGCCCTTCACCGGCGGTGAGGACGGCCTGCACGGGGTGCCGCGGGGCGAGCTGTTCGGCATCATCAGCCTGCGCAGCAACCTGGCGATGTACTACTTCGTGTTCGCCATCTTCCTGTTCGGCTTCGCCCTGATCCAGCGTGCGGTGCACTCGCCCTATGGCCAGGTGCTCAAGGCGATTCGCGAGAACGAGCCGCGGGCGATCTCGCTGGGCTACAACGTCGACGCCTACAAGCTGGTGGCCTTCATCCTCTCCGCGGGCCTCGCCGGCCTGGCCGGCTCCACCAAGACGGTGGTCTTCCAGCTCGCTTCCCTGACCGATGCCCACTGGCACATGTCCGGCGAGGTGATCCTGATGACCCTGCTGGGCGGGGTGGGCACCCTGTTCGGCCCGGTGGTCGGCGCCGGTATCGTGGTCAGCCTGCAGCACATGCTGGCCCAGTCGCCCCTGGGCAACTGGGTGGGACCGATCCTCGGGGTGATCTTCGTGATCTGCGTGCTGAGCTTCCGCAGCGGCATCGTCGGCGAGATCCTCAAGTCCTACCGCAAGAACTTCAAGTAGTCGGCAAGGGGCGTCCGGTCGCGCAACGCCGAGGCCCCGACCATACTCTTCACTTCTACCTTCAGGCGCCCCCCGGGGCGCCTTTTTTGATGCGCCTGGCGCGGCGCTCACCGGTGCCAGAGAAAGCTCGAGGCCATCACGCCGCTGCCCGCACCGGTGCCGGTTCGTCCTGGCAGGCTGCTGGGCAGATGCGCCACCAGATGATCGATGAACTGGCGTACCTTTGGGGAGCGCTGGCGGTGGCGTGGAAAGACCGCCCAGACGGCAGTATCGTCATGGCGATAGGCGTCGAGCACCGAAATGAGGGCGCCGCTGGCCAGGTGCTCCTCCACGTAGTAGTCGGGCAGCTGGGCCAGGCCCAGCCCCTTGAGGGCGGCATCCAGCAGGGCAGGACCCGAGTTGGCGCGCCATGCTCCGGATACCCTTACCTCGCGACGTACGCCTTCCACGGCAAAGCGCCAGTGGTCTCGGGTGCCGATCAGACAGCGGTGGCGGGAGAGCTCCGCCAGGGCGTGGGGCTGGGAAACATGGGCGAAGTAGGCTGGTGCTCCCACCACGTACTCGCGCCGCTCGCAGAGCCGACGGGCCACCAGGCTCGAGTCCTCCAGCCGCCCCATGCGGATGGCGATATCGAAGCCCTCGTCGATGATGTCCACCTGGCGGTTGGTGAAATGCATGCGCACCTCGAGGCGCGGGTGGGCCAGCAGGAAGTCGTTGACCAGGGGGGCGATGAAGCGTTCGCCGAAGGTGGTGGCCGAGGTGAGGCTGAGCAGGCCCCGAGGGCGCTCCTGGAGGTCGCTGAGAGCCGCCTCGGCCTCGCGGAAGCCGTCGAACAGCTGGCGGCAGTGGGTGAAATAGAGCCGCCCCTCGTCGGTCAGGTGGGTCTGGCGCGTAGTGCGGTAGAGCAGGGCGGTACCGAGCTGCTGCTCGAGCTGGGCCACGAGCCGACTGACGTGGGAGGGCGAGACAGAGAGTTCCCGGGCGGCGGCGGCGAAGCTGCCCAGGCGCACCACTTCCACGAAGGCTTCAACACGGTCCCAGCGCTGCATGATCGCTCCTTCCGGTGACAGGATATGGACGGGCCGATGGGGGCGGCGTAGGCTGATTGTTGCTGTGTGGCAATAATGTCGTGCCTTTGGTGCAGTTTATCTCGTTGGGCACTCTTGCCTAGACTGAAAAAGATGATTCCCTGAACGAGGAGAGCCACCATGAAGTCACGCGCCGCCGTCGCCCTGGAAGCGGGCAAGCCCCTTGAGCTTGTCGAGCTCGATGTCGAGGGGCCCAAGGCCGGCGAGGTGCTGGTGAAGATCGCCGCCACCAGCGTCTGCCACACCGATGCCTATACCCTCTCCGGCGCCGACCCGGAGGGCAACTTTCCGGCGGTGCTGGGCCACGAGGGGGCCGGCATCGTCCAGGAGGTGGGCGAGGGAGTCACCAGCGTGCGCCCCGGCGACCACGTCATCCCGCTCTATACCGCCGAGTGCGGCAAGTGCAAGTTCTGTCTCTCCGGCAAGACCAACCTCTGTGGCAGCGTACGCGCCACCCAGGGCAAGGGCCTGATGCCCGACGGCACCAGCCGCTTCTCGCTGGAGGGCAAGATGCTGCACCACTACATGGGCACCTCCACCTTCAGCGAGTACACCGTGCTCCCCGAGGTGTCGCTGGCGGTGGTCTCGAAGGAGGCGCCGCTGGACAAGATCTGCCTGCTGGGCTGCGGCGTGACCACCGGCATCGGCGCGGTGATGAACACCGCCAAGGTGGAGCCGGGCGCCACCGTCGCCGTCTTCGGCCTCGGCGCCATCGGCCTCGCCGTGATCCAGGGGGCGGTGATGGCCAAGGCGAGTCGCATCATCGCCATCGACGTCAACCCCGAGAAGTTCAAGCTGGCCGAGCAGTTCGGCGCCACCGACTTCGTCAACCCCAAGGACTACGGCGACCCCATCCAGCAGGTGATCGTCGACCTGACCGACGGCGGCGTCGACTACTCCTTCGAGTGCATCGGCAACGTCAACGTCATGCGCTCGGCGCTGGAGTGCTGCCATAAGGGCTGGGGCGAGTCGATCATCATCGGCGTGGCCGGCGCCGGCGAGGAGATCTCCACCCGCCCCTTCCAGCTGGTCACCGGGCGGGTCTGGAAGGGCTCCGCCTTCGGCGGCGTCAAGGGGCGCTCGGAGCTGCCGGGCTACGTGGACCAGTACATGAAGGGTGAGCTCAATATCGACGACTTCATCACCCACGACCTGCCCTTCGAGAAGATCAACGAGGCCTTCGATCTGCTGCATCGGGGTGAAAGCATCCGCACCGTGCTTCACTACTGAGCGCCACGCGCCGCGTAGCCCTTTATCCCTGAAAGTGCGGCCGGGACAGGAGTCCCGGCCGCCAGGAGACCCAACCATGACCATGACCGAGAACCTGGAGCTGGTATCGGCCAACAAGAGCTTCGGTGGCTGGCACAAGCGCTACCGCCACCGCTCCCGGGCGCTGGACTGCGAGATGGTCTTCGCCATCTACCTGCCGCCCCAGGCCGAGGCCGAGCGGGTGCCCCTGCTGTGGTGGCTCTCCGGACTCACCTGCACCGACGAGAACTTCATGCAGAAGGCCGGCGCCCATCGCCTGGCGGCGGAGCTGGGTATCGCCATCATCTGCCCCGACACCAGCCCCCGGGGCACCGACCTGCCCGGCGAGCACGACAGCTACGATTTCGGCAGCGGTGCCGGCTTCTACGTCAACGCCACCCAGGCGCCCTGGAAGAAGCACTACCGCATGTACGACTACGTTACCGAGGAGCTCCCTTCGGTGGTGCGCCAGCACTTCCCGGTGAACGGTCGCGAGTCCATCAGCGGCCACTCCATGGGGGGCCATGGGGCGCTGATCATGGCCCTGCGTCGGCCCGGCCACTACCGCTCGGTATCGGCCTTCGCCCCCATCGTCAACCCGTCCGACTGCCCCTGGGGCCAGAAGGCCTTCAGCGGCTACCTGGGCGAGGATCGCGGCAAGTGGACCCAGTACGACGCCTGCGAGCTGGTGGCCCGGGGCGCCTCCAGCCAGCCGCTCTTCATCGACCAGGGCGAGGCCGATGACTTCCTCGAGGAGCAGCTTCGGCCCGAGCGCCTGGAGGCGATATGCGCCGAGCACGACCATCCGCTGACCCTGCGCCGCCAGCCCGGCTACGACCACAGCTACTACTTCATCGCCTCCTTTATCGAGGACCACCTGCGCTATCACGCCGAGCGGCTGCACCGGAAGCAGTGAGGCGCCGGGGATTCGAGCCGTTGAGGCAGCGTCGGCCGCTCGTCTCCCCGCCGGGCAAGGCCGTATACTGGCGTCAGGGTTTTCGGCGCACAGGGGCGAGCGGCAGTGGTGAGAAAGATGGTAGCGGCATGGGGGAGACGACTCTGGGGCTGGCTGTGGCGAGCCCTGCTGGGCTTCGTGGTGCTCTCGGTGCTGCTGGTGCTGCTCTTCCGCGAGGCGCCGGTATTCGGCTCCATGGTGATGGTGGAGCGCAAGGTCCAGTCCTGGATCGCCCGGGAGCCACTGGAGATTCGCCACCAGTGGCAGCCCTGGGAGGCGCTCTCCGACCATGCCAAGCTGTCGGTGATCGCCGCCGAGGACCAGCGCTTCCCCGAGCATCGCGGCTTCGACCTGGTGGAGATGCGCCGCGCCTGGGAGTCCAATCGTGCCGGCGGGCGGCTGCGCGGGGCCAGCACCCTGAGTCAGCAGACCGCCAAGAACCTCTTCCTCTGGACCGGGCGCAGCTGGACGCGCAAGGGCCTGGAGGCCTGGTTCACCCTGCTGATCGAGACCCTGTGGCCCAAGCAGCGCATCCTCGAGGTCTATCTGAACATCGCCGAATGGGACAGCGGGGTGTTCGGCCTGGAGGCGGCCGCCCAGCACTATTTCGGGGTCTCGGCCAGCCAGCTCAATGCGGTGCAGGCCAGCCGCCTGGCGGCCATCCTGCCCAACCCGCGAGGCTGGGATGCGGCGCGCCCCAGTCCCCACGTGGAGCGGCGCAGCGTCTGGATCCGCCAGCAGATGAACAATCTGGGCGGGCCGGCCTATCTTGAGAGACTCTAGCCTCGTTTGCCCGCCGACACCGGGAGTCCGCCATGACCGAATCGACCGTCACGTCCAAGCGCCGCCGCGGCAGGCCTCGCGGTCGCGAGCTGGCGCCGGTGGCGCTGGCCGCCCTGAGGCTGCTGCTTGGCGATGAGCGCGAGCGGCCGGAGCTGCGTCGCCGCGACCTGCTGATCGAGCACCTGCACGCCATCCAGGACGCTCACGGCCACCTCTCCCTGGTGGAGCTGCGGGCCCTTGCCGCCTACATGAACCTGCCCATGGCGGCCATTTACGAGACCGCCACCTTCTATGCCCACTTCGACGTGGTCCACGACGGCGAGGCGCCGCCGCCGGAGGTCACGGTGCGGGTCTGCGATTCGCTCTCCTGCCAATTGGCCGGCGCCGAGGCGCTGCGCGAACGGCTGGCGGCGGGCCTTGACCCGGAGGCGGTGCGGGTGGTGCGCGCCCCCTGCATGGGGCGCTGCGACACCGCCCCGGTGGTCGAGGTGGGGCACCACCACGTGCTCTACGCCACCCCCGAGGGGGTCGAGGCGGTGGTGGATACCGGCCACACCCATCCCGAGGCGATCCTCTGGCAGCGCCTGGCCGACTACCGCGCCACCGGCGGCTACGCGCTGCTGACCCGGTGTCGTGCCGGCGAGGTGGGCGTCGAGGCCCTGCTCGATGGGCTCGAGCGCGCCGGCCTGCGCGGCCTGGGCGGGGCGGGCTTCCCTACCTTTCGCAAGTGGCAGGCGGTGCGCGCCGAGCCCGCCCCCCGCTACGCGGTGATCAACGCCGACGAGGGCGAGCCCGGCACCTTCAAGGACCGTGTCTATCTCGAGCGCGAGCCGCATCGCTTCCTGGAGGGGGCCCTGGTCAGCGCCTGGGCGGTGGAGGCCAGCGCACTCTATATCTATCTGCGTGACGAGTATCCAGGGCTGCGCCGGGTGCTCGCCGAGGCGATCGCCGAGCTCGAGGCCGCGTGCCTGGTCGCTCCCGGTTTCGTGGTGCTGCGCCGCGGCGCCGGGGCCTACATCTGCGGCGAGGAGTCGGCGCTGATCGAGTCCCTGGAGGGCAAGCCCGGCAAGCCCGGCAAGCCGCGCCACCGGCCGCCCTTCGTGGCCCAGCGGGGGCTCTTCGATCGGCCGACCCTGGTCAACAACGTCGAGACGGTCTACTGGATCCCGCTGATCCACGAGAAGGGCGCCGACTGGTTCGCGAGCCAGGGCCGGCACGGGCGCAAGGGGCTGCGCAGCTTTTCGGTCTCCGGCCGGGTCAAGCGGCCCGGGGTGCACCTGGCCCCCGCCGGCATCACCCTGGCCGAGCTGCTCGAGGAGTACTGCGGCGGCATGGCCGAGGGGCACCGCCTCGTGGGCTACCTGCCGGGCGGCGCCTCGGGGGGCATACTCCCGGCCGGCAAGGCGGACCTCCCGCTGGACTTCGATACGCTCCAGGAGCACGGCTGCTTTATCGGTTCGGCGGCGATCATCGTGCTCTCGGACCGGGACGATCTGCGCGCCGTGGCCGCTAATCTGCTGGCCTTCTTCGCCGACGAATCCTGCGGCCAGTGCACCCCGTGCCGGGTCGGCACCGAGAAGATGCTGACCCTGCTCGAGCGCGACGAGTGGGACGTCGAGGCGCTCGAGCGCCTCGCCCGGGTGATGATGGACGCCTCCATCTGCGGCCTGGGCCAGGCGGCGCCCAACCCGGTGCTGAGCCTGCTGCGGGACTTTCGCGGCGAACTCGAAGCCCAGAACCTCATCGTGAAAGGGTAGGGAGGCAGACCATGCAGACCACTCAGACCCCGAACCCCGAGACCTTTACCCTGACCCTGGACGGCGTCGAGGTGAGCGCCCGACCCGGCGAGACCCTCTGGCAGGTGGCCAAGCGTGCCGGCGAGACCATTCCCCACCTCTGCTTCAAGGACGCTCCGGGCTATCGGGCCGACGGAAACTGCCGCGCCTGCATGGTGGAGGTCGAGGGAGAGCGGGTGCTCGCCGCCAGCTGTATCCGCGAGGCGGCTCCCGGCATGGTGGTGAGGAGCGCCAGCTCCCCGCGCGCCCGCGAAGCGCGGGAGTCTGTCATGGAGCTGCTGCTCGCCGACCAGCCCGAGCGGGAGGCGAGCCCCGACCGCGCCAGCCACTTCTGGGCCATGGCCGAAGCGCTGGCCATCGACGCCGCGGCGGTGGGCGAGCGGCTGCCCACCCGGGCGGAGCGCGCCGCGCCCACCGTTCACCATGTGCGCTCCCGAGAGGCGCAGCGCTTACAGGATGCCTCCCATACCGCGATGAACGTCAACCTCGACGCCTGCATCGAGTGCGGGCTCTGCGTGCGCGCCTGCCGCGAGGTGCAGGGCAACGACGTCATCGGCCTGGCCCACCGCGGGGCGGCGGCGAAGATCGTTTTCGACTTCGACGACCCCATGGGGGAGAGCACCTGCGTGGCCTGCGGCGAGTGCGTCCAGGCCTGCCCCACCGGGGCGCTGATGCCGGCGACCCTGATCGACGAGGCGGGCCGCGGCGACTCCGCCGCGGCCGACCGCACCGTGGACTCCGTCTGTCCCTACTGCGGGGTGGGCTGCCAGCTCAGCTACCACGTCAAGGATGAGCAGATCCTCTTTGTCGAGGGCAGGGACGGCCCCGCCAACCAGGGGCGACTCTGCGTCAAGGGACGCTTTGGCTTCGACTACCCCAACCATCCGGCGCGCCTCACCCGGCCGCTGATCCGCCGGGACGGCGTGGCCAAGGGGCTCGACCCCGACTTCGATCCGGCAAGGCCGCTCACCCACTTCCGCGAGGCCAGCTGGGAGGAGGCGCTGGAGATGGCCGCCCGCGGCCTCGTCGACCTCAAGTCGGCCCATGGCCCCGGGGCGCTGGCCGGCTTCGGCAGCGCCAAGTGCTCCAACGAGGAGGCCTGGCTCTTCCAGAAGCTGGTGCGCACGGGCTTCGGCTCCAACCACGTGGACCACTGCACCCGGCTCTGCCACGCCAGCTCCGTGGCCGCGCTGATGGAGTGCCTGGGCTCGGGGGCGGTGACGGCGTCGTTCATGCAGGCCCTCGAGGCGGACGTGGTGCTCCTCACCGGCTGCAATCCGGCGGTGAACCACCCGGTGGCGGCCACCTACTTCAAGCAGGCGGCGAGGGGCGGCACCCGGCTGATCATCCTTGACCCCCGCGGCCAGGCGCTGGACGCCTACGCCTGGCGCAGCCTGCGCTTCTCCCCCGGCGGCGATGTGGCGCTCTATAACGCCATGCTCAACGTGATCATCGACGAGGCGCTCTACGACCAGGCCTATATCGACGCCCATACCGAGGGCTTCGCGGCGCTCAGGCAAAGCGTGGTGGACATGACCCCCGAGGCGATGAGCGGCCTGTGCGGCGTCGCCCCCGAGACCATCCGCGAGATCGCCCGCGCCTACGCCACCGCCGAGCGGGCGATGATCTTCTGGGGCATGGGCATCTCCCAGCACGTCCACGGCACCGACAACGCCCGCTGCCTCATCTCGCTGGCGCTGGCCTGCGGCCAGACCGGCCGACCCGGCACCGGCCTGCACCCGCTGCGCGGGCAGAACAACGTCCAGGGCGCCTCGGATGCCGGCCTGATTCCCATGGTGCTGCCCGACTACCAGCCGGTGGGCGACGCCCAGCTGCGCGCCGCCTTCGAGGAGCTCTGGGGTGCCGAACTCGACCCCGAGCCCGGGCTCACCGTGGTGGAGATCATGGATGCCATCCTGGCGGGCCAGGTCCGCGGCATGTATATCCTCGGCGAGAACCCGGCCATGTCCGACCCGGACCTGAATCACGCCCGCCAGGCCCTGGCGGCCCTGGAGCACCTGGTGGTGCAGGATCTGTTCGTCACCGAGACCGCCCAGTTCGCCGATGTCATCCTGCCGGCCACCGCCTGGCCGGAGAAGGAGGGTACGGTCACCAATACCAACCGCCAGGTGCAGCTGGGCCGCGCCGCCGTGGCGCCGCCGGGAGAGGCCAAGCCCGACTGGTGGATCATCCAGGAGATCGCCCGGCGCTTCGGCCTGGCCTGGGACTACGCCCACCCGAGCGAGGTGTTCGCCGAGATGAAGCGCGGCATGCCCTCCCTGGACAACATCTCCTGGGAGCGCCTGGCGCGGGAGGGCTCGGTGACCTATCCCTGCCCCGCCGAGGACGCCCCGGGCCAGGACGTGGTCTTCAGCGATGCCTTCCCCCGGGCCGGCGGCCGGGCCAGGTTCGCCCCCACCCGGCCGCTGCCGCCGGACGAGCCCATCGACGCCGACTACCCTACGGTGCTGACCACCGGGCGGCTGCTGGAGCACTGGCATACCGGCGCCATGACCCGCCGCGCCAGCGTGCTCGACGCCCTGGAGCCCGAGGCGACGGCCAGCCTCTCGCCGGGGGAGCTCAACCGCCTCGGGGTGGCGCCGGGGGGGGCGATCACCATCGTCACCCGCCGCGGCGAGATCACCCTTGCGGCCCGCAGCGACCCGGGGATGCCCGACGGCATGGTCTTCGTGCCCTTCGCCTATGTGGAGGCGGCGGCCAACCTGCTGACCAACCCGGCCCTGGACCCCTTCGGCAAGATCCCCGAGTTCAAGTACGCCGCCTGCCGCCTGTCGCGGGCTGCCCCCTGACCACCAGCACCACCCCGGCGATGGCGACGGCCATGCCGACAAGCGAGATGGGCGGCAGGGCCTCGTCGAAGAGCCACCAGGCCTGCAGGGCGGTCACCGGCGGCACCAGGTAGAAGAGGCTCGCCACCCGGGAGGCCTCGCCGCGCCGGATCAGCGCCATCAGCAGCAGGATGGCGGCGATCGACAGCACCAGCACCAGCCAGCCCAGGGTGAGGGCGAAGGTGGGGGTCCAGGTCACGCTGCGCTCCTCGAAGAGCAGGGCGCCGAGCCCTAGCACCGCCCCCGCCGCCAGGTACTGCACCACGGTGCCGGAGAGCAGCGGCATGCCGGTGCAGTGGCGCTTCTGGTAGAGGGTGCCGCCGGAGATGCCGGCCAGGGCCACCAGGATGGCCAGCAGGGCGCCGGCGCCGAAGCCCTGGAAGAGCGCCTCGCCCGGGTCCAGCTTGCCGCCCAGCACCAGGGCCACGCCCACCAGGCCCAGCACCAGCCCCAGCCACTGGCGGCCGCCCAGCCGCTCGCCCAGCAGGGGGCCGGCCAGCGCCGCGGTGAGCAGCGGCTGTAGCCCCACCAGCAGCGAGGCGAGCCCCGCCGGCATGCCCAGGTAGATGCCGTAGAAGACCCCGCCCAGGTAGGCGCCGTGGACCAGCAGGCCGGAGATGGCGATATGGCCCCAGAGCCGGGCGCCCCGGGGCCACTCCCCGGAGAGCCAGTGGGCCAGGGGTACCAGCAGTGCCAGGGTCAGCGCGAAGCGGATGAACAGGAAGGTGAAGGGCTCGGCGTAGGGCAGGCCGAACTTGGCACCGATGAAGCCGGTGCTCCACAGCACGACGAACAGCAGCGGCATGGCGGCGAGCCACAGGCCGGCGGCACGGGAAGCAGGAGCGGGGGGCATCTGGAACGTCCATGTCAGTTAAAAGGGGAGCCACTGACCATACTGCGCCGCTCGAGTTTCGCCTAGCCCCCGGCAGGCTGCCGGAGGCCCTCCCGGGGAATGAATGTTATTCCCATTCGCCGGCGATGCCTCGAAGCCGCCCATGCCGGGCCTGATGACGAAGCGATGACTCAGGGTGTCGCTTCTTAGATACGGATGTAACGTTGTGAGAACTTCATGTTTCCAACTATTACAAGAAAATTGTGAACACGAGGCACTCGTCGCCGTCACACTCCCCACATACACGCAACGCCCCTCTGGAGGTATTCATGAAACGGATGACTGCTCTGTTCTCTGCCGCCCTGCTCAGCGCCGGCCTGATGTCCGCCACCGCCCACGCCCAGCAGGATCCGGCGGCCACCCCCGAGCAGCCCCAGGCCGCTGCCCCGGCCATGGACTTCTCCGATGAGCAGCTCCAGCAGTTTGCCGACGCCTCCCAGGAGATCGCCGTGATCTCCCAGGAGTATACCGAGCGACTGCATGCCGCCGAGGACGAAGCCTCCCAGCAGGAAGTGCGCATGGAAGCCAACGACAAGATGGTCGAAGTGGTCGAGGAGAGCGGTCTCGACGTGGATACCTTCAACGCCATCGGCCAGGCGATCCAGCAGGATCCCGAGCTGATGCAGCGCGTCCAGGAGATGGCCCAGTCATAAGGCTGCGTCCTTGCTGAAGCCGACTCCCATCGGCAGCCGAGACGGCCACCCTCCGGGGTGGCCGTCTTCGTGTGGGCGCCTGCCCGCCATACGCTTTACAGTGCCCCGGCGAACTCCCAGACTTGGCGTGACGATACCGCCAGAGGGGAGCGTGACGCATGGAAGTCGAACTGCTGGAAATTCGCCAGCATATGGGGCGCTTCCCGCCCTTTGATGCCCTCTCCGACGAGCTCCTCGACGAGATCGCCGGCCAGGTGGAGGTCGCCTACTTCCAGGCCGGCAGCGACATCCTGCTGCTCGACCAGGAGATCCACGAGCTGGGCTATATCCGCAGCGGCGCCGTGGAGGTCTATCGCCGCAGCGGCGAGCTCTACAACCGCCTCGGCGAGGGTGACATCTTTGGCCACTTCAGCCTGCTGCGAAACCACCGGGCGCGCTTCCCCGCCAGGGCGCTGGAAGACACCCTGGTCTATTTCATCCCCGATGCGCTCTTCCAGCGGCTCTGCGAGGAGGACGAGCACTTCGCCGACTTCGTGGAGCTCGAGCGGCCCCGTCTCGAGTCGGCGGTGGAGCATCAGAAGAAGCAGAACGACATGATGATCACCCGGGTACGCAAGCTGCTGACCCGCTACCCGGTGATGGTGGAGGCGAGCACCACGGTCCAGGCAGCCGCCCGCCAGATCAGCGACTCCGGCGCCTCGGCGGTACTGGTGCTCGACGCCCCCGGCGACAACCCCCGCTACACCTTCCGGGACAGCGAGGAGCGCGCCTGGCAGGTGTGCGGCATCCTCACCGACAGCGACTTCCGGCGCATGATTGCCGAGGGCCGCGGCCCCGAGACGCCGGTGGGGGAGGTGGTGGACCACCACCTGGTGGCGATCCAGTCCGACGAGTCGGTGCACGAGGCGATGCTCACCATGCTGCGCAACAATATCCACCACCTCCCGGTGGTGTATCGGCGCCATCCGGTGGGCATCGTGCATCTCTCCGACATCATCCGCTACGAGACCCACTCCAGCCTCTACCTGGTCAGCAACATCTTCAACCAGTCCTCGGCGGAGGGGCTGGCCAGGCTCGCCCCGGACGTGCGGGCCGCCTTCGTGCGCATGGTGGAGGATGGCGCCGATTCGCGCATGATCGGCAGCGCGCTCTCCACCATCGGGCGCAGCTTCACCCGCCGCCTGCTGGAGCTGGCCGAGGAGGCCCTGGGCCCTCCACCGGTGCCCTACTGCTTCATGGCCATGGGCTCCATGGCGCGCAACGAGCAGTCCATCGTCACCGACCAGGACAACGCCCTGGTGCTGGATGACGCCTTCGACCCCGAGGTCCACGACGCCTACTTCCTGGAGATGGCCAGGATCGTCAGCGACGGCCTGCACGCCTGCGGCTACACCTACTGCACCGGCGATATCATGGCCACCAACCCGCGCTGGCGGCAGCCGCTGTCGGTGTGGAAGGGCTATTTCCTGGACTGGATTCGAGACCCCACCCCGGAGCGGCTGCTGCACAGCTCGATCTTCTTCGACCTGGATGTCGTCCACGGCGAGAACGTCTTCGTCGAGCAGCTCCAGGACCTGGTGGCCGAGGAGGCGCCGAAGAGTGCCCTGTTCCTGGCCGCCATGGCCCGCAACGCCCTGAACCGTACGCCGCCGCTGGGCTTCTTTCGCACCTTCGTGATGGAGAAGGACGGCAAGCAGAACAACTCCATCAACCTCAAGCGCCGCGGCACCGCGCCGCTGACCGACCTGATCCGCGTCCACGCCCTGGCCTGCGGCTCCCGGGCCCAGAACAGCTTCGCGCGCCTCGACGATATCGACCGCACCCAGCTGCTGGCGCAAGGGGTCAGCGACAAGCTGCGTTACGCCCTGGAGTTCCTCTCCATGGCGCGCATCCGTCACCAGGTGATCGACCTGCAGCAGGAGCGCACCCCGGACAACAATATCGAGCCGGAGAACGTCAGCGACGCCGAGCGCCATACCCTCAAGGATGCCTTCCAGGTGCTCAGCAACGCCCAGAAGTTTCTCAAGTTCCGCTACCCGGTCCCTTCCGGTGCGGCGCGCCGCTCGCGAGGGACCCGGTGATTCGTCTGCCGGGTGCGGCGCGCCAGCAGTCGCCCGGCTGGCCCGAGTATCTGGCGGACCGCGCCGCCCGGTTCCAGCATCCGCTGCTCAAGGCCTATTGCGCCGCGGGCTGTCCCGACCCGGCCACCCCCATCGGTGAGGTGCCGATGGCGGCGCTGGATATCGAGACTACCGGGCTCGACTCCCGTCGCCACGCCATCGTAAGCGTCGGCGTGGTGCCCTTTACCCTGGCGCGCATTCCGCTGCGCGAGCGGCGCTACTGGGTGCTCAAGCCGGCCCGGGAGCTCACCGAGCAGTCGGTGACCCTGCACCGCATTACCCACGCCGAGGTGGAGAACGCACCCGACCTCGCCGAGGTCCTGCCCGAGCTGCTGGAGGTGCTGAAGGGGCGCGTCGCCGTGGTGCACTATCGCCAGATCGAGCGGCCCTTCCTCGACAGCGGCATCCAGGCCCGGCTGGGGGAGGGGCTGCGCTTCCCGATGATCGACACCATGTCCCTGGAGGCGCGCCTTCATCGCCAGTCGCTCTGGGCGCGCTTTCGCCGCTGGCTGGGCCGTCCGCCGGTCTCCATCCGCCTGCACAACAGCCGGGCGCGCTACGGTCTGCCTGCCTATCAGGGCCACCACGCCCTGGTCGACGCCCTGGCCACCGCCGAGCTGCTCCAGGCCCAGGTGGCCAGCCGCTACTCGCCCCAGACCCCGGTGGGTGAGCTCTGGAGCTGAACGCGAAAAGGCGACCCGAAGGTCGCCTTTCCACTTTCACGCCGGCTTCGCCTGCCTTTACCTGACGCGAGGCTCGCTCATCAGACCCTTGATGATGGCGTAGCAGCCCACCAGCAGGACCAGGGTGAAGGGCAGGCCGGTGGAGATCACCGCCGCCTGGAGCGCCGCCAGGCCGCCGCCGATCAGCAGGCCGATGGCGATGGCCCCCTCGATGATGGCCCAGAAGATGCGCTGGGGCTTGGGCGCGTCCACCTTGCCGCCGGCGGTGATGGAGTCGATCACCAGGGAGCCGGAGTCCGAGGAGGTGATGAAGAACACCACTACCAGCACGATGGCGATAAAGGAGGTGATCTCGGTGAGCGGCAGCCCGGCGAGCATCACGAAGAGCGCATCCGCCTCGCCCTCGAAGGTGCCGGCCAGCAGCTGGCTGATGCCGGCGCTGCCGAAGGAGGTCATCCACAGCACCGAGACCAGCGACGGCACCAGCAGCACGGCGATCAGGAACTCGCGCACGGTGCGACCGCGGGAGACCCGGGCGATGAACATGCCGACGAAGGGCGACCAGGAGATCCACCAGGCCCAGTAGAAGGCGGTCCAGCCCTGGCTGAAGTTGGCATCCTCACGGCCGAAGGGATTGGAGAGTGCCGGCAGATAGGCGAGATAGTGGCCCAAGTTCTGGAAGAAGCCGGTGGCGATCATCAGCGTCGGGCCGACGACGATCACGAAGGCCAGCAGCAGGAAGGCCAGCCCCATGTTGAGCTGGGAGAGGCGCTGCACGCCCTTGTCCACCCCCAGGGTGATGGAGCCGATGGCCACGATGGTGATGGCCACGATCAGCAGCACCATGGTGACGTTGGTATCGGGAATCCCGAAGAGGTCGTTCAAGCCGTTGGTGGCCTGCTGGGCGCCCAGGCCCAAGGAGGTGGCCAGGCCGAACAGGGTGGCAAATACCGCCAGGATATCGATCACGTGCCCCGGCCAGCCCCAGACGCGCTCCCCCAGAATGGGGTAGAAGATCGAGCGCATGGTGAGCGGCAGGCCCTTGTTGAAGGAGAAGATCGCCAGCGACAGCGCCACCACGGCGTAGATGCCCCAGGGGTGCAGGCCCCAGTGGAAGATGGTGGCGGCCATGCCCAGCGCCAGGGCGCCGGCCTCATCGCCCTCGGCGGCACCAAGGGGGGCCCAGTCGGTGCGCGCGCCGCCCTCGCTGCTGATGCCGCCGAGCGCCGCCTGGAAGTGGTCCATGGGCTCGGAGACGCCGAAGTACATCAGGCCGATGCCCATGCCGGCGGCGAACAGCATTGCGAACCAGCCCGCGTAGCTGAAGTCCGGCTTGGCGTCCATGCCGCCGATGCGCACCTTCCCCAGGGGCGTGAAGATCAGCACGACCGACAGCAGCACGAAGATGTTGGCGGCCAGCAGGAAGAACCAGGCCATGTTCCCGGTCAGGAAGGAGAAGGTGGCGCTGAACAGCGGCGCGACCTGCTCCTGCAGAGCCAGGGTGATGATCACGAAGAACAGCACCACGATGGAGGAGACCGCGAAGACCTTGCCGTGCAGGTCCACGTCGATCCCCATGGGCGAGGCGGAAATATTGTCCTGACCGATCACGTAGTCGGTGTCGATCAGGTTGGCGGCCCCCTCCGGGGCCGGTATGCCTTCGGAAGCCTCCGGCTTCCCGTTGGCATTCTCGTTATCAGCCATAGCGGCTATCTCCCTTGGGTGGTCTCTGGTTTGCTCGAGTGGCGAATCCGCTCCGGCGGCTCAGCCCTTGCGGGGCCGCACCAGGAATACCGACACATCGGTATGCGTCGCCACCTTGCCGCCGTGGGACGGCATGATCACGTCGATATGCTTCGGAAGGTGGGTGGGCATCACCACCAGGTCGGCGCCGACCTCATCGATGGCCTTGACGAGGTCCCGGTCGAGGTCGGCCACGGGGTCCGGGCTTGCGATGGTGTGAGTGCTGACCGGCTGGCCATGGACCGCAGCGCGCTTCTGGGCAAAGGCCTCGAGCTTGCGGGTGAACTCCTCGGGGGTCCGGGCCACGCTGCTCGGCGTGGTGGAGGTGACCCCGACGTAGCACACTTCGGCATCGTAGTGGCGGGCCAGGTCCGCCACGGTCTCCAGGGTGGGCTCGATCACCTCGATATGGGCGAGATCGATCGGCACCATGATCTTTCTGTACATCACGGCATCTCCTTGGTCGGCTGCGATGAGGCTCTCGAGGGCGTCCAGGCCCAGCCGCCAACGGCAGGATGGCGACTCGCGTCTCCGTTCGGTCTACCGAGCAAACTATACCTTTGTATAGCGTTGATTCCGAATAAGCGACGGGGCGAAAACGGGGTGGCAAGGCGCCTCATGTGCCAGATCGACTCACTTCCCGAAGGTGCCCGGGGGCCTGGCGGGATTCGTCTTATTTTCTCAAGTGTTTGAAAAATAAATGATATTTATCATTTGGGCTGGTCTGGCATGGAGTGTGCTAAATTTGGGAGAGACTTCGACAAGCGAGGAGGTAAGCATGACCCATCAGCGTTCCGATATGCCGATGCCGTTTGGCCGTCGCCTCAAGGCCATGGCCGCCATCGCCGCGCTTTCGCTCGGCAGCCTGGCCTTGGCCGGCTGCGGGAATGGCGATGATGAGCTGCCGCCCATGGAGCCCGCGGATCCGCCTATGGAGGAGCCGGCCCAGCAGGCGCCCATGGAGGATGAGCCCGCCATGGGGCAGGACCCGGCCATGAATGAGGAGCCCATGGACCCCATGGAGAGCCAGGAGCCGATGATGGACGAACCGGCAATGGACGAACCGGCAATGGATGAGGAGGAGCCGGGCAGCTTCTGATCGGTTTTCCGGCCTGACCCCTGCGTTCCCCCTGCCAGGTGCAGGGGGTTTTTACATCAGGGCCCCGGGCTCAGCGGTCGTCGAGACGGCGATAGAGGGTGCGCCGGGCGATGCCCAGGATGTCGGCGGTACGTCGCTTGTTGCCGCCGGTGGCATCCAGCACCTTGCGGATATAGCGCTGCTCGACCTCTTCCAGGCTTGGCCAGGGCTGTGCCCCGTCACCGGGCACTAGGCTGCCTGCCCGGACTTCGCTGCCCTCGGCCCGCGAGGGGTGGGGCCGGTCGCGCAGCCGTTCGGGGAGGTCCGCCAGGCGGATCTCCCCGGCCTCGGCCAGGGTCACGGCGCGCATGATGGCGTTCTCCAGCTCGCGCACGTTGCCGGGGTAGGGGTAGCCGAGCAGCGCCTCCAGGGCGGCAGGCTCGATGCTCTCGATGGGCTTCTCCTGGGCGCCGGCGTGCTTGTCGATCAGTGCCGTGATCAGCCGCTCCACGTCTCCTTCCCGCTCCCGCAGCGGCGGGATGCGCAGCGAGAAGGTCTCCAGGCGATAGAAGAGGTCGTTGCGAAACTGCCCCGTCTCGATGGCCTGCTCCAGATCCCGATGGGTGGCGGCGATGATGCGCACATCCACCGGCTCCTCCCGCTCACCGCCCACCGGACGCACCGTCTTCTCCTGCAGGGCGCGCAGCAGCTTGGCCTGCAGCTCCGGTGACATCTCGCCGATCTCGTCGAGGAAGAGGCTGCCGCCCCGGGCCGACTGGAAGAGCCCCTGGCGGTGCTCGCTGGCCCCGGTGAAGGCGCCCTTCACGTGGCCGAAGAACTCGCTCTCCATCAGCTCGCCGGGGATGCTGGCGCAGTTGACCGCCACGAAGGGCCCCTCGGCGCGCGGGCTCTCGGCATGGATCGCCCGGGCCAGCAGCTCCTTGCCGGTGCCGCTCTCGCCGAGCACCAGGATGGGCGCATCGCTCTTCGCCAGGCGGGCGGCGTCATGGAAGAGCCCCTGCATCGCCTCGCTCTCGCCGATGATGCCGTGGAAGTGGCGAGGGGGGCCCTCCCGGTGGAAGCGTTCGGCCAGGCGGCGGTGCTCCAGCACCCGGAAGACCGCCTCGCGGACGTTCTCCAGGTCGAGGGGCTTGGTGAGAAAGTCGTCGGCGCCGAGCTTGAGCGCCTCCACCGCCTGGTCGATGGTGCCGAAGGCGGTGATGACGATAAAGCCGAGCGGGCTCTGCTCGTCGCGCAGCCGCTCCAGCAGCTCGAGGCCACTCATGCCGGGCAGGCGCACGTCGCTGATTACCATGGCCACCGGCGTATGGCTCAGGGTGGCGATGGCCTCCTCGGCGCTGGCGGCACCCAGGGTGCCGTGGCCGGCCTCCTGGAGCTCCTCCTCGAGCAGCTCCAGGATGGCGGGGTCGTCCTCGACGATCAGGATCGGGCAGGGAGGCACGGTGTCCTTTCGTGTCACGTTTGGCGTCCTTGTATGGGCGGTTCATTGACGGGCGTCACGCTCCTGCCGTCGGCCAGGCTGTCCTCCAGCGGCAGGGTGACAAGGAAGCCGGCGCCACCGAGATCGCTGTCGAAGACCGTGATGGTGCCGCCGTGGTCGTTGATGATGCGGTGAACCATGGAGAGCCCCAGGCCGCTGCCCTGGCCCACCGGCTTGGTGGTGAAGAAGGGGTCGAAGACCTGAGGCTTGTCCTGCTCGCGGATGCCGTCGCCGTCATCCTCGAGCCTGAGCCTGAGCTGCTCGCCTCGGGACTCGGCGCTCAGCCGCACCCGGCGGGTGCCCTCGGCCTGGACGGCATTGCGCAGCAGGTTGGTGAGCACCTGGACCAGCTGCTGGCCGTTGGCCAGCAGGCGCGGCGAAGGCCGGGGCAGGGCGGTCTCCAGCACGATGCCGCGCTGCTCCAGATCCTCCTCCACCAGCGCCTGGGCGGCCTGCACCAGGTCGTTCAGCACCGTCCACTCCTTCTCGACGTTGTGGCGCCGCCCCAGCTCCATCAGCTGGCGCACGATCTCCACGATGCGCTCCACCTCGCCGCGAATGCGGGTCAGGCGGGCGCGCTCGTCGTCGCCGATGGTCTCCCGACGGGCCAGGCGCTGGGCCTGGCCGTTGATCACCGTCAGCGGCGCGCCGATCTCATGGGCGACGCCGGCGGCCAGCACCCCGAGCTCGGCCAGCTTGTGGGACTTGCGCAGCTGTTTCTCCAGGGCGATCTCGTTGAGGCGGCGCGCCTCGATGTCGGCATCCTTCTCGGCCATGGCGTCGAGCATGCCGTTGAGGGCTACCGCCAGGCGGCGGTACTCCTCAGGGCCGCGGGGCTCGGCGCGCTGCTGGCGATCACCGTTCTCGACCCGGGCCATCACCTCCAGCAGGCGATTGAGTGGCCTTTCGATATGACGCCTGAAGCCCCACCAGATACCGAACACGATGCCGGCGGAGCCGACCAGGAAGACCGCCCCGGCCACCAGGGTCAGAAAGCCGGTGTAGTTCTCGATGCCGGTGTTGAGGCGGTTGACCTGCAGCACCCCGCGCACTTCGCCGCCTGGCGTGGCCAGCGGCATCAGTGCCGAGTAGTAGGTCCAGCCGTCGTGCTGGCGATAGGTCCCGGTGAGCTCGCCGTCTTCCACCACGGCGCGAATCTCCTCGGGCTCGAACAGCTCTCGGCCGAGCCCCAGGCCATAGACCTCCCGACCCGCCACGTCGAAGACGTAGGCGCCATAGATGCGGTGGAAGGAGAAGGCCGAGTGCAGCGACTCCTCCAGGGACTCTGGAGAATCCCGGGCCAGGGCGTAGCCCAGGGAGGTGCCGATGGCGTGGGTGATGATCTGGACCTCGGTCTGCAGCTTGGAGCGGACGTTGTCCTCCAGGGAGTGGATCGCCACCAGGCTGAAGACCACCAGGATCAGGAACAGCGGCACGATGACGGTCAGAATGATCAGGTTGCGCAGTCGCATGCGGGTTCCCGTGGCTGGCGATGGCCGGCCACGCTGAGCGCGTGGCCGGCGTCGTGAGCGACTCTTGCCGACAAGCGTCACTGAGCCGGCATCAGCCGGAAGAGGCTGCCGCGCTCATCGTCATCGAGCAGGTAGAGGGCGCCGTCGCGCCCCTGGCGCACGTCGCGGATGCGCCCGATCTCGCCATCGAGGATCACCTCGCTCTCGGCCACCTCATCGCCCTCCATCACCAGGCGCTTGAGCAGCTGGCTGCGCAGGCCGCCGGCCAGCAGGCTGCCCCGCCATTCGGGGAAGTGCTCGCTTGCCACCTCGGCCAGGCCCGAGGGGGCGAAGCGCCCCTCGAAGATGTACTCGGCGTCGCGCATGCCGGGCAGAGAGTCCGCGCCGATGGGCGCTCGGGTGGAGTAGTCCACCCCCAGGCTCACCTCGGGCCAGCCGTAGTTCTCGCCGGCCTCGATCAGGTTGAGCTCGTCGCCGCCCAGGGGGCCATGCTCGGTGGCCCAGACCTGCCCCGCCGCGTTCACCACCATGCCCTGAATATTGCGATTGCCGATGCTGTAGAGCTCGTCCAGGGCGTCGGCGTCCTCCAGGTAGGGATTGTCCTCCGGCACGCCGCCAGTCTCGGTCAGGCGCAGTACGCTGCCGGCATGGTCCCCCTGGTCCTGGGAGCGCTCGGGATGGCTGCCGCGGTCGCCGATGCTCATCACCAGGGTGCCGTCGGGCAGCCAGGCCAGGCGCGAGCCGTAGTGGCGGCCGGGGCCGGAGAAGCGGTCCTGGACGAAGAGCTCCTCCACCTCTTCCAGGGCGCCGTCGCCCAGCCGGGCCCGGGAGAGGGCGGTAACGGTGCCGCCGCTGCCGGCCTGGCTCCAGGTGAAGTAGATCCAGTCCTGCTCGCCCCCTTCGCTGCCGTACTCGGGGTGGAGCACCACGTCGAGCAGGCCGCCCTGGCCGCGGGCGTTGACCTCGGGTACGCCCTCCAGATGGCGGATGTCGCCGTTCTCGCTGATATGGGCCAGGCGGCCGGGGCGCTCGCTGACCAGGAAGCTGCCGTCGGGTAGCTGGGCCACCGCCCAGGGGTGTTCGAACCCGGTGGCCACGCGCTCCAGGCGCAGGTCGTGGTGCTCGGTCTCGATCCGTTCGATCAGGGTCTCGGCGGCCAGCGCCTGGACGGAGATGGCAAGGCCGCCCAGCAGCAGGGCGGTGGGCAGTCTGCGCAGTGGTGCAGGCATGGTGTTCTCCCCTCGTTGGCTCGTTCATCGAAAGATGAGGCATCTACCAGCATAGGGACTTTTCGGCGGCGGGCGCGTTCCCTGCCGTGGCATCACGACACCTGCCGGTGGAGCCGCGCTACATCAGCCAGGCCAGCAGCAGCGGCAGATAGAAGAGCGCCATCAGGGTCGAGCAGAACACCAGGCTGGCCACATAGGCGGGCTCGCGGCCGGCCT
>WPCG01027830.1_pt1 | contig 83370 bp, 90 predicted proteins | sample 5403311 | NCBI WGS metagenome assembly WPCG01 (sample SAMN12869467, study PRJNA574797) | sludge metagenome | isolation source: wastewater treatment of Control | place: China:Beijing | collected 2019-05-17 | reverse complement strand
ATTACCAGCATTGTCATAAGTAAAAGTTAAAGTATAACTCAAAGATGAATTAATATGATCTGTATATATCATGCTACTGATCTTATCTTTCCAAGTTAAATCATAAGAATATACTTCAGTTTGTAATGGTGTAGGTAGTGTGTTGTTACCTTGAACAAAATTATAATACGCTTGTATTGTTAGATTCCCATAATTATCATAAAGGTATGTATAAGTATAGTCGTCAATCTCATTGTTTTCTCTAACCAGTTGGTTTTTTTCATCATAGTAGTATTCGATAATATCTGAAGAAAAATCAGTGATCTTTGTTATATAGCCTTGCTCATTATATTCCATGGTTTGTGTCATATAGTGATTACCATTGGTTTGAGTGATTGTTTTTATTCTCCTAGATACATCTCCATAAGTTACATCAACACCTTCATAATAACTATATGATATTGTATTAATAGTTGTCGAATTTAGTGTTGTCGATATACCAATCAGTCTTCTTAAATCATCCGATTCAAAAGTATAGTCTTTAGTTACATCTCCAAATTCTGTGTTGTCGTAGATTCCAGATGTTAAATCATAATTAAATGTTGTAGATCGACTATATCCTTCAATATCAAATGTATAGATATGAAGATTTCCTGCATTATCGTAATCATATGAAATAACATCTCCATCTTGATTTGTTACTTTTCTGATACGTCCAACTAGATCGTAATTATAATAGTATTCTTGATTATCTCGTAAATCTTTCAATACTGTAAGATTACCAGATTGGTTATACTCATATGAATATCTTTTCACATATTGATTCGTTACATAAAACCATAAACCTTCAATTTGATTTTCATCATTATAAGTAATTTTAATTTGATCTCCATTGCCAAATATTTCTTCCGATACTCTATTTGTTTCATAAGTTATATTGTTAGCGTTATCAGTATCATAAGTATATTCTTTTAGCATAGATCCAGTAAAATTCTCACCAGTTCCTGTTCCAATATAAACATATTCTAGTCTATATAAATCATCATATTCAAGTTTATAAGCCATACCGTTCATTTGAATTTCATCAAGAACATCATCAGTGTAATGGTAAGTGATTATTGAATTATCTTTGGATATAGTTGCTATTCTACCCTTTTCATCATATGTATAGTTAGTCGTGATGTCTATTTCATTATCAATTGATGATAAAAGTCCATTAAGAAGTTCCATCGTATAATCTATTTCGCTACCAAATTCATCTGTTACTTTAGAAACATATTGGCCTCTAGTTGTATAATCCAAATAATTACAGTAGTATGAGCCATCAACTACTCCATCATTATTTACATCTTCACCAACTTTAACACTATAAACCTTATTATATGTATTATAAGTTAATGATACAGCAACATTATTTTGTGACACATCATTAAATAAACCTGAGTTATAGGCCCCATAATATGTAACCTTATTGTTTTGATCTGTACTTCGATCAAGTAAAAATCTGTTATCTTCATTGTATTCATAGGAAATGACACCGCTTGATTCAGGTGTGCGAATGTACGCTGTATTTCCGTATGCATCATAGCTATACTCGGTTCCAAAAGATTCATTATACATTTGTATACCATCAAAATATACTGTACCTTCACCTCTAAAGTATACTTTTATATTGATTGATGTTATTGTGCTATCAACATATAATTTTGAGGCTTGATATTGCCATGATTCAATGTCTGAATCAAATTCGTAATAATATTCATCTGAATTTGTTCCATCAGAAAGCGTCACGAAAATTCCAAATGCTCTACCATCTGGATTTTGATCATAATGTTTATTTGGTGTGACATCACCTTTAGCCCATGCAGAAATAATATAATTGCTTCCAGCTTCAAATTCTGAACTTGTTAGAGTGGTTTCGATATATTTGCCTAAGTCAGCATCGCCTATGATTCGAATGTAATAATCACCTAGAATACTATCATATAGATCACCTTGTTGATTTTCAACACCATCGTAGATTCTAGTTGCATTACTTAAAATCCAACCAGAAGTGTTCATCTCAAATGATGGATTGTCTAGTATATTAACTCTAGTGTCTTGGAATCCATCAGTTATTTGTATATTATCAAAATATGCTGCCCCAGAATCGTTATTATATAACTTGATTTTAACCAATGTATTGTCTGTAGGGATGTCAAAATCTACATATACATATTGCCATTCTCCCATCTGAGTGATAGATGGTGAAGTATAAGTTGTACTACCTATCGTAATAGCTAAATATGCATCATCTGACGTATCTCCATATATATACCCACCAAGTCTATATCCACTACCTTGATCAAGAATTACATCCTGTTCTAAATGTGCAATTTGATTACTATATACATAAATCCTTGCTGAGTTATCGCCGAATAAACTTTTTGAACTTGAATAACTAGCAGTTGGATTTTTTGGAAATCCATCAGTCCAGTCAATAATAAAATCCCAGTTTGTATCTGTACTAGGTGTATTGTACTCAAAACTATGGTTTCCAATTGGATTTAATTGAGTTTTTTGAGGAAGTGATGTTTCAATGAGTCTATGATTTAAGAATAAATTTTTACTTTCAAATGTTCCACTCCAAGGATTTAAGTATCTATAATATGTTGCATTTCCATAATCATCTAAAATATTTACTGTATGTCCATAACTATCAAATGTATACATCACTGAATTTCCTAGATGATCTTCAAATGTTGTTTGATATAGTTCATATTCAATATCAATGAATCCTAGATTGTCACTACCCATGGTGTATATATATTGATCAACTTTATTTAGTGTGTCATATTGGATTTCAAGATTTAGTCCTTCACTTGAAGTGATTGAATCCAGTCTATCATCCCCACCTAGTGTATCAAAATAACCATAATATACTGTATCAGAAGATGCATTTGTCATAAATGTTGTGAACCCTTGATGTAAAGAGTTGGTTATATCTAAATAACTTACTAGTCCTCTATAATCTTTATGATATGTCACACTAGATAAGTTATAGTTGTTACTTGATGCATTTGATGTATAATCATATGCTATAACTTCAACCAAATTATATGAAGTGCAATTTCCTTCGATATCCCATGTTTGAGCAAGTTGAACTAATTGATACTCTAAATTATTGGTAACAGAATTATATTCAAAAGATATAAAATTACCATAATAATCAGATATTTTATCTATTTTATTGGCAGCATTATAATCGATACTTAAAAACTGACCTGTTTTGAGGTCCTCTATTCGTACTAATCTTCCATCATCATAGATACTTCTAATTCTATCAGGAGTATAGATTATAATATCTAGATTTTGATCGTTATTATAATCATCAACGACAAGAATATTACGACTTCCATCATCTGCTAAGTATGTTGTTAGATTATTGTCTCTAATAAGTGGTTCATCGGTTGCAAACTCTGCAGGTATATACTCATAATAAGTCTTACTTCCATTTGAGTTTGTGACAATCCGCTCACCAGTTGTTGCATTTACCGATGCATAACTATCAAAATTCGTTCTCCATCCTAACCCATATCCTATATTAATGTCTTTTAGATTTTCACTATAATACATGCCTAAGTCAATAACTAAACCTTCATGTTTTCCAAAATAATCATTTCTAACAAGATTGAACTCACCGGTAAAATCATTAATCAAAGCAGTGCCAGCATCATCAACAGGAGCACTGTGATAAGTCCAAAAGTTATATAGCCCTGTTGTATACTGATAACCTACTATAACATTAGGCCCAATTGTAACTCCATATTCTTCTGATGCAAAATACATATAGTCATTTGTCACGAGTGTCTGTTTACTTAATTCAACAATACCTACTGAGCGATCATCTTCTAGCCAGTCATTCATAGCTTTTGTCATGTCCCACCGATAATATTCAATGCCTATATCATTAGGATACACATAATCATAATCTTCAATAAATGTGTCAACATCATTAAATGTATTATTCGTAATTCTTGTCCACGTTGACCTATAATTAACCTTTCTTAGATTTATTTGACAACTTAAATAGTCACAATGATTATAAGCTGTTCCATAATATGTTCTTAACTCTAGATGTGCATAGCTTACAATTGCGTTTTCTGGAATTTCAGCTGTAGATATTTCTATATAACTTTTATAGGTATCAGTGCTACTTTTTCCAACCATAAGAAAATTATCATACTCAAATGCTCCAGTAGATGTGACATATTTATCTCTTATACCAGGATTATCAGATCCGTTTATCACTAAACTGGGATCAATTTTTACTGGATAAGAGGCTTTTTGTAACCATTCATCACTAGGAATGATTGTGATTTGATAAGCATTACTACCAGCAAGTTTCAACTCGTATAAAACGTCATATGATTGATTTAATTCATCATCAATCATATATAGTTCATCAAAAGAAAAAAGAACCTCCTCATCTTTGTTTAAAAACAATAGATTTCCATTTCCATCTTTAGTAAGGGATAAATCTTTTAATTTATATTCAAATGTTAGACTAAAATCATCAATATAATTGTTTAGAATAATATTTTCTTTAATTTTACTACCTGTTAATATATACTCAATATCCACATCTTGAAGCACTTGACTATATATAACTGATTGATTAATATTGATCAACTCTTTGATATTATTTGTCTTACTTTTGGATTCGTCATATGTAATATTTGTTTGATTAATATTAAGTATATTCCAATCAATACTATATTTATCTAATGATAATTTAATCGATTTATTGTCATCAATTACTTTCGGAAATTTTACTTTAAATTTATTATCTTTATTTTCATATTCATTTCCCAAATCATTAAAACTATTGTTAATGTTTTCCCATTTCCCATCTTTTTGATAATGAACAATTTCATTATACATAGCAACTTCATATGTTCCATCAATTTTTCGAAAGGTCTTAGTGCTTGCTGTTCTCTTATCTATGACCTCTGAGTCTATAGCTACCTGACTTTGATCAAAATTTGGATCAGTGGTTGTTGGATAGTCTTCAAATGACGGTTGTTCTATTGAGATTTCTTTATTATCAATAGTATCTGCTTGTACATCAAATACACTCCATGGAACAATGGTCCATAATTGTCCTAACAACGCTAAAAAAACAAGTGTTTTCTTACTTGCATTAATCAATCTCACCAACACCAATATCTGTTGGTCTTTTAAAGATTTTTTCTTAAACATATGAAATTTACCCCCGCTTAAGTATTAAATTATTTAACTTAATCATATCACTATCAAATATAAAAGTAAATATAATATTGATAACCAAGCAAAAAAAGTGCACTTGAGAAAACCTCAAATGCACCTTGATATTTATTTTACTTTTATCCCTAAAAAGGATGCTTAAAAATCGTAATCGTCATCCTCTTCTTCATAAGAAGTATTTGAACGATCATACTCAAATGCCTTATCTCTTAAAATACCTGTACCAGCAGGGATTAATCCACCGATGATAACATTTTCTTTTAAGCCGTGTAATTCATCAGTCTTACCTTTGATTGCTGCATCCGTTAAGATTCTAGTTGTTTCTTGGAATGATGCCGCTGATAAGAATGAGTCACTTCTAAGTGATGCTCTTGTAATACCTAATAAGATTGGACGACCAACTGCAGGACGTTTCATTGCAGCAAACGCTTTTCTATTTTCACGTTTAAACTCTGCAACAGATACTTCCGTACCAGGTAGTAAATCTGTATCTCCTTCAGTAACTACTGTAATTCTTCTAAGCATTTGTCTAATAATTAACTCAATATGTTTATCACTAATTTCAACACCTTGTGCACGATAAACTTTTTGAACCTCTTCTAAAATATACATCTCAGAAGCTTCCGTTGATACAATACGTAATAACTCTTTTGGATTGATTGATCCTAAAGTTAGTCTTTGTCCTGCTTTAACAGTAGCATTTTTACGCACTAATGATTCAACATTTGGATCAATAGTATATTTATACTCTTTATCATGTGCATCAACAATCGTAATAATTGATGTACCACCACGTTGGCGATCTACTGATTTTACTTTACCATCAACTTCTGACAGTATGGCTTTCCCTTTTGGATTTCTCGCTTCAAATAACTCTTGAATACGTGGAAGACCTTGGGTAATATCTGATGCAGAGGCAACCCCACCAGTATGGAAGGTTCTCATGGTTAACTGTGTACCAGGTTCACCAATTGATTGTGCTGCAACTACACCTACAGCTTCTCCGACTTCAACTTTTGTGTTTGTGGCTAGGTTTCTACCATAACATTTAGCACAAACGCCATTGTCAGAGTTACATGTTAAGTTAGATCTAATTTCTAACTCAGTAATACCAGCTTCAATGATTTCAGCACCAATTTCTTCAGTGATTAATTCATTTCTAGCAACAATTAATGTCTTCGTTTTTGGTTGATATACATTTTTTGATGAATATCTTCCAACGATGCGATCATATAATGGTACGATTTCTTTCGTATCATCCATAACTGCTCTCATCACAACGCCACGTTCTGTATTACAATCTTCATCAACAACAATAACATCTTGTGAAACATCGACTAAACGACGTGTTAAATATCCTGACTCAGCTGTCTTAAGTGCTGTATCTGTCGATCCTTTTCTCGCCCCATGGGTAGAGATAAAGAACTCAGAAACGGTAAGTCCTTCTCTAAATGATGCTTGTACAGGAACTTCGATGGTTTCACCCTTAGGATTATTCATCAGACCACGCATACCAGCTAATTGTGAGAAGTTTGAAGCATTACCACGTGCACCAGAATCACTCATCATGTAAATGTTGTTATCTTCATCAAACTCTGCCATAAGTCCTACTTGAATCTCATCACGAGCATCTTGCCACTCTTTAATGATTAAATCACGACGTTCATTATCAGTTAACATACCATCTTCATACCATTCAGTAATTTGTTCGATGGATTCATTTGCTTGTTCAATACGTTCTTGTTTTTTAGAGTATACATTGATATCTGCAAATGATACTGTAATACCGGCAACAGTTGAGTATTTAAACCCAAGATCCTTAAGTCTATCGAGCATCTTAGATGTTTCTGAGATTTGAAGTTGCTTAAATACTTGAGCAATAATTTGAGATAAGAATTTCTTTTTAAATGGAGATGGCACAATTGCGTTTAGTAAAAAGTCTTTTGGATTTGTTCCTTTTTCCATGAAATACTTATCTGGTGTTTGTACTTCTAAGTTGGCTAATGTTGGCTCATTTAAATATGGAAACGACGGTGGCAATATTCTATTGAAAATCAATTTACCTAACGTTGTTAATAAATATTTGTTTAATTGTTCTGCTGTAAATTTTTGGTTAATCGATCTTGGATCTATAAAGATTCTTGTATGTAATCCAATTTCTTCGTGTTGATACGCTAAATATGCTTCATCAAAATCAAAATAGAAGTGACCTTCATTGCGATGTTTTTGGTGATGTTCTTCTAATCTAATATCTGAACGATAACCTTTAAACGTACGATCATTTTTTTCTTCAATGGTTAAGTAGTAGTTACCTAAAACCATATCTTGAGATGGTGTAACAACTGGTTTACCATCTTTTGGATTAAGGATATTATTTGAAGCTAGCATTAAAAGTCTTGCTTCTGCTTGTGCTTCATTTGATAAAGGAACGTGTACAGCCATTTGGTCACCATCAAAGTCAGCGTTAAACGCTACGGTTACAAGTGGGTGAAGACGAATTGCCTTACCATCAATAAGTTTTGGTTCAAAAGCTTGGATACCAAGTCTATGAAGTGTTGGTGCACGGTTTAGAAGTACTGGATGTTCTTTAACAACCTTTTCTAATGCTGCCCAAACATCATCATCCATTTTATCGTATTTTGAGTTTGCATTTTTCTTCGAGTTTTGATCATCGCCTTGCATTCTTTGAAGTTCTCTAAGGACAAAAGGTTTAAATAATGTGATTGCCATTTCTCTAGGAATACCACATTGATACATCTCTAAGTCTGGTCCAACGATAATAACTGAACGACCTGAGTAATCTACACGTTTCCCAAGAAGGTTCTGTCTGAAACGACCTTGTTTACCACGTAACATATCTGATAGTGATTTTAAGTGTCTATTTCTTTCAACAGCAGCTTTTTTACCTCGTTTTGCATTATCAAATAATGCATCAACAGCCTCTTGTAACATACGTTTTTCATTTTTGGTAATTAATCTAGGTGCCATTTGTTCTTTTTGTTTTTTCAAACGGTTGTTACGATTTAAAATACGACGATATAAGTCATTTAAGTCAGTTGTCGCAAATCGTCCACCATCAAGTGCAACCATAGGTCTTAGATCTGGTGGAATGACTGGAATAACATCCATAACCATCCATTCTGGTTTATTATCTGAATTGTTAAATGCTTCAACAACTTCTAAACGTTTAATGATACGATCACGTTTTTGTTTAGACGCAGTTTTTAATTTTCTTCTTAAAGATTTAACTTCTTTATCTAAATCTAATTCTTGTAATAATTTTTTAACAGCTTCCGCGCCAGTTAAGGCTTGGAATTTAGAACCATATTGTTCAGTTAACATTGAAAAATCTTGTTCAGATAAAATTTGTTTTTTAGTCAAAGGTGCTGAACCAGGATCTGTAACAATATATGATGCATGGTAAACAACTTCTTCTAATGATTTTGCTTTTATACCTAAAAGGATTGCTAATCTAGAAGGTGAATTTTTTAAGTACCATGTATGAACAACTGGTGCTTCAAGTTCAATATGTCCCATGCGTTCTCTACGTACTTTTGATTCTGTAATTTCGATCCCACATTTTTGACAAATTTGCCCTTTATTACCACTTTGTTTTTTCCCACATGCACATTGATAATCTCTAGTTGGTCCAAAGATTCTTTCACAGAACAATCCGCCTTCTTCAGGTTTAGATGTTCTATAATTAATGGTTTCATGTGTTTTTACTTCACCATATGACCATTGTCTTATTTCATCTGGTGATGCAATTCTAATTTTTAAGTGTGAAAATGTTCTTGATCCATAACCTTTACGAATAGGTTGTACATGACGACCGATACGTTCAGTTAAATCCATGCCAAGTGCACTTTCTGATTCATCAAACTCTTCGAATACTTCTAAGTCTTCAACGCTTTGTTCTTCAGTTTCTGGTTCATGTTTATGTTCTTTTAAAGCGTCAAATCCGTAAAGTTCTAAAATACCATTAATCTCTTGTCTTAATATTAAATCGTCTTCGAATAAATGATATAAACTATGACGATTAAACTCTAAAAAGTCTTTTAAATCTTGAATGCCCGCATGTCTTAAGATTTCGATGGATTCATCACTTAAATTTAAGTTATCTAAAGGTCTTGGTAACGTATAACGACGTAAAATTGTTTTGATCTCTTCATAGCTATCACCAAGTAACATAGATAATTCTTTTAAATTGAATGTATTAAAGTCTTCTAATTGATCAATACCAGCAAGTTTTAAAGCATTGAGAGCATCTTCTGATAATTTTAAAGATTCAACATGTAATGTTAGTTTTTCTTTTGCCATTAACGATACCCTCCTTTAGTAAATGTAGTCTTTGTATGATCAACTAAGGATTTAGTTGCTTCATTTTCACCTGTATTTGCGTCAATTAATTCAACATATAATCCTAGTGACTGTAATTCTCTTGTTAATACTCTAAATGATTCTGGAATCGATGCTTGTGGAATTGGCTTATCATGTGTAATCGAACTGTATACTTTGTTTCTACCAATCATGTCATCTGATTTGACAGTTAACATTTCTTGGAGTGTATGTGCAGCCCCATATGCATAAAGTGCCCAAACTTCCATCTCTCCAAAACGTTGTCCACCATTTTGAGCTTTACCACCCATTGGTTGTTGTGTAACAAGTGTGTATGGTCCAACAGAGCGTGCATGAAGTTTATCATCAACCATATGAGATAGTTTAATCATATACATGACACCAACTGATACTCTATTGTCGAATGCTTCACCTGTACGACCATCATATAATGTTACTTTACCATCTTCACCAAATTCAGCTAACATTTTTCGATCTAGTTCATGATTATATTTTTCAATATCAGTCATTTCCTCGATTGGTTTAGACGGTTTTATAGAATCTAGTGCTTTGTTTCTAGCTTCAGCCATAATAGACGTTAAGTCATGATCGTTTAACCCATCAAAAACAGGTGTAGCGATCTTAATGCCTAAGCTCTTAGCAGCAATTCCTAAATGTATTTCTAAAATTTGTCCAATATTCATACGAGATGGAACCCCTAGTGGGTTTAACATGATGTCAATGGGTGTACCATCAGCCATATGCGGCATGTCTTCTCTCGGTAATATTCTAGAGATAACCCCTTTATTACCATGACGACCAGCCATTTTATCTCCTTCAGAGATTTTACGTTTTTTAGCAATATATACTGTAATGGATTCGTTTACTCCACTTGGAAGAACATCTCCGTTTTTCTTAGAGAAATACTGGATAGATTGAACAATCCCGCCACCACCATGTGGAACTCTAAGTGATGAGTCACGATATTCACGTGATTTTTCACCAATAACAGCATGTATTAGTTTTTCAGATGGACTTGGTTCAAATACACCTTTTGGTGTGATTTTACCTACTAAGATATCGCCTTCTTTAACTTCACTACCAGGAATGACAATACCACGTTCATCTAAATTCTTTAAAGCATCATAGCCAGCATTTGGAACTTCACGTGTGATTTCTTCACGACCATTACCAGTTTTTAATTCTCTAGTTTCTATTTCATATTCATCGATATGAATAGATGTATAAACATCATCTTTAACTAAATCTTCAGATAAAATGATCGCATCTTCATAGTTATAACCTTCCCATGTCATAAATGCTACGGTAACGTTTCTTCCTAATGCTAGTTCACCACTATCTGTTGATGGACCATCAGCAATCGTATCTCCCTTTTCAACAAATTCGCCTTCTTTAACAATCGGTCTTTGAAGAACATTTGTATCTTGGTTAGATCTAAAGAAATTGATTAAGTTAAATGTTTTACTATCTCCCATGCCATAATCTTTTAATGTTTTAGCAGTCTGATAAGTAAATGCTTGTGTCGGGTCAAACAATACATTGTTTCCAACAATAATCTTATCATCAGGTTTTTGTGTAATTGTGATTTTTGTGCCATCTGCATAAGTTACAAATCCAGAAACATCAGAAACAATCACTGATCCAGAGTCTTTTGCGGCACGATATTCAATACCTGTACCAACAATTGGTGAATCTGGCTTAAGTAACGGCACTGCTTGACGTTGCATGTTGGCACCCATAAGTGCACGTGATGCATCATCATGTTCCAAGAATGGAATTGTAGATGTTGCAACTGATACAATTTGTTTAGGGCTAACATCCATATATGTAACTTCTTCAAGATCGAACATTGATGTTTCACCACGATGACGACCAATAACTTTTTCTTCAGTAATGATACCTTTTTCATCTAATACAGTTGCAGCTGATGCAATAACTTCATGATATTCTTCATCTGCAGTTAGATAATGAATATCTTCAGTAACAACTGGATCTCCACTTGTACGATCTACTTTTAAATATGGTGTTTGAATAAATCCATATTGATCTACTTTACCATATGTAGCAAGTGATGAGATTAGACCAATTGATGGACCTTCAGGCGTTTCAATCGGACAAATTCTACCGTAGTGAGAGTTATGTACGTCACGTACTTCAACGCCAGCACGATCTCTTGCTAAACCACCTGTACCAAGTGCAGAAACTCTTCTTTTTTGAGTTAACTCAGCTAATGGATTTATTTGATCCATGAACTGTGATAACTGTGAACTTCCAAAGAATGTTTTAATTGCACCAGCAAGTGGTGTCATATTAATAATATTAGAAGGTGTAGCATCAGCAAATGTTGTTGTAGACATTTTGTCTTTAATATTTTTTTCTGCTCTTGCTAAACCAATTCTAAATTGATTTTTTAATAATTCTCCAATTAATCTTAAACGACGGTTACCTAAGTGGTCAATATCATCAGTGTTTCCTAAACCATCATACATATTTAAGTAATAACTCATTGAAGCAACAACATCTGAAAGTGTAATATGTTCTCTATCTTCTCTTTGATCATTACCTAATACTTTAACTGGATAAATTCTTTCAGTTTCTTTATCTTTAACTGTAACTTCTATCATTTCAACAATAACGCCACTGCGTTCTTGTTCTTTTTCGTATATGTTTTTTGCACCAAAGAAATATTTAATTACTTTCTCATCTAAGGATTGACGATTTCTTCTTAATACTGCGAATACTTCTTCATTAATTACAGTATTTTTAGCGACTAGCACTTCACCTGTTCTTAAATTAATAATGTTTTCTTTAGTATATAGTTCATCTTCACCATCTGGTAGTCTAATAGCTAATATTTCATCTGGTGTTTCATTTTGTAAAGATTCTTCTTTTGGAATAACTTCTTTACGTAATACATGACGATTTTCTTTTAATAAATCGATAATAGAACGTGTAATTTTAGTTTCTTTTGGAACTAAAACCTCACCTGTTTGTGGATCAACAATATCAGTCGCTGTATATTGACCTTCGATACGTTGTAAAACATCTAATTTCTTATTAAACTTATAACGACCTACAGCAGCTAAATCATATCTACGACGTTCAAATAAGCGCATACGAACAAATTCCCTAGCAGCATCTGCAGGAACTTTTTCACCTTGTCTTAATTTAGAGTATAAATCGATAATTGCTTCATCGCTATTTTTAGTTTCATCTTTATCAAAAGTTGCATCCATGTATAATGATTTTCCAAACACTTCATAAATGTCTTTTTTCTTAGAAAAACCTAATGCACGCATCATAGTTGTCATTGGAACTTTCTTTGAACGATCCAACTTAGCGTACATAATATTTTTTGAACCTAATTCGTATTCAATCCAAGCTCCTCGTGTAGGAATAACTTGTGCTGAATATTTTGTTTGATTTAATTTTTTGTCTAATTCACTCGTAAAATATGCACCTGCAGAACGAATAATTTGTGAAACAACAACACGTTCAGCACCATTAATGACAAAAGTCCCTGATGGTGTCATAAATGGGATTTCACACATAAGAACAACGTTTTCACGCACTTCTCCAGTTATTGCATTTTCAAGTTTTACACGAGCAGAGAGTTGTTTCGCATAATTGACATCTCTAATTTTTGATTCTTGAATGCTAAATTTCGGTTCACTTAAATAGTGTTCTTCGAAATAAAGCTTTAAATCGCCATTATGTCCTTCAATGGGCGAAATATCTTCTAACAGTTCTTTAATCCCCTCATCTATAAACCACTTAAATGATTTTGTTTGTATTTCTATGAGGTCTGGTAAATCAATGTCATAGCGCATTTTAGAATAATTCCTGCGCTGTGCCTTTTTACCATAATTGACGTCACGATATTCCATATTCCACACTCCTATCGTATTTGGAAATCACGTATTTCTATTGTTTTTTTTCGCAAAAAAACAATATTATGCATTTAAATATATTATCATATATTTTGTAAATAGTCAATAAATATTGCTACTTTGTAGATAAAAGAATCCAATATCCTTTTTCTTTTGTTACTATCTCACAATTAGAGAATAAAGAGATTAATTTATTGTAGGTGGAGGGTGCACCTTGTTTTTTTTGTATGACACAATAAAAACTGCCACCACTGTTTAAATGTTCGTAAGCTTGCTCGTATAAATTAAAAATAATTTCTTTACCAGCTCTAATCGGTGGGTTCGTTACAATAAGGTCTGCTTTAACATCACATTGCTCAAAAAGATAACTTTGCTTGATACTTACATTATGAGTTTGATTTAGATCTTTATTCATCATCGAAAGATTAATTGCTCTTTGGTTAACATCGTACATGTAGATACTTAAATCTGGGTGTGTTTTTGCTAGATATAGACCGATGGGTCCATAACCACATCCCATATCTATGATTGTTTTTACATGAGCGTTGATTTCTATGTTTTTTAGCAACACATGCGTGCCAAAATCTAATTTATCTTTACTAAAAACACCACGATCTGTATAAAAATCAAGTCTTAAATCATTGATGTATATTTCTCTTTTTTTGATATCATGTTCTAAGTTTTTATCCTCTTTAAAATAGTGACTCATGATGCCCCCTATGACAGCGAAAAAACCCGAGATGATAATCCCAGGTTACTCTTCACTTCGTTAAATGTTATTTAACTTCAACAGTCGCTCCTGCATCTTGTAATTGAGTCTTTAATGCTTCAGCGTCTTCTTTCTTAATCTTTTCTTTGATTACTGCATCTGCAGTTTCAGTTAATTTCTTAGCATCTGCTAAGCCAAGACCTGTAACTTCACGTACAACTTTGATAACAGCAATTTTATTTGTACCGAAAGTTTTAAGAATTACATCAAATTCTGTTTGTTCTTCTTCAGCTGCTGCACCTGCTGCTGCTGGAGCTGCTGCTACTGCAGTTGGATCAATACCGAATTCTTCTTTTAAACCATCTACTAATTCTTTAATTTCTAATAATGTCATTTCTTTTAAAGCTTCAATAAAAGCTGCTTTTGTTAATTTAGCCATTTTTATAATTCCTCCTAATTAATTTTTTATTATGCTTCTTCACTTATCATGTTAAGTCCAATAGCTACTTCTCTGATTGGAGTTAACAAACCAACTGCTAACATTGTCAACATCGTTTCTCTCGATGGTAATGTAGCTAATTCATTAATCATGTCTAGGTTTGCGAACTTACCTTCCACAATACCTGCAGATAGTTTTACAACTTTGCTCTCTTTAGCAAAATCATAAACAATTTTTGCAGGAGCAACAACATCATCATAACTGATTGCTAAAGCCTTAGGTCCGACAAAAGTATCAGCCAATGCTTCATATCCAGCAGCAATCGATGCTCTTCTAGTAATGTTGTTTTTATAAACAGTAACTTCACAATTAGCTTCTCTTAACTGACTACGTAATTTAGTAAATTTTTCTACTGATAAGCCAGGGTATTCAAAAGCTACAACTGTTGCGGCACGATTTAGTTTTTCTGTTAAATCGCGAACGGCTTCTGCTTTACGTTCAATACTTGCTTTTTGCATGAAATGCCTCCTTTTAAAATAAAATCTCTCTAGAGCCAAAAGACAAAAGAGAGAGAGAAAATCAATATTCTTTCACCTCGGTAGGATATTAAGTCGTTAGACCCCTACTGTCTTTGGCATCATTTAGTTGTTTAATTCTTTGTTGTTATTTAACTGAATCTAATGAAACTTTTATACCAGGTGCCATACTTGAAGTAACTGTGACGTTCTTCATGTAAACACCTTTTACTGTAGCTGGTTTTAATTTAGCTAAAGTACTATAAAGTGTTTTGAAATTTTCAACCAATTTATCGTTATCAAATGATACACGGCCAATTGGTGCATGAATATTTCCAACTTTATCAACGCGGTATTCGATTTTACCATTTTTAATTTCGTTTACAGCTTTAGTAACATCCATAGTTACTGTTCCTGTTTTAGGGTTTGGCATTAAGCCTTTAGGTCCTAAAACACGACCAAGTTTACCTAGTTGAGCCATCATATCTGGTGTAGCTACCATGACATCAAAGTCAAACCAGCCACCAGCTATTTTTTGGATTAAGTCAGCGTCACCGACAAAATCTGCACCAGCTGCTTCAGCTTCTTTAGCCTTTTCGCCTTGTGCAATAACTGCAACTCTGGAAACTTTACCTGTACCATGTGGTAAAACGATAGCACCTCTTAAGTTTTGTTCTGCTTTTCTTGGATCAAGATTTAAGCGGAATGCTGCTTCAACAGTAGCGTCAAACTTAACAAATGAGGTTTTTTTGACTAAATCAAATGCTTCTTCGATTGCATACTTTTGATTTTTGTCAATAAGTTTTGCTGCGTCTTGGTATTTCTTTCCTCTTTTCATATTCTTCCTCCTAAAATGTGGTCTAGCGGGATATCCTCCCACAATTTAGATAGCTAATCATCTAAATTTTTAATCTACTACTACGATACCCATATTGCGTGCAGTACCTTCAATAATTTTCATTGCTGCTTCTACTGTGTACGCATTTAAGTCAGGCATCTTCTTTTCTGCAATTTCTTTAACTTGTGCTTTAGTGATTGTTGCAACTTTTTCTTTCTTAGCACTACCTGATCCAGATTTAATGTTAGCTGCTTTTTTAAGCAAGTCACTTGCAGGTGGAGTTTTTGTTACAAATGTGAAAGTACGATCATCGTAAACTGAGATCACAACTGGAACAACAAAGCCCATTGAATCTTTTGTTGCTTCGTTAAATTGAGAACAAAACGCTGGTATGTTAACTTGAGCTTGACCAAGTGCTGGACCGACTGGTGGAGCTGGGTTAGCTTTACCTGCTGGAATTTGTAATTTAACTACTTTTACAACTTTTTTTGCCATGAGACACAACCTCCTTCTTTACATAAGTATGTGGTATGAATATAATTCTTCCACTATGGTGTGTTTTCACACGCGATATAATTCTATCATTAAGTTATTAGAAAGTCAACAAAAAACGACACGAAATTATTTTATTTTTGCCCCAAATGGTAAGATCGCTAATTGAGCTAGTTTTATCCATTGAATGGCGAAAGGAATACCTATGATTGTTATTCCAAAAAATAGTGCGATAGCTAAATATCCTAGTGCCATCTCCCATCCAACTAAGATGGCCCAAATGATGTTTGCAATCGGATGTTTATCAAAGTTAGTTTTAACATTTTTACCAAAAGGTGTTAAAACAATTTCTGCGAATTTGAAACACTGTCTAGCAAATGGAATACCTATAATTGTTATCGAAAGTAATATACCTAAAATAATCCATAACAAACTTGCGATAAGTCCCCCAAAAATAAACCAAATAATATTACCTAAAAACCTCATGTATACACCTGCTTCCTTTAAATTATTATAACATCATTTTATAAAAAAAATGTAGCCTTTACCTAAAAGCTACATCCTTCATCATTACATGAAGCATCTTCATTTTGTTCATCTAAAGTTTTTAATGGGTGATCTTCTTGCCATATTTGATTTAATGCTTGATAAAAATAATCCGTTTGCTGAGCACCAGAAACACCATATTTTCTGTTAATAACAAAGAATGGTACGCCTTGTACACCAACTTTTCTTGCTTCATCAATTTGTGCGTTCACTTCATCTTTATACTGATCAGTTAATAATAACTCTTTTGATTTTTTTTCATCTAGACCAACCTCTTTTGCAAGTTTTGTTAATGTGTCTATATCAGATAAATTTAAACCATCCGTAAAATATGCTTTCATTAATCTTGTTGTTAGTTTTTCCTCAAGACCTTTTGTATTTGCATATTTTGCTAAACGATGTGCATCAAATGTATTTGTCATTTGAATAATATCATAATTATATGTTAATCCCACTGATTTGGCATTTTGTTCAAACATCTTAAATCTTTCTTTTGCTTGTGCTGGTGTCATGTTATGACCTTTCGCAAACGCTTCATATGCTGAACCTTCCATTTCTTTAGGTGCATAAGGATTAAGTTGATAAGCTTTGTAGATGACCTCTACCTCATTTTTGTGTTCGAATTTATTAAGTGCTTCTTCGAATCGTGTTTTGCCAATATAACAAAACGGACATGCAAAATCTGACCAAATTTCTATTTTCATATATAAAACCTCCATTTCACTTTTCTATTGTATCAAAAATTTAGAAAAAGAAAAGCATTTTACTTAAATTTTTATATTTTTTTAACTATTTGCGTTTTACAACATATCGTTTAATTTCCGTGATATGCTATTAAGTGAAGCGGAGGAAAAGTTATGAATACACATCCATATCATCAAGAAGATCACATGCATATAACATCTATTGAACTACTTTGTTCAGATATAGAACAATCTAAACTCTTTTATACAAACCTATTAGGATTATCTATTTTAGATGAAGATAACAATCGTATTGTGCTTGGCACAACAAAAACAAAAATTTTGACTATAATTAAGGGTAATGATCAAACTACACTCAATAAAACTTTAGGGCTCTATCATTTTGCATTATTATTGCCAAACGCTTCAAGCCTTGCTGCCGCTATTTATCGACTATCCAAAAACAACTATCCAATGTCTGGTTTAACTGATCACGGGGTCAGTATAGCTCTTTACTTAAATGATCCAGATGGCAATGGTATTGAACTTTATATAGATAGACAAAAAGAAGATTGGCCAATAATCAATGGTCACCTAAACATGTATACTAAAGGATTACATGATAATGTCATTATGAAAGAATTGCCTAATGAAATTCCTAAATTAATTGATGAAAAAACTATTATCGGACATCTACATTTCTTTGTATCAAATCTTAAAGAGGTTAAGCAATTTTATGTAGATATTTTTGGTTTTAACCAGATGCAAACATATGCCAATAGTGCTTTATTTGTAGCAGATGGCAACTATCACCATCACATAGGATTAAATACTTGGCAAAGACATGCATTACCAAGAAAAGAAAATGAAGTCGGTTTGATTTCATATCATTTACATATCCCTAAAATTAATTTTGACATAGTAAAACAAAAACTTAAGTCATATGGTATAAATCTTGACGCAGACTTAAAAGTAAAAGATCCTTTAGGGCAAATTATATATCTAGATGTTCAAGAACAAAAGTAACTTAAAAATTACTCCTTTAAAACGATACCTTACCCAAATAAGTAAGTTCGTTTAGGCGTGTTCCAACCTTTAAACCCTGTCCCTAAGGCATCAGGCTTACATTTTCTAATTATATTTAATGAGGCATTTAAATCAGCGTTGATGTATATGCCTTTTTTACTTTTCTTTGACTTGATGGATCCAAAGAAAGCATTCATCGCTTCATAAACTTTATAAAAGTTTAAAATAGCATTTCCTATTAAATAAAAAAAAGCCAAACGGCTTTTTATATTGTTTACTTAAACTTCTTTAACTTCATGTGCATCAAGTTCAGTAGGTGTTGCACGACCAAATAGATCTATATTAACAACAACTTTTTCTTGATCATTATCAACAGTTGAAACATCACCTTTTAAACCCACATAAGCACCAGATATAATCTCTACAGTTTTTCCAATCAAATGGTTATATGTTGGTTTAGATATAATACCTACCTTTAATAAAATTTGATTGATTTCATCTGCTGCAAGCGGAACTGGTTTAGTTCCTCCACCTGAAGATCCTAAAAATCCTGTAACTCTTGGTGTATTTCTTACAACAAACCAAGATTCATCAGTTACTTCCATTTCTACGAATACGTAACCTGGAAATAATTGTTTGACCTTCTCTTTTTCTTTACCGTCAGCTTTCTTTTCTATAACTGTTTCTTCAGGGACAACGATTCTAAATATAAAATCGCTCATACCCATACTTTCTACACGTCGTTCTAAGTCAAGTTTGACGGCATTTTCATAACCCGAGTAGGTTTGAATAATATACCATCTGACTTTTTGACTCATAGAAGACCACCTAACAGACGGATAATTAACATATTATATAATAAGATAACTCCAGTAAGAACAAATAAGAAGATTAATACTCTTGTTGCATTATCTAAAAATTTAGGGAATTTTGCCCATGATATTTTTCTAAGTTCTGGTAATGCTGGTAAGAAAAATGGATAAATTACAAGTGCTAATCCAAATAATGAGATTACAAATAAAACCCATGCAAAAATTAAGCCATTGTTACCTTCGCCTAATATTGGGAAGTCAGGTCTAATTTGCAATAGTGCATTTCCACTAATAATCATTAATGCTAAAGCAGCTGAAATCGTTGCTAAAACACCTAATAATAAATTCTCCCATTTATATTCTGTTGTTAGAACTTCAAGTAATTTACTTTTTTGTTCTTCGTTTTTTTGTTTGATTGCCATATAAGCCTCCTATTTACTTTCCTTATGTAGTGTATGCTTATTACATCTTGGACAAAATTTCTTGATTTCAATTCTCTCTTTTTGTGTTTGTTTATTTTTTGTCGATGTATAGTTTCTGCTCAAGCATTCAGAGCATACTAATATTATTTTTTCACGCATTAAAAAACCACTCCTTGTGGTCATTTATAGCAAGTGTATTTTAACACTTATAAATGACTTAGTCAACACTATTATTTATTATATCATATTTTTATATTTTTCTTTGATACGAAAAATCGCATTATATATTTTTTTTGATTCACAATCTAAATCAACAGCTATACGTTTGACTGATTGTTTCTCGATGAAATATGATTGAAATATTTCTTGTTCAAATGTTGAACAACATAATATGAAATCTTCATAACTGTTTGATTCGTTATATCCAAAACATTCCATAAAATTTGAATCTTCATAAAGCATATATTTGGGTAGTTTATGGATAAGTTGATAGTAATGTCTTTTTAAAATAAGTTCAAAATATCTTGTAAAAGTTTTATTTTTAGACTCATCAAACGTTTGTACTGCTCGATAGAGCACTAATATGCCTTCTTGAAAAAAATCATCTTGCTCTCTTTGATCAATATGCATTAGATGAATACATTTCCAAATGAATTTTTGATATTTTTGAAAGAGGAAATCAAAAGCGACTGAATCTTGATTTGTTTTAATCAAATATACAAGTTCATAGTCGTTCATGATTTTGTAAATCATATTTATAACATCTTATACATCATTAATGCTGCTGCAACGCTGACATTAAGAGAATTTATTTTTCCATGCATTGGTATTTTCACCAACATATCACAGTGAGATTTGACAAGTGGTCTTATACCCATGCCTTCATTGCCTAATACAACTGCTAATGATTTTTCTAAAGGCATATCATCATAGGTTTGTTCTGTATTTCCATCAGTACCTACTACAATGACATCTAGTTTTTGTAGATTCATGATCACTTGGTTAATATTACTTACCAAAATCACTTTTACATGCTCAATAGCACCAGACGACACTTTAGCAACAGTTGCATTTAACTGGACCTGTCCTTTTTTACTCATTATGATACCTGAAAGGTTTGTTGCCTCAGCTGTTCTTAAAATTGCTCCAAGATTATGCGGATCTTCAAGACCATCAAGTATAAGAAATCTTTGTATTTTTTGTTGGTCAACAACTTCATCTAAAGTATAGGTTTCATAATCTTTCACATTCGCAACAATACCTTGATGGTTTTGTTGATTTGCTAATTGATTTAATTTTTCTTTTGAAACTTTCTCAAAACGAATATCGTTTTCTTCTAAAAATGCCAAGAACTTAAAATCGTTAAATTTAAGATCCACATACATATTAAAAATTGGTCTTGATGCATAGACAGCTTCTTTAATAACATTTTTTCCATAAATGATCATTTTGATTCCCTCCAGGGTCATTATATAAATGTTTTGAAAATAAAATATGATAATCTTTTGAAAAACAGGAATGAAAAGGCGCATTTGCGCCTTTTATTATTGCATATCTGCTAATTTGTTTAAAATTGTTTTAATAAACGTTTTAATCCAACCATAAAGATTTGTTAAAACATACATCAATGGGAATGTAGCCTGTGCTAGTACAATTAACAATAGAATTTGCGGAACTGTCAACGGTTCAGCAAACATAATGTCTTGTTTCCAGAATGGTGCAAAATCAAAGAAATGTGGTGTTAACAAGACTAAGAATAAGAAAATACCTACCATTAATATAAACAGCGTTCTGCGCATCTTATTAAATGGTTGAGACACTCTAAACAATACTGTTAATGATGTTACTGTAGCTGTGATTACAATGAGCGTTGATACAACAACAGTATCCATTTGTAATGTTCTTTCAAATCCAAAGATGATTAAGCTATTAATCATGACAACTAACGCACCAGGAAGTGCAGCTTTGATAATGTTTAGTAAAAACTTACCTTTAACCTGTCTATTATTTGGTTCCAATGCTAAGAAGAATGATGGAATCCCAATGACTAGATAATCAATAAGTACCAATTGTGATGGACTTATTGGATAATATCCTGATCTTATAATTGCAACCACTGCTAATAAAAACGAGAAAATGGTTTTTGTTAAGAATAAGGTTGAAACTCTTTGAACATTATTAATAACTCTTCTACCTTCGCTAACAACTTTAGGCATTGAAGAAAAATTCGAATCTAATAAGACAAGATGTGAAACGTTTCTTGCCGCTTCACTACCTGAGGCCATCGCAATTGACGTATCCGCTTCTTTTAATGCTAAGATGTCATTGACACCATCACCGGTCATTGCGACCGTACGTCCGTTATTTTTAAGTGATTCTATTAATAGTTTCTTTTGATGTGGTGATACGCGTCCGAAAACTGTATACCTTGAAGCTGCTCTTACAACTTCTTTATCATGCATACCTTCTAATGAGATAAATTTATCTGCATTTTCGATGTTTGCTCTTTGTGATATTCTTGAAACTGTTTGTGGGTTATCCCCAGATATAACTTTTACATCAACATTATGTGATCTAAAATATTCAATGGTTTCAATAGCATCTGGTCTAATCGTATCTTCAATCATAATTAAACCAATTGGTGTCATTTTTCCAACGATTTTATTATCCGAAATATCCTCTTTTGTATGTGCAACCACTAGTACACGATAGCCTTCAGATGACTGCTTATCAACTTCTGAGGCAATTTGACTAAAGTTTTCTTTAACGACAAATTCAGGTGCACCTATTGCAAACGTGCCATATCGATCAAATTGCACAGCACTATATTTTCTTGAACTAGAAAATGGAATTAATGATTTAAATCGATAGCGTTTTGCTGTTCCAAATCGTTCCTTAAGTGCTTCTGTAGTTAAATTAGTATCGTTTTGAGCATTAATCATTGCTGAAACGATATTTTTCAAGGTAACGCCTGTATCATTTTTATATTCGATAATACTTTTAACTGTCATGGTTCCATCAGTAATGGTTCCAGTTTTATCTAAACATAGTGTATCAACTCTTGCGAGCATCTCTATACAATACAATTCTTGTACTAATGTGTTGTTTTGTGCTAATCGAATAACACCAACAGCAAGTGCCATAGAAGTTAATAGGAATAATCCTGAAGGAATCATACCAATCATAGCGCCAGCAGTTTTAATAACGATTTGTTGATACTCTGGGCTAGATAATTGTTCTGTAAAAGAAATACCTGGAGTCCAGTTAACTTGAGACCACATTAAATAAAATAATGTAGCTGCTATTGGTAATATCAAAGCTCCAACAGTTCTAATGATTATTTTTAGCGATCCTAATAAATCTGATTCTGGTTTCTTATATTTTTTAGCTTGACTTGTAAGTTTTTGAATGTATATGTCTTTTCCAACAGCAGTCACTTGAGCATGACATGATCCTGAGATAACAAACGATCCAGAATATAGTGTATCACCTTTATGTTTAATGATTGGATCTGATTCACCTGTTAACAATGATTCATTAACTTCCAATGTACCTTCTCTAACAACTGCATCAGCAGGAATTTGTTTTCCTGAACTTAAGAAAAGTATATCATCTATAACAACATCAAAAACACCAATTTCAACTTCGTCACCATCACGTTTAACAATAGCTGTTGGTGCAGATAGTAAAGATAGTTTATCAATCGTTTTCTTCGCTCTGATCTCTTGGATAATCCCTATAGTGATATTGGCTGTAATTACACCCATAAATAAAATGTTTGTAAAACTAGCACCAACTGAAATCAACCAAGCAGCAATAGCGAAATTTAAGAAATTAAAAAAAGTGAAAATATTAGATGTAATGATTGTTGGTATACTTTTTGAACTACCGGTGTCACTAATGTTTGCTAGTCCTGCCATTTGACGAAGTTCAACTTCTTCTGTGGCTAAACCTGACTCTATTTCAGGATTATATCTTTCAACAACAATATCATCTCTATTTTTTATTTTTTCATCTACTTTTAAACTTTCTTTTGGTTCATCATCAAGTGGAACATGAAGTCCAAGAGGGTCGCCTTTCATTTTAATCAAATCTTCTTTGACAATGGTTTTAGGGCCTTTTTGCTTTTTTTGCTTATCTCCATCTAAAAGTTCATTTAAGTCTTGAGATTTTTTATTAAGTTTTTTATCAACTGTCTTTTCCATTTTAATCTCCACCTTCGATATATGCGATCGCTTTTTCTATAAGTTCATCGCATCGATCTACATTTTCTAAATACAAACCACCAACAACAGCTTCAAAACCTGTTGCCTGATGATACGTTTTTGCATCTATATTTTTTCTGCCTGGTCCACTAGCATTTCGACCTCTTTTATAAAAAGAGATTTCATTTTCTGTTAATACATCCATTTCAATAAAATGCGTAATGATTGCTGATTGTGCTTCGCCTTGTGTGAATTTAATTGCGTTATTATGCAACTGATTAACATGAGTAATATTTTTACTTATTAAGTGTTTGCGTATTTTCAACTCATAATAAGCATCGCCAATATATGCGAGTGTTAATCCGTTCAATTACATCCATCCTCTTTTGTTTAGTTCATCTCTTAATTGATCAGCTAATTGAAAGTTTTTAGCATTTCTTGCATCTTCCCAATTGCGATACATCACTAAAACTTCATCTTCTAACTGAAATAATGGCATAATACCTAAAATATCTAAAATAGTTTTTACGCTTTGATATAAAACACCCAAGCGATCTGAGTCTTTTTCTTTATTTATTTGCTTGAGTAGATCATAAATAAGTGTCATCACATTAGGAATATTGAAATCATCATTCATGATGTTTTCAAAAGTACTCATGATTTCTTGATCAGTTATATCCGCAAATTTCTTTTCTAAAGAAAGTGTCAAAAAAGCCTTTTTAAGTGTACGTTTTATTTTATCATACTCTTTAGCAAATTGTATCATCAAATCTTCACTATAATTAATCGGTTGTCTGTAGTGATGATTGACCATAAGAAGTCTAAATGCATATGGCTCATAGGCTTCTAATAAATCCTTGACTAAAGTGATATTTCCTAATGACTTACTCATTTTAACTTGGTCAACATCTAGCCTACCTACATGCATCCAGTATTTAGCAAGGTGATGATGATCATGTGCCATCGTTTGAGCTATTTCATTTTCATGATGAGGGAATTTTAAATCTGTGCCTCCGCCATGTATATCAATTTCTGTGCCAAATATTTCATGATTCATAACAGCACATTCAGTATGCCATCCTGGTCTTCCTTTACCCCAAGGACTGTCAAAGTTAAGACCGTCCTCTGTGTTTTTCCATAAACTAAAATCTCTAGGGTTCTCTTTATCAGATTCTAGATCTACTCTAACACCTTCATCTAGTTCATCTAAATTTTGCTTACTTAAAATACCATAATCTTCAACTTCTTTTACTCTAAAATAAACACCGCTAGGTCTTTGGTATGCGTATCCTTTTGCTACAAGTTCTTCTATATACTCAATCATATGAGTAACAAAGACAGTTGCTTTTGGAAGCTCATCAGGTAAAATACTGCCTAAAGATAATGTCATATCGATAAATTTTTTAGTATAAGTATCTGTTAATGTTTTTTCACTCATTTTTAATGCTTTAGCCTTTTCGATAATTTTGTCATCTATATCAGTGATGTTAGAGACAAAATGTACATCATAATCTAAATACTTTAAATATCTTTTAACAACATCAAAAAAAATAACCGGTCTAGCGTTACCTAAATGTATATCACCATAAACAGTCGGTCCACAAACATACATATTAACTTTCTTATGTTGATGGGGTTTAAATATTTCTACTTGGTTACTTAATGTATTATAAATTTTTAGCATTGTATGTGACCTCCTCTTTGTTTTATTATAATAAAAATACCTGAAAATAACAAGAAAACCACAAATAATTACATATTTTTATGATTTGGCTTTATAAAAGAATAACCCACACATTTGATAGTGTGGATTTTTTTATGAAACAAGTTTTCTTAATGCGTTTAAAATCTCGACCATTGCCCAAGTATCTTGTTTGCAATATTCATATAATTCTTGATATTTTTGTTTGAATGTTTTTTGATCCATATTAGGAAAATTAGCATAAGCAACTAATGCTTCATTACCATTTTTAATAGCAAGGTCATCATATTTCAACTCTGTAAAAATAGGTAAGACTTTTTTGATCGAGTAAGAGCCATTAAGATCATTGTGATAATAATTAATACCGCTAGCTTCATCCTCATCAAACCCTAAAGCCTCATAAAATTTTTTATTGCCTTTCAAAAAGTGCATTAAATCTACAAGTCTTACGATCATACGTTCGATTCTATCTTTATATTCAGGAAATAGATTTGCCATTTCTTTTAGTCTTGATTGCTCAAATGATTGATTGTAAACCATGATAGAGCCTTCATCATCTTTGATAACATCTAACATAGATTCAACAAGTTCTCTTCTTAAATCTTGGTGTGTTTTCGCAATATATCCATAATTATCCTGGTCTTTATCACATACACCAGGTTTACTTTCTACATGAATAGAGTATTGAAAAAGTGATTGTGTATATGGCACTTCTTCTTTAAATCTCGGTAGTGGACAGGGAAATGTCTCGAAATCTAGATGATATATAGGATATTTTAAAGATTCGATTGCTTTTTTGATTTTTAGTTTTTTTACGTATGGTTTATGTTGCTCCATAACTTCTCGTTGTATTTTGTTATTATCTCTGTTAAGCCAATGCATTGGAATATCAAACGCACTTACATATCCTTGGTTGATTAAATCGTATTGCTCGTGTTTTTCATTATGTTCATCTTTAAACCCGTGATGTGAATCAAGATATGAAAATATTGAGTTTTTATCTGGAATTTGTTTGTAACAAATTGGATAAAATATACATTCTCTTGAATCATTCCTTTGACAATGTTTGCCTAACGGTACTGGTTCAGCTCGCATTTCATCTAATCTTTGAATAACTTTTTCAACATCGCTTTCGATGACAGACATCATTTTTTTAGTGAGTTCTGATACATCTATGAATGTTATTAAATCATCATCGTATATTGGGCTATTTCTTTCATCAACAAGACCTTGATGCACATATTCACTATTTAATACACCTAAATAGTATTTAACCTCTTTTTTTGTTTGATACGTGTGTTCTAGAACATATCTTTGATATGAAATATCATAGATATATCTACCTACATCTGTTAATCTATCTTTAAGTCTTTTGATTTTGTGATGATAGTATTTGTTTATTGGTAGCCCAAAAGATTCTCTTAAGCATAAAATGCCTTGATCGTTATATTCAAAGACAGGTGTTTTTTCTTTTTCTAGATTAAATGTTAAGTTAGTAAACTTCTTTGAAGTGGTTGCTTTCACTTCAAAAACTCTAACTGTATCTTCATCTTCTTGATAACCATCTAAGAAGCAATAAAAATTAAACCCATCTTTCTCATAGGAAAATCTTTTTTGCTTATAAGTATCTAATGCATATATAGTTTCTCCTTTAAATCTTTGGTCTATCATACGACCGCTGATCATTTCTATATCATTATAATACTTAAGCATTGTTTGCAGTTGTGGGTCTTCTTTGATCAATATATCATCATTTTGATCATCAATCATGTCATTAAGTAAAACATTAATTTTCTCGCGATTTTCTTCTTCCATGAGCTTCTTTAGATCATCTTCATCAGAAAAAGAGACAATTGCTTTGTCTTTATCTTGATAAATTTCATCTAGTGCTGCGTATCTATCGCATCTTATTAAATTAATAAATCTAGTTTTTGATAATAACATAGGATCACCATTTTCATTTTAACATGCAAAATATAAAAATACGACACTAAAAGTGTCGTATCAGTTTTATGATTCTAAATAAGAAGATACAAATTCGCTATCAAAGTATGATGTTAAATCTCCAATAACAACTACATCATCATCTTCAACTACTGAAACATCGTTTAAATTAATCTGTTGTGTTCCATAAACACCTTTATCACTATTAATATTAAAACGATCAAATCCAAAAACTTGTGATATCTCAGGATTTATATCATCCAATATGTGAAGGTCAATTTCACCTAAAGATATTCTAACAAGCTTGTTTGATGCTTTGTTAGACTCATAAAAACCAATAAGTCCACCAATTCTATATTGTTTTGTTACAACATCTTCATAATCATTTTTCTCATGGGTTAAGGTAATTGATCCACTATAATATCCTTTTTGTACATCACTATTTGCTCTACCTACAAGGCCCCCAACAAATAATTGATAGACACCTTTTTTTGTATCAGGTAATGTATTATAATCGATATCTAAAGAAATATCTCCTGTACTAATTACTTCTGATAGTTTGGCACCAGATACATGTTGTCCAATGATCCCACCTATCATATGACTAACATCGTCATCTCTAATATTAGTACCTAATAATGTAAAACCAATATTAGCTTCACTGTAAACTTGACTAACAACTGAATCAGAACCTAATAATGCAACTGCGCCACCAATTTTAATTCTACCAAATGAAGAAGATTTAACTTCGATGTTAGTATCTATTATTTCAACATTTTTTATAGATCCCTTAAACTCAGCAGCAACTGCACCTACATAAGCTTGGATGGTACTTGAAGTTGTCATTGATATCGTTGAGTTTATGATCGTAACATCTTCTATTTTAGCAGTTTGTGCTGTTGCATATGCAACAAGCAATCCTACTCTTGATGATGTCCCAGTAGAAAGTGGTTCTTCTAGTGTTCCGATATTGATATTATCTAATGTAACATTTTTAATGACTCCAGATGAAACATATCCAAATATACCAGTATACATTGAAATTCTTGAAAAGTTCATATTTTTAAGTGCAAATCCATTGCCATCAAATGTTCCACCAAATGCCAAATTTGATGCATTAAATGGTGAAGTATAAAATTCTTCTGAAAAATCTATATCTTGTCCTAAGATAAATTTGCCATTTCTATTCTCACGCATCTTCATAAAATCTTCAACACTATTAATTACGATCTCTTGATCAGTTAGTGTGCTAAAATCATGTGTCCCTACTTCAAGTGCATCTCTACCAATAGTAACCACTACTTTAATAGTAAATGGTGTTTGTGATTCTAACCCATAAAAGTATATGCCTTCTAAATCACTTTCACTTTGAATGGTTAATTGGTTTCTGATGTTGCCAGTTTTATTATATAAGTACACTACTGTAGATCCAGTAATTTCATTTTCCGGATCGCTTAGTTCAACGTCAAAACGAATGCTTGAATGTTCTACTTCTATATTGATGATTTCAGCAGTTACTTCAGTTTTTTTACCACAAGATACTAATATAACAGCAAATACTACAATCATCATCATGATGCCAATTTTTTTCATAAGTCACCTCTTAAACGTTTGATGGTTTGATTTAATCTTTCTATAACAATGTGTTTTCCAAGTAATGCTAATGAAGCCGGTAGACTTGGACCATGCATATCTCCAGTGGTTGCGATTCTTAATCCCATGAAGAGTGGTTTTCCTTTTGTTTCTGTTTCTTTTCCGACTTGTTTAATTAACATCTCGATTTCATCAGCAGTGAAACTAGATGTTTCTAGCAATTTTTTAAATGCTTCTAATAAATTGATGCTTTGATTATCAACTAAAAATTGATATGCTTCTTGATTAAGTTCAAATGTCTCATGAAAAAAAGATTGATACAAGGGAACTATTTCTCCAATATAACTCATACGATCTCTAAAAAGTTCAACTAATAGCTTTAACCAATCATCACTTGGAATCTCAATGCTTGCATTATCTAAAAATACTTTAGATCTAGCTGCTAAATCTTCTAAACTTAATTTTTTGATGTATCGACTATTGATGTATGCTAGTTTATCTTTATCAAACATGGCTGGTGCTTTAGATAATCTTTTTGGATCAAAATTTTTAATAATTGTTTCTTGATCTAAAATTTCTTCGTTATCCGTTGGAGACCAACCTAATAGCGATATGAAATTAAACATAGCTTCTGGTAAAAATCCCATTGCTTCATATTCAGAAATAAACTGAATGACATTTTTATCTCTTTTTGATAACTTCTTTTTTTGTTCATTGACGATAATCGTCATATGTCCAAATTGTGGTGCATCCCATCCAAAAGCATCATAAATCATTAATTGCTTTGGTGTGTTTGTTATATGCTCTTCGCCTCTAAGCACATGAGTGATTTCCATTAAGTGATCGTCAATAACAACTGCAAAGTTATATGTTGGAATACCATTGTCTTTCATAATAATCCAATCTTCAACTTCTTTACTTTCAAATTTCAATGGTCCTCTAACAATATCATCAAAAGTATATGTTACATTTTCTAAGACTTTAAATCTGATTGCGAACTTATCACTATCTTCTCTATACTCTTTATAAGCTAACCCTTTTTCTAAAAGTAGATTCGCATATGTTTGATATAGTTCTAGCCTTTCTAATTGTCTATAGGGTCCATAGTGACCACCAAGATCAGGTGATTCATCCCATGATAAACCTAACCATTTTAAATAATTTAATTGTGATGCCTCTCCACCTTCAACATTTCTTAAGACATCAGTGTCTTCAATTCTTACAATAAAATCGCCGTCAAAATGACGTGCGAATACATAGTTAAATAATGCGCTACGTGCATTACCTATATGAAGCAGTCCAGTTGGACTTGGTGCATATCTTACTCTAACTTTTTTCATATTATCCCATCCTTACATGCAGTATTATTATACGATATCTTAAGTGTTTTAACAACAACTTAATATTCAATCATACTTAAAAGAACCTTTATAACCAATAGACTTCAAGTATCGGTTTACTTGTCGTCTATTTTTAAAGACAATTGCTTTGTCTTTATATTTTTGTTTATAGAGTTTCATTAAAGCTTTAGAATCTCGTTTTCTACCACCAAAAAGTATCCACCAAATGAAACTTGGATTCAGTCTTTCTTTGCAGCCATCTGCGATTGAATCGCGGTTTTGATTGTGATATTTAATTCTTCTGATTATCGCACCATAAAGGCATTTAAACCGATTAAAATCAAAAAGAAATAGCTGGTCACAAATATCATATCTTTGTTGTGCTAATTTTCTATATTGACCATCTATAATCCAACTATCTTTTTTCATAAAATCATTGATTTCCTCTTCAACAATCTCGTGATCTCTATGTGACCAATTTGGTCCAAAAAAGATAGCATCTATGTGCAAAACATCGATATGGTAGTGCTTAGAAAGTCTTTTTGAAAATGTTGATTTACCTGAACTTGAATATCCTGCGATTAATATTTTCATTTTATACCTTCTTTTTAAAGAATTTTTTGAAATCTATTTTTTGTGAATCACCGTGTTTGACAAACAACATTGTGATGAATGCTAATACTATAAATATTGTAGCATATGGGAACAATATGATTCTACCAAATCGATCCATTAATATTCCCGATAAAATTGGCGTAAATATTTGTGCACTCATTGATGCAGCATAATAATATCCTGTATACTGTCCAACATTCTTACCTTTTGATAGTTCAACAACCATTGGATAAATATTAATGCCTGTAAATGTCCAACCAAATCCAGCAAAAGCTATAATGATTGCGGTAAGGATAATTTGATTTTGTTCAACAAAAACAACAGATCCCATTGCAACAATAATAATAAATATACCTAATAGCATAGAATTTTTTCTTCCTATTTTCACACTTAATATACCAAGCGGATAAATCGCTGCGATAACAATACCTTGCGCGATGATAAACGGCAATTGATAAAACTCGAAATTCAACACCTTAGGTAAGTAATCAGCAATTTTACTCATAACTGCATTATATCCGAAAAACAAGAAGAAAACCGTTGCTAATAACAAATAAAGTGATACTCTTTTTCCCTTATTAATAGACTTATCAGGATTTTCATATGGATCTATTTCTTTTATATGATACTTCTTTTCTAGTTTCTCTTTTTCAGCAACCAATTTAGGCTCATTGACTTTCCATAAGAAAATACCTAAAATGATAAGCATACTGATTCCAATAATAATATACACACTAACATGGTGATGATATGCGTGTTGATTCAACCCACTAAATAAAATGATAAACACAGCTAATACGCCACCAATAGCACCTAAAAATGTAATAAATGCATTTGCTTTTGTACGATGAGACTTAATTGTAACATCAGGCATTAATGCAATGGCTGGCGTTCTATAAATAGCCATCGCAACTAATGAAACAAACAAGATTGCTATAAATGTATAAAATATGGATGGATCAGCAGCAGTAAGTTCCCAAGCTCTAAGTGATAAGTATTGAAAATAAAAATCTCTGACTCTAGTTTGGTCTCTAACACTTAACATTTCTGAACTTTGATTTAATATATCTAAGATAGGGTTATATATATCATCTTCCCATTTACTATAGTTTCTAAAACTTATATTTCCTGTTGTGTAAGATTCGAATCTTTCATCTTTCATATTGTCTATAACAAGATACCAGTGTGAACGTAATCGAATATCTTCATCCTCTGAAAAAGCTACATCATAATGCTCTTCTATCATATTGGTTGCTTGAATACGCTCTGTTTGTTGATAATCAGCATATGCAAGCATCATAAATGATAAAGCCGCAATAACTGTCCCTACAATAATATATGGTGTTCTTCTGCCGAGCTTGTGATTGCTTCTATCTGACAAAGTACCAAAAAGAGGCAATAATATAACCGCCATAATATTATCGAATGCCATCACAATGCCAGATTCAAACTGGTTTAAACCAAATTTATCTATTAATGTCTTAGCGATTAACATGTCATAGGCTTGCCAAAATAATGAGATACTAAAAAAGATTAAGCCTATATAAAATGTCGTTTTATAATTGAGTTTCATGAAGCTCCTTTACACTTTAAATGTACAATAAAATTATATCATAAAAAAGAAAAGGACCCAAAGGGTCCTAATAAAATTAACGTTTTGAGAATTGTGAAGCTTTTCTTGCTTTTTTCAAACCGTATTTTTTACGTTCTTTACTACGTGAATCTCTTGTAACTAAACCTGCAGGTTTTAATACTTGACGTAACTCAGGATTGATTTCCATAAGTGCGCGTGTAATACCTAAACGAATAGCTCCAGCTTGACCTGTAAGACCACCACCGTTTACATTTACACTAATATCATATTTACCTTCTGTTTCAGTTAATACAAGAGGTTGAGTAACGTCTAGACGAGTTGCTGCTGATGGAATATACTCTTCAAATGGACGACCATTAATTAAAAATTCGCCTTTACCATTTGATAAGATAACTCTAGCAACTGAACTCTTACGACGTCCTGTACCGAAGTATTGTACTTTATTATTTGCCATGTGTTATACCTCCAATTTTTCTGGTTGTTGTGCAGCATGCTTGTGCTCAGGACCTGCATAAACAAATAGTTTTTTAGCCATTTTTGCACCTAGTTTTGTATGTGGTAACATACCAACAATTGCTTTTTCAACCATACGTGTTGGAAATTTAGCCATAACGTCTTTAGCAGCTGTAGATTTAAGACCGCCATTATAACCTGAATGGCTATAATACATTTTTTGATCCCATTTCTTACCAGTTAAATTAATTTTTTCTGCATTGATAACGACTACATAATCACCTGAATCTACATGAGGAGTGTAGGTTGGTTTATGTTTTCCTTTTAATACAGATGCAACTTCAGTCGCTAAACGACCTAAAGTCTTGTTTTCAGCATCAACTACATACCATTTGCGTGTAATTGTGCTTTCATTTGCCATAAATGTTTTCATTTGTGATTCTCCTTATATTCTTATTTCATGAAATAAGGGCTTTAAGTGGATAAAACTTTTAAAACGTACCTTTGTTATAATACTATATATTATTAAAAATGTCAATCATTTTAGTACTTATTTATTTAATATGTTCTATCAATGACTACTGACATTTTTTTTAAATCAACAATCACTTTTTCATCAAAAGCTGTTGGAATATTTTTTCCAATAAAATCGGCTCTAATAGGTAGTTCTCTATGTCCTCTATCAACTAATATGGCTAAACTGATTTTATTGGGTCTACCATGAAAATTAATTGCATCTAATGCTGCTCGTGCAGTTCTTCCAGTATATAATACATCATCAATTAAGACGACAGTCTTCCCTTTAACATTAAAGCCCTGATCTATTTTATTTACATCTTGATTTAAATCATCTCTATATGCTCTAATGTCTAAAGGATAACAAGGCACATCAACTGATGCGAAATCTTTTAAGTTTTGTTTAATCATTTGTGCTAAAGGATATCCTTTTTGTAGGACACCTAATAAAACCACATCTTCAAGATGGTTATATTTTTCAATGATTTCATGTGTCATTCTCTTTAATGTTCTTGTTAATTGATCTTTATTCATTATTTCTTTCATATTATCACCACAAAACTATTATAACGTTTTTTACAAAAAAATGTGTTGTATTCTAAAATTTTTATGATATACTTTAAACAGTAAAGGTCCTTTAAGTTATGCCTGTGAGCATAATAAGGTACACGTTTCTAAACGAACATGCCCTTAAAGGACACCAATAGGTGTCTTTTTTTGTAGGAGACCTTACAAAAAAACAAAAGGAGATTGTTTCATGAATGAAAATGGATTGACAGTTGGTATTAATGAAAAGCCAAAAACGATTGGCAGTTGGATTATTTTAAGTTTACAGCATGTCTTTGCGATGTTTGGTGCAACTGTTCTAGTTCCTATGTTAACGGGGTTAGACGTTGGTGTTGCTCTTGTAGCAAGTGGTTTAGGTACATTGATTTATATCGTTTGTACAAAAGGAAAGGTTCCTGTCTATTTAGGAAGTAGTTTTGCTTATATTACAACTATATCAGCAGCAATCGCTTCAACAGGTGGAGCATCTAGTGCTTACATAGGGTTAATGGTTGTAGGGATCATCTATGCGATTATTGCTGGCATTATTTATTTTGCTGGTAGTGGCTGGTTAAGAAACTTACTGCCACCGGTTGTGATTGGTCCAATGATTATCATTATAGGATTAACGCTTGCCCCAGTAGCTGTTACAAATGTTGGTTTATTAGGCATAAAAGCTTTAAATGACAATGGTTTATATATAGGTTTAGATGGTGCAGAATGGAAAGTTCCATTAGTAGCATTCGTTACGTTTGCAACTGTAGTACTCTTATCCATTAAGGCTAAAGGATTTTTAAGAATTGTACCTTTCATCATTGCAATCTTAGTAGGTTACATAGTTTCAATTATATTTGGTGTTGTTGATTTGTCACAAGCATTCGCAAATGTTTCATTCTTTCAATTACCAAATTTCAGTGTACTTGGTACATATAAGTTAAATTTCACTCAAGTATTAGTGTTTGCACCGCTTGCTTTTGTTACGATTGCAGAGCATATTGGTGATCATGTAGTATTAGGGGAAATCACAGGAAAAGATTTTATTGATGATCCAGGTTTGCATCGAACAATATTAGGTGATGGTATTGCTACATTCGTTTCTGCATCATTAGGTGGACCAGCAAATACAACTTATGGAGAGAATACCGGTGTTATCGCTTTAACTAAGGTTGGCTCGGTATATGTTGTTGGATTAGCTGCAATATTTGCGATTTTGTTAGGTTTCTTTGGATATATCCAGGCATTCATTATGAGTATTCCATGGGCAGTTATTGGTGGGATGACGATTATCTTATATGGTCTAATTGCTGCAAATGGAGTGAAAGTTTTAATTAAAGATAAAACAGATTTATCAAAAATGAAAAATCTGATTGTTGTTTCAACTATGTTAGTCATTGGTCTAGGTGGTGCATTCATCCAAATTACTGAACAAACTAGTTTGACAGGTATGAGTTTAGCTGCGATAGTAGGTATTCTATTAAATCAAGCATTAAACTTTTTAGATCCTAATAATTAGTCAACTTTTATATAATATAAAGGCGATTTTCTACAAATCGCCTTTTTTATTTTTTCTATCAATGATAAATGTATGCGCTAAATATGCTAACAATAATACACCTAATCCAATGAGTGATGGCACTAAATCTTCAATCAGTGTCGCGATAAATAATCCAAACATACCAATAATCGCAATAATCGGCACATAAGGATAACCCCAAATTTTATATGGACGTTCTATCTCTGGATTTCTTTTTCTAAATATAAAAATCGATATAAATATTAGTGTGTTAAAAATAAGTCCTGTAAAAACAACAAATGTTAGCAATTCTGATACATTAAATAAAAGTAGAACTAACGACATAAGCATGGATCCAAATATCGCAACACTTGGTGTTTTATATTTCTTATCAACAGTTTTAAATGATTTAAAAAAAGTCTGATCTAATGACATAGCAAAATAGACTCTAGGAAATGCCATGACACTACCATTTAAAGCTCCAAATACAGATATCATGACAGCTGCAAATACCATATACATGCCACTTTCACCAAATACAAGCATCATTGCGGGTATAGGTAATATTTGCTCTTGTTCTGATAACATAATTAAATCATTTAATGGAATCAGTCTATAAATTGAAAACGTAAATAAAACATAAACGATGGTAACACCAGTAATCGCAATCAAAATTGCTTTTGGTAAATCTTTTGAAACATTTTTCATTTCACCTGCTACAGTATTTAGATTTGTCCATCCTTCATAAGCCCATAAAGTTCCGACGACTCCAAACCCAATCATGGTAAAGACTTTTGTCAGTGGTTCTCCTCCAGCAGGTACAAAGTTTAGTACAACATTTTCAGTTCCAAAAAATAGCCCTATAATGATAATCCCTATGATTGGAATAAGTTTAGCAATTAAAAATATTTTTTGTACTAGTGAGCCAAACTTAACGCCTAAATAATTAATCAATGAAAGTATAATGATAGTCGCTGCTGCAACCCATTTTACATAATTTGAAATTGGAATAATATAAGAGAGTATGTCACTAAAGACTAAAGCTAATAAAGCAATCGATCCACTACTAGCTAAAACAAAATTCATCATACCACTCATAAATGCTATTTTTTTACCATAAGCTTTTTTTAAATAAACGTAATATCCTCCAGTTTCAGGAAACATGGTACCTAACTCAGCATATGTGAGTCCTGAAAAAAGTGTAACAAGTCCACCAAGCAACCAAACTAATAAGGACAATCCAATCGCAAAACCTACACGAACAAGAATTAAACTACCAAAAACAAAAATCCCAGAACCAATCATGATGCCTGCAATAACTGCTATCCCACCAAAAAGTCCTATTTCTTTTTTTAATTGCATAATCATTTCCTCCTATATAAGAACATAATAAACATATCATGAAATCATGTTGAAGTTCAAATTATATGCAACAAAAAAACTGCATGTACAAGACACACAGTTTCTTAAGTTAAATATTAATTCATATTCTCTAAACTGCAAACTCTAAAACAAAGTATAAAATAAATAACAAGGATAGAGCATACATGACAGGATTAACTTTTTTAGCTTTACCTTGAGCAATCATTACAATTGGATAGAATACGAATCCGACAGCAATACCAGTCGCAATCGAATAAGATAAAATCATAATAATAATCGTAAAGAAACCTGTAATGACAATAGCTGTATCTTCCCAATCAATATCTTTTAATTGGGAGAACATGAGTGTTCCTACCATAATTAATGCCATAGACGTTACAGGACTAAAAATGATTTCATCACCAAAACTATCAATTCCTACAACAACCCCATTGAAAATTGATAAAATAGGATATAAGAAGATTGACAAAATAAATAAAACCGCAACAGTGATACTCGTTAAGCCTGTTCTACCACCTTGTTCAATACCTGTTGATGATTCAATATAGCTTGTAACATTAGAAGTTCCGAGCATTGCTCCTGCTATTGTACCAATTGAGTCAGCAATCAATGCGTGATCTCCACCTTCAATGATGCCTTCATCATTGATTAAACCAGCTTGATTACCAACTGCCATGAGTGTTCCTGCAGTATCGAAAAAATCAACAAATAGTAGTGAGAAAATAACAGCTAGTGCTTGCCAACTTGAAAATAGTTCTTTAAATCCACCAAATGCAGCAAATACTGTTTCGCTTGTTCCTGACCATACCCCTTCCATACCTTCAGAAACATATGCTGGCATCATATCTACACCTAATGCATTTAGAATTAAACCTACAATCGCTGTTCCTATCATTGCAGTAATTAATGCAAATCTAAATTTAAAAGCGTAAAGTACAACCACAAGTATGAGTCCAAATAATCCTAGTAATACAGTTGGATGCGCTAGGTTACCTAGTGTAACTAATGTAGCGCCATCTCCTTCAATGATCCCTGCATTTTTAAAACCAATAAATGCAATAAAAAATCCAATACCTGCACCTACAGAAAGTTTTAATCCTTTAGGAATTGAATTTATGATGATTTTTCTTAATCCTGTTAACGAAATAATTAAAAACAGCGCTCCTGAGACCATAACTGCTGCTAGTGCTGCTTCAGGACTGTATCCTAAACCAAAATTAACAAGTGTATAAGTGAAAAACGCATTTAATCCCATACCTGGGGCTAAAGCAACAGGTAAATTTGCAAATATACCCATAATAAGTGTTGCTATCGCAGCAGATATAGCAGTAGCGAAGAATACACCACCAACAGGTAAACCTGTTTTCGCTAACATGAAACTATTAACTGGTAAGATATAAGCCATTGCTAAGAATATCGTTACGCCTGCTAATAATTCTTTTGAAACTGTTGAACCTCTTTGTTCAATTTTGAAGAATGCTTTGATTTTCTCCATTTTCTATCTCCTTTTTTTGTATTGTATTCAATATGCATATTAAAAAATAAAAAAACCACAAGATACATGCGGTTCCTACATATGAAAACAATAAAAAAAGATGTTTTCATATCGTAGTCGCGATTTTTACGGAATCACGGTAGAAACTTGACCACCACATCTGGTCGATTATACGATATACTGAATACTTTTTTATTATAGCAAAGCTTAACTTATATGTAAAGGTGTGACTCAAACATTTTGTGTTTTTTTATTTTTTGGTAAAAAGAACCCTAACAAAATGGCTGTGAAAAGTGAACTTCCAACGAGTGTTAATAGAAAATATATCCAAGCGTCAATAAAAAATAAAGCTAGAATACCACCATGAGCTATATTTGATTCTACGTTAAAATAAACTACTAAAAGTGAGGAGATGATTGCTCCTACTATAAACAGATATGTGCTGTTATTATATTTCTTTTTAAAGGGTAATGCGCCTTCACTAATAAATGCAATTCCCATTAAGAACTTATGATGCACATGTTTAGTTTCTTCTTCTGAAAATATACTTTTAAACAATGACGTTGCGATTGCTATCGCTAATGGAGGTATCATACCAGCGATCATGATAGCGGTCATTAAAACATTAGCTGTTCCATTTAAAATAGAACTAACTCCTATGACATATGCTATTTTATTAATTGGCCCACCTAAATCATATACCATCATGATACTTAAAATAACTGCAAAAATCATGATGGCAATTAAAGATAGATTCTCATAAGCTTGAGAAATAAAGGTGTTGATAGGAGTAATGGCAAAATTTACACCAAGATAAAACAAGGTGATGCATAATGCTCCTATAACTGGATATATAAATACTGGTAGTAATCCTTTGATGGTAACCGGGAATTTTTTAAAGATAAACTGAAACAAATGAATCAAATATCCAGTGAAAAAACCCATAAGTATAGCTCCTATAAAACCACTACTTCCTGTTGTTATAAGCGCTCCACCAATTAGTCCAATGATAAGACCTGGTCTATCAGAAATACCATAAGCAATAAACGCAGTGATGATTGGATAAACTAAAAACAACGCAATACTACCTATTGTAAAAAAAACATCCATTTGTGTGTTTTCAAATAGTTTCAAAAACACTCCACCAACTACTGCTAGTGGAATGATATAAGTAAATCCATTCATAAATTGTTTATAGATCAAAGCTAAACCTTTCATATGCTATCCTTTTATTTGATTTAATAACTCCTTTATGAGCAGCTTGGCATCTTTAATCGCTTCTAATGTTGATGTTTCTACGATAACTTTGTTTTTAAATCGATGTTTATCGATGATCACATCAGCAGCAATAATAACCCCTAATGATTCAGCGATATCAGTTAAATTAAGTTTATTTTCAATTCCAATTGCACCATTAGTTTCGATCATCATCTGATAGCCTAAAGATTCACCTGCAATTTTTAATGCTTCAGCGGCTATATATGTATGTGCAATGCCTGTTGGACAAGCCGTTACACAAACAATTTTAGGCATATTGATCTTCCTTATCAATATCTTTTAAAATTGAAATCACTTCATCTTTTGTAGTTGCTTTCTCTAAAGCATCTCTAAAGTCTTCATGAATTAAATTTCTTGATAATTTAGCTAGTGCTTTTAAATGAAGATTTCCCCCATCTTCTGGCATACAAATCAAGAAGAATAAATGTGCGTCTAAACCATCCATAGAATCATAATCTATGCCATTTTTTGATTTTCCAAATGCGATTGCTGGCTCGCTGATATATTTACTTTTGGCGTGTGGAATCGCTATTTTAAATCCAATTCCGGTCGTTGATAAAGACTCTCTTATTTTTATATCATTAGTTAACAACTTCAAATCTTTAACAACGCCAGCTTTATCTAGTTGACCGACTAACTCTTCAATAACTTCGTGTTTTGACTGAGCTTTTAAATCTAGATTCATGTATTCCTTTTTGATGATTTTTAATATTTCCATATTTTTATCCTTTCATTTGATATACTCTCAATTTGATTATACCAACTAAATGAGATTTTGTTAAGCACATAAAGATAAAAGACCTAAACAGGTCTTTTAAGCAATTGTTTTTCTTGCAAAGTTTCCAAATACATGTTTTGTTGGTCTAATTACCATAAATGCATTCGGATCTGTTCTTTTAACTAGTTGAGATAGTGCTGATAACTCATATGATGATATGACAACATATATTAACGTCTTTTCATGATGAGAATACGCACCTTCTACTTTCATCAATGTAACTCCACGATATACTCTATGTAAAATTTCATCAACTAATGTTTGTGGTGTTGCTGTGATGATATCAACAGATAAAAATTGATATGCAGTGTGCATACGATCGGTTAAAATCGTTGATACGATTACTCGAATGACTGTATATGAAATAATAACACCACCTGCTACTACTTCACCACCAGGACCAACTTTACCACCAACAATAAAACCACCTAATATCGCTATTGCTAAGTTCATAGCCATTGAAAAGAACCCAACCGACTGTCCTTTTCTAAATGCTAGAAACTGGGCAACGATATCTAGACCACCAGTTGAAGTCCCGTATCTTAAGGCACCACCTGCTCCGATACCAATTAATAATCCACCTAAAACAGCAGATGTAAAAGCATGTTCAACTGTATCTAAACCCATGTCAATGATTGGCATCCAACTTAATATAAATGCTTGTATTAAAATTGAGATGATACTATAAATTGTAAATCTATGCGATACACCAAACCATCCTAATATTAATATCGGTATGTTTGCGATGATAACAAATAGTCCAAGAAAATGACTGCCTACATCTATCTTTAAAAATACAAAAAATGCATCTCGAACAAGTTGGGCAACTCCTGGGATACCACCTGTATAAAGGGGCACAACAGAAGCTTCTAAAAACCATGCTACACCTATACCATAAATGAACGTAAAAACGATAACAAATATGACACGTTTAATTTCTGGATAAATCTTATTTGTAAACGACTCACTACGAATCCACGTCATCAACTTGTTCATGATTCTTCCTTTAAGATTTCCTCAATTTTTTTATTCATGTCATAGCGTTCGAATAAGACATATGGTTTTTCTAATGTTTGTGCTTGATAATTTCCAAAGGTGTTTAAAGACTCAAAACTATGGTCTTCACATCCAATTTGTTCTAATATTTTTTTTGCTGTTTCTGGAATAAATGGCTGTAATAATATACCTACATATCGAATGGTTTCTAATAAATGATATAATACATGATCAAGTATCTCTTTTTTGTCTACATCTTTGTTTAAAACCCAAGGTTCTGAGACATCTATATATTTATTAGCGTATCGTGCCAGTTTTACAACTTCTTCAAGTGCATCACTAACTTTTAAGTCTTCCATATATTTAGTCATTTCTGGAAGCGTTGCTAATGCTTTTTCTTGTAGACTTAGTTCAAATGGTTCAATTAAAATAACTCTTTTAACAATACCTTCTCGATATTTATGAACCATACCTATCGTTCTATTAACTAAATTCCCTATCGTATTAGCTAAATCTGTGTTGTTTCTTTCAATGAGTAGTTCATGTGTGATATTACCATCTTGTGCATAAGGAATTTCATGTAACACATAGTATCTTAGTGTATCAACACCAAAGTATTTAACGATATCATCTGTATACATAACATTTCCAGTAGATTTACTCATCTTGTTTTTATTGACTAATACCCATGGGTGACCAAATACTTGTTTTGGAAGTTCAACCCCAATTGCCATTAAGATAATTGGCCAATAAATTGTGTGAAATCTTAATATATCTTTTCCAATGAGATGAACATTTGCTGGCCAGTACTTTTTAAATAGTTCGGATGGTTCTTGATCAGGATGATATCCTAAACCAGTAATATAGTTAGATAATGCATCAATCCATACGTAAACCACATGACCTGGATCAAATTCTACTGGGATACCCCATTTGAAAGAGGTTCTAGAAACAGATAGATCAGGGAGTGGTTCTTTTAAGAAATTTTGAATCATTTCATTTCTTCTTGATTCTGGTTCAATAAACTCAGGATGTTCTTCGATATGTTTTAACAAACGCTCTTGATACTTACTCATCTTTAAAAAATATGCATCTTCTGATGTCCAAACTGGTATATCACCACTTGGTGCTTTGCCATCTACGATATCTTTTTCTAGAATAAAGGCTTCATCACTAATGGAATACCAACCTTCATATTTCCCAAGATAAATATCACCTTGTTCGTATAATTTTTTAAAAATAGCTTGAACAGATTTGATATGTTGTTCATCAGTGGTTCTAACAAATTTGTCATAGCTAATATGAACTTTATCATAGATACGTTTGATTTCTGATGAGATGAGATCAACATATGCTTTAGCCGACAATTCGTTATCTTTAGCTTTAGATTCTATTTTTTGACCATGTTCATCAGTACCTGTTTGAAAAAATACATCATAGCCTTTCAATCTTTTAAATCTTGCAATCGCATCTGCTAAAATCGCTTCGTAGACATTACCTACGTGCGGTACTGCAGAGCTATAAGCTATTGCAGTAGTAATATAATATTTTTCTTTCATCGTCTTCCTCCTAAAAAATAAAAATCGTCCTTAAAAAAATCTAAGGACGAATCATCGCGGTACCACCTTAGTTCTAGGTTGCCCTAGCACTCTTGCTCTTTAACGCAGAGGTACGTTTTGGCCTACATATCGACCAAAAGGCTCAAAAATCATGTTCATATCATTTTGGATTCGTTTGCACCAACCACGAATTCTCTAAACCATCAATGATATTACTCTTTTTCTCATTGCCTATCATGTATATTATATTATAAAACTTTAAAAATGCAAGTTAATTATTGATAATTTTATACGCTTTATAGACTTCGCTTTTTGTTATGCCTCTGAGTCTAGCAACTGTTTTCATTGCTGTTTTTTCATCTTGTCCTTGAGCAATGAGTTGTCTTACATGATCTTCTATTGATAGATCAAATGTAAATGGTTCAAAATCACCTTCAACTAGAATAACGTATTCTCCTCTTGTATCAATTTCTATCTTAGAAACATCTTTCAGCTCTGTACGCGTAATTGTTTCGAACAATTTCGTTAGTTCTCTTGCTAGTACAAGTTTTCTATTCCCAAGTGTTTCATATAAAATATCGAGTGTTTTTTTTACACGTTGAGGAGACTCATAAATAACTAAAGTTTCCTTTCTTTTTATATATGATTCTAAAATGGTTTTTTTTTCATTTTGTTTTCTAGGTAAAAAGCCTAAAAAAGCAAATGGTTGAATCATCAATCCAGAAGTAACTAAGGCTGTTAATATAGCACTAGCACCAGGGATTGCTACAACGTGATAACCACATTCAATAGCAGCTTTAATAAGTTCATATCCAGGATCGTTAATGCCTGGTGTTCCAGCATCAGAAATCAACGCAACATGATGATTATTTTTGAGTAACTCAATAATATCATATTGCTTCTCTTCTTTATTAAAATCATGAAAACTTATTAAAGGCTTATCTATTTTATAATAATTTAAAAGTGTTTTTGAAGTTCTAGTATCCTCACATAAAATATAATCTACAAATTGAAGTGTTTCAACAGCACGATAAGTCATATCTTTTAAATTGCCAATAGGTGTTGCGACTACATACAAAGTCGGTGAGTTTTTCTGAAAACTTTGTTGAATCAACTTGAAACAACTCTCTTTGCTCGTTCTCGTAAATCTCTTTCATTATAGACTAAACGCATCAACTGTTTCTTTTTATAGTCTGTAATACCTAAATCTTCTTTGATATCTTCTAAGAAAAAATGTTCTGCGGTATTATAAAAATCATCCATCATCGTAACTTTTAATAAGTTCAAATAAACGATATTTTTAACAGTTGGACTTGTTGTTTTAAAGTACTCAATCGTTTCTTCTAAGTTTTTACTAAGTGTATATGTGTATTCTTTTACAATACCATCCCCTACTTCAGCAAGCATGATGTTTAATAAGCGTTGTTCTATTTCTGTAGGTTCACCGTCAACCGCAACCATGTGCATGACTAAATCTAAAAACTTAAGCTTCTCTTTTCTTTTTAATAAACTAAGTAACATGTATGTCACCTCCAAATATTTTGATTGCTTGTTCAGTAAATTGATGCTTCTCTTTATATAAAATAATAGGTGGTTCTATTTTAGTTTGTAAGCCACCTTTTTTAACACATTCAAATAAGACATGATTCGGTGCTTTATTGATATATGGATGCACAAACTGCATTCTTTTAATGATTAGATCATGTTGATCGCATAATTTCAATATTTCAAACAAACGATCTGGACGATGAATCATAAAAAATTTACCACCATACTTTAATTGTGATCCCACCTTATGGATTAAATCTGTTAATGTCATATGAATTTCATGTCTTGCTGATGCAATTGAGGGATTTTGATTTAAATGTGATGCTTCTTTCACTTTAAAAAATGGTGGATTACATATAATTGCATCAATATCTTTATAGTTAGTCTTCAAGTAATCATCGTAAACGACACTAATTTGATCACATAAACCATTTAACTTAACATTTTCTAATGCTTGTTTATACCGGTTTCCCTGGATTTCAATTGCCGTAATATGGGCTTTTGTTTTTTCACTTAAGTATAATGCAATTGCACCATTACCAGTACCTACATCAATGACATGTTTGATTCTATATGGTAATTCAATAAAGTTTTGTAATAAAACAGTATCTAAATTAAATGCATGTCCTAACTCTTGTTTAATCCATAAATCTGATTTAATGAGTTTTCTTTTCAATTTTTAATCCTTTTAAACTGATCAAGCGATAACCATTCTGTTAAATCTTCTTCCTTATGTCTAACTTTAATTTTTTGTCCTAAAATATTAACATCTATAACTTTTGCTTGTCCTTTTTCAGTTTCAACTATATCATGATAATCAGGTAATTTATCTTTCAATTCTGTATATGCATCGTCCTCATACTTTATACAGCATAGAAGTTTACCACATACACCAGAGATTTTTTGTGGATTAAGTGCTAAATTTTGATTTTTAGCCATCTTAATAGATACTGTGTCAAACTCACCGATGAATGTCGTACAGCATAGAATCAAACCACATGGACCGATACCACCAATCATCTTTGCTGCATCTCTAGGACCGATTTGTCTTAGTTCAATCCGTGTGTGATATATCTCACTTAAATCTTTTACTAAACCTCTAAAATCAACTCTGTTTTCTGACTCAAAGTATATTAATAGTCTCTTACGGTCAAGTGTGTATTCTGCACCTAAGACTTTGATTTCTAATTCATTTTTTACTGCTAAATTTTTCGTAGTAGACACAACAGCTGGTTCTAATGTTTGATTATACTGATCTTCTTTAATATCTTCTGCCTCTGCAATTCGAATAATTGGTTTAAGTTCGCTCGTTAACTCAGATGACTCTATTTCTTTTAGCATATAAACTTTACCAATTTCTATCCCCCTAGTTGTTTCAACAACAACTAAAGTATCTTGATCTATGTTAAGTTTGTCATAAGAAAAATAGTACTTTTTCCCAGCTTCTTTAAATTGTACTAAAGCAACGTTCATGAGGTCACCTCTTCTTTTCTAATATATAACTTAGCTCATCTAGCGCTAGTTCTATATTAATATAATATGTTTGTTTTTTAATAATATTTTGAATCGCTTCTATAAGTTCATGTATTTGATTGACCTTCATTTGGTCACTTTGAACTTGTATGTATTCTTTTAAATATAGATATGTAATGGGTTGATTTGCTCGGTAATGGATTAAATCAACAAAATATAAAAGTAATAATTCTAAAAAGTTTTTATAAATCTCACGATCTTGAAGAATGACTCCACCGTGTTTATGCATGAATACTGGATATGAGATATTTCTATTGCTCCAGTTTTTAGCGATATTTTCGATAAAATCAAGCATCGCAATAAAATTAGGATCTTGACTTAAAGTAATTGCTTGTTCCACATCTTTAGTTATATAAGGTGCTAATGTAGCTACGTTTTCATCGATACCTTGTTCAATTAAAGCGTCTTTTAAAACGTGTTCATTTACTTCTCTTAAATGAATGATTTGGCTTCTAGATTTAATCGTTTGAATAACATCTTCAATATTATCTGTTAGCAAGAATCCGTAAACTTCAGAACTTGCTGGTTCTTCCATAAATTTTAAAAGCGAATTAGCAGCACTTTGATTCATCTTTTCAACATGGTTTAGAACATAAATCCTTGGTCCTTTAACCAGTGCTGTTTTAGAAAATTCAGTTTGTAATTGTATAATTTGTTCTTTTTTTAATGTTAAGCCATCTGGTTCAATAAATATAACATTAGATGCGATTCTATTTTTGATTTGCATTTTAAGATGTCTATTATCTGGTTTGTTTTGATTCAGTATTAAATAACTTACCTCATCGACAATTTGAGTTTTCCCACTGCCTTTTGGTCCATTAATGAGATACAAGTGAGATAATCTATTCTTTTTAATAGCTTGTTCAAAAAAATGCAAAGCTTTTCTCATATCTTTTCCTTTATTTTAGAAAGTATTTTACTTGTAATATCTTCGATTGATTGATTACCATCAATAAGCACCATTCTATTCGGATATCTTTTTAAGATTTCTAAATATCCGAGTCTAACATTATCATGAAAATCACGAGATTCTTGATCTAGTCGATCATACTTATCTCTTCCTTCAATCCTTTTCATGCCTATCTTTGGATCAAGATCGATATAAAATGTTAAATCTGGAAGATGCATTGTTGCATATTTATTAATACTTAAGACAAAATCTAGCCCAAGTTTTCTTGCGTATCCTTGGTAAGCTAGAGAACTGTCTAAATATCGGTCACACAGTACAATATGCCCTTTGTTTAAACTAGGTATAATCACTTCGTCTAAGTGTTGTGCTCTAGCAGCAGCAAGCAATAATGCTTCTGTATACGGTGTTACACCTTCATACTTAGGGTTTAAAATGATATCTCTAATCGCTTCTGCAATCATGCTTCCACCGGGTTCTCTTGTTTTAATGACTTTATGTGTGAGTTTTAAGTTTTCAAAGATATGTTCGATAAGTGTCGTTTTTCCTGTGCCTTCTCCGCCTTCAAATGTGATAAACATGATCATTCTCCCTTTGCTTAATAATATATTTTTAGTAGATATAGTCCTCTAGCGTCAGCAGTTTTACCTGCTAACTGTCTGTTTTGTGTCTCTAAGATCTCTTTGATGATTTCCGGTTTTTTTCGGTGAAGTCCTATTTGTATTAAGGTACCCATCATAGATCTAACCATGTATTTAAGGAAACTATTGCCATGAAATGTAAAAATATAATGGTTTTTAGTCTCTTTTAAATCAATATTGTATATGGTTTTTACAGTAGGCTTTCCCTTAACAAGTTGACAAAACCCTCTATAATTATGTGTGCCAATAAAATATGGAATTGCTTCTTTTATAGGATTTATATCAAGGTTTTTTATGTAAACTTCATAATTTGCTTGAAATACTGAGCTAGGATTTTTTGCAATAATATATCTATATTTTTTAGATTTTGCACTATGTCTTGCATGAAAATCTTTTCTAACTTGTTTAATAGATTTTATGCGTATATCTAATGGCAATCTATCATTTACTCTTAACCAATTTTTGATATCTAAGTCTAGATCACTATCAAAATGAAACGTTTGTTCAATTGCATGTACACCTTTATCAGTTCTACCTGCACTATGTATTTTTATTGATGATTGTGTCATTAATCTTAAAGACTTTTCAATGACTTCTTGAATACCTAGTGCATTAGTTTGGCTTTGAAACCCATGATATTTTGTGCCATCATAGCTTACAATCGCTAAATAACGCATCTTAAATCACTCTTGTATATATCACTGCAGCTAATATAAAAGCTGACATAACGATGGTTAAAATATCTTTTGTTGAAATGATATATTCATCAATTCTTGTGCGTTTAGCACCAATCACATATCCTCTAACTTCCATAGCGTTACCTAAATCTTCTGATCTTTTAAAGGAAATAACAAACACTGGAATAAGTAGTGAAATAATTTGACTTATTTTTTCTTTAAATGTGCTTTCTTTAAACTCAACACCTCTTGAAGCTTGTGCTTTCATAATCTTTTCAGTTTCAATGAGTAGTGTTGGGATATATCTTAACGTTAGTGATAACATCATAGCAATCATATCAACAGGAACTTTAACTATTTTTAATGGCTTTAATAAAGCCTCAATGCCATAGTTTAAGTCAGTTGTCATGGTTGTAAATGTTAACAATGATGTTAAAATAATGACATTTGTAATTCTTAAAAATATAAATCCAGCTCTTAACAACCCTTGATCATAAATTTCAATCGTATATGAAGTTAATGATATATATGGTAAGAGCGCTTGCAGTAGGAAAACAACAAATACTGCGAAAAAGAAATATAATATTCTAAATTTTATATGTTTTTTTGTGATATTGTAAAAAACTAAAAATAAGATAATCGCTGCGATACTACTTAAAGAAATAAACATATCAAATGGTCCTAATATTAATTGTCCTGTTTTAACGTAAAACAATTGAATTACAAAAGTAAATGTTAATAAAAATACGATAGGTTTAAGTCCATTTAAAACTTTTCTTAGCGGTATTTTTGAAGATATTGTTAATCCAATAACTAAAACTAAAATAGCTAGCATTGTGAGCAAAGGAATTAAATTTGGTGATACAGGAATCAAAAATGTTGCTACTAATAAAATAACTAAGCTGAATAATTTAACCCTAGGATCTAATTTATGTAGCCATGAATCACCAGCGATGTATTGACCAATAGTAATATTATTCATCATTAGCCTCCTTTAAATAGCTTAAGAGGCTGTCAAAATCATATTTAGGTTGATATGGCAATCCAACTTCTTTTTCTAAATGTTTTAATATTTTCAATGGTGTAGGATATTCTAAGTGAAATGAGTCAAAATCTGGGTGTTCAAATAAATCTTCTTTCTTGCCATCAAAAACAATCTTTCCTTCATCCATGACGATCACACGTTTTGCATATTCAGAAACAATATCCATATCATGTGAAATTAAAACAATTGATTTATGTTCAATTTCATGAAGATCTTTAAAAATTTTCATTAAATCTTTTCTACCTTTGGGATCAAGTCCTCTTGTTGGTTCATCTAGTACTAATATTTTAGGTTCCATTGCTAAAATACCTGCAACAGCAACTCTTCTCATTTGACCACCACTGATTCTAAATGGTGACTGTTCAAATAATTCCGGTTGAATGCCTACGATCGTAGCTGCTTTTTTTGCCATTTCATAAGCTTCTTCTTCAGTAGATTTAAAGTTTTTGGGTCCAAACATGATATCTTTTATAATAGTCTCTTCAAATAATTGATATTCTGGAAACTGAAAAACAAGACCTACTTTTTGTCTTAAGTGATTGATCTTTTCTTTTTTATGTGGTGGCAAAGTTTGTCCTAACACATGCACCTCACCTTGAGTAGGTAATAATAATGCATTCATATGTTGAACAAGTGTAGATTTCCCACTGCCTGTGTGTCCTATGATTGCGACAAATTCTCCAGATTCATCAAGATTTAAATTGATGTCACTAAGTGCATCATAGTTTACTTTTATACCCTTATATTGATAGCTTACATTTTTGAATTGAATGCCCATAATGCGTCCACAATCCTTTTACTAATCTTTTGATCTTTTAATGCTTCATTATAAACACTTAACTCAAAAGGTAACTCTAAATGTGAAGATTTGAGTATATCTTCTTCTGTAAAGACCTCTTTAGGTGTTCCCTTTAAAATCATTTCACCATTTCTTAAAATAATGAGTTCATCACTTTGAGTTGCAAACGATAAATCGTGAGTGATTGTAATAATTGTTTTATGATACTCTTTGTTAAGTTTTTTTATAAGTGCAACAATATCATGTGTTCCTTCTGGATCAAGCATTGATGTTGCTTCATCTAAAATTAAAATATCCTGTTCCATTGCAAGTGCACCAGCGATAGCGACTCTTTGCTTTTGTCCACCAGATAACTGATGAGGTTCTTTGCTTAAAAAATCTTGCATTCCAACAAGATTAGCATAATAATTTATTTTCTCAACCATTTCAGAATGAGGAACTCTTTGGTTTTCCAATCCAAATGCAATATCATGTTTCACAGTTACCCCAACAAATTGATTATCAGGATTTTGAAAAACGATACCTATTTTTTTTCTTATAGCTTCTAAGTTTTCATCATTGAGTAATAAGTCATTTATTTTTATTGATCCTTTAGAGGGAGTTAATAAACCAACCAGTAATTTTGATAACGTTGATTTCCCAGAACCATTATGTCCTAATATGGATATCCATGCACCTTTTTTAATATCAAAAGTAATATCTTTTAGTGCTTCATCATGACCATTATATGAGAAACTTAAATCTTTGACTTTGATCATTTTTTCACCTACATTTCATTCTATAATATTATACCATGCTACGATAAGTTTATAAAGATAAAGCGGTTATTAGTTTTACTTTTCTACACATCTATTTTTAGATAGAATAACAAAAATAATGAAACATTGTTTACTTTATAAAGTAAAAACCTTTTGTTTTTTAAACTTTTTCTTTATAATAGTTATGAGAATATAAGAGGTGAGTATATATGGTTAAACATTTAAAAACAAGTGAATTTAAAAAAGAGGTTCTTGAAAGTGATGTTCCCGTTTTAGTTGATTTTTGGGCAAAATGGTGTAGTCCTTGTTTAAGAGTTGCACCTATCTTAGAAGCACTAAGTGAGGATGTCAAAGGTAAAGCGAAAATTTGCAAATTAGAAGTTGATGAAGAATATGAAATCGCAGACGAGTATGAAATTATGAGTATACCTACGATTGCAGTTTTTATCAATGGTGAAATTAAAGAACAAGTCTTAGGTGTTCAATCTAAAGAAGCTCTTTTAAGATTGTTAGGATTATGAAAGATGTTGTAATAATTGGAGTTGGTCCTGCTGGTATATCTGCTGCAATTTATTTAAAAAGAGCTGGTGTTAACCCGATTGTGATTGGCAAAGACTTTGGAGCATTAAGTGATTATCCAGAAAAGATTGAAAACTATTATGGATTCGGTTCTCCAATTTTAGGAGAAGATTTAATCTTAGAAGGTATAAATCAGGCAAAAAGGCTTGATATAGAGATTATCCAAGATTCTGTGATTTCATTAGATCAAAAAGACAATCGGTTTTTAGTCAAAACATTTAATCATAATTTCTTTTCAAAATCAGTTATTTTGGCTACTGGTAAAAAAAGAATGACTATGTCAATTCCTGGTTTTAATAAGTTCAAAGGCAAAGGTATAAGCTTGTGTGCAACTTGTGATGGTTATTTTTTTAGAAGAAAGAAAATAGCTCTTATTGGATGTGGACCTTATATGGCTCATGAGTTAGATTTCTTAAGTCAAATCAATCAAGAAATTACTATTTTTACACATGGAGAAGCACTAAATGTTGATGTGAATTTTCCTGTGGTCAAATCAAAGATATCCAAATTTATTGGTGAAACTAGTCTTTCTCAAATTCTTACAGAAGATGGTAAATCCTATCAAGTCAATGGCGCATTTGTTGCCATAGGTGCACCAAGTTCTATAGATTTTGCTACTAAATTAGGTGTTGTTGTAGAAAAAAATAGTTTGGTTGTTGATGAATATTATCAAACAAATGTGCCTGGTTTATTTGCTATTGGTGATGTGATTGGGGGTAAACTTCAAATTGCAAAAGCTGTCTATGATGGCATGATGGTAACCGACTATGTTAAAAATTATATCAAATCAATATAAAAAAGAAAACTTTTTATAACAAGTTTTCTTTTTTTATGTAGTAATTGCTGCATACTTCCCAGCTATATACCCACTAGACCAAGCCCACTGTAAGTTATATCCACCGCATAATGCATCAATATCAAGAACTTCACCAGTAAAATATATACCTTTTTGTAATTTTGATTCTAAAGTCATAGCATCCACATGATCTATACAAATACCTCCAGCAGTCACTTGTGCATCATCAAATCCTTTACTTCCTGTGATTAAAAACCTCCAGTCAAATAGAAGGCTAATGATACGATTCAGTGTTTTCCCTGAGAGATTATGAACTTGATCATTAAAATGATTCAGACCACTTTCTTTTAATATCGGATGTATCAATTTTTTAGGTATCAGCCCTATCATCGCCATTTCAATTGTTTTTTCATGTTGCATTTTAAAACGTTCGAATAAGGCTTTATAATCCAAATGATCTATAAGTTTAACTTTAATAAATGCTTCTTGTTTCTTATATAATAACTCATTAGCTTTTCTCGAAATTTGTAAAATAGTTGGACCAGATATGCCAAATTTTGTAAATAATACATCACCATATTCTGTGTGCAAAATTTTATTATTCGAAATCAACTCAGCTTCCGCTTTGATTTTGACCCCATCCATATGTTTTAAATATGGATAATCGAGTTCTAACTTAACAAGTGCTGGAAAAACATTTGTGATTTGATGACCTAAGTATTTAGCCAATGCATATCCACTACCATCACTTCCACTCTTTGGAAGTGTCATGCCTCCTGTTGCAATAATAACCTTATCTGCCTCGTAGGTTTTTGATTTAGTCTTAATGAGATACCTACCATTTTTCTTTTCTATTTTATTGACAAACTCATCAAAATGAACATGAATAGATAATCGATTTATTTCATATTGAAGTACATCTACGATGCTAGAGGCTTGTTCTGATAAAGGATATGTCTTACCTTCATCTTCAATTTTTGGAACAATACCTAACTTTTCAAAAAAATCTAAGGTTTTATCTGGACCAAATTGTCCAAATATTTGTTTGACGAATGCTGGATGGTTATAGTGATATTCATTTGCATCTACATTTGTAAAATTACACCTTCCATTGCCAGTTGCTAGTATCTTTTTTCCTATTTTAAGATTTCTCTCTAAAATATAAACGTCAGCACCGTTATTTTTAGCTGAAATAGCAGCTAATAAACCACTTGCACCTGCTCCAATTATACATACTTGATTAGTCATCTTATGCCTCCATATCAAAGATATTATACCATAATTAGCCATATAAAAGGCCTATACATAAATGTATAAGCCTAGTGTATTAAGTTAGAAATTTGTATCTTATCAAAGCTGATATGATCATCAATGCTACAAAAACAAGTGCAATCCAACTTAAGATAAGACCCGTGAAAGTAACCAAAAGTAATCCAAAAACTGAATTCAAACTTACGATGCCGTTCATAATGTTTTGATATAATACTTTTTCTTCTCTTACAAAAAGGGAGTATAGTGTATATACAAAATGAATAGTTGTCAATAAGATGACTATAGCTATTATAAAATTACCAAAAAGCAATATTTCATCAGATATAACTCCTTTAAAACCTGATAATTCTATCCCATTGACAATAAACATCGGTAAAAACAAAAATATCATCATCGCAGTCACAACTATAAACTGTAGTAATTTAAATTTCATTTCTTTATAGTTTAGTGTCATCAACGCTATCTAAATATGCGCGGATTGGTTTCACAATTTCTTTAACTGTACCTTTATGAAATGGATTTTTTAATTTAGCTGACTCAATAAGTTCAACAAAGCTTTTTGATCCGCCAAGTTTACATAGCTTTAAATAGCTTTCTAAAGCTTTTTTTCGGTCTTCTTGACTCATAACCCAATATTGGAATGCACATACTTGAGCAAGCGTATAATCTATATAATAGAAAGGTGAACCAAAGATATGACCTTGTCTAAACCAGAATGTTCCTTTTTCTAAAAATTGATCGTCTCCATAATCTTTAAATGGCATATATTTCTTCTCAAGTCTTCTCCATAAAGATTTTCTCTCATTAGGTGTCAAGTTTGGATCCGCATAAATTTCATGTTGAAACTCGTCTACTAACACTCCATAAGGTAAGAATGATACAGCTCCTGCTAAATGATTAAATTTATATTTAGCTGTGTCTTCTAAAAAGAATTGATCAATCCATGGCCATGCTAAAAACTCCATACTCATTGAATGAATTTCTGCAGCTTCCATGGTTGGCCATCGATACTCAGGTAATAAATCTCTACTTGAATACACTTGAAATGCATGTCCTGCTTCATGTGTTAGCACATCAACATCATGTGATGTACCATTAAAATTCGCAAATATAAATGGTGATTTATATTCTGGAATGTATGTACAATATCCTCCGCCTTGTTTTCCTGGCTTGCTATCCAAATCAAGTAAATCACGTTCGACCATGAATGTAAAAAATTCATCTGTTTCTTTACTCATTTCACTATACATGTTTTTAGCCTTTTCAACTAACCAATCTCTTCCTCCCTTTGGAGTAGGGTTTCCTGATAAAAAAGATAATGCTAAATCATATGATTTTGGATTGCTAATACCTAACCTTTTTGCTTTTCTATCTGTTAGTTCAGTAACTAAAGGTACAATATCTTCAAAAATTTGATCGCGATATTTTTTTACATCTTCAAAATTATAGTCTGTACGTCCGAAACGATCATAACCTAATTGTACAAAATTCTCATAACCTAAAGCCAATGCAATTTGGTGTCTAACTTTTACCATATCATCATAAATTCGATCAAACTGTGCTTCATTATCTGCGAAAAACTTAGAAACAGCTAATTGTGCTTGATGTCTTGTTTCTCTATCTTTATCTTGAATAAATGGTGCCATTTGGCTTAAATTATATGTGCCATCTTTGAACTTGATTTCTGCTGAAGCGATTAGTTTTCCATACTCAGTGGATAATTTATTTTCTTTTTGCATATCCGGGATGATTTCCGGCTTAAATGTTTTTTGTGCTAACTCTGCACGTTTAAAAATCAAGGATCCTAGTTCATTTTCTAATGCTTCTCTGTATTTTGATTTAAGAAGTTTTAAATTAAACGTATGTTCATACTGTTGTAAAACCGGTCCATTTTCATCAAAAAACTCTTGTTCTTTTTCATAGAACTCATCTTTAGTGTTCAAACTATTTCTAATTGAAACTAAAACAGCTAAAGATCCAATTTGATCGTTGATTTCAAAAATTTTATAGATTGCTGCTTTTTCATTCTCATAAGATTCATCTGCCCCGATTTTTTGTATCTGCTCTTCTAATTCACTTTTTACTTTCTCTAAATCAGGTCTTTGATATTTATACTCATTAAATTTCATATGTATTCTCTCTTTCCTTCTTTTACTTATTATTATATCATGTATATACTTCAAATAATTAATAACTTAAGAATTGTTTTTCTGACTTGTTTTTAATGATCCATATAAACGGAATTGTTAAGATTATTGAAATAAAGATTAAGATAAGAATCATCAATTCCAATGATATATGTTGAATGATGAAATGATAAATAAATCCAAAAGTTATTAGTATAGCAAAAGTCCCAAATATACCTAAAAATGCTCCAATACTTTGTTTAACAACTTCTGCATCATTTTGATAATTAAACTTAGGAAGATATAAATTAATCACTGCATCAATACTTGATGTTAATATAGCAAACGCAAGAATGAGTAGCATTAACAGCATGATATTAAGAAGTGATATTTGCAATGATATTCCTAGAAAAATTAAACTCATTACCGAAATCGGAACTATAAGTACTAAGTTAAAAACTATTTTTGAAAACATCACATAAGATGCTTTCATAGGTAAACTTTTTAGTATCCATAAGTTTTTACCTTCTAAGGATAAACTTATAGCAGGTGTATAGGTCATTCCAATAACAAAACCAAATAATAACATAAGCATTGTTTCTGTGTGAAGGGTAAATCCTATTTCTTGAGAAAGCAACGATTCTATATCTGTTTTAAAAAATAAGCTTGCTATTGATAAGACTACAATAAGAACAAGACCAAAGCCAGAATTAAGAGCATATAGTGTACTTGAAAAGAATTTTTTAAACTCTTTTTCAACTAAACTTTGCATAACAGGTTTCTGTTGATAAGAGACTTTTTTTTGCTTATAAGTAATATTTGATCTAATCCCTCTTTTATTTGTAAACTCAGCTAGTTTTTCTATAAAATAGATTGCTCCGCTGAAAATAATAATATGTGAACCAAAAAGCCAAACAAAATCTAGCAAATGTTGATTGTGAATCGCATTGTTTAACCATTTAAAAGGAGGATAATATGTCGTAATATTTGAAAACAAATCGATTTGACCTGTTAATGGATTAACAGTAGTATCATTCATTGAAGTTGTTAAGACCATGAAGCCTATCAAAACAATAATCATTATAATTAAATTCATGATTTTACCAAACTTCATCTTTGATGTTACTAAAGAAATACTTAAAGATAATAATGATAAGATTAATGTTGGTATTAAAGGTATCAGCATAAAGCCTATAATATAAAACAATAAACTAATAATATTAAATCCATGCCAATAAAAATATGAGAACATAATTGGTAAAGATATTAAAAAGTTAACGATATAGATTAGTATCAATAATACAACCAATTTCGAAATAAATAACTTTCTCGAATGGATTGGTAACGGTGCTAATATATCATAATCTTTATAATAGAACAAATAGCCACTAGCTCTTAGCAATACAGTCATCATCGAAAATATGAGTGCATAAACCGTTGCAAAACTAATCAACAAATGTATTTGATTAGCTTCATTGAGCATCTTACCTAAATCAAAAAATAGATAGCCAAAAGTACCAACCATTGCGACTAGTGCATAAATAAGTGCTGCAATGATTAGAATAGTTTTCGTTTTATTTGTTTTAAAATCAAATCCGAAGAATCGTTTTAGAGAAAAATTGTTTTTTAACTGAATCTTAATTAGTTTTGATAGTTTCATGACTCTTTTGCAATCTCCATGAATATACTTTCTAATGATTGGTTTGAGATGATTTCTTCGGTCATACCTTGAGCAACAATTTTTCCTTGTTTAATGATTGCAACTTTATTACATAACTTTTCTACAACTTCTAACACATGTGTAGAGAAGAATATTGCAGCACCTTGACTAACCATTTCTTTAAATACTTCTTTTAACATGTAACTTGCTTTTGGATCTAATCCTACAAATGGTTCATCTAGTAATAGTAGTTTGGGTTCATGAATAAGTGCACTGATCACAACGATTTTTTGCTTCATACCATGAGAATAAGATTGAATCGGGTTGTGTAAAACATCTGAAATTTCAAACATTGTTGTATACTTCTCTATAAGCTCTTTTCGTTTATCCTGGCTGACTTGAAAAACATCAGCTATAAACTCTAAGTATTGAATACCTGTTAGAGACTCATAGACATCAGGATTATCTGGAATATAAGCAATCACTTTTTTGACATCTATTGGTTCTTTCTTAATAGATTTATTTAAAACTGTAATGTCACCTTCATCAAAATCTATGATGCCACAAATAGACTTTAATAATGTTGTTTTCCCTGCACCATTATGACCTACAAATCCATAAATATCTCCTGCTAGTATTTCAAGATTGATATGATCACAAGCATTTTTAACACCGTCATAACTTTTACTAACATTTTTAATGATTAACATACAATAACCTCCTATGTTTTTCTACATACATATTTTATCATTTTTTCGTATATAATTAAATAATTTTCTATAATTTATTATAATTTTGATATTTTTTTATGACCTTTACAGCTTATTTCTGTCACTTTGTTAGAATATATCCTGATTTAGTTAGCTCACATTAAAATCATTTCATAAAAAATTGTATCTTAACTTGGGATAGTTAAAGAAAAGCACTTGAATCACATCAAGTGCTTTACTATGTTACCCTCATTAATTTTAATGTTTTATTTACCAAATATAATGAACTGGATCTTTGATATATTTTTCATATACTTCTTCAACTTTTTTCATTTGATCTTTAGTTAATGGCGGCAGTAAGGTTGCATTCACATTGTCATAAACATAACCAGGCTTACTAGCTCCAGGAATTACAGTAGATACAGCATCAAACATCAAAACCCATCTAAGTGCTATTGCAGTTAAATCATTTGTTTTAAATATTTGTTTAAGCTCCTCTACAGCCTCTAATCCTTTTGAAAATTCAACGCCAGAGAATGTTTCTCCTTTATCAAATGCTTCACCATTTCTATTAAATGTACGATGATCACTTTCACCAAATAAAGAATCTTTAGTGAATTTTCCTGTTAGTAATCCACTTGCAAGAGGAACTCTAACGATTACACCAATCTTCTTTTCTTGTGCAATTCGGAAAAATAGTTCAGCAGGTCTTAATCTAAACATATTGAATATAATCTCAATAGCATCTACGCCTTCATAGTCCATTGCTTTAAGTCCTTCTTCAATACGTTCTACACTAACACCATAATGTTTAATCTTACCTTCAATTTTTAGCTGATCAAGTAATTTAAACACTTCAGGCATGTAATATACGTCCGTTGGTGGACAGTGTAATAAAACCATATCTAAAGTTTCCATATCTAGATTTTTTCTACTGTCATCAATAAACTTTCTTAAATTTTCTTCTGAATATCCTTCTTTTGTTTGTTCTGGCAATCTTCGTCCTGTTTTTGTAATGATAAATGGTTTTTGATCAAGTGTTTTAATGTACTTACCAATTGTTTTTTCACTTAACCCATCTTGATAAACATCTGCAGTATCAAATAGGTTTATATCTGTTTTTGCTGCTGCGTCTAATGTTTTTATAGCAACTTCTTCATTAAATGGATCACCCCATTTAGATCCTAATTGCCATGTTCCCAGTGAAATTTCTGATACCTTAATATTAGTTTTTCCAAATGTTCTAAATCTCATTGTTTTTCACTCCTTATATGTTTCATTATACATGAATTTACTCAAAAATCATATGTTCAAAGATACCATAGGTTACCTCTAAACTTGTTTGTGTTGTTCTATAATTATAAATCTTATCAACAAGCTCTGGATGATCAATAAACGGATTTCGATTTCCTTGATATGAATATATAATATCATTTCTATTCATTTCAAATTGATCAACTGGATCTAACTCATGCCACTGAAGCAATACTTCTAAGTTTCCCATTTCATAGATTTCTCCTTCATTCGCATTAATGAGTGACAATTTGTCATACATGATATCCATATAAAAGAGAATTCTTGCGATGTCCCCTTTAACTTCATCTCTTACAAGGTAGGTTTGTGGAGTCGTTGAGTTTCCAAAATACTTATTACCTCGTGATGAATTAAACCCAGGATTAGCAGGTTTTAAATTATGTAAGTCTGATGCTGAATTAATTGTACTATTATCAGCACTTGAATCTAAGAATGATTGTGGCCATACATGTTCTCTATTCCAAGTTGATCCGTCATCCCAAACACCTGAAACGCTTGTTCCTGCATAAACTAAGATAACATTTCCAGGATTATTAGGGTCTTGATCAGTATCATCTAATATATATCTTGCTTCTCCATAAGTTATACCACTGAGGGTACTGTTTAATAATTCATTTAAAAACACTTCTAATTCGTACCCATATAAACCATCTGCGCCTTGATAATAACCTGTATATGTATATGGGTCATTAGCTTCTTTAAAAATTGCGTTCAATGTTAGATTTGACTCAATAGTAGTTGAAAAATCAAAAGGATTATGTTGTCCTTGTAATCTCCATTCAACAAATTCATAGTTATCTTTCTCTGGATTATCTAAATTAATGGTTGACCCATGCTTTACACTGAATCTATCTAATTCACTTGCGCCATCTAGTAGTACAATTTCATAAATATTTCTATCATAAAAGATATCTAATATGAGTGCATGATTATCCAGTACTGTTCCTGTCAAAATAGAAATTGAAGTATTGAGTTGGTAGCCATATTCTACTGTTGGATTGATAACAATTGGTTTGCCTACTTCACTATCAATGGTACTTGTATCTAATAATGCATATTCATTATCTTCTAAATTTTGAAAATAGTAATTGATGGTATAAGTTGTTTGAGTAATTTGAACTTTACCAATCAAATTAAAACTTAAAACTTGAGAGAACTTAGAACCGAAGTTGTCAACAGTAAACGAAACATTTACTACTGTGTCGTCATTAGGGCGGTTTACAGTTCCAAAGTTATCAATCAAAGAAGGTTGTTCACTTTCCCAAGTAATTTTAATTCTATCGTCTAATGGCGATGTTAGGGGAAAATCCATACTTTTTGTTACAGATTCTTGATTGTCGCCTTCAGCATAAACAATCTCTATAGATTCTATGATCTCTTGAGTTGTATATGTTGGATATGTCTCTTCACATCCCACTATGATAAATAAAATAAATATCATTGCAATTAATCTAGTAATTTTCATAGGTAGTGCCTCTTTCTACTATTCTTTGTGTCATGACTATATATAATGATTAAATAAAATATTTTCATACATGCAATTATGAAAAAAAACAAGCCGAAGCTTGTTTATATAATTATACGAATTCAATAATTGCCATAGGTGCAGCATCGCCGCGTCTTGGCACTGTTTTAATGATTCTTGTATAGCCACCATTTCTATCTTGGTATCTTGGTCCAAGTTCAGAAAATAGCTTTTGTACCGCATCTTGACCTTCTTTAACTTCTTCAGGACGAACGGTTTCAGCTGCTTGTCTTCTTGCACTTAAAGAACCATCTTTAGCTAAAGTAATCATTTTATCAGCAAGTTTTTTTAATTCTTTTGCTTTTGCTTCTGTAGTAACAATTCTTTCATTAATGATAATATCTGTTACTAAGTCGCGTAATAAAGCTTTTCTTTGATCGCTTGTGCGTCTTAATCTACTATAAGCCATGATTTACTCCTTCTCCTCATCGTCTAAATGAAATTTTGATTCTTTGTTTGAAGAATTCTTAAATTCTAGACCATGCTCTAATAATTTTTCTTTTAATTCTTTAAAAGACTTTCTACCTAATGATCTAAATCTCATTACGTCTTCTTCTGTTTGACTTACAATTTGAGCAACTGTTGAAATGCCAGAGCGTTTCAAACTGTTATATAGTCTTACAGATAAGTCTAATTTATCAATAGTTAATTCAAGTTTTTTATTGACCGGTTCTTCTTCTTGTTCATAAATAAAATCAGATTCTTGAGCTTGCTCACTAATTTCTACAATGACATTAAAGTAGTCAATAAGCATTTTTGATGCTAATGCTAAAGCATCTTTAGCTTCAATAGCACCATTCGTTTCAATATCCAATGCCAACTCATCTTGATCTCTTAATGTCTTTTCAACGTGATAAGAAACACGACTTACTGGTGTATAGATTGAATCAATTGGGATAACGCTTTTTTCATTTCTGCTAAATACTTTATTTTTTTCAGCGCTCACATAACCAACACCTCTTCTAACAGTTACTTCCATAGAAAGTCTGCCTGAATCAGCTAGATTAGCTATTTCTTGATCCGGATTAACAATTTCTACTCCATCTACATGATTAAAATCTGCAGCAGTTACTTTACCTGCGCCAACCATATATAATTCAAGTTTTTGTTCAAATTCGGGATCATTTGAGTCCACTTTAAAAATCACTTTTTTCAAGTTTAAAACAATACCCATTACATCTTCATAAACGCCTTCGATTGTTGAGAACTCATGTTCAACACCATCAATTTTTATGTTTACAATAGCTGCTCCTGGTAATGATGATAATAAAACTCTACGAAGTGCATTACCTAAAGTAATACCATACCCACGATCTAATGGTTTAATGACAAAACGTCCTTTATGTCCATCTTTTGAAATTTCTTCAACTGCGGTTGGTTTTTCAAACTTTAAATCTTTCACTAGTTACCCCTCCTTAAGATTATCCACGTGGACGTTTAGGTGGTCTACATCCATTGTGTGGTACTGGTGTTACATCTCTAATTGCAGTAATTTCTAATCCTGCTGCTTGTAATGAACGAATAGCTGCTTCACGTCCTGGACCAGGTCCTTTTACTGAAACTTCTACTCTAAGCATGCCATTATCCATTGCTGATTTAGCTGCAGCTTCTGCAGACATTTGAGCAGCAAATGGTGTCGATTTTTTACTTCCCTTGAAACCTAGTGCACCTGCACTGCTCCAAGCAATAGCATTTCCATCAACATCAGTTATCGTTACAATTGTATTGTTAAAAGTTGTATGAATATGTGCAACACCAAGGGGAATATTTTTTCTAACTTTACGTTTAGTTGTTTTTTTACGTGCCATGATTTATTCCTCCTTATTTCTTCTTACCAGCAATTGCCTTTGGTTTACCTTTTCTAGTCCGTGCATTATTTCTTGTGTTTTGTCCACGAACTGGTAATCCTCTACGATGGCGCATGCCTCTGTAAGAACCAATCTCCATTAAACGTTTAATGTTTAATGTAGTTTCTCTACGTAAATCACCTTCTACTACGAAATTACCGATTTCTGTACGAATGCGATTTAGCTCATCTTCTGTTAGTGCTTTAACACGTGTTTCTTCACTAACTTCAGCATTTTTTAGGATTTCTTTAGATGTTGATAATCCAATCCCGTATATATAGGTCAACGAAACCACGACGCGCTTGTCGCGTGGAATGTCAACGCCTGCTATTCTTGCCATAGTTCCTCCTTATTAACCTTGTCTTTGGTTATGTCTTCTATTTTTTTTGTTGATAACGTAAATTTTCCCTTTACGTTTAACGATAATATCGTCTTCACTTCTTTTTTTTACTGATGCTCTCACTTTCATAAGTGTTCCTCCTTATTTACGGCGGTAAGTTATTCTACCGCGGGTCAAATCGTATGGTGACAATTCTACTGTTACCTTATCACCAGGTAAAATGCGTATGTTATGCATACGGATTTTACCAGAAACGTGAGCCAAAACTATATGGCCATTTTGTATAAGTTCTACTTTAAACTTAGTATTAGGTAATACTTCAATAACTCTTGCTTCTACTTCAATTAAATCTTCTCTTGCCATAGATTCACTCCTTTTTTAATGATGTTAAAATGTCATAACCAGTTTCCGTAATCACAATCATGTGTTCAAAATGAGCACTTGGTTTGCGATCAATTGTAACTGTTGTCCAATTATCATTTAATACTTTTACACGTTTGGTTCCTAAATTAACCATTGGTTCCACACAAAATGTCATACCTGGCTTTAATAGTGGCCCTTGATTTGGTTGTCCAAAATTAGGAACATATGGTTCCTCATGTAGTTCTCTACCAATACCATGTCCTGTAAATTCTTCTACAATACCATATCCATATGGTTTAACATATGATTCAATAGCATGCGAAATATCTGAAACACGATTTCCTGGTTTTGCTTGCTCTAGACCTACATATAAAGATTCTTCAGTGATTTTTAGAAGTTTCTTAATCTCTGCACTTACTTCTCCAACTGGATACGTAGTTGCAGAATCTGCATGATAACCTTTATAGTTAACACCAAAATCTAATGTGATGATATCTCCTTCTTTTAAAACTTTCGTTTTTGAAGGTATACCGTGAACAACAACTTCATTGACTGAAGCACAGATGGATCCTGGAAAGCCATGATAACCCTTAAATGATGGGACAGCTCCAAGACTTATGATATAATTTTCGGCGAGCTGATCGAGGTAATGCGTTGTAATGCCTGGTTTAATATGTGTTTTTAACATTTCTCTTGTTTGATCTAAGATGCGCCCGGCTTCTCGCATCAACTCGATTTCGCGTTTTGATTTGATTTGAATCAATTCATCTCACCTAATACTTTCATAATATCAGCATTAGCCTTTGCAATTGCTTGTGAGCCATCTGCATTGACCATTAATCCTGAATTTTTATAATATCCGATAACAGGTTCTGTTTGGTTATAGTAGATTTTTAATCTTCTAAGAACTGTTTCTTTACTGTCATCATCTCTTTGAATCAATTTTCCACCACATTTATCACATACACCATCCTTTTGAGGAGGTTTATTTGTCATATGGTAGATTGATCCACAATTTTTGCACACTCTACGTCCACTAATACGGCTAATAATTAAATCATCTGATGCTTGAATATTTATGACAGCATCAAGCTTCCAACCTTTTTCTGTTAGAATTTGATCAAACGCTTTCGCTTGTTCAATATTTCTTGGATATCCATCGAATAGAAATCCTTTTTCTACATCATCTTTTGATAATCTTTGACGAACAATCTCGTTTGTAATATCATCAGGTACTAGTTCGCCACGATCGATGAATGATTTTGCTATTTTACCGATTTCTGTATCTTCATGGAAAAGTTCTCTAAAGATATTTCCAGTTGATATATGTGGTATATTGTAATGCTTTACTAAGATTTCTGCTTCTGTTCCCTTACCTACACCAGGTGGGCCCATAATTATGATTCGCATACGCTTCATCCTATCTTATTTAAATATGCCGCTATAATCTGTTTGACTTGCATCTGTTTCAATTTGTTGTGTAGTTTCTATAGCAACACCTACGATAATTAATAAGCTTGTACCGCCTAATGTAATTGCTTGTGCTTCAGATCCTTCAAATCCAAAAACAACAGCTGTAATAATTGGTAATACAGCAAGAATCACTAAATAGGTTGTTCCAATAACTGTAATTTTGAATAATAATTTTGCAACAAAATCTTGAGTGTCTTGTCCAGGTCTTATCCCTGGAATGTATGCGTTGGAATTTGAAAGATTATTCGCAATCTTCTCTGGGTTGATTGTCATAAATGAATAGAAGAATGTAAATATAATAATTAATACAACGTATACAATAAATCCAATTGGTTTATCAGTACCAAAGATGTTATTAATCCAAGAATTCCCACTAGATTGTGCGCCAGAAAATCCTGCTAATGTTAGTGGAATACTCATAATTGTTTGTGCGAAAATTACTGGGATAACACCTGCACTATTAATTTTCATTGGAATATTTGAATCTGATTTACCTTGACGATTCGCATATTGTACAGGGATTTTTCTAGTTGCAATTTGCATATAAACAACGCCTAATAAAATACCGAAGTATAATGCTAGAATAAATATAAACCAAACAATTGACCATCCTGAAGTACCATTAGTGATATATTTAGTCCATAATGTTGTCCACATCGTTGGCAAACTGGTTACAATACCAGCCACAATTAGTAATGATGTACCGTTACCTACACCTTTTTTAGTGATTAATCCAGCTAACCAAATCATCAATGCAGTACCACCAGCCATAACTAATGCCATATAAATATAGAATAAGTATCTGACGCCACTTGCAGTAATTGATGCTTCAAGACTAGGGATTAATACAGTACCAGGTCCAGTTGACACACCTATAATTAATGCATATCCTTGTAAAAATGCTAAACCAATCGCTAAATATCTAGTTAATTGATTTGTTTTTTGTTTTCCAGTTTCTCCTTGCTCACTCCACTCTTTTAGTTGTGGAATAACCATTTGTAATAACTGGATTGCAATTGATGCTGTAATATATGGGGAAATACCTAGTGCTAAAATTGAAAATCTTTCAAGTGATTGTCCACTAAAATTATTTAGAATTGCAACAAAATCCCCACTATTTCTCATAAATTCAACAATAGCAGCTGTATTAAAAAGTGGGACCGTAATATGACTACCAATTCTAACAACTAATAAAATTGCTAATGTAAATGCTAATCTTAGCATTACTGTTTTGTTACTTAGAATTCTTTTTATACGTAACCACACTTTAGATCACCTCTACTGTTCCACCGGCTTTGACGATTGCTGCTTCAGCAGATTTTGAGAATGCATGAGCTTTTACAGTCAATTTTTTCTCTAAGGTACCATTCGCCAATACTTTAACGCCTGATTGTAGTTTCTTTAAAACATTTTTAGCGATTAATGCTTCTGGTGTTACAACATCTCCGTCATTAAATAAATTTAAATCAGACATATTGATAACAGCGAATTCTTTACGATTAACGTTTTTAAAACCTCTCTTAGGAAGTCTTTGGAAAAATGGAAGTTGCCCACCTTCAAAACCTGGACGTGTTCCACCACCTGAGCGAGCAAGTTGACCTTTGTCACCTTTACCAGAGGTTCCTCCAGTACCACTGCCTGGTCCTCTACCTAAACGTTTGCGTTTTTTTCGAGCACCTTCTACGGGTCTTAATTCATTTAACATGGTTCTACCTCCTTACTCTACTTCATTGACTGAAACCAAGTGCGAAATAGTTTTAATCATACCTATTACGGCATCATTAGCTTCTTTAACGACAACTTGATTCACTTTTTTTAGTCCTAATGCATGTGCTGTTTTAACTTGGTTTGGTTTTCTACCAATTAAAGATCTTGTTAATTTAACTTCTAATTTCATATTATCCCAACTCCGATACATCTACACCGCGTAGTTTTGCAACTTGTTCTGCAGTTCTTAATTCTTTAAGACCAGCAAATGTTGCACGAACCATGTTGATTGGTGTTGATGTTCCTATAGATTTTGATAAAATATCATTAATACCAGCGAGCTCGAATACAGCACGAACGGCTCCACCAGCAATAATTCCAGTACCTTCTGAAGCTGGCTTTAAGAATACTTTACCTGCTCCATATACCCCTGTAACTTGATGTGGAATAGTAGTTCCAACAAAAGGTACAGTCATTAAATTAGTTTTTGCGCTTTCAATAGCTTTTTTGATTGCATCTGGTACTTCTGAAGCTTTACCAGTACCAAATCCAACTTGACCATTTTTATCACCGATTACAACTAAGGCTGCAAAACGGAAACGACGTCCACCTTTAACAACTTTGGTTACACGGTTTATTGAAACAACACGTTCTTCAAATTGATTATCTTGTTGTTCTTGCTTTTTGAATCTATCTCTAGCCATGTACGTTTTCCTCCTTAGAATTGTAGTCCTGCTTCACGTGCTGCATCTGCAAGAGCTTTAATACGTCCATGGTATAAATAACCACTTCTATCAAATACTACTTGTTTAACACCACCAGCAAGCGCTTTTTCAGCGATTAACTTTCCAACTGCCTTAGCTGCATCCATGTTTGAATGTGTAAGACCTGCTTCTTGACTGCGAGCACTAAATAAAGTCGTTTGATTGACATCATCGATGAGTTGAGCATAAATTGCTTTATTCGAACGATATACGCTTAATCTTGGGCGTTCAACAGTTCCATTAACAATTTTTCTTATACGAAGATGACGTTTACTTCTTGATTCATTCTTTGAAATTTTCTTAATCATATTGATGTCCTCCCTTACTTAGCAGTCTTTCCAGCTTTACGAGGTACATATTCCCCAACATAACGTATACCTTTTCCAAGATATGGTTCTGGTTTTTTAACACTTCTGATTTTAGCTGCAAATTCTCCAACTGCTTGTTTATCTGCACCTTCAATCGTTACTTCAGTGTTTTTAGGGATAGTAACTGTAACGCCTTCTGGTATCTCTAATTCTACTGGGTGAGAAAAGCCCATATTTAATACTACGGTGTTGCCTTGTAACAGTGCTCTATAACCAACACCTTTTATTTCTAATTGCTTTTTAAATCCATCTTTTACACCAGTGACCATATTTTGTATAAGGGCACGAGTTGTTCCATGAATTTTTCTTGAAAAAATTTCATCATTTGGACGAGTAACAGTAATTTCGTTACCTTCCAACTTAATTGTTAAATTTTGATTGTATTGAAATTCAAGTTGACCTTTTGGACCTTTAACTACTACGTAGTTTTCAGGGCTAACAGTTACAGTAACGTCAGCAGGAACTTGAATCACTTTATTACCTATACGTGACATAATTTCCTCCTTATTTTACCAAACGTAAGCTAGCACTTCGCCGCCAACTTGAGCTAAACGTGCTTCACGATCTGTCATGATACCCTTTGATGTTGAGATTAATGCAACCCCTAAACCATTTAAAACTTTAGGTAATTCATCCACAGATGTATATACACGAAGTCCTGGTTTCGATATCCTTTTTAAACCTTTAATTACACGTTCTTTAGTATTAGTGTATTTTAAGGTAACAACTATTTTGCCTTGCGCTCCATCTTTAACTACCGAGTAGTCAACGATAAATCCTTCTTTTTTAAGAACAGATAAAATATCAGCTTTCAAACGAGAAGCAGGCATTTCTACTTTTTCATGACGCATTCTATTTGCGTTACGAACACGCGTTAGCATATCCGCAATCGGATCAGTCATAACCATGTTTCTTCCTCCTTAATTACCAGCTTGCTTTTTTAACACCAGGGAGTTCTCCCTTATGTGCTAATTCACGAAATTTTAGACGTGACAAGCCAAACTTGCGCATATAGCCGCGTGGACGACCATCGATAGCATCACGATTTCTCAAGCGTGTTGCTGAAGCATTTCTAGGAAGTTTTTGTAATCCTTCGTAGTCACCTTTAGCTTTTAACTCTTGAACTTTATCACGATAGCGTTCGACTATTTCACGACGCTTCATTTCTTTAACTATTTTTGATTTTTTAGCCATAATACGCCTCCTTACTTCTTAAACGGCATACCAAGTTGACTTAATAATGCACGTCCTTCTTGATCTGTTTTTGCCGTTGTTACAATTACAATGTCCATACCACGAACTTTTTTAACTTTATCCAAACTAATTTCTGGGAATATAATTTGTTCCTTTACACCAACAGTATAGTTTCCGCGACCATCAAATGAATTTCCTGAAATTCCTCTGAAGTCACGAACACGTGGAAGTGCAATTGATATTAATTTTTCTAAGAAGTAATACATTCTTTCACCACGAAGAGTTACTTTTGCCCCAATTGGCATGCCTTCTCTTAACTTGAAGTTAGAAATTGATTTTTTAGCTTTAGTAATCACAGGTTTTTGTCCTGTCAATAGTTGTAGTTCTTCGACTGCATCATCTAAAACTTTTGGATTGAATACTGCATCACCGATGCCCATATTCACTACAATCTTTTCAATTTTTGGAACTTCCATTACTGATGAATAGTTGAATGCCTTAATCAGTTCGGGTTTGACAACATTTTCATATTTTTCTTTAATTACACTCATTGTTCAAACTCCTTATTTATCAAGGCTTTCGCCTGATTTTTTAGCATAACGTACTTTCTTGCCTTCAACTTCTCTATAACCAACACGTGTTGGTTTTCCTGTTTTAGGATCAATAATTGCTACGTTAGAAACATGAATAGGTGCTTCTTTTTCTATAATGCCGCCTTTATCATTCGCTTGTGTTGGACGCTGATGTTTTTTTATAATATTAACACCTTCGACTAATACGCGATCTGTTTTAGTATAAACACGTAATACGCGACCTGTTTTGCGTGTCTTATTTCCTTTTTTATCAGTTACAAATTGATCGCGCCCAGCAATCACTGCAACTGTGTCTCCAGCTTTAATGTACATAGACGAGACCTCCTTATAATACTTCTGGAGCTAAAGATACGATCTTCATGAAGTTCTTATCTCTTAACTCTCTAGCCACTGGACCAAATATACGAGTTCCACGTGGGTTTAAATCATCTTTAATAATAACTGCTGCATTTTCATCAAATTTGATGTATGAGCCATCTGCGCGACGAAGACCTTTAACCGTACGAACGATTACAGCTCTTAAAACTTCACCTTTTTTAACCATACCAGCAGGTGCAGCTTTTTTAACTGTAACAACGACGATATCACCGATATTAGCATAACGACGACGGGTTCCCCCTAAAACTTTAATCACAAGGACTTCTTTAGCACCGCTATTATCAGCAACTACTAATCTACTTTCTTGTTGAATCATGTTTTATATCCTCCTTATACTAAGTCGGCTTTAGCAAGTACTTCTAAAAGACGGAATCTTTTAGTTTTTGATAATGGACGAGTTTCCATAATGGTAACTTTATCTCCAATGCCTGCTAAACCTTCTTCATCATGTGCATGAAATTTTTTTGAAACCTTTACACTTTTACCATATAAAGGGTCTTTCTTGTATGTATCGACAACCACGGTAATCGTCTTATCCATTTTGTCAGATACAACAATTCCCGTATATACTTTTCTTTGTTTACGTTCCATGGTATCCTCCTTATTCAGTACGTTCACTGATGATTGTCTTCATTTGTGCAATCGTCTTTTTAACTTGACTAATTCGAGCTGTATTTTCAAGTTGTCCTACTGCAAGTTGAAAGCGTAGGTTAAATAACTCTGCTTTAAGCTCGACAATACGTTTTTCTAAATCAGTTGTGCTGATTTTTCTAATTTCTGCCGCTTTCACGCTTGCTCACCTCTTTTAACAATTTTAGTTTTAATAGGTAACTTGTGTGATGCTAATCGTAAAGCTTCTCTCGCAACTGCTTCAGAAACTCCGTTTATTTCAAACATAATTTTACCTTGTTTTACAACCGCTACCCAGTGATCAGGAGCACCTTTACCGGAACCCATACGCACTTCAAGTGGTTTTTTTGTTTTAGCTAGATGTGGGAATATATTAATCCATACTTTCCCTAATCTCTTCATATGTCTTGTCATAGCGATACGTGCCGCTTCGATTTGACGGTTTGTAATCCATGCCCCTTCTAAAGCTACTAGAGCAAAGTCTCCATTAAGAATTTCATTTCTGCCTTTTGCTTTACCTTCATAACTTACTCTATGTGGACGACGGAATTTTGTTCTTTTAGGCATTAACATAATTATTTGCCTCCCCTGTTGTTACGATTATTTCTACCACGTCTAGGATTTGGTGTTCTTTCATCTAACTTTCTTAGATTTTCTTCTCTAGTTTGACCTGGTAAAACTTCACCATTATAAATCCAAACTTTAATTCCTAAAATACCATACGTAGTATTCGCTTCTGCTGTTGCGTAATCGATGTCTGCACGAAGTGTATGAAGAGGCACTTGTCCCTCTGAATAACCTTCGCTTCTAGCCATTTCAGCTCCACCTAGACGTCCTGAAACTAGTGTTTTAACACCTTTTGCTCCAGCTTTTAGTGCACGTTGCATAGCAATTTTTTGTACACGTCTAAATGATGCACGATTTTCTAATTGTTCAGCAATACTTTGTGCAACTAATGTTGCAATTCTTTCTGGACGCTTAACTTCAACAACATTAAAAACAATTTCTTTGTTTGTAATTTTTTCAAGTTGAGCAACTGCTTTTTTCTTTGTCTCAGCATCACGACCAATTACGATACCAGGTTTTGCAGTGTGTAAAGTGATTTTTACACGATCTTTTCCGCCTCTTCCTTTAACGCGTTCAATTTCAACGTGAGAAACAGCGGCTTTTTTATAAAAATCATTTAGATATGAACGAATGCTTGCATCTTCCTTAACTAGTGCAGGAACACTGTTTTTGTCAGCATACCATTTTGAATCCCAGTTACGAATGATTCCAAGACGCATACCAATCGGATTAACTTTTTGACCCATGTCTCTTCACCCCTACTCTTTTTCTGCCACTACAACTGTAATGTGGCTAGTTCTTTTCTTAATTATGTCGCCTTGACCTTTAGCTCTTGGTAAAAGTCTTTTAAGGCGTACACCTTCGTTAACATATGCTTCTTTTACATATAAATCTTCAATGTTTGCATTATTATTATGCTCTGCGTTAGCTACTGCGCTGTTAAGCACTTTCAGAATAATTGGTGAGGCACCGCGTGGTGTAAACATTAAAATCGCTTGTGCTTCTTTAATATTTTTCCCACGGATTAAATCAATAACCAATCTAGCCTTACGTGGAGCAATGCGAACGGTTTTAGCTATAGCTTTAGTTTCCATCATTTTCTCCTCCAATTACTTCTTCTTAGCTTTCTTATCTTCTTTGTTGTGTCCGTGATATGTACGTGTTGGTGCAAATTCACCGAATTTGTGTCCAACCATGTCTTCAGTTACATAAACCGGAACATGTGATTTACCATTATAAACTGCAATCGTGTGTCCAACGAAATCAGGGAAAACCGTTGAACGACGTGACCAAGTTTGGATCACTTTCTTTTCGTTTGCTGCATTTTGTTTTTGTACTTTATTTAATAAGTGCAAATCGCAAAATGGTCCTTTTTTGACTGAACGTGCCATAAATTTCCTCCTACTTCGTGCGACGACGAATGATTAAGTCGTTTGACGCTTTTTTACTATCGCGAGTCTTAACTCCACGAGCCTTCTTACCCCAAGGGGTCATTGGTGATTTTCTACCAATTGGAGTTCTACCCTCACCACCACCATGTGGATGGTCATTAGGGTTCATAACAGAACCACGAACAGTTGGCTTAACTCCCATGTGTCTAGTTCTACCAGCTTTACCGATATTAACTAATTCCCATGATTCGTTTCCTACTGTACCAATAGTAGCACGGCAAGTACCTAATATTTTACGTACTTCACCAGATTGCAAACGCACTAGAACATATTTTTCTTCACGTCCTAAAATTTGAGCTGATGCTCCTGCACTTCTTGCAATTTGTCCACCTTTACCAGGACTAAGTTCAATGTTATGAACTACAGTACCAACTGGAATATTCATAATTGGTAATGCGTTTCCTGTTTTAATATCTACTTGTTGCCCTGAAAGGATTTCCATACCTACTTCTAATCCTTTTGGAGCTAAGATATATCTTTTTTCACCATCTACATAATGAATTAAGGCAATATTAGCTGTACGGTTTGGATCATACTCAATTGTAGCCACCTTACCAATTATATTGTCTTTGTTTCTCTTAAAATCAATTACACGATATTTTCTTTTCGCACCGCCACCGATATGTCTAACGGTAATCTTACCTTGACTGTTACGTCCGCCTGTGCGAGAGAATGGCTCAAGTAGTGATTTTTCAGGAGTAGATGTTGTTATTTCATCATATGTTAAAACACTCATGTTACGACGACCATTTGTGGTCGCTTTGTATTTTTTAACCGCCATTTGGTTAAACCTCCTCTAATATTTCACTTACAATGTGAAGGCGTCTATTTTTTGGCCTTCAGCAATCTTAACTACTGCTTTTTTATAAGCAGGTTTGTATCCTTCGTATTTACCCATTCTCTTGAATTTTGGTAATACGTTTACAGTATTAACTGAAATAACATTAACATTAAATATTGCTTCAATTGCTTTTTTAATTTCAACTTTATTAGCAGTTTTTTCAACTTTAAATGTATATCTGTTTTGACTTTCAATTAATTGAGTACTTTGCTCAGTAATAATTGGGGCTTTGATAATTTCATAATACTTAGTCATTACCTAATACCTCCTCTAACGTTTCAATCGCATCTTTTGTGATTACTAAGTTTTTACAATTTAAAATGTCATAAACACTCACATGACTCACTAAAGAAAATGCTACTGTTGGAATATTTCTTGCTGCAAGAACTTCGTTTTCTGTAAATGTTTTAGCAACTACTAAAGTTTTACCTTCTGCATTTATACTGCTTAATAATTCACGGAATAATTTTGTTTTTGCTTGTTCTAAAGCAATAGATTCAATAACTTTCAATTGACCTTGAGCTGCCTGATACGATAATGCAGATCTTAAAGCTAATTGACGAACTTTTTGATTTAGTTTTACTGCATAACTTCTAGGTGTTGGTCCAAAAACTACACCACCATGACGCCATTGAGGAGAACGTGTTGAACCTTGACGAGCTCTACCAGTTCCTTTTTGTCTCCATGGTTTTCTACCTCCACCAGATACTTCACTACGGTTTTTAACGTCATGAGTACCTTGTCTCATTGCTGCTCTTTGAGCATTGACAACATCAAATAATGCTTGTTGATGAGGTTCAATACCGAATACGTGTTCAGATAAGGTTAGGTCAGCAATTTTATTACCTGTTTGATTTAAAATGTCTACTTTTGGCATAATAACCCTCCTTATTTACCACTTTTAACAGCGGATCTAACAATAACTAGTCCCTTTTTAGGTCCTGGTACGCTTCCGCTAATAAGTAATAATTGATTTTCTACATCGACTCCAGCAACTTTTAAATTTTGGATAGTCACTCTTTCGTGCCCCATATGTCCCGGTAAATTCTTACCTTTCATGTTACCTTTAACAGCACCCATAGAACCTGGACCACGATGATATCTAGACCCATGTGTCATAGGTCCGCGATGTTGATTATGTCTTTTAATGCTACCTGCAAAACCTTTACCTTTAGATGTACCTGTAACATCTACGATTTCGCCTACTTCAAATAAGTCTGTTTTAACAAGGTCTCCGACAGCTAAATCCACTAATTCATTTTTAAGCTCTTCTTTAAAGCGGATTTCTTTAACGAAGCGCTTAGGTGCTGTATCAGCTTTTTTCACGTGCCCTTGTTCAGGCTTGTTACTTAATTTTTCGCGTTTAGTTTCAAATCCAACTTGAGTTGCTACATAACCGTCTGTTTCAACAGTCTTTTGTTGTAGAACTACATTGTCAGCTACATCTATAACGCTAACTGGAACTAATACACCATTCTCATCGAATATTTGTGTCATTCCAAGTTTTCTACCTAAGATTCCTTTGGCCATACTCTTACCTCTTTCTAATTTTTAATTATTTTTTTAGTACGATATCAATACCCGATGGTAAATCAATATCCATTAATGCACTAATTGTTTTAGGGTTTGGATCAATGATTTGAATCAATCTCTTGTGAGTTCTGCGTTCAAATTGTTCACGTGAATCTTTGTTAACATGTGGTGAACGTAAGATTGTAAATATTTCCTTTTCAGTTGGAAGAGGAATAGGACCTTGAACTGTTGCTCCAGTTCTTAATGCACTATCAACAATCTTCTTAGCAGCTTGATCTAACAATCTGTGATCGTAAGCCTTCAAACGAATTTTAATAACATCTTTTGCCATTTTATAAAGCTCCTTTCGCCTATAATCTTGTATAGACTTGCTCCATGGAAAAACCCAACTACATAGACAACGGGTATCCGTGTGTCGGCAACCTCCCATTTCACAGCCTTCTCGCGCAATCACACGAGCGTTACTATTATATATTAAAAAGAAGATAAAAGCAACCTTTTTTATCCTCTTTTTTCGATTTTATTATTTAATTTAGCTTTTTCTCTTTTTTGATGTACTCCAACATATAGACCCCTAGTAGACTCATGTTCAAATAGCACTTCTTCAGCCACTCTTATATATGATAATGGTATTGCAAAATGCTTAAAACCTTTCTTAATTAATTTTCTTAAAATAAGAGGCTGTCGCAAAACATTGCCTGAGACTATATGTAAAAGCCTTATACCATTTCTTCTAAAGTATTGATGAGCATTTTGCAAATCGTGCCAAACTTCCATCATGAAGTCATCAAGATCCACACTATCATGTCTTGATATTTCCATTACTTCTTCTAGGAAGTCATTTAATCCGAAAACTAAAGAATCCACCTCTCTATAATCTTCAAAATACAGGAAAGCTGATTCTGTTTCCATCATGATACCAAAATTTGGTTTTATGTCTTCTGGCAAATCAATCCCTTGATAAATCTCTATCTGGTTTTTCCAAAGTTCCACTTCTTTTCCCATTCTAAGCATTGGTATAACAATTGTAGTTTTAGTATTAGTTACTTTTGAAGCTACGAAAATAGAGGCAATATTATCCATATATATTCTATGGAACTCACTAATAGAATCTAACTCTGTAAACACATCATCTTCATAGTCAGGAGTTTTTAGCTCATTAAAGTCTTGGAGTCTAATTTGCACTGTCTTTCCTTTGAAAGACTTAAGTAAGTACATATACAAAAAAATTAATTCTCTTTTTGTTGGCGGAACCCCTTTTGTAATAAATATATACTCTGTTCTAAAAAGCGCTACCCCATTATACCATGTTGATTGTTTCGCTTTATCAATACCTCTTTTATCTACTAAGTTTGCATAAAACTTAATAACATCAGATTTGTATTTCGGATGATCACCCATCTCATATACATATTTATTTTTTAGTTCATACATTTTTTGAATTACTGCTTCTTTGGGATCTAAATAAACTATTTTATTAAATCCATCAATCAAAATTTCATTACTTTTAGCAACATTTCTAGTTGTTGAAACTACAGGAACTTCATAAGCGACACTTAAATCCAATAATAACTCATGATTATCATAATTTCTACATACAAATCCTAAAACATTAGATGGTAAATCGTAAAAATACTCTTTCTCGAATTTATTAGTTACAATAATTACATTTTGATCTATTGTATTTACAAGTTTCCCTAACATCAAACGATTAATTTGTCTTTTAATCCTATTTCTAAATATTTCGATTTGATCAGAATAATACTCTTTTTTATTTTCAGCTGCTAAAATCATAAGAACATTTCTTTCTGGTTTCTTTAAAAAATCAGAAAGAGCTAAATCAAACAACTTACTAAAAGATATCTTCATTTTGCTGAGATTTTTTTTCATATATTTTTTCACATGTGAAGAATAAAACGGATAAGATATAATTGAATAGTCCATATACCCATCCATAGAAGATTGTTGTAATTTTTGTTTGCGAAAGTACATGAAATTTTCTAATATTATATCATTAATTTTTTCTAGAATTTCTAATGATTCCTGTCTATCATATTTCTTGTTTAGCTTTTGTGTGTCGAAAACAACTGTTTTACCATGTACAATTAACTCCCCAAAATATTGGTTACTCATCGATAGCCCCCCTACAATAAACTCTTTACTAATAATGCCGAGCCTATCATACCCGCATCATTTCCAGTTTTAGCCAACCTAAATGGTATTTTACCTGTTGAAAACCTAGCATTTTGAATGTAATAAGTTTGAACTAGATCAAGTAAAAAACTTCCAGCTCTTGAAATACCACCACCAATTATGAACACTTCTGGTTCAACAATCATAGATATTATACTTGCAGCAATACCTAAATGTTCAGCAACACGATGTACTGTTTTTAGGGCAACTTTATCATTATCCTTCGCAGCATCGAAAATAGATTTTACTGTCAAAGTTTCTGGATCCAATGAGGAGTCCTCTTCTAAAAGTATTTTTTTTGTGTAATTAATAATCCCATCAGTTCCACAAATTTGTTCTAAGCATCCTTTTGAACCGCAGCCACATGTTTCATCTATATCCTTTGATACTTTTATATGGCCAATTTCACCAGCAAATCCTGTCGAACCTTCAACAATTTTACCATCTAAAATAATCCCTCCGCCTACACCAGTCCCTAGAGTAATTAGTACAGCATTATTATAAGGTTTACTCAAAGATGCATTCTCACCAAATGCTGCAATTGTTGCATCATTAGCAATAATAACTTTCACATCATTAGATAAATATTTATACATCTCGCTTTGTAAATCAATTTGTCTTATATCTAAGTTCGCACAGTTTTCAACAAACCCTTTTTTTATTGGACATGGAACATCAATTCCAACTCCAACTATTTGATTGTTTCTAATATTATATTTCACATTACATTCAAGAATGATCTCATATATGTTTTTAACTAGCTCTTTACCATCTTTATTTTTCGGTGTTATAACCTCAGTTTGTTGAATTAGATTTAAACTGATAAAATCAAACAATCCAACTTTAATAGTTGTTCCACCTACATCAATTCCATAAATATATTTATTCATTAACAACACCTCCATAAAGTCATCTTATTATAACATTTTTAATATGAAAACTAGACATTTTTTTCAAAAAAATATTAAAAAAACACTCAGAGAGTGTTTTAGTAACGCTGTTTAAAGTAACTACTTATGTTTTCTAGAGATTTAAGGAGAACTTGATCCTTTTCTAAATCTAAATCCTTTAATAATGATGTTACCATTTCTTCATGAAACTCATCGTGTATTTTCAATACATCAATTGCTGGATCTAAAAGTTGTAGATATACTTTTCTTCTATCGTTTTCATCACGATATCTATTAACATAGTTCTTTCTAACCAATACATTAATGGATGTAGTAAGAGTTCCCATAGTTATTCTTAACTTGGACGCAACATTACCCATTGTAGGATCTTGAGTATTTTTAATCGCTTCAAGTACATGTACCTCTGTCATCGATAATTTAACACCACGATTTTTTAAAACTTCTGATTCTATACTAAGAATATGATTAAAAACATCAACTAACAACTCGTTTATAACTTCCTTTGCAGAAATCACATTATCCACCTACCATTAAATTTCTATGTAACCTATACCCAAAGTTCCTGGCCCTGCATGAGCACCAACAACCGGTGTTAAAGGAACTAACTCGATTGTGATATCTTTTCTAAATTTTGAAAAGATTTCTTTTAGTTCTTCTGCTTTATCCTTATTATTTGTATAAGCTATAAATATTATAACATTTTTTTCTTTAATATTTCCTTCAATAATTTCAATTAATCTGCTTTGTGCTTTATTTGTTGTTCTAATTTTCTCATATGGAACTAAACTACCATCTTTTTGAATTTGAAGAAGTGGTTTAATCTTTAACAATGTTCCTAAAAAACCACTAGTTGCTGATAATCTTCCATTTTTAACTAGAAACTTAAGTGTATCAACTAGAACATAAATATATATATGATCTCTTATTTTTTCTAGATGATCAATTATGTCAATCTTCTTTTTACCTTCTTTTATTAATCTAATTGCTTCTAGTATTAAGTAGGCTTCTCCATATGAGACGCTTCTTGAATCTAAGACGTATACATTAATGCCTTCAACCATTTCCTTCGCAAGAATTGCTCCTTGATATGTACCACTTAGTTTTGAAGATATAACAACTACAATAACATCTGTATATCCTTCTTCTTTTAATTCTTCATAAACAGATGCAATTTTACCTGTAGAAGTTTGTGAGGTTGACACATCAACATTTGGATTCTCTTCAATCATTTTATAGAAGTCTTTCGCTTGGATATCTACATAATCCTCATATTCTTTTCCATCTAAATTTAAAGTTGATCTAATTACCTTGACAGGATAATTTAATGACATATAATCTACGCCAGAATTACCACATACTACTAAACCTATTTTTTCAGACATTTTATTTTCTCCTTCAAATATTTTGAATATCAAATTTTATTCAATATTATGATATCATAAAATAATACAATGTCAACAAAAACAATCATTTTATACTCTCTAAATACTCTAATTGATGAAAAGGTCTAGAATCATCTTGTATTTTAAATAAATGTGCCACAAAATTACATAATTTTTCTAGTTCACATATGTTGTACTCAATATTCTCGTTTAGAAAACTATTGGACTTTCTAGAAAATTCTGGCTTGTAAATCATAACATAATTCACAACCTCAATCTTTGAACTAACAAGATTCTCTAATAGTTGTCTATAACTAATCGATTCTTGTAATTTTTTCGTGTATCTCTCCTCACTTCTTCTTTCATCTTGGTTAAACATTCCAAATTCAAGAACAATTATTAAGCGATCGTAGATTAGTAAATAATCTGTTCTCATATAATTTCCAAATATTAAAGGATACTCCATTATAATTGAAATATTGTCTGTTTTAATTCCTCTTTTAAATAAGACAATCATCATTTTTTTTAAAATATATAAAGTATCAAGCCATGTAATTACTTCTTCATCTTTTAGTTGCCAAATTGAAATATTTTTATCATAAAATAATTTCTTAAGCTTTTGAAATATTTCAAGTTTAGCATAATAAATAGCTCTATCCTTCAAATACTCTTTTTCGATTTTCCATTTAACTTTATCGATATCACTACTAAACTCTAACAACTCACTCATATTATTAAATATTTTCATGCATTTAATTTCCATATTAGCTACCTCTCAATCTTCCACTTCATAATAGTAGGCTAATATAAATATTACTCTAAATTAAAGATAAACTTAGAATGAATAAAACTGAGGAATCTTAAATGCACACTCTTAAGAACTTTTATATTGACATTTATAAGTCTATACCAAAAGGGTGTTTTTTGTATGTACACATATCCTTAATAGATTTAAAAAAGCTTAAAAATCCGCCAATTTCCACCAGAATGGATTTCATCTCATAACCTAAAAACCACCACTTGGAGTAAATCTCTAAGTGGTGGTTTTGATAGGCAGTGTAATTTTTGACCTTTACAATTAAAGCAAAAAAAAAGCTGACGTTTGGTGCATAGTGTTGTTATTTTTCATAATAATCACTACTCACCGATTCTAGTACATCCGTAATTCCAGGATCACTCTGGAAATTTCTATAAGTGATCCTCTTTTTTATCTTTTTAACTCTTCTGTATAAATCATCAATCATAGAATTCCTGCTTTCAATAATTTGACGACTGTTAATGTGTTTTGATTTAGGTGTATGATTATATCTATAAACGAAAAAATTCATGTAATGTTGTAGATTTTTCAGACGATATCCTGCGTGCATCATAATTAGGGACACTAAATTGACGCATAAATTGTTTCTGTATTACCGATCCATCATGGATAAATTTAGTCACTTCTCCAATGTTTTTTGTACATGAATCAATGAACTTTTTTGGTGATGCGTTTCCTCTTGATGATACTTTAGCTATAGTTATTCCTTCTAAACTTATCAAAGTAATCACGCAAAGATGATTAAATGAAATCCCTCTAATCCCCTTACCATCACGTCTAACCAGTTTATATCTTTTATCACTTATTCTGACGAAAGTCTCATCTACTAGAATAGTTCCATTCAAAAATACCTCATCTTGGTAATCTCTTAAAGATTCGAAGATAAGGTATCGATAATATAAAGCTGTCTTTATATCAATGCTTAGGTTTCTTGCGATTACTTCTAAAGTTACATCATCAATCATAAATCCAATAAATCTTTTGAAGATGTAATCACTATTATTTAAGTAACTTGTTGTAGATTCGTCTTGTATGAAAGTTCCCATACAAGATTTACACTTATATCTCTGTTTACCATTCTTAGTACGACCATGCTTGATTGTAGAATTAACTGTACCACAAAGTGAACATATTTTGAACTTGGGCATAATACTCCTTAGACCACAAAAGCGAGTATTTCACCCAACTAAGGAAAGTCGCCAAACAAACCAGGGTAAAATACTCGCTTTTGCGGTTCCTTAGTTTATTTGTTTGGCACGTTCATTATAACATTTTAGTTTTAGAAAATTCCACTCAAAATAAAAAGTTTGATATTCGCCCTTGTTAGTGATTTATCAGAAAAATTTAACAACACTATGCACCAAAAGTCAGAAAAAAAAGACCTCTTAACTGGTCTACTACCATATAATGGTGGCTCCGGGCAGAATCGAACTGCCGACACAAGGATTTTCAGTCCTTTGCTCTACCGACTGAGCTACAGAGCCTAATAATTGGCGGTCCGGACGGGATTTGAACCCGCGATCTCCTGCGTGACAGGCAGGCATGTTGACCCCTACACCACCGGACCATTGGTTGCGGGAGAAGGATTTGAACCTACGACCTCCGGGTTATGAGCCCGACGAGCTACCTGACTGCTCTATCCCGCGATATATTAAAATTATTAAACATCTGATGGCGGAGGAAGAGGGATTCGAACCCCCGCGCCTTTTACAGCCTGTCGGTTTTCAAGACCGATCCCTTCAGCCAGACTTGGGTATTCCTCCACTATTATAGCATACTTTAATTATTTATAACAAATATTTATGGTGGACCCGGTAGGACTCGAACCTACGGCCGACCGGTTATGAGCCGGTAGCTCTAACCAACTGAGCTACGGGTCCAAACTGGTAGCGGCGGGGGGGATCGAACCCTCGACCTCACGGGTATGAGCCGTGCACTCTAACCAGCTGAGCTACGCCGCCAAACAAAATATCAATTATAAATAATAATATTACTACCCTTAAAGACCCTAAAGATATTTATAGTATTCTTTGTTTGGAGGACAATATTTACTATAAAATTGGTGGAGCCTAGGGGGCTCGAACCCCTGACCTCCTGCGTGCAAGGCAGGCGCTCTCCCAGCTGAGCTAAGGCCCCTTAAAAAAGGTATGGTACCTGGAGTCGGACTTGAACCGACACGGATTCATCATCCATGGGATTTTAAGTCCCACGTGTCTACCTATTTCACCATCCAGGCATATATTGTTGGTGACCCGTGAAGGAATCGAACCTTCGACACCTTGATTAAAAGTCAAGTGCTCTACCGACTGAGCTAACGGGTCAAATAGTGGTGCCGAAAACAGGAATTGAACCCGCAACCTACTGATTACAAGTCAGTTGCTCTACCAGATTGAGCTATTTCGGCAAAATAATGGTGGGAGTTAACGGGCTCGAACCGCTGACCCTCTGCTTGTAAGGCAGATGCTCTCCCAACTGAGCTAAACTCCCATTAAATAGAGATACTGCCTGGCAACGTCCTATCTTCGCTCCTTAGAACTATTTTCGGCGCTGAAGTGCTTAACTTCTGTGTTCGGCATGGGAACAGGTGTGACCACTTCGCCATCGTCACCAGACATCTCTCAAAACTAGATAAATTCTTTGTAA
>WPCG01178273.1_pt1 | contig 83958 bp, 78 predicted proteins | sample 5403311 | NCBI WGS metagenome assembly WPCG01 (sample SAMN12869467, study PRJNA574797) | sludge metagenome | isolation source: wastewater treatment of Control | place: China:Beijing | collected 2019-05-17 | reverse complement strand
ACGCCAACCTTCTGATCTGTCAAGTGTTTTTGTGAGGCAATCTGCACGCTCACCACTTGAAGATCCGACCTGAAACTATCTTGCCGTTCCGGGCCAGGGAGGCGCATTCTACAGGACTAAACCCCTGTGTCAACGCCTTCCGTTCAATCCGTTTTCACCGGTCACTGGCTGTTCGAAACCTTGTGCGAACCACCCTGGCGGTGAGCGGCGCATTCTACGCCGTTTCGCTTGTCTGTCAACTGGAAAATCACCCTGAGCACATCGTGCAAAACAGGATAACCCCTTGATTTAATTGAGGTTTTCAAACCCCAACGCGACAAGCGAGGGGCGCATTATAGGCCCGACAGTTTTGCCGTCAAGCGCTTTTCACGGTAATTCTGGCAAATTTCTTCTTGCCGGCCTGACAGACATGTTCCGAGCCCAGCTGGAACACGAATTCTCGATCCACTACCTGGCCATCGACCTTCACCGAGCCGGCGCTGAGCAGATCCCGTGCCGCCGCCGCATTCTTCACCATACCGGCCTGGTTCAGCACCGCCGATATCGGCAGATCCGCTGCTGATTCGATAACCACTTCCGGCAGATCCTCCGGCAGCTCGCCATCCTTCAACCGATTGCCTGCCGAACGATGGGCACTGACTGCAGCCTCTTCCCCATGAAAGCGTGCCACCAACTCTTCCGCCAGCTTGATCTTGATATCCCGCGGGTTGGCTCCCGCCTCGACATCGGCACGCAGGCCAGCGATCTCCTCCATACTGCGGAAACTGAGCAACTCGAAGTAGCGCCACATCAGCGTATCGGGCATGGAGACGATCTTGTTGTACATCACCCCCGGCTGATCGTTGATCCCGACATAGTTACCAAGGGACTTGGACATCTTCATTTCGCCATCCAGCCCGACCAGCAACGGCATGGTCAAGGTGATCTGCGGCTCCTGTCCATACTGGCGCTGCAACTCCCGCCCCATCAGCAGGTTGAACTTCTGATCGGTACCACCCAGCTCGATATCGGCGCGCATCGCCACCGAGTCATAGCCCTGGATCAGCGGATAGAGGAATTCATGAATGGCGATCGACTGCCCACCCTTGTAGCGCTTGTCAAAATCGTCCCGCTCGAGCATCCGCGCCACTGTGTACTTGCCGGCCAGCTGGATCATGTCCGCAGCGGAAAAATCATCCATCCACTGCGAGTTGAACATCACCTGGGTACGCTGCGGATCGAGAATCTTGAATACCTGTTCCTTATAGGTCTCGGCATTGTCCAGCACCTGCTCGCGGGTCAGCGGCGGGCGAGTGGCGTTCTTGCCACTGGGGTCGCCGATCATGCCGGTGAAGTCACCGATCAGGAACAGCACATCGTGGCCCAGCTCCTGGAACTGGCGCAGCTTGTTGATCAGCACCGTATGCCCCAGATGCAGATCAGGAGCCGTCGGGTCGAAGCCGGCCTTGACGCGCAGCGGAGTGCCGCGCTCCAGCTTGGCTCGCAGCTCGGCTTCCACCAATATTTCGTCCGCCCCGCGCTTGATCAGCGCCAACTGCTCGTCAACCGGCTTCATGCTTGATTCCTGTTCAGTGAAGTTTGATAAAGGTCAAAGAAGAAAGGGGAGAAACGATACAACATTGACGACCAAGATTAAACTTGACCCGGCGATGCAGCCGACCCGTGACTAGCACAGACTTGAAAATGACGCCGAAAACCTGACGGACGGGTACGCAAAAACCTTGCCTTAAGGCACTTTCGGTTATAATTTAGCAAGTTACTTCACTTTTCACAGAATCAACCAGAAGAGCGCTTATGGGTCATCACAAGTCAAAGTCACCGCGCTACCCGAAAAGCCACCTGATGGCTGCCAGTGGTATCGCCGCCGCGCTGAGCATTTTTCTGCTCGTCATCCCCACAACCGAAGTCGAAGCCAAGAAAACCCTGGTCCAGCTCGACCTGCAGGAACTGCGCCTGGAAGCGTCAGAACCTGCGCTCTCTGAAGAGTTGGATGCCCTGATCAGCGAAACAGTCACACTCACCTCGCCGCTGGAGCTGACCAGCACTTCCGAGTCCATGCATACCACCGCCTCGCCGGAAGTCGTGCAGGCAGGCATCAGCCTGCAACCGGTAGCGGTCGAGCCCGTCGCATCCGTCGCAGCACCTGCCCCGGAGTGGAACAGCGTGACCGTGGCACCCGGCGATACCCTGTCCATCCTGTTCCAGAATGCCGGACTGTCTGCCAACACCCTGCATGCGGTGGTCAACAGCAGCAAGGACGCCAAGGCATTCACCCGCCTGCGCGTCGGCCAGGAGGTCGACTTCAAGATGGATGACGAGGGCCAACTGCTGGGTATGCGCTCCAAGCTCAACAGCCTGGAAACCATTCGCATCGACCGCGATGGCGACAGCTACGCGTTCAGCAAGGATGTCATCGAGCCCGAGGTCAGCACCCGCTTCGCCAACGGCAGTATCGACAGCTCACTGTTCCTCGCCGCGCAGAATGCCGGCCTGTCGCACAACCTGACCATGCAGATGGCGAACATCTTCGGCTATGACGTGGACTTCGCCCGTGAAATCCGCCAGGGCGACAGCTTCGAAGTGCTGTTCGAAGAGAAACACGTCGACGACCAGCGCGTCGGTACCGGCAATATCCTCGCCGCCCGCTTCACCAACCGCGGCAAGACCTATACCGCCGTACGCTATACTGACCGCAACGGCCAGAGCAGCTATTACCGGGCAGACGGCACCAGCATGCGCAAGGCGTTCATCCGCACGCCGGTCGAGTTCGCTCGCATCAGCTCACGCTTCAACCCTGGCCGCCGCCACCCGGTGCTGAACAAGATCCGCGCGCACAAGGGTGTCGACTATGCAGCCGCCACCGGTACGCCGATCAAGGCCACCGGTGATGGCCGCGTGGTGCATGTCGGGCGCAAGGGCGGCTACGGCAACACCGTGGTGATCAAGCACGGCCAGACCTACCAGACCCTGTATGCACACATGAGCCGTTACGCCTCGGGCCTGCGCGCGGGCAGCAACGTATCCCAGGGCCAGGTGATCGGCTATGTCGGCGCCACCGGTCTGGCGACCGGCCCGCACCTGCACTATGAGTTCCAGGTCAATGGCACCCACGTCGACCCGCTCAGCGTCAAGCTGCCGGCATCCGATCCCATTCCGCAGAGCGAGCGCACAGCCTTCATGACACTGAGCAATCAGTTGATGGCCAGCCTCGATCAGCAGGGTGCGACCCAACTGGCCCAGCTGGACGACTGAGTGAGCGCGCTATATGTCGGCATCATGTCAGGCACCAGCCTGGATGGTGTCGACATTGCCCTGACCGCCTTTTCCCCCACCTCACCACGCGCCACACTCGTTGGCGCACTGTGCCTGCCACTTCCTCCCGACCTGCGCAACGACCTGCTTGCGCTGTGCCAGCCCGGCGACGACGAGATCCACCGGGCCGGTATCGCCGGTCAGCAATGGGCGCGCCTGGCGGCGCAGGGTGTACACCAGTTGCTGCAGCAGCACGGCATCAGCGCCAGCCAGGTCTCGGCTATCGGCAGCCATGGGCAGACCATTCGTCACCACCCGGAATCCGGTTTCAGCGTGCAGATCGGCGCTCCTGCGCTGCTCGCGGAACTGTGCGGGGTCGATGTAATCAGCGATTTTCGCAGTCGCGACCTGGCCGCCGGCGGCGAAGGTGCGCCGCTGGTCCCGGCCTTCCATGCCTGGCTGTTGAGCGATCCACAACAGTCCAGGGTGCTGATCAATATCGGCGGCTTCGCCAATCTGACCCTGCTCAGCGCAGACAATCAGGTGTGCGGCTTCGACAGCGGTCCCGGCAACGTATTGCTGGACCACTGGATACAGCGCCATACCGGCCAGTTGTTCGATGCCGATGGCGCCTGGGCACGTAGCGGCCAGGTGATCCCCGAGCTGTTGGACAGGCTATTGCAGGACCCCTACTTCGGCCGCGCGGCACCCAAGAGCACCGGTCGCGAGTACTTTCACCCCGCCTGGCTGCAGCGACAGCTCGATGATCGCCAGGACCACCCGGCCGACGTGCAGGCCACCCTGCTGGAGTTGACCGCACGCAGTATCACCGAGGCGCTCGCCAGTTGCCCGCAGCAACCCGAAGCGGTGTATATCTGTGGGGGTGGCGCACGCAACGGCTGGCTGATGGAACGCCTGCAGCAGTTATTGGCGCCCCAGCTGGTACATAGCACTGCAGTGCTGGGAGTGGACCCCGACTGGATGGAAGCCATGGCTTTCGCCTGGCTGGCCTGGCGCTGCGAGCTGCGCCAGAGCGGCAACCTGCCTGCGGTCACCGGGGCCAGCGGGGAACGGATTCTGGGGGCGATCTACCCGGCCTGAGATACCGGCCGAAACCTCAGATGGAGAATGACGAGCCACAGCCACAGGTGGTGGCGGCGTTCGGGTTGTTGATGACGAAGCGCGAGCCTTCCAGCCCCTCCAGGTAGTCCACCTCGGAGCCGGCCAGGTACTGGAAGCTCATCGGGTCCACCACCAGACGCACACCACCACGCTCGATGACGGTATCGTCCTCGGCCAGTTCGTCATCGAAAGTGAAGCCATACTGGAAACCGGAGCACCCCCCACCAGTGACGAATACGCGCAGACTCAAGCGCTCGTTACCCTCCTCCTCGATCAGCGAGCGGACCTTGTCCACCGCGCTATCGGAAAACTGCATGGGAGCAGGGGTAAAAACTTCAGCACTAGACATACATCCTCCGGCGGCAGTGCCGCAGCACAACAAGCCGGCTATTATCCGTTTGCCCGACTCTTTTGGTCAACTACTCTTGAATTCGCGTCGGCCCGCCAGCTCGCCGGCACCGGCATCGGCGCGCCCGTCGCCAAGATAATGCAGCTGGCCATTGATCTGCGCGCCGGACACCATCTCCATGAACCGGTAGTACAGATCACCGTCTATCCGCGCCTCGGCATCCAGCTGCAAATGCTCGAAGGCATGCACGTCGCCGACGATCACACCATTGACCACCACGCTCGGCGCCTTGATGATGCCCTCGACGTAGCCTTCCTGGGCAACGAGGACCAGGCCTTCTTCCGCATCGATGTTACCGATCACCCTGCCATCCACCTGCACCGCACCACCGAAGCGCAGGTCGCCGCGCACTTCGGTGTCTGCGGCAATCACCGTGGTCTTGCCAGCATACTGGCTGAGCGTGGTGTTCTTGCGTCTGTCCAGTTTCAACATCAGGATCCGACTCCCGTCTCAGTCCATTCCACGGTCTGTTCCAGCAACAGCTTACCGTCATGCTCGACTTTCAGGTGTACCCGCTCGGGGACAAATCCCACCGGCAGCATCAACTCGGCCTCGCCGCCATTGGCCGGTACCACCTGGAAATAGCGAAAATTCAGCGCCAGTGTCTCGGTGCGGTCAGCCGTGAGTTCTGCCAGTGGAATCCGCACTTGCTGGTCATCCTGGCGCCCCTGCACCTCGATCCCCAGGGTCGCCTGCACCGTATCGCTTTCATTGCCGACCCGGCTGACCATGACCTTGTAGCGGAAAACCCCGGGCACGTCCGTGCGCTGCAGCTCAAAAGCCTGAATCCGTACCCCCGGAGCCATGGCATTGGGCGCCAGCGCACCCTGGTACTGGGCCAGATCCTGCTGCAGACGAAACAGCTGCTGCTCGAGATCGGTGATCACCTGCTGGCCATCAGTGACGGACTGGCGGGCGACCAGCAGGTCCACCTCCAGTTGCTGGTGGCGCAGGCGCGTATCCTCGAGTTCGGCCTGCATGCCGGCCCGCTCCTCGCGCAGGCGCTGGTAGTCCTGCATCTGCGCCGAGTGCATCGCCGCCGTCCAGCCCAGCCAGCCACACAGCGGCAGGCCGGCCAGCAACAGCCAGACAGGCAGGCGCCGGCGCGGCGGCGGGTTGGCCGGGCGCCGTTCGATACTCTGCTCGGTCAGGGGCTGGTCGACCTTTTCGCTATCCATCAGGGCATGAGCGCCGGCTGTTGCAAGCCCAGACTCTCGTCCAGCCCCAGGGCGATGTTCATGTTCTGGATCGCCTGCCCGGAGGCGCCCTTGACCAGGTTATCGATCACCGACAGCACCACCACCAGATCACCATCCTGCGGCCGGTGCACCGCCAGGCGGCAGACGTTGGCACCGCGTACGCTGCGGGTCTCCGGATGGCTGCCGGCCGGCATGACATCGACGAAGGGCTCGTTGGCATAGCGCTGCTCGAACAGCTGCTGCAGATCGACGCTGCGGTCCGGCACATGGGCATACAGGGTGGAGTGGATGCCGCGAATCATCGGCGTCAGGTGCGGCACGAAGGTCAGCCCGACCTCGCCGCCGGCGGCACGCTGCAGGCCCTGTACGATCTCCGGCAGGTGCCGGTGTCCGGGTACGCCGTAGGCCTTCATGCTTTCGGTGGTCTCGCAGAACAGCGAAGCGACCTTGGCCCCGCGACCGGCACCGCTGACGCCGGACTTGCAGTCGGCAATCAGGTTGTGCGGTTGCGCCAGGCCGGCTTCCAGCAGCGGAATCAGGCCCAGTTGCACCGAGGTCGGATAGCAGCCGGGCACGGCGATCAGCCGGGCGCTGCGGATCGCCTCACGGTTGACCTCGGGCAGACCGTAAACCGCCTCCTCCAGCAGCTGCGGCGCACCATGCGGCTGACCGTACCACCTGGCCCACAGCTCGGCGTCGCGCAGGCGGAAATCCGCCGACAGGTCAATGATGCGGGTACCGGTGGCCAGCAGCTCGCCGGCCAGTTCGTGAGCTACGCCATGCGGGGTGGCGAAGAACACCACATCGCAGCGACCGAGGGTCTCGGTATCCGGGACGCTGAAAGCCAGGTCATCGTAATGGCCACGCAGGTTGGGGTACATGTCCGCTACCCGTACGCCTTCTTCCGATCGCGAGGTAATGATCTCGACACGTGCCTGCGGGTGTGCCGCCAGCAACCGCAGCAATTCGACACCGGTATACCCGGTTCCCCCTACAATGCCTATCTTGATCATTTCACGCCTCGATTCTATTAACATGGCCAACACGGGCCTGTCCGACCCCAAGCCCTCTATGATAAAAGCGCTGCGGGAAATTACCAGCGCGCCATAACGTCAAACCAGGAGCCTCACGTGTATCTATGGATCAAAGCCTTTCACATCATGGCCGTCATCACCTGGTTCGCCGGGCTGTTCTACCTGCCACGACTGTTCGTCTACCACGCCATGAGCGAAGACCAGACCAGCCGCGAGCGCTTCAAGATCATGGAGCGCAAGCTGTACCGCGGCATCATGACACCCTCCATGCTGGTCGCGGTCGGGCTCGGCATTGCCCTGCTGGTACTCATGCCGCAGTGGCTGCAGCAGGGCTGGTTGCATGCCAAGCTGACGCTGGTAGCCCTGCTGGTGGTCTACCACTTCCTGTGCGGTGCACAGCTGCGGCGCTTCGCCAATGACAGCAATACCCGCTCCCATGTGTTCTACCGCTGGTTCAACGAGGCGCCGGTGCTGGTGCTGGTCGGCGCCGTGTTGCTGGTGGTGCTCAAGCCGTTCTAATCCGCCATCACCGCCCGCTGGCGGGCCCAGTCGCGCAATGCCTGGATACGCTCGGCCATGACCACCGACAGCGGTGAGGTCTCGCTGAGCGCCGCCAGTACGTGGGCCTGCCCGGCCTCTTCCTGACGGGCCGCGGCACTGTAGACCGCGGATACCACCGCCTGTTCGATCTCGGCCCCGGCAAAACCTTCGCTGGCCACCGCCAGCGCGGTCAGGTCGAAGCGCTCGACTGGCAGCTCGCGGCTGCCGAGGTGGATACGGAAGATATCCTCACGCACCCGCGCATCGGGCAGATCGACGAAGAACAGCTCGTCCAGCCGGCCCTTGCGGATCAGCTCCGGCGGCAGCTGCATCACGTTGTTGGCGGTGGCCACCAGAAATACCCGGCTGCGGCGTTCGGCCATCCAGGTCAGCAGGGTGCCCAGCACCCGCCGCGACACGCCCTGATCGGCGCCATCGTCGGCCAAGCCCTTCTCGATCTCGTCAATCCACAGCACGCAGGGCTCCATGGCATCGGCCATGGCCAGTGCCTCGCGCAGGTTCTTCTCGGTTTCACCGATGTACTTGTTGTACAGCGCCGCGAAATCCAGCCGCAACAGCGGCAGGCCCCACAAGCCGGCCACGGCCCGCGCTGCCAGGCTCTTGCCCGAACCCTGCACACCGGCCAGCAACACCCCCTTGGGCATGTCCGCGGCCGCACCGGGGCGGTTGAAGGCCGCCTGACGGTCGGCCAGCCAACGCTTGAACTGCGCCAGGCCGCCGACGTCGGCAAAGCGTGCGGTATCCTGCTCGAAACTCAGCACACCCTGCATGTTCAGCAGGCTGAACTTGGCGCGGTTGAGCACCGGCAGGTCTTCCTGGGTGATCGCCCCGTCGTCGACGATCAGCTTGCGCGCCAGCAGCCGTGCCTCCTCATGGGTGACCCCGCGCAGGTTGCGCACCACCTGTTCCAGGGTGCGGCTGTCGGTACGCACCCGCCGTCCCTGGTTGCGTTCGGTCCAGCGCGCCGCTTCCTCGCGGATGATCGCCGCCAGTTGCTCATCCGAGGGCATGCTCAGGCTGATGCGCGCCGCCAGCCGGCGCAGTTCCGCTGGCAGCGGCAGCTCATGGCTGACCAGCAGCAGGGTCGGCGCCTGCTCGGCCGGGTCCATGGCGATCATCTTCAGCAGCCGGACCAGCCGCGGTGACTGCATGAACGGATGCAGGTCGCAGAACACGAACAGCGCCGGCTCGCGTTGACGGCGCACGTAGTCAAGTGCCTGCTCCGGGTCGCCGAGATCCTCGGCGCTATCGATCGCGGTACCGAAGCCCAGGCGCTGCAGACCCTCGACCTGGTTCCAGGTATACCAGGTCTGGCTGCGCTTGACCGCCAGCGTGGCAATCGCCTCGAGCACGCGCAGTTCTTCCCAGGATTCGATGACGATCAGGCGGACCCGGGAGTCCAGTACCAGCCCCAGATCATGGATATCATTCTTCATTACGCATCCCGGCCCTGTTCCATTCCGTCGGTGGTTGGTTAAACTGGACGACACTACCACCGATAACGAGGAGCACACAGTGGATTGTCTGTTCTGCAGCATTGCCGAAGGCAAGATCCCGTCAAAGAAGATCTTCGAGGATGATCGCGTCCTGGCCTTCCATGACATCAACCCCCAGGCTCCGGTGCATTTTCTGGTGATCCCGAAAAAGCATATCGCCACTCTGAACGACATGACAGAGGAAGATTGCGAACTGGTTGGCTACATGAACTATGTCGGCCAGCGCCTGGCCCTGGAGCTGGGTTGCGAGGGGGGCTTTCGCACCGTATTCAACTGCAAGGAAATGGGCAGCCAGACGGTCTACCACATCCACCTGCATGTGCTGGGTCAGCGGCAGATGGGCTGGCCTCCGGGTTGAAGCCCGACGATCCACACTGCAACCGGTTTCAGGAGAGATGACATGAGTACCCGCCAATACAGCCTGTTCGACCGCCTGCTGTGCCAGTCCGAGCAGGCCATGCGCACCCTGGTGCCGGGCGCGGCCCAGGCCGGGCGGCCATCACCGGCACAGCACCTGCGTGCCGATGCGGTCACCGATGAGCAGCGCCGGCATGTGGCCGGGCTGATGCGCATCAACCACACCGGCGAGGTCTGTGCCCAGGCCCTGTATCAGGGCCAGGCGCTGACCGCCAAGCTGCCGGAGGTGCGCGGCCAGATGGAGCAGGCCGCCGCCGAGGAGATCGACCACCTGGCCTGGTGCGAGCAGCGCCTCGGCGAGCTGGGCAGTCGCACCAGTCTGCTCAATCCGCTGTTCTATGGGCTGTCCTTCGGTCTTGGCGCGGCCGCCGGCAAGATCAGCGACCGCATCAGCCTGGGCTTCGTCGCCGCTACCGAGCAACTGGTGGAGCGCCATCTGGACGATCACCTGCGCCAGTTACCGGAAGACGACCTCAAGTCCCGAGCGATCCTCGAACAGATGCGCGAGGATGAGATAGAGCACGGCAGTCAGGCGCTGCAGGCCGGCGGGGTGGTCTTCCCGCGGCCAGTGAAGGCGGCGATGAAGCTGATGTCCAAGGCCATGACCAGCGTCACCTACCGCATTTAAAGCTCTCCCCCTCTCCCCCAACCCCTCTCCCGCAAGGGGCGAGGGGAGACTCGTGCCTGCACACTGGAAGCGCGCACACTGCACGATGAAACGCCAGCATCTCCAGCGCAGCTCAGTCGATCTCGACGATCTCATAGTCGTGGGTGATCTCGACCCCGGCACGACCGAGCATGATCGAGGCCGAGCAGTATTTCTCGGCGGACAGTTCGACGGCGCGCTTGACCTGCGCTTCCTTCAACTGTTTGCCAGTCACCACGAAGTGCACGTGGATCCGGGTGAACACCTTGGGCTCGCTGTCGGCGCGCTCGGCTTCCAGCAGGGTGTGCACGTCACGAATGTCCTGGCGGCCCTTTTTCAGGATGCTGACCACGTCATAGCTGGCACAGCCGCCCAGACCAATGAGCACCGTCTCCATCGGCCGCACGCCCATGTTGCGCCCACCGGCTTCCTCCGGCCCGTCCATGACGATGGTATGACCACTGCCCGATTCGCCGAGAAACATGGCGCCGTCTACCCATTTGATATGCGCTTTCATTCCGCTCTCCCGCTGCAATGCGTTGTTCGCTGGCGGCGGAGAATAGCACACCGCCGGCACAGCGGCAGGTGCTGGCCATTCCACCGAAAACTGGACATAATCCGGATTGGTCTCATGAAGAGGCTGCAAGGATGCCCATGTTTGCATGGTCTGCCCGATCATATATGACAGGATGACAAGAATGGTTGCTCTTTCCCTGCCCCCCAAGATAAAGAATCTCGATGCGTTTCTGGGACAGTGTTATCGCCGTCGCTTCGCCCCGCGCAGCACCATCATTCACGCCGGTGACATTTCCGACCGCCTGTACTACATCGTCAAGGGCTCGGTCACCATACTGATCGAGGACGATCAGGGTCGCGACATGATCATCGCCTATCTCAACCAGGGTGATTTCTTCGGCGAGATGGGTCTGTTCGACGAGGGGCAGGTCGAGCAGGACCGCAGCGCCTGGGTCAAGGCCAAGACCGAATGCGAAGTGGCCGAGCTGACCTACGCCAAGTTCCGCGAAATCACCGAGCGTGACCCGGAACTGCTCTACGCCGTGGGCCGGCAGATGGCCGACCGCCTGCGCCGCACTACCCGCAAGGTCGGCGACCTGGCCTTTCTCGATGTCACCGGCCGTGTCGCCGCTACCCTGCTCGAGCTGTGCAAGCAGCCTGACGCCATGACCCACCCCGACGGCATGCAGATCAAGATCACCCGCCAGGAAATCGGCCGCATCGTCGGCTGCTCCCGCGAGATGGTCGGGCGCGTGCTCAAGACCCTGGAAGAACAGGAGCTGATCAGCGTCAAGGGCAAGACCATGGTGATCTACGGCACTCGCTAGGGCCTGCAGCCGGTGTCTGCCTGAGGTACAATCGCCGGACACTTTTCATCCGGCGAGGCAAGCATGGGACTGAACAACGAGTGGATGCAGCGGGACATTTCGGTGCTCTGGCATCCCTGCACCCAGATGAAGGATCACGAACACATGCCAATCATCCCGATCCAGCGGGGCGAGGGCGTGTGGCTGCATGATTTCGACGGCAATCGTTATCTGGATGCGGTCAGCTCCTGGTGGGTGAACATCTTCGGCCACGCCAATCCGCACATCAACCAGCGCGTCAAGCAGCAGCTCGACACCCTCGAACACGTCATTCTTGGCGGTTTCTCGCACCCGGCGGTGATCGAGCTGTCGGAGCGTCTGGTGGCGATGACGCCGGCGCCGCTGACCCGCTGTTTCTACGCCGACAACGGCTCCTCGTGCATCGAGGTGGCGCTGAAGATGAGCTTCCATTACTGGCTCAACAGCGGCAAGCCGCAGAAGAAGCGCTTCGTCACCCTGTCCAACAGCTATCATGGCGAAACCCTGGCCGCCCTCGCGGTGGGCGATGTGGCCCTGTACAAGGAGACCTACGAACCGCTGCTGATGGACGTGATCACCGTACCCTCACCGGATTGCTACCACCGCGAACCGGGCAGCAGCTGGGAAGAACACAGCCGGCTGATGTTCCAGCACATGGAGCGGACGCTGGCGGAAAACCACGAGCAGGTCGCCGCGGTGATCGTCGAGCCGCTGATCCAGTGCGCTGGCGGCATGCGCATGTACCATCCGGTGTATCTCAAACTGCTGCGCGAGGCCTGCGACCGCTATGGCGTGCACCTGATCCACGACGAGATCGCGGTCGGCTTCGGCCGCACCGGCAGCATGTTCGCCTGCGAGCAGGCCGGCATCAGCCCGGACTTCCTGTGCCTGTCCAAGGCGCTCACCGGCGGCTACCTGCCAATGTCCGTGTGTCTGACCACCGATGAGGTGTATCAGGCGTTCTATGACGACTACGAGACCCTGCGCGCCTTCCTGCACTCGCACAGCTACACCGGTAACCCGCTGGCCTGTGCCGCGGCGCTGGCGACCCTGGAGCTGTTCGAGCAGAGCGACGTGATCGCCAGCAACCAGGCGCTGGCCGCGCACATGGCCAAGGCCACTGCGCATTTCGCCGAGCACCCACATGTCGCCGAGGTGCGCCAGACCGGCATGGTGCTGGCCATCGAGATGGTCCAGGACAAGGCCAGCCGCACCCCCTACCCCTGGCAGGAGCGTCGCGGCATCCGCGTCTACGAGTACGGCCTGCGGCATGAAGCGCTGCTGCGTCCGCTGGGCAGTGTGGTGTACTTCATGCCGCCCTATATCATCACCCCCGAGCAGATCGACCACCTGGCCAGCGTCGCCTGGGAAGGTATCGAGCAGGCCACCAGGAACTGACCGATGCGCGTCTCCCGCTTCTATCTGGACGCACCACTGGCCGAAGGCGAACAGTCGCTGGAAGGTGACCTGGCGCATTATGTCGGCCGGGTATTGCGGCTGGGCCCCGGCGCACCGGTGCAGATATTCAATGGCTCCGGCCAGGAATGGCCGGGCCAGGTGCTGGAGGTCGGCAAGCGTCAGGTGCGCATTGCCCTGGCCGCCGCCGTGGATGGCCAGGCCGAATCGCCACTGGCGGTCCACCTGGGCCAGGCCATGTCCCGTGGCGAGCGCATGGACTGGGCGATCCAGAAGGCAGTGGAACTGGGCGTGACGCAGATCACCCCGCTGTTCACCGAGCGCTGCGAAGTGCGGCTGCAGGGCGAGCGGGCTGACAAGCGCCAGCAGCACTGGCAGCAGATCGCGATCAGCGCCTGCGAACAGTGCGGTCGCAGCCGGGTACCTGTGGTGAACCCGCCCATGGCACTGAGCGAGTGGCTGGCCGGCCTGCAGGCGCAGCTGAAACTGGTACTGCATCATCGCACCGACCAGGACCTGCGCAGCCTGCCAGCGCCAACCAGTCTGGGGCTGCTGATCGGTCCCGAGGGCGGCCTCAGCGCGGCGGAAATCGGCCAGGCCGAGGCCGCCGGCTTCCAGGCTGCCCGCTTCGGCCCACGGGTATTGCGCACCGAGACGGCACCCGTGGTTGCCCTGAGCATTGCCCAGCAATTATGGGGTGATTTCTGAAATTGACCCTGTCCGGCGGCTTGGGTAATGTTCAGCCGTTTTTTCAACCACATCATCATCCGAGGTAGCCCCATGGCCCGAAAAAAAACCGCAGTCGATTTCGAGCAATCGCTGGGCGCCCTGCAAACCCTGGTTGAACGGCTGGAAAGCGGCGACCTGAGTCTGGAGGAATCACTCAGCGCCTTCGAGCAGGGCGTGACCCTGACCCGCGAATGCCAGCAGGCACTGACCCAGGCCGAACAGAAAGTCGCGCAACTGCTGGAACAGGACGGTCAGTTGAGCACCATGCCGTTCGAGGGCGATGCCCAATGAACGGCCTGGAGCAATATCTCAAGGCCTGCCAGACCCGCATCGACAGCTACCTCGAGCAACAGCTGGGCAACCCGTCGCCAAAGCTGGAACGGCTGTATGCCGCCATGCGCTACAGCGTCACCGGCGGCGGCAAGCGTATCCGGCCGATCCTCACCTATGCCAGCTGCGAGGCGTTCGGGGTCGGCGACACGCCGGTGGATGTAGCCGCCGCCGCAGTGGAACTGATCCATGCCTATTCACTGATCCATGACGACCTGCCAGCCATGGATGATGACGACCTGCGCCGTGGTCGACCGACCTGCCACCGCGCCTTCGACGAAGCCACGGCGATCCTGGCCGGCGACGCGCTGCAGGCGCTGGCCTTCGAATGGATCAGCCAGGCCAGCAGCTGGCAGGCCGAGACCCGCCTGCGCATGACCAGCCTGCTGGCCCGGGCCGCCGGTCCCCAGGGCATGGTCGGTGGCCAGGCCATCGACCTCGGCGCGGTCGGCGGGCTGCTGGATCAGGACAGCCTGCAGGACATGCACCAGCGCAAGACCGGCGCGTTGATCCGCGCCAGCGTGCAGCTCGGCGCCCTGGCCAGCGAACGTGCCGATGCCGGGCAACTGGCGGCGCTGGAGCAATATGCCGATTGCATCGGCCTGGCGTTCCAGGTGCAGGATGACATCCTCGATGTGGAGGCCGACACCAGCGTACTGGGCAAGCAGCAGGGCGCCGATCTGGCCCGCGGCAAACCCACCTACCCGTCCATGCTCGGGCTGGACGGCGCGCACCGACTGGCTGACTCGCTCTGCGAGCAGGCCATCGCCGCGCTGCAGCCGTTCGGCAACGACGCCCAGCGCCTGCGGCAGATGGCCCGGTACATTGTGCAACGCCCATTCTGAGCAGCAGTTCGCCCGGTGGCGACGGCCAGTGTTGGGCTAACGACCCTCATCGGTTAAACTGCGCCCTTGTTTCCTGCCGCTCCCAGCGGCAATCAGAGCCTTTGTTCGATGCCTAGCACCTTCCACGACATACCCCTTGAACGTCCTTGCACGCCCCTGCTGGACAGCCTGGACAGCACCGCACAGCTGCGTGAGCTGGATGTGGCGCAGCTGCCGGAACTGGCCGACGAGCTGCGCCTGTTCCTGCTCTGGAGCGTCGGCCAGACTGGCGGTCACTTCGGTGCCGGGCTCGGCGTCGTCGAACTGACCATCGCCCTGCACTACATCTACGACACGCCGGAGGACCGGCTGCTGTGGGATGTCGGCCACCAGGCCTATCCGCACAAGATCCTCACCGGTCGCCGCGAGCAGATGGCCACCCTGCGCCAGAAGGACGGCATCTCCGCCTTCCCGCGGCGCAGCGAAAGCCCCTATGACACCTTCGGCGTCGGTCATTCCAGCACCTCGATCAGTGCCGGGCTGGGCATGGCCATCGCCGCGCAGTTGCAAGGGCTGGACCGGCGCACCGTGGCGGTCATCGGCGACGGCGCCATGACCGCGGGCATGGCCTTCGAAGCGCTCAATCACGCCGGCGAGGTGGATGCCGACATGCTGGTGGTGCTCAACGACAACGACATGTCGATCTCGCACAACGTCGGCGGGCTGTCCAACTACCTGGCCAAGATCCTCTCCAGCCGCACCTATGCGCACATGCGCGAGGGCAGCAAGAAGGTGCTGTCGAAGATCCCGCCAGCCTGGGAACTGGCACGCAAGACCGAGGAGACCGCCAAGGCCATGCTCGCGCCCGGCGTGCTGTTCGAGGAGCTGGGCTGGAACTACATCGGCCCGATCGACGGTCACGACCTGCCGACCCTGGTCACCACCCTGCGCAACATGCGCCAGCTCAAGGGCCCGCAGTTCCTGCATGTGGTCACCAAAAAGGGCAAGGGCTTCTCCCCGGCCGAGGCTGACCCGATCGGCTATCACGCGATCACCAAGCTGGAGCCCAAGCCGGCCAGCAACGGCCAGAGCAAACCGCGCTATTCGAACATCTTCGGCCAGTGGCTGTGCGACATGGCCGAGGCCGACGCCCGGCTGGTCGGCATCACCCCGGCGATGAAGGAAGGCTCCGACCTGATCGCCTTCAGCGAGCGTTTCCCGCAACGCTATTTCGACGTCGCCATCGCCGAGCAGCATGCCGTGACCCTGGCCGCCGGCATGGCCTGCGAAGGGGCCAAGCCGGTAGTGGCCATCTACTCGACCTTCCTGCAACGCGCCTACGACCAGTTGATCCATGATGTCGCGGTCCAGGACCTGGACGTGCTGTTCGCCATCGACCGCGCCGGCCTGGTCGGCGAGGATGGCCCGACCCACGCCGGCAGCTTCGATATCAGCTACCTGCGCTGCATCCCCAACATGCTGATCATGGCCCCGGCAGACGAGAACGAGACCCGGCAGATGCTGACCACCGGCTTCCTGCACCACGGCCCTGCCGCCGTGCGCTACCCGCGCGGCACCGGACCGGGAGTCCCAGTCGATCCGGCCTTGCAGGCGCTGCCGATCGGCAAGGGCGTGCTCACCCGCCAGGGCCAGCGGGTGGCGATTCTCAACTTCGGTACCCTGCACGCCAATGCCCTGCTCGCCGCCGAGGCACTGGATGCCACGGTCGCCAACATGCGCTTCGTCAAACCGCTGGATACCGAGCTGCTGCAGCAACTGGCCGACGGCCACGAACTGCTGGTGACCCTGGAGGAAAACGCCATCATGGGCGGAGCCGGCAGCGCGGTGAATGAGTGGCTGCTGGACCAGGGCATCCAGGTACAGGTACTCAACCTGGGCCTGCCCGACCTGTATATCGAGCATGACAAGCCGGCCAGCATGCTCGCCGAATGCGGCCTGGATGCCAGCGGCATCGAGCGCTCGATCCGCGACCGCCTGTCCGCCGAAGACTGACTTCGGTGGGTGGGACAGGCGCCTCAGACCAGACAAACACGGCATGAACCGGCCCGGCCAATCCGGCATAATGCCCCTTTGAATTTTCCGGGCATACGCCATGTTCTTCAGCAACGAGCGCCTGCAGTTTTTTCGGCCATTGACCAGCAAGTACCGCGAGCAGACCATCGAATGCCTGCGCCTGCTGCATGCGCGGCTATACGGCGCCAGCGCCGACTACGGCGAGTCGCTCAAGCGCGAGCAGGTAGTGGATGTATTCTGCGAGGCGCTGCAGCGCGCACCGCTGCTCGAGGGTGATGACGAGGAGCACGGGCGCTTTCGCAACAGTCGCGAACAGGCCGGCTGGATTCTCAACAGCCTGGTCGAGCATGGCTGGCTGGAACGCCAGGTCGACCAGGCCACCTTCCAGTCCACCTACCCGTTCAGCCGCCTGGGGCGCCTGTTCACCCAGTCGCTGGCCGAGGCGCTCAGCCACAGCGTGCGCACCCGCCATCGCAATACCCGCAACACCCTGAATGCGCTGTCGGCGTTCGCCGAGCGCGGCGAGGTCTACGACCTGCTGGATGCCCACGAGTACTCCGAGCGCATCATCGCCGACTTCACCGATATCATCGCCGAGCTGGAGGAACGCAAGCGCCAGCTGGTGCGCGAGGTCGAGGACCGGCAACTGATACAGGAAGCCAGCGACCAGTTCTTCGAGTTCATGGAAAAACGCTTCCAGCCCGACCTGGCCATCCGCCTGTCCGCCGACAGCGTCGAGCGCCACCGCGAGCAGCTGTTGCTGCAGATCGAGCGTATCCGCCGCATGCCCGACGAGTGGAAGGCCCAGGCCGAGCGCGAGCTGCGCCGCCTGGCCCCGGACCTGGTGCTCGACCAGCGCAGCTCGGTACTCTGGCGCCTGCTCGACAGTATCGACAGCCGCCTGCGCAACGCCGCCGACATCATGCTGCCGGCGCTGCGCAAGACACTGCAGAGCTTCACCCAGCGCGCCGACATCATCATCCGCCAGCTCAGCTACCTGCACAGCCAGCAGCACACCGATATCGTCGGCCTGTGCCGCGAGCTGGCCAGTCTGCCAGCCGATGAGCAGGCCGCCCGCCTGGAAGCCGCCGGGCAGAGCATGGCCAGCGTCAACCTGGGGCTGGTCGATCCGGGCCAGGTACGCCTGCGCGAACGCCAGCAACGGCCACCGGTACATAGCCTGATGCAGGACCACGGCATCCCCGATGACGACACCCTGCATGATCTGGCCGTGCAACGCCTGCTGGACCAGGCGTTCAACATCAATGCCGGCAGCCTGCGCAACTATCTGCATGCGGCGCTGGGCGAGCAGCGGCGGATCGACAGCCGCGACCTGCCGATCAACAGTGCCAGCGACCTGCTGGCTGCCAGCCACCTGATCGCACTGGCCAGCGCCGAGCATGCCGCGCGCGGTTTGCGGGTGCGCATCGAGCGCAGTGGCGAGGTACTGCGCGATGAATCCTACTTCAGCCGCCGCGACGGCTTCATTATCGAACTGGAACCCGACCACCATGCGTGACGCATTGGAAGCCCGACTGGGCGAACGCGGTATCAGCAGCGCCGACTTTTCCGAGCTGATGATCCGCCTGCTGGACCGCGGCGTACTGTGCCGCGACGAGAGCAAACGTGAGGCCGAACTGTACGACCGCTTCCTGCAGGTCCGCGAGCTGGTCGAGGACTACCTGGCAGTACTGCGCATCCGCCTGTTGCATGAACCGCGTTTCAACCTGCTGCGCATCTTCCCGCCCGGTGCCGAAGTGCCGGGCCTGCCCGATGCCGATGACGAGCCGGGCAGCGGTCTGCGCCAGCGCCTGAACCAGCAGGAAGTGGCATTGATCCTGGTATTGCGCGCCGAGTACGACAAGGCCCTGCGCGAAGGCCAGCTCGACGAACAGGGCCAGGCGATGCTGTCGCTCGAAGCGCTCAACCTGAGCAGCCGCAACCTGCTCGGTCGCAGCCTTCCGGAAAGCCTCACCGAACGCCAGGCGCTGCTGCGCCGCCTGCGCCAGCTGCGGCTGATCCGCAGCCCCGGCGATGCCGAGCTGGATAATGGCGAAGCCTGGCTGACCATCCGCCCCGGCATCATCAGCCTGGTGACCGACAGCGTGCTGAATCAACTGAGCCGCCACGACGCCGATCAAGACCCTGAACAAGAGACGCCCTGATGTATCTGAAACGTTCGATTACCGTCAATTGGGGCAACCTGCCGGTCGAAGAGCTGGAATACGGCCCGGTCAACCTGTTCTCCGGCGGCAACGGCTCCGGCAAGACCACCGCCGCCGATGCCCTGCAGACGCTGATGACCGCCGCCCATGACAACCTGTTCAACTACAACCCCGGGCAGGACGAAACCACCCAGCGCGGCCGCGGTGGCAAGCAGGTACGCACCCTCGCCTCCTATGTGCTGGGCTGCGACGATGGCGCCTATGCCCGCCCCTGGGATACCGATGGCTATATCGCCGGGGTGTTCCACCCGACCAGGGGCGAAAGCGGCGAGCCCTTCACCGCGGTGATCGGCGTGCGTGCCCACCTGGACAATGCCGGCAGCAGTCGGCAGGCGCGGCAGCACGAGCTGCTGCTGATGATAGTGCCCGATGAGATGCTGTCGCTGTCGCACTTCGTGCGCGACGCCGAGGACGGCCGTCATGTGGTCCCGGTCACCGAGCTGCCGGCGCTGCTGCGCCGCCAGTTCGGCAAGGGCGGCGTCGAGATCTACGAGCGCAAGAGCGCCTACCTGGCGCGCCTGTATGGCGCCCTGCGTGGACGTAGCGATGCCGTGTCGGTACGCGAGGCGAAGAATGCCGCACGCACCTTCGCCAACTTCATGGCCTACAAGCCGGTGCGCTCGATCGACCAGTTCGTCGCCGAGGAAGTGCTCGAGGCCCGCGACTTCGGCGATACCATTCGGCGTATTCGTGATCTGTTGCGCACCGTGCACGGCATGGAGCAGGAAGCCAGTCGCGTGCGCAGCGCCGTCGAGCAATTGCAGCAGGCCCGCGGCCAGGCCGACCAGTACCTGGACAGCTGGCTGGAGCGCACCGGGCTGGAATATGCCGCCGCCGCCCAGAGCTGGCGGCACAACCAGCAGCAATACCTGGCGGCCAAGGACGAGCAACAACAACTGGCCGCCCAGCTGGCCGCCAGCGGCGATGAACAACAGTTGACCAGCGAACGCCTGGAGCAGGCCCACCATGAGCTGGTGCAACTGGAAGCCCGCCGCCAGGGTATCCCGGCGCTGCACTCCCGGGATCAACTGCAGGCCCGCCAGCAGCAGTTGCACGGGCAGCTGCAGGCCGGTGTCACGCCCCTGCTGGAGCAGGCCCGGCAGCGCGATGGCAACGTCGAGGCCCTGCGCCAGCTGCAGCAACTGCTGGGTCAGCACAGCCTGGAACTGGAGCTGCCGCAGCTGAACAACCGCAGCTGGCGCGAACTCAGCCAGGCGGTACTGGCCGCCGAACAGCAGCCGGTGGCCGACCTCAACCAGCTGCTGGCACGTGACTGGATTGACCTGACCCCGCTAGATGCCGGGCTGGATGCCATCCATGCCCAGCAGCACAGCCACAACCAGTTGGCCAGCCGCCTGCAGCAAGCCCTGCCGGAGGGCATCAGCCTGCTGCAGAAAGTCGACCGCCTGGGTCAGGAGCGCAATGCCGGCCTGGCCCAGACCGAGCGCCAGATCGGTCAGATCGAGCAACAGGTCAAGGGCCTGCAGGCCAGCCGGGTCAGTTATCCCGGCTATGTGGAAGATGCCCTGCGCGCCATCCGCCAGCAGTGCCCCCAGGCCGACCCACGGGTGCTGTGCGATTACGTGGAGGTACTCGACCCCGACTGGCAGATGGCGATCGAGGGCTATATCGGCGGCAGCCGTTTCGCCATCCTGGTCGAGCCGCAATTCGAGGCCGAGGCCATTCGCATCGTACGCCAACTGGGCAGCCGCGAACGCAACCGCGCCCGGGTCATCCAGGGTGACAAGGCACGCCAGGATGCCGAACGGATCAGCCTACCAGCGGACTCCATCCTCCAGGTCATGGGTTTCGGCCACAAGATCGCCGAATACTATCTGCGCGCCTCCTATGCCAGCGTCCTGCGCGTGGAGGATGCCGAAGCCCTGCGCCGCACCCGGCGCGGCATCACCCGCGAAGGGCTCGGCTCGGGCAACTATGCGCTGTTCCGCTGCGATATCGACGATGCCCAGCTGGTGTTCGGTGCCGGTGCCCGGGTGCGCAACCTGCAGGCGCAGCAGAACCAGCTGGAACAGTTGCAGCTGCAGCGCCACAGCCAGCGCCAGCAGCAGCAGGCACTGCAGCAACTGGCGGCGCTGCTGGGGCAGATCCGCCCGCTCGACTACGCCGCCTGCGCCGCCAACCTGCTCGACCAGCAACGCCAGTTGCGCGAGGTGGAACAACAGCTGAGCACACTGGAGCTGGGCAACCATCATGATCTGGAAGAGGAACAGCAACGGGTCAGCGAACGTCACCGGCAGCTGCAGCAACGCCAGCGGGAGCTGGTGGAACAGCAGGGCCGGCTGGATGAAAAGCACCATCAGGTCAGCCAGCGCATCAAACAGCTGGCCGACCAGGGCGATACCCTGCTGGAGAACAAAGATCAGGCCGAACAGCACCTGCTAGAGGCCGCCGGCAAGCTGCCGGGCCAGGACCCACAGGCACGCCTGGAGCAGCTCGACAGCATGCTCGAGCAGAGCCATGGCAAGTTCGATTTCGCCGCCGACAGCGCCGCCCTCACCGCGCGTCTGCATCAGCAGGCGATCGCCCTGGAGCGTGCCCTGGAACAATACAACCAGCAGGCCCAGCCCGCCGACAGCCTGCTGCACGACAGCGCCGAACCGCTGCACAGCCTGGGCTTCTATGAGCATATCGGCGGCCTGCGCCAGCAGCTCGACAACCTGTACAACCGCCTGCGCAACAACGTGCTGCTGGAAAAGCAGAGCCAGCTGGCCAGTCTGCGTGACAGCTTCAACACCACCTTCGTCAGCGACCTATGCCACGAGATCCACCAGGCCATCAATGATGGCCGGCGGGCGCTGGAACAACTGAACCGCGAACTGGAGCACCACCAGTTCGGTGCCGACCGCGAGCGCTTCCAGTTCGACTGGGACTGGCTGCCGGAGTACCGCGAGTACTGGGAGTTCTTCCAGGAAGTGATGGGCCTGCCGAACCTCGGCGATGGCACCAGCCTGTTTGGCGACAGCCTGTCGCAACAGGCCGCCGAGGTCCGTGACCGGCTGCTGTCACTGCTGCTGGATGGCGACGAGCAGCAGGCCCTGCGCGAGCTAGAACGCATCAGCGATTACCGGCGCTACCGCCGCTACGACATCCTCAAGCATCCGCAGGGCAAGTCGGCGATCCGTCTCAGCGAATATGGCACCGGCTCCGGTGGCCAGCTGGAAACCCCGGCCTACATCATCCGCGCCGCGGCGGTGACCAGCGCCTTCCGCTTCAACGATGGCGACAGTCATCTGCGCATGGTGATCGTCGACGAGGCGTTCATGCACATGGACGAGACCCGCTCACGGGAGGTGATCGGCTACCTGACCGAAACCCTCGGCCTGCAGCTGATCTTCATCATGCCGACCAGCAAGGCCGGCCCCTTCCTCGACCTGATCAGCAACCAGTTCGTGTTCAGCAAGGTGCCGTCCAGCCAGCCGGTGGGGGAACTCAACACCCGCGTGCTGCTCGACCGCCAGCAGCTCAATCGCGAGCGGGTGGCCGAGCTGTGGGCGCAGCACCGTCGGGTCATCCGTCAGCAGGGATTGCTGGATTTCATGGAGGTGGTATAGCCAGGTGTCTGAGCCTGGCGACGACGAAAATCACGCGGGCTGCATCCGGTCCAGCGGCGGAAGGCCCGCGTGAAGCTGCTCGGGTCCTGAAATCCCAGCTCGTAGGCGATACGCGTCAATGAGCTGTGTGGATCAGCCAGCAAGCGAAGTGCAGCGTCACACCGGACCTCATCCACCAGGCGCTCGTAACCGGTACCGTATTGGCGCAGTAGCCGACGCAGGTGGCGAGTGCTGATATTCATCGGCGCAGCGATCTGCTCCTCTCCCAGCAGACCCTTGCTCATCCCCTGCTGGATGGCGTGCCGCACTTTCTCCACCATGTCACTGGCCGGCCCCCGTGCCAGCACGCCATGCAGCACACCGGTCATCCCATGCAATAGCCCTGGTGTCGACTCCGGCATATCCAGATCCAGCCACAGGCGCGGGACCTTTAACCAGTATGATTGCGCAGCGACACATTCCCGGTACCAAGCCTGCGGCTGGGGAGCAATGTCCGCCCCCGGCATGCCCAGGGTGATATCTGGAGACGCAATGCCACCCCGGACGGCGCAGCGTGCCAGCAAGCGTCCCACGATATTGAGCAACGCCGCCATATGCTGGGCATGGGGACGGCCACGGGGGTGTAGCAACAACCGGGCGTCATCGCCGACCACCCGTAACTCGAGACGTGCCTGTGTGCTCACCAAGGTAAAGAAGCGCACCAGATTGTTCATGGCGGTGCTCATGTTCAGACTGGCCGATACGGTGAGGCCGATCATCTGCAGGGAGAGCGGCAGATCACCATCGGCGCAATATGCACTCAGCCCGAACCATGGATCACCACTGATCGCCTGTGCCTCCTGCCATAACAGGGTACAGGCGGTCTGATCCATCACTTCGTTATCCTGCAAGCGCCGCGTCAGTCGCTCCGCCAGCGGTGATGAGTGCAAATCCAACCCTCGCGTCGCCAGCGCCTGACCTATCACACGGCTCCACCCACTCCACTCCCTTGGTGATTCGGAAAGCGCCACAACCTTATCGTTATACATTTCTATCAAGTCCCTGGCCGTGCCGTACCACGCATCCCGGCTGTTTTTTATCAGAGTACTCTGCGCGACAGAGAAAATGAAGAGTGATTCATCCCTGGCTCATGACGCCCGTCCGCCCATACATGCAAATCGTGTCCCAATGAGCCGGGATTGAAATTCGACTCATATGCACACTAGCCAGCACCTGCCCGGAGCAGGTCTCTCGGAACATCAATGGAGCAGATACATGAGAACAATAATACCGCTGCAACTGATGCGCAGCTTGCCACTGGCCATCGTCTTGGTAAGTGTCAGTGGTCATTCCCAGGCAGCCAATTGGCGCATCGGCAAACTGGAGGCGCAGCTCGATTCACAGCTGTCGATAGGGGCCAGCTGGGCTACGGATAATCCGAACAGGCGATTTATCCACACCGATACACAGATCGATGGCGAGCCAATGAATGGCCAGGCCACCGCGCGCACCTCGGACGATGGCCGGTTGAACTTCAAGCGCGGCGATGTGTTCTCGCAGATATTCAAAGGCACTCATGACCTCGAGCTGCGTCAGGGTAATTCGGGCGGATTCCTGCGGGGCATGTACTGGTACGATTTCGAGACCAAGGATCGTGGCCAGCGTTTCTATGACATCGACGATGCCGGTCGCTCACCCTTGCAAAAAGGTTCCGGTATGTCCCTGCTGGATGCTTTCCTCTATCACAACTACAGCATCGGCAACTTGCCCGGCAATATTCGCCTGGGCCGTCAGGTAGTGAGCTGGGGCGAGAGCCTGTTCGTTGGCAACTCGATCAATGCCATCAACCCGCTCGATGTCGCTGCCTTCCGCCGCCCGGGCGCTGAGGTGAAGGAAGCCTTGATCCCGGTGGAAATGCTGTACCTGTCACAGGCGCTGAATGACAGCCTGACGCTGGAAGCGTTCTATCAGCTCAAGTGGGCACCCACGGTGACCGACAACTGCGGTACCTTCTTCGGCTCCGACCCGATCGCCAAGGGCTGTCATGACCGTCTGATCGTGTCCGGCATGGATCGCCCCCAGGGCGAGGTGCTGCCGATTCCCGGTAACATCTACATCGCCCGTGCCCGCAAGGATGTCGATGCCAGAGACAAGGGACAGTTCGGCGTGGCCCTGCGCTGGTTCGCGCCTCAACTGAATGACACAGAGTTCGGCCTGTACGCGATGAACTACCACATGCGTACGCCCAGCTTCTCCGGTGTAGCTGGAAACTTCCTTACCAGCTTCGAACCGGCTGACCTGATTCCCGGGCTCAATGGTACCGTCGGTGCCGGTGGCTACTTCCTCGAATACCCGGAGGATGTGCGACTGTACGGCATCAGCTTCCAGACCAACGTTGCCGGCATGCCGGTGTCCGGCGAGATCAGCTATCGCCCCAATATGCCGCTGCAGATCGCTGGCAGTGATGTCAGCCGGACAATCCTGCAGCTGGGCCAGGACAATACCCACCGTGGCCTGGTCGGCTTGCCGACCGGCACGTATATCCGCGGTTACGAACGCAAGGAGTTCATTCAGGCCCAGCTGTCGGCGGTCAAGACTATCGACCGGATACTGGGAGCCAGCCGCCTGGCCTTGGCCGGCGAAGTGGCATACAACCACATCAACGGCCTGGGCAGTGGTAACGGCCAGACCAGGTTCGGACGGGATTCGCTGTTCGGGCAGAGTCCCTTCGCCGATGGCAGTTGTTCCTCGCAGGGTAGTTCCTCCCGGGCCGACAGCTGGTGCGAGAATGACGGCTATATGACGCGTCATTCCTGGGGCTATCGCCTGCGTGCCGGACTGGAGTACAGCAATGTATTCGCCGGCATAAACCTCGCCCCGAGTCTGGCCTTTGCCCATGACGTCGAAGGCTACAGCCCGAATTTCATCGAGAACGCCAAATCGGCAAGCCTGGCCCTCGGAGCCGAGTATGCCAACCGCTACGCTGCCAGCCTCAGTTACACCAGCTTCTTCGATGGCAAATACAACACCAGTGTCGATCGCGACTTCGCATCGTTGAGCTTCAGCGTGAGCTTCTGAACCATGGGTACCGGAGAATTCATCATCATGCACACACAGAAAAACCTGCTGAACGCCGCTGGGCTGACGCTATGCCTACTGGCATTCAATGCCACGGCGCAAACCCTTACACAGGCGGATATCGCCTCGCTGGGCGGTCCGCTGCTCACCCCCATCGGCGCCGAACGCGCTGGTAACGCCAGCGGCACCATTCCCGAATGGACCGGTGGTCTGGACCGTAATGCCGGTGAAGTGCTGGCGGATCACTTCCTCTCCAACCCCTATGCCAGTGAACAACCACTGCTGGTGATCAGCGCGCAGAACTACCAGCAGTACCGGGACAATCTCACTCCCGGTCAGATCGCCTTGTTCGAGCGCTATCCCGAAAGCTTCCGCATGCCGGTGTACCAGAGCCATCGCAGCATCGGCTATCCCCAACAGATCTATGATCAAGTGAAGCAGACCGCCGGCCAGGCGCGCCTGGTGAACCGCGGCGATGGCATCGAGAACTTCTCCCACGGTTCCTTTGCTTTTCCTCTTCCCCAGACCGGCGCCGAGATCATCTGGAATCACCACACCCGCTACCGGCTCAACGTCAAGCGCTGGTACATGCAGGCCGTACCTCAGGTCAACGGAAGCTATACCCTGGTCAAGATGGAGGAAGAAGTCGGCTATCCCCATCTGATGCCGGACTTAGATGCCTCGGCCATGCCCAACAATCTGGTGTTCTTCAAACAGCGAGTCAATGCGCCAGCACGGCTGGCGGGTAACGTCCTGCTGGTACATGACACCTTGGACCAACTGAAGGAGCCACGCATGGCGTGGGTCTACAATGCTGGCCAGCGTCGGGTGCGCCGCGCGCCCCAGGTCGCCTATGATGGCCCCGGCACGGCCTCGGATGGCATGCGCACCTCGGATAACTTCTCCATGTACAACGGCGCCCCCGACCGCTATGACTGGAAGCTGATAGGCAAGAAGGAAATCTACATTCCCTATAACAGCAACCGCATGACCCAACGTGGGTTGAAATACGCCGACGTGTTGCAGGCCGGCCACATCAATCCGGAGCATACCCGTTTCGAACTGCATCGGGTCTGGGAGGTGCAGGGCAACGTCAAATCGGGCCAGCGCCACCTGTACGCCCAACGCAACTTCTTCGTGGATGAAGACTCGTGGATGATCGTGCTCGGCGACCACTACGACGCACGCGGTACCTTGTGGCGGGTTGGCGAAGGCCATGCAGCCTTCAACTATGTGCAACAACTTCCGGGCTATTCGATTGAGACGCTTTATGACCTGCTGGCCGGCCGCTACATTGCCTTGGGCATGTATACCGAGGAGGTTTCAGCGCCGCAGTACGATTTCGTCCCCACCTACAATCAGTTCACCCCCGCTGCACTGCGGGCAGCCGGGGTACGCTGACCGCACACTGCAAACAGGTGTTGTTTTCACAGGGCTTGGGATGTCCGCAAGGACATCCCTTTTTTGTTTAACGTCCTTTGCCGGGCCGCTGGTCCTTGATCCTCAGCAGGTTCTGTTCACGGCGCAGGGTGAACAGGCCGATGCCTTCCACCAGTTCGCTGAGCTTGCTGTAACCATAGTTGCGCGGATCGAACTCCGGCATCTGCTTGGTGATCTGGCTGCCCACCGGCCCCAGGCTGGCCCAGCCATCATCATCGGCCGTGGCGTCGATGGCCTGACGGAACAGGTTGCACAACTTGGCATCCTGGCGCAGCTCCTGACTGCTGCGGCGGCGGATGCTGCCCTGGTTGCCCTCGGACTCGGGGTGCTCATCCACATCCGGCTGCAGGAATATCTCGGTATAGATGAAACGGTCACAGGCGGCGACCAGCGGCTTGGGCGTCTTCTGCTCGCCGAAGCCGTACACCGCCTTGCCGGACTCACGCAGGCGCGCGGCCAGCCGGGTGAAGTCACTGTCACTGGAGACCAGGCAGAAGCCATCGAAGGTGCCGGTGTACAGCAGGTCCATGGCATCAATGATCATCGCGCTGTCGGTGGCGTTTTTGCCGGAGGTATAGGCGAACTGCTGGATAGGCTGGATCGAATGTTCCAGCAGGTTGGCCTTCCACTTGCCCAGCCCCGGCGTGGTCCAGTCGCCGTAGATGCGCTTGACGCTGGCGACACCGAGCTTGGCGACTTCCGCCAGCAGCCCCTCGATGATCGCCGGGTTGGCATTGTCCGCGTCGATAAGTACCGCCAGGCTGTGCGCCTTACCGTTTCCGATCATGTCCTGCCCCCTGCTTGAACGGGTGCCAGCGGAATGCTCGACCAGCAACCCAGGTTATGCGAAACGCTGCGGCGCCGGGCGGTACAACAACATGGCGCCCTGGCTGGCCAGCACCAGCAATACCAACGGCACCATTTCCATGGTGCAGACGTAGTGCAGCATGCCGACCCAGCCGGGCAGCTTGGCATTGGTCAGCCCCAGCAACTGGTTATGGTGCAGGCGATTCCAGGCCGACTCGGCCTGGCTGTCGTCCTGCAGGGCATCGACCTGCTGCAGTGCCTGCTTGTAGTGGCGGAAGCGCCAGACGGTCAGCAGCAGGGTCAGCAGGCCGGCGATGAACAGGGGTACGCCGACGCTCTGGTAAGCGCCGCCGTCACGGTCATGGAAGAACCAGACCACCGCGATCGGCAGGATCAGCGACGCCAGGCACTGCATACGCCAGTTGCGGCGCATGGCCTGCCAGTGAGGGCGAGCATCGATCATCATTCAGCCTCGGCCTGATGGATAGTCCCCAGCATATGGCCAAGCTTGCCGGCCTTGGTCGCCAGGTAGTTGCGATTGAACGGGTTGAGGCCGGTCTTCAGCGGGATGCGCTCGGCCACGGTGATGCCGAAATCCTCCAGCGCCTTGACCTTGCGCGGGTTGTTGGTCAGCAACTTGAGACTGGTGATGCCCAGGTGCGCCAGCATCGGCTTGCAGATGCCGTAGTCGCGCTGGTCAGCGCCGAAGCCGAGCAGTTCGTTGGCCTCGACAGTATCAGCACCGCCATCCTGCAGGTGATAGGCGCGGATCTTGTTCATCAGGCCGATGCCCCGGCCTTCCTGGCGCAGGTACAGCAGGGCGCCACGCCCCTCGTCGGCAATCGCTTTCAACGCCGCTTCCAGCTGGAAGCCACAGTCACAACGCAGGCTGAACAGCGCGTCGCCGGTCAGGCATTCGGAATGCAGACGCCCGAGCACCGGCTGGCCATCGCTCACATCGCCCATGGTCAATACCACGTGCTCCTTGCCCGTACCGGGTTCGAGGAAGCCGTGCATGGTAAAAGTGCCCCACTTGGTAGGCAGCTGGGATGACGCAACAAAGGTGACTGACACGCTGTCTCCTGAACACCACGCTGTAAGAGGGCCGTTATCTTAGCAGGACAAGGCCCCACCAGTCAGCGCCGATCTGCCCCAGCGGCAGCGAAACGGCAAGATTCACCCCAGCAGCAACAGCCATTCGATGGCCAGCAGCGCCAGCAGCGCCATGAAACCGGCGAGTATGTCATCGAGCATGATGCCGAAGCCGCCGCCGACCTTGCGGTCCACCCAGCGGATCGGCCAGGGTTTCCAGATATCGAACAGGCGGAACAGTACGAAGCCGCCGAGCAGCCACAGCCAGCCGGGCGGCGCCAGCCACAGGGCGATCCACACGCCGACGAACTCGTCCCAGACGATGCCGCCATGGTCGTGCACGCCAAGGTCAGCAGCGGTACGGTGGCACAGCCAGATGCCCAGCAGGGTAGCCACGACCAGCACCGCCGCGTAACCACCGGGCGGCAGTTGCTGCCAGAGCAGCACGAACGGCAGTCCGACCAGCGTGCCCCAGGTACCCGGCGCCTTGGGCATGGCACCACTGCCAAAACCGAAGGCCAGGAAGTGAATGGGGTTGCGCCACACCGAAGGTGGTGTCGGCGAGCGGGATTCAGCCATCGGCGGACTCCTTGAAATGTTGGTAGCCGCCCTCTCCGGCGACAGCTTGATCGTCCAGCCAGACACCGGCACCCGCCTCGACCCGACCGATCACCGTGACCGGCCAGCCCTGCTGGCGCCAACCGTCAACCGCTGCGTGCTGCGCTGCCGGCAGGGTGAACAGCAGCACATAGTCATCACCGCCGCGCAGCTTCCATTCACGCTGCTGCTGCGGTGGCCAGGCCTGCAGCGCCGTGGAGCCGGGCAGCGCATCGGCCTGTAGATACAGGGCAACAGCACTGGCCCGGGCCAGGTGACCGGCGTCCTGCAACAGGCCGTCGGAAATATCCATCGCCGCCGTGGCAATGCCGCGCAGCGCCATACCCAACTCGCACTGCGCGCGCGGACGCCAGAAGCGCGCCGCCAGGTAGTCCCGCGTCTGCTCCCCGAGCCCCTGCGGCAATGCCTGCCCCAGCACTACCGCCAGCCCCGCGGCGCCGTCGCCCAGCGGCCCACCGACGCACAGCAGGTCCCCCGGCTGCGCGCCGCTGCGGCGCAGCGCCTGCCCGCCCGGCACTTCACCGAACACGCTGATGCCGATATTCAACGGGCCGCGCGTGGTGTCACCACCGATCAGGCTGATGCGATGGTCGACCGCGCAGTGCGCCAGCCCATCGGAGAAGGACTGCAGCCAGTGCTCATCGACCCCGGGCAAGGTCAGGGCGAGGGTGAAGGCCTGGGGTGTGGCGCCCATGGCGGCAAGGTCGCTGACGGCAACGGCCAGCGCCCGATAACCGAGATCAGCCGGGCAGTGGGATGCAGGGAAGTGAACGTCCTGCACCAGACTGTCGGTGGAAATCACCCACTGACAGTCCGGCCCGGGTTGCAGAACAGCAGCATCGTCACCGATGCCGAGGATGACTGCCGCAGGATCGCCGGCCTGTTGCAGAACTGCGCGCTGGAAATAGCGACCAATCAGTCCGAACTCACCCAGCGGCATGTGCGGCGCTCCCTGGTAGCTCAGCGCCCCCGACGGGACGCATTCACCTCGACGCTGCGCAGCCGCGGGGCCAGCTTGTCGAGGATACCATTGACGTATTTGTGACCGTCGGTGGCACCGAAGGTCTTGGCCATCTCGATGCCTTCGTTGATCACCACCTTGTAGGGCACGTCCACCCGACGGGTCATTTCAAACACGCCGATACGCAGGATGGCCAGCTCGATGGGGTCGACTTCGGCGATGCCGCGGTCCAGCACCTGGCCCAGGTGGCCGTCGATCTCGTCGAGATTCTGCGGCACGCCCATCAGCAGTTCGCGGAAGTAGGCGCCGTCGGCATTGTCGAAGTCATACTCGGGATCGCTGCGCAGCTGCGCTTCGATATCGGTCAACGACTGACCGGCCATCTGCCAGGAATACAACGCCTGCAGCGCCAGGCTGCGAGCCTTGCGGCGCATGGCGTTGCGTGACTGCCCGCCGGAGCGCTTGGGTTTCGCGTCGTGGTCGGCCACTTAGGCCTCCAGCTGCTTGAGCACGCTGACCATTTCGATTGCCGACAGCGCCGCCTCGGCGCCCTTGTTGCCGGCCTTGGTGCCGGAACGTTCGATGGCCTGCTCGATGCTGTCCACGGTCAGCACACCGAAGGCAACCGGAATGCCGGAGTCGAGGGATACCGCGCCCACGCCCTTGACGCACTCGCCAGCGACATATTCGAAGTGCGGAGTGCCGCCACGGATGACTGCGCCCAGGGTGATGATGGCATCGAACTGCTTGAGTTCGGCGACCTTGCGCACCATCAGCGGAATCTCGAAGGCACCGGGAACCCGGACGATGGTGATGTCGGCTTCCTTGACTCCGTGACGCTTGAGGGTGTCGACAGCGCCGTCGACCAGGCTTTCAACCACGAAGCTGTTGAAACGGCCGACAACCAGGGCATAACGACCCTGTGCAGCGACGAAGTCGCCTTCGATGGTACGGATAGCAGTCATATCAATCTCTCTTAAAGAACCGGCGGCGCGCCCGGGCGCCGCCGCGAAACCAATGCGTTTATTCGCAGGGCAGGTATTCTACTACTTCCAGGTCGAAGCCGGATATGGCATTGAACTTCATCGGCATCGACAGCAGGCGCATTTTCCGCACGCCCAGGTCACGCAGGATCTGCGAGCCAGCCCCGACGGTATTGTAGGTCGCGGGTCGGCGCGGCGCCGTTTCGTCGCCAGCCAGTTGCTGCACGTGATGCAGCAGTTCGTCGCCTTCCATCTGGTTGCCCAGCAGCAGCACCACGCCATTGCCCTGCTCCGCCAGCTTGGCCATGGCCGCACGCAGGCTCCAGCGCCCCGGCTGCTTGACCATGAACAGGTCGCGCAGCGGGTCCATGTTGTGCACCCGCACCAGGGTCGGTTGCTCCGGCTCGATCTCGCCCAGGGTCAGCGCCAGGTGTACGGCATTTTCCAGACTGTCGCGGTAGGTCACCAGGTTGAAGGTGCCCAGTTCGGTATCCAGCGGCTGCTCGGACACGCGCTTGACCGTGCGCTCGTTGAGCAGGCGATAGTGGATCATGTCGGCGATGGTGCCGATCTTCAGTCCATGCTCCTCGGCAAAGGCCTCCAGCTCGGGGCGGCGGGCCATGCTGCCATCCTCATTCATGACCTCGCAGATCACTCCGGACTCGCCGAAGCCGGCCATGCGCGCCAGATCACAGGCGGCTTCGGTATGCCCGGCGCGAGCCAGTACCCCGCCCGGCTGGGCCATCAGCGGGAAGATGTGGCCCGGGCTGACGATATCCTCGGCTACCGCATCGGTCGCCGCGGCCGCCTGCACGGTGCGTGCCCGGTCAGCAGCGGAAATGCCGGTGGACACGCCTTCGGCCGCCTCGATGGAGACGGTGAACTTGGTACCGAAGCCGGAGCCGTTGCGCTGTACCATCAGCGGCAGCTTGAGCCGCTCGCAGCGCTCCAGGCTCATCGGCATGCAGATCAGGCCACGGCCATAGCGGGCCATGAAGTTGATGTCCTCGGCCCGGCAGGCCTCGGCGGCCATGATCAGGTCACCTTCGTTCTCGCGGTCCTCGTCATCCATGAGGATGACCATCTTGCCGGCGCGGATATCTTCAATCAGTTCTTCAACAGTATTCAGTTTCATACGGCCCTCCCGGGCGCGTCAGGACTTCAAAAAGCCGTTATCGGCAAGGAATGCCATGCTGATGCCACTGGCCGCACCGGACTCGGCGGCCTTGTCACCCAGCAGCAGGCGTTCAAGGTAACGGGCAATCACGTCTACCTCAAGGTTCACCGCGCGTCCTGGCTGGTAATCACCCATCACGGTCTCCTGCAGGGTGTGCGGCACTATATTCAGGTCGAATACCGCGCCATCAACGCCGTTGACCGTCAGGCTGGTGCCGTCCACGGTGATCGAGCCCTTTTCCGCTATATAGCGGGCCAGCGCTGCCGGCGCCTCGATACGAAAGCGCACCGAGCGTGCCTCTTCATCACGCGACAGCACCCTGCCGACACCATCCACGTGTCCGCTGACCAGGTGCCCGCCCAGCCGGGTGGTGGCGGTCAGGGCCTTTTCCAGGTTGACCCGGCTGCCCACCTGCAGATCGACGAAGGCGCTGCGGCGCATGGTTTCCTGGCTGACATCGGCCCAGAAGCCATCGCCGGGCAATTCCACCACCGTCAGGCATACGCCGTTGACCGCAATGCTGTCACCCAGCCTGACATCGCCAAGATCCAGCTTGCCGGTCCTGACCTGAACCCGCACGTCGCCGCCACGCGGCTGCAGGCTGCCGATCTGTCCAACTGCTTCGATTATCCCGGTAAACATGTTCGCCTCGATTGAATGACAGGGGCGCAATTATAAGCAGGCTGGCGGCAGATCGACAGCACCAGCCGACCACCCGGCCCCCTTCAGTCAGTCCCGACCGGCAGCGGTCGGGCGGTGATCCGCCAGTCATTGCCCACCGCCCGCAGGTCGGTGATGCGCACATCCATGGCCTCGGCCATGCTGTCGAAGGGTAGCTCCAGCAGCGGACGGGCGCGGCTGCCGAGCAGCCGCGGTGCCATGTAGACGATCAGCTCGTCGACCAGTCCGGCCTGCCAGAAGGCACCCGCCAGTGCTGCGCCGGATTCGATCAGTACCTCGTTGCAGCCGCGCCGGGCCAGCTCGGCCAGCAACTGCGCCAGGTCGACCCGGCCATGACTGCCGGGCAGGGCTAGCAGCTCGGCCTGGTGGGCCTGGTAGTCGGCTTCGCGCCCCGCCGTGTCGCTGCACACCACCAGCACCGCTCCAGCTTCACGGAACAGGCGCTGCGACAAGGGCACGCGCAGTCGCCCATCGATCAGCACCCGCAACGGCTGGCGCTGCGCTGCGGCCTGCGCCAGCTCTGGCTCCAGGCCCAGCTCGGCGGCCCGCACGGTCAACGCCGAATCATCCAGCAGCACGCTGTCGGCGCCGCTGACCACCGCGCCGCTGCGCGCGCGCAGGCGTTGCACATCGGCGCGGGCCTGCGGGCCGGTGATCCACTGGCTCTCGCCACTGGCCATGGCGGTGCGGCCATCCAGGCTCATCGCCAGCTTGAGTCGCACCCAGGGCAGCCCCTGCTGCATGCGCTTGATGAACCCCGGATTGAGCTGGCGCGCCTCGGCCTCCAGCACACCACAACTGACCTCGATACCGGCGGCGTGCAGGCGCGCCAGCCCCTGGCCAGCCACCAGCGGGTTAGGGTCCTGCATGGCTGCCACTACCCGGCTGACCCCGGCGTTGATCAGCGCATCGGCGCAGGGCGGGGTCTTGCCGAAATGACTGCAGGGTTCCAGGGTGACGTAGGCGGTCGCGCCGCGCGCGCGCGGGCCTGCCTGGCGCAGGGCATTGACTTCGGCATGCCCCTCACCGGCACGCAGGTGCCAGCCCTCGCCGACCAGCTCGCCGGCGTGGACCAGCACACAGCCCACCCGCGGGTTCGGCTCGGTGGTATACAGGCCGCGCGCCGCCAGCTGGATGGCCCGGGCCATCCAGTCATGATCGGTGGGCAGTTCAGACATCGCCCGGCTCGCCACGGGACAGGCGGTCGATTTCCTCGCGGAACTGGTTAAGGTCCTGGAAACGCCGGTACACCGAGGCGAAACGGATATAGGCCACCTCATCCAGTTGCTTGAGCTCGGCCATGACCATCTCGCCGACCACCATCGCCTTGATCTCGCGTTCACCGGTGGCCCGCAGGCGATGCTTGATACGCCCAAGCGCGGCCTCGATCTGCTCGACGCTGACCGGGCGCTTTTCCAGGGCCCTCAACAGACCAGCGCGCAACTTGTCTTCATCGAACGGCTGGCGCCGGCCGTCCTGCTTGATGATGCGCGGCAGCACCAGCTCGGCGGTTTCAAAGGTGGTGAAGCGTTCCTGGCAAGCCAGACATTCCCGCCGGCGACGCACCTGGGCGCCATCGGCTACCAGTCTGGAGTCGATCACCTTGGTGTCATTGGCGCCGCAAAATGGACAGTACATGGCAGAATTCCTGTTGGGCAAGCAGCGGGCATCTTACCCCGATGTCCGTCACGGTTAAATGCCTGCCCGCCTGCCGATACGCCCGCGCCGGACTCACAGCTGGACGGGCGCGGGAATATGGCTGTCCCTCAACTTGCGCTTGGCCACCTTGCCATTGTCATCCCGGGGCAACTGCTCGACGAAGCGCACCTCCCTCGGCGTCTTGTAGCCCGCCAGGTGCTGGCGCACATGGGCGCGCACCGTCTCGGCGTCCAGTTGCGGATCAGTGCTGGCCACCACCGCTACCAGCGCCTCGCCGTATTCCGCATCAGGCACGCCGAACACCGCGCAATCGGCAATGCCGGGCATACCGATCAGCACGTGCTCGATTTCCGCCGGATAGATATTCACGCCACCGGAAATGACCATGTCCGAGGACCGGTCGCAGACGTACAGATAGCCATCGTCGTCTAGGTAGCCGATATCGCCGACACTGACCAGCTCACCCCGCCCAGCCCTGGCGCGCGCCTGGGGATTGTTGGCATAGGTGAAATCCGTCACCGCCGGCTGGTGCACGTAAATCACCCCCGGCTGGCCAGTGGCGCATTCGTTGCCATCGGCGTCGATGATGTGGATGCGCGCATCGCCGATCGGCCGGCCGACGCTGGCCGGCTTGAGCCGGGCCGAGGCCGGGTCCTGAATGGTGATCATGCCAGTCTCGCTGGAAGCATAGGTCTCATGGATCACCGGGCCCCACCAGTCGAGCATTGCCTGCTTCACTTCCGGCGCGCAGGGCGCCCCGGTACAGGCGACGAAGCGCAGCGATGACAGGTCGTAGCGTGCCCGCACCTGCTCGGGCAGCCGCAGCAGGCGCACGTACATGATCGGCACCAGGAACAGCGTATCGATGCGGTGCCGCTCGATCAGCTCCAGGGTCTGCTCGGCATCGAAGCGCGGCATCAGTACCAGGGTTTCCGCCTGTTGCAGGGCCTGCTGGGTGAAGGAGCCCGGGGCACTGTGGTACAGCGGCGCGGAGACCAGGGCACGCACGCCCGGGCGAATGCCCCAGGCGCTCTCGACCATCCGGCTCATGCGCTGGCGCAACTGTTCCGCCTGTTCCGGCGCTGGCGGCAACCGCAGGACGCCCTTGGGCCGGCCCGTAGTACCGGAGGTGTAAGCCATCTGCATGCGCGGCGTGCGCGGCGGGCCTGCATAGGGGGCCTGGTTTTCCAGCCAGCTCTGGTAATCCTGTTCCTGCCCCTGCAGCGCACCCGGCTCGGCACCCACCACCAGCACCACCACCTGCGCAGGAATGACCCCGCGCACCTGTTGCAGCAGGTCCGCTTCGATCAGCAGCACCTTGGCACCGGAGTCATTGAGGATGTACTCCACCTCATCAGCCTTGAAATGCCAGTTGATCGGGCAGTAGTAGCAACCGGCAATCTGGCCGGCCTGGATGGCATCGACAAAGGGCAGGCTGTTGCGCAGCATCAGGGCAATTACGTCACCCTCCTCGACTCCCAGGCGAGCCAGGCCGCCGGACAGTTGCCAGCCGCGCTGCTCGACCTGATCGGGGCTCAGCCGGGAGCCGGAAAAAAACAGTTCTGCAGTCATTGTTTTCTCTCTTGTGCTATCGCCGAAACCGAACGATTGACTATAGACACAGGCCAGCCCATCGACAATGACAGTCGAGCCGACCAGACTGTTGCCAGAAAGACCATAATCGATGGCCATTCGTATCCTGCCGCCAGCGCAGGCTACAATGCCCGCTGCGCACCATCCGGATACCCAGTATGCCGCTCGACCAGTTGCACCAGACCCTGCATCGAATCCTGCCCGATGCCCAACTGCAACCAACCAGCCTGCCCGGTCTGCCCCAGCTGCAGCTGTGGCTGCTGGACCCGGCCAACCTGGACCGCGCCTTCGCCAGCGAGGAAACCCAACGCCTGCTCGAACAGCCGCCCTACTGGGGTTTCTGCTGGGGCAGTGGTCTGGCCCTGGCCCGCTGGGTGCTGGATAACTCCGAGCGTGTGCGTGGCAAGCGGGTGCTGGATTTTGGCAGCGGTTCAGGCATAGTCGCGCTGGCCTGCAGCGCAGCTGGCGCCCAGCTCAGTATCGCCTGCGATCTGGATCAGCCGGCACAGCTGGCGGCGGCGCTGAACGCCGAACTCAACGGCCTGCCCCTGGTGCTGGCCGATGATTATTTCAAGGTCGCCGTCGAGCTGGACCTGATTCTCGCCGCCGATGTCCTCTACGACCGCGATAACCATGGTTTCCTCGAACACTTCCGCGGTCGTGCCACCGAGGTGCTGGTCGCCGACTCGCGAGTGCGCGACCTGCAACACCCCGGCTACCACAGGCTGGCGACACTGGCCGGGCAAACCTGGCCGGATCTGGGCGAGCCCGCCGAGTTCCGCCAGGTCGCCCTGTACCAGGCCATGGCTTGATAATCGGCCCGGCGCCCTCACATATAGCATTGCAAGCCCCTTCTACCCAGGACCCAGCATGAGCCAGTCACCCTACATATTCGACGTCAGCACCGACACCTTCGACCAGTACGTCATCGAAAACTCCCATCACAAACCGGTGCTGGTGGACTTCTGGGCCGAGTGGTGTGCGCCGTGCAAGGCGCTGATGCCAGTGCTGGCGAATATCACCGAAAGCTACGCCGGCGAACTGTTGCTGGCCAAGGTCAACTGCGACGAACAGGCGGCCCTGAGCGAACGCTTCGGCATCCGCAGCCTGCCGACCGTGGTGCTGTTCAAGGATGGCCAGCCGGTGGACGGCTTCGCCGGCATCCAGCCGGAAAGCGCCATCCGCAGCATGCTCGAGCCGCATGTCGCCGAGCCCGCGGCAGAGCCGCAACCCGCCGAAGATACCGCGGCAGCGGTCGAGGCGCTGCTGGAAGCCGGCCAGCCCGAACAGGCCATCGCCCTGCTGCAACCGGCACTGGCCGAGCACAGCGACGACGCCCTGCTGTTACTGCTGGCCCGCGCGCTGATCGCCAGCGCCCAGCACGATGACGCCGAGACGGTACTGACTTCGATCCAGGACCAGGAAAGCCACAAACAGGGCATCGCCGGACTGCGCGCCGCCCTCGGCTTCGCCCGCCAGGCCAGCGGATTTCCCGCCAGCGCACTGCTGGCCGAGCGACTGCAGAACAACCCCGAGGACAGCGAAGCGGCTTATCAACTGGCGATCCAGCAGCTCGCCGGGCAACAGCACCAGGCCGCGCTGGAAGGCCTGCTGCGCTTGATGCAACGCGACCGCGGCTATGCCGACAACAGCCCGCAACGTACCCTGCTGCAGACCTTCGAGCTGCTGGGCAATGATCACCCGCTGAGCATCAGCTACCGGCGCAAGCTGTACCAATTGCTCTACTGAGTGGTTGACAAGAGGCTTGGCTGCTCGCGAGCCAGGCCTCTTGTCAAACCCCGGGTTGTCGAGCGCCTGCTCGACAACAGCCCCCCTGCCTGCTGAAAGCTGGCGTAGCACCCGAACGTGGACCGGGCGCTACGCCCCCAGGTTTGTTGCCCCCAGCTAAAGCCGACTACAGCGTTCGCATCTCTCATTTTGCGCCTTCTGCGGCGTTCCGATTCGCTTTTCTGCTCTTCTGCAAGGCAAGCATGGAATAGAGCAAACATGCGCTCTAGAGGCACCCGTGCGCTTGCCAGAAAATATGATTGGCAGTATTGCAATTAAATATTTGACCACTTGGCAAAATTAGGCCTATTCTGTTTTTACCGTTTGGTAAAACGGTCATGATTAAGACTCCACAAAAACAATAACGGAGGCAATGGTCATCATGTTGACCCGTTCACAGGCACTCGCGCTTGAAAAGGCGTCTGATAGCGAAATCATAGAGCTGGCTCGCCAAGCTGCTGATATTCGAGATACCCACTGGGGTAAAGCTCTGAGTTACTCACGGGCTGTTTTCGTTCCCCTCACCAATATGTGCCGTGATGACTGCGGTTATTGCACCTTCGTTCAAAAACCTGGCTCCCCTAACGCACGTCTGATGACACCTGCAGAAGTTATGCAGGTCGTTCGCGACGGCGAACGCATGGGCTGTAAGGAAGTGCTCTTCAGTCTTGGAGAAAAGCCCGAGCTACGTTATCCGGAGGCACGCGCGGCGCTAGCCGGTCAAGGACATAGCAGCATGATCAGCTACCTGGCAGAAGTGTGCGCCATGGTGGTGAACGAAAGCAGCATGCTGCCCCATGTAAATGCAGGAACTCTTTCGGAAGCAGATATCAGGCTGCTCAAGCCCCACTGCGTGAGCATGGGGATGATGCTGGAAAATGTCAGTCGCCGCTTGATTGCCAAGGGCGGAGCCCATTACGCCTGCCCAGATAAAGTCCCGGTGCAGCGTATTCGCACCCTGGACCGGGCTGGTCGCCTCGGTGTCCCCTTCACCACCGGCATCCTCATCGGCATCGGCGAAACCTGGGCCGAACGCGTGGATAGCCTTCTGACAATCAACAACCTGCATCTTGAGCATGGGCATATTCAAGAAGTCATAGTGCAGAACTTCCGAGCCAAACCCGGTACTGCCATGGCCAACCATCCGGAGCCGAGCCTGGACGACATGGTTCGCACGCTGGTGCTGGCCCGCCTGCTGCTGGACCCGTCCATCAGCCTGCAAGCGCCGCCGAACCTGGAAACCCGGTTTGCCTCTTACATCGCAGCCGGAATCAATGATTGGGGCGGTGTTTCACCGTTGACTATCGATTACATCAATCCAGAACGTGCCTGGCCACAAATAGAAGCGCTTCGCCATGCTACCGCGGCCTGTGGCTACGGACTGGAAGAACGCCTCGCGGTATATCCCAGCTACCTGGAACGTCCCGAGCATTTCTTTGCTGGTGATATTGCCCCCCGACTATCCACTCTCGCTCGCGCTGATGGCCTGGCGTTACAGCAGTGCCTGTCATGAGGAATTCCGTAATGAATGCACAAGTGTCAGGAAGTATTGCCTTACCTACATCGGTAAAAGAACTCTACCAGCCCGGAGTAAGTACAACAGTACGGCGCATTCTGGAAAGCGTATTAGCGGGCCAGGAACTTGATGAAGCAGACGCCATCATTTTATTCAGCACCGAAGGTGCCGAACTGGATGCATTAACTGCCTGCGCTGATCATTTGAGGTATGCCAGTGTCGGCGACACAGTGACCTTCGTAATCAACCGCAATATCAATTACACCAATGTCTGCTACATGGGGTGCCGCTTCTGTAGTTTTGCCAAGCGTAAAGATGATCCTGACGCCGAGTTCTTCGATCTGGAAGAAATCGTTTCCCGGGCCGAAGAGGCATGGGCACGCGGTGCAACCGAAGTCTGTATCCAGGGCGGCTTGCACCCCGGCATTCCTGGTCATTTCTATCGAGACATACTCAAGGCGATCAAAGCCAAACTGCCGGATATGCATATCCATGCATTCTCCCCTTTTGAAATCTGGTTTGGCGCACGCAAGAGCAAAATGTCCTATGCCGAATTCATCCAGGACCTGATCGATCATGGCCTGGGCTCAATGCCCGGCACAGCGGCGGAGATTCTCGACACCACTATCCGCAAACAGCTGACCCGCGACAAGCTGACCACCGAAGAATGGGTGGAGATTGTCAAGACGGCTCACAAGCTGGGCCTGCCCACCACTTCCACCATCATGTACGGCCATATTGACGGGCCAGAACACTGGGCTGCTCATCTGGCGTTGCTACGCGACATCCAGAAGGAAACCGGCGGCTTCACCGAGTTCGTACCATTGGGGTTCATTCATCACAAGACCCCGCTGTACCTGGAGCAGGCCGGTGTCAGACCAGGCCCCACCCGGCTGGAGCATATTCGCATGCACGCGGTCGCCCGCCTCATGCTCCACGGCTGGATCGACAATATTCAGGCTTCCTGGGTCAAACTGGGGCCAGAGCTGGCTCAGCAAATGCTTTCTGCCGGGGTGAATGATCTGGGGGGCACCCTGATGAACGAGAGCATCTCCCGGGCGGCAGGGGCTGAGCACGGTCAGGAAATGCACCCGGACAGCTTTATTCAGATCATGCGCAACATGGGCCGGCAGCCGGTCCGGCGCAATACGCTGTACCGTCACCTTGCCGTTTATGACAGCCCTGAAATAGTGCCTGTCCTGCAACTATCCCAGGTTGCCGGGGGGCTGCGATGAACAGACACCAACCACGCATCACCCTGCTCGCCGGCGGGGTCGGCGGGGCCAAGCTCGCGACGGGGCTGGCAGCCATTTGCGAGCCCGGCCAGCTCAGCATTATCGGCAATGTCGCCGATGATCAGGAGTTCCATGGTCTGTGGGTGTCCCCGGATATCGATACCCTGACCTATACCCTGGCAGGCCGGATCGACAGTGACAAAGGCTGGGGTCTGGCAGATGAAAGCCACCGCGTACTCGATGGCCTGAAACGCCTGGGCTGCGACAGCTGGATGTACCTGGGTGACCAGGACCTAGCCACCCACATCATGCGTACCCATCTGCGCAAGCAGGGTGTTCGACCCAGCATTATCGCCCAACGGATTGCCGAGTCTTTCCGTGTACAGAGCAATATCGTTCTGCCAACCGATGACCGCCTGCAAACCCGGATCAGAACCCCTCAGGGCTGGCTGTCGTTCCAGGAATATTTTGTCCGCGAACAATGCCAGCCCGAGATCCTGGAGATCCAGCTCGATGGCCTGGAACACGCCACGGTAACGCCGGAAGCCCTGACTGCCATCCGTGAGGCGGACCTGTTGGTCATTGCCCCAAGTAATCCGATTGTCAGTATCGGACCGATCCTCGCGGTGCCCGGCCTGGGGCAGGCATTTGCCCTGTCCAACGCCGTCAAGATCGCCGTCTCCCCGTTAATCGGCGGCACCACCGTGAAAGGTCCGGCCGCTCGCATGCTGAGCGCCTGCGGTTACAGCTGCGACAACATCGGTATTGCTGACTGTTATACCGACCTGATTGACGGGCTGATCATCGACCATCAGGACCGCTCCGAGACCGAGGCCCTGGAAGAACGCGGTCTCAACGTCCTGCTCACCCATACCTTGATGCAGCATACCGCCGACAAGGCACGCCTGGCCCGCGAGCTGCTGCAGTTCGCCCAGGAGTTGGTTACCGTGGAGAAGCTGGCATGCTGATGAAAACCCTGGTAGTGATCCCGGTACGGGACTTCGCTGATGCCAAGTCCCGGCTGGAGCCCTTGCTCGAACCCAGTCAGCGTGAAGGGTTGGCCCGCTGGTTATGTGAGCGAACCTTGATGTTCTTCCGTGACCGGATGCCCGAGCAGGATGTACTGGTCGTCACAGCGTGCGAAACCATTGCCCAATTGGCCAGCCGCTATGGCGCTGCGGTATTGCGTGAACGCTGTTCCAGCGGCATGTCAGCCGCTGCGCAACTGGCAGCCGAGTGGAGCTGTGCGCACGGCTATGATTCACAACTGCTGATCCCCGCCGATATCGCCCAGCTGGATGAGGTCGAGCTACGCACCTTGATCAACCACCCGCGGCCGATCCCGTCGGTATTGATCTGCCCGGCACATGATCGCGGCACCAACGCGTTACTGACCACCCCGCCGAACGTCTTGCCGTTTCAGTTCGGCCCTTACTCCAGTGATCAGCACCGCAATGCCGCGCAGCAAAGAGGTATCACCTGCAGCCAGATACATCTGCCCAAACTGCGCTTTGATATCGACACACCGGATGACCTTGCCCATCTGGCCAGTCAAGCCAGCGAACCGACTTATCAATCCGCCACGGCCTGCTGTGACCTGCCATCACCATCGCCGCAACCAGGCGCAGCGAACGCACCTGCGCCGGGTCAACCGCAAGGGCTGACCATGGTTGCCTTGGCCGGCATCGGGGATATCCGGCCTGGTGACGACCTGGCCGATATCCTGGTCAAGGCGCTTCAAGGTAATGCTGTTCAGCTGAAGGATGGCGACATCCTGGTCATTGCCCACAAGGTCGTTTCCAAGGCAGAGGGCCAGGTCGTTTCTCTGGAAACCATAAAACCAGGTGAAGAGGCCCGGCAACTGGCAACCCAGCTGAACAAGGACCCACGCAAGGTCGAAGTGATTCTGCGTGAATCCCGCCGCGTAGTGCGGTCATTCAAGCACCCCCAACAAGCCGAAGGCGTGTTGATCGCTGAACACCGGCTGGGTTTCATCTGCGCCAATGCGGCGGTGGATGAGTCCAACGTGGGCGAAGAAAACACCGTCATCCTGCTGCCCAGGGACCCCGACAACAGCGCCAGAAGAATCTGCGCTGCCCTCGAAGAAACCTTTGCCGTACGCCTTGGCGTGGTCATCACCGATACCTTCGGCCGCCCCTGGCGGATGGGACTGGTCAATGTCGCCATAGGCCTGGCCAATGTGCCCGCCCAGGTCAGCCTGGTCGGTGACCAGGATGCCTTCGGCAGGGAGCTGGCCGTCACCATCCCCGCTCTGGCCGATGAAATAGCTGCCGCTTCCGGCCTGCTGATGAGCAAGAACGGCAAGACACCCGCGATTCTTTTCCAGGGCGTGGACTGGGAGCCCGCCCCCAGCTCGGCAACTGACCTGATAAGACCACAAAAAGAGGATATCTTCCGATGACTATTGCAATTCTAGGTGGTACCGGCCCCCAGGGCCGGGGACTGGCTTTACGCTGGGCGTGTGCCGGTGTGCCGGTGGCGATCGGCTCGCGTGATGCCGAGCGGGCCAGCACCACAGCCCGGGAACTCCAGGCTTTGCTGCCCGCCTCGGCTGCCGCTATTCGGGGCATGGATATCCGCGACGCCGTAGGCGCAGCCGATGAGATAGTGGTGCTGGCCGTACCCTATGCGGCCCATGACGCCACACTCGAATCGATTGGCGAGCTGCTGCAGGACAAGATCCTGGTCGATATCGTGGTCCCGCTGGCGGAGGGTAATCCGCGTGCCGTGGCCATGCCGGCTGCCGGCTCGGCTACCGAAGCCGCCCAGCAGTTGCTGGGTGAGGCTACTGCCGTTGTCGGTGCGCTGCATAACGTATCCGCCGCCACCCTGAATGATCTGGATCACCCCATCAACTGCGATGTACTGGTCTGCGGTGACACCCTGGCAGCCAAGGACAAGGTCATTGAGCTGATCAGCAAAATGGACATAACCGCCTACGATTGCGGCCCGGCCAGCAGTGCCCGCTGTATCGAGGCCATTACACCGATTCTGATACGCCTGAATATTTCCAAGAAAGTCCCTTTCACCCACGCAGGAATCCGCATCTGGGCGCCAGGCGCCTGAGGCAATTGAGAAGTACCTACCGACACAGGAGAATAACAATGGAATTCGGTATCTGCTTTAAAGGTTTTGTCAGCCCCGAACGGGCCCGCAGCTTGGTCAAACAGGCCGAAGCCGCCGGCTTCGCTTATTGCTGGTTCTATGACTCGCACATTCTATGGCGCGAGTGCTATCCCGCCATCGCCATGTGCATGGAACACACCACAAAAATGCGCTTTGCGCCCTGCGTCACCAACCCCAATGCCCGCGACTGGTCTTTGGCTGCCAGCCTGTTTGGCAGTCTCGCCAAGCAAAGCGGCGGCCGCTTCGATATCGGCCTGGGCCGTGGTGACAGCTCGGTGCGAGTGATGGGCAAGAAGCCCGCTTCGCTGGCGCGGGTAGCCGAATTCACCACCAAGGTAAAAGCCATGATCCGTGGCGAAGAAGTGACTTATGGTGAATGCGCTGAGCCCGTCAAACTCCCCTGGTCCGATGGCTACGAGTTGCCGGTGCATATCGGAGCCTATGGCCCCATGGCGCTGAAAACCGCTGGGGAAGTGGGCGATGGTGTGATTCTGCAGATCGGCGAGCCGAGTCTGGTCAAATGGCTGGCCGAGCAGAGCATCGCCGCCGGCAAGGAAGCAGGCCGTGATATGCATGACTACAAGGTGATCGTCGCCGCTCCGGCCTATTTTGGCACCCGGGATCAATGCATCGAAGCCACCAAGTGGTTCCCGGCGATGGTCGGCAACCACGTCGCCGATATCGTTGAGAAATACGGCAGCGACAGCGGCACCGTGCCTTCCAGCCTGACCGACTATATCGAGAAGCGTAAGGGCTACGATTATTCCAAGCACGGTCAGAGCGATAACCCCTACCTGGACTTCATTACCCCGGACATCGTTGAAAGCTTCTGCGTGCTGGGTGAACCCGAGCAGCACGTCAGCAAACTCAACGAGCTCAAGGCGGCTGGCGCCACCCAGTTCAATATCTATCTCGATAATGGCGATGAGGAAAACATCATTGCCCAGTATGGCGAGCACATTATTCCCCGATTCCAGGCCTGAGCTGGCACCGGTGGCGCCTACGCCACCGGTCTGCAACAACAACAATGACCGAATGAGGCAAAGACAATGCAGAAAACCATGATCAACCAGCAACGGCTGTGGCAAAGCCTGATGGACATGGGCGAGATTGGCGGAACGGAAAAGGGCGGTGTGTGTCGACTGGCCTTGACCGATCTGGACAAGCAGGCACGTGATCTATTCGTTCAATGGTGCAAAGATGCAGGCTGCACCATTCGCATCGACAAGATGGGCAATATCTTCGCTCACCGTGCCGGGCTGGATGATTCCCTGCCCCCGGTGGTGATGGGCAGCCATCTGGATACCCAGCCTACCGGTGGCAAGTTCGACGGTATTTACGGCGTGCTGGCCGGCCTGGAAGTGATTCGTACGCTGAATGACAAGGGCATGGACACCCGCGCGCCCATCGAAGCGTCAGTGTGGACCAACGAAGAAGGCTCGCGCTTCCCCCCCGCCATGGTGGCATCCGGCGTGTTTGCCGGTGTGTTCGAGCTGGACTACGGCTTGAGTCGCGCTGACCTGGATGGCAAGACCATGGGTGAGGAGTTGGCACGCATCGGCTACAACGGCCCGGATGATGTCGGCGGCCGTCCGTTCAAGGCTTTTTTTGAAGCGCATATCGAACAGGGCCCCATCCTGGAGGATGAGAAGAAGCAGATTGGCGTGGTCACCGATGCGCAAGGTCAGCGCTGGTATGAAATCACCCTGACCGGGCAGGAGTCTCATGCCGGCCCTACCCCCATGAGCCGTCGTCGTGATGCCCTGGTCGGTGCCGCTCGCATCATCGATCACGTCAACAGGATCGGCCTCGCTCATCAACCCAACGCCTGCGCCACCGTCGGCCTGCTACAGGTCTTCCCCAACTCACGTAACGTGATTCCCGGCCAGGTGTTCTTTACCGTGGACTTTCGCCACCCCGATGCCGATGTACTGGCACAGATGGATCAGGCGCTGCGTGAAACAGCCGACTCGGTCTCCACCGAACTGGGACTGGAGATGGCTTTTGAACAGATCTGGTATTCCCCGCCGGTGCCCTTTGACGCCGACTGTGTTGCCCTGGTACGCCAGGCCGCAGAAGACTTTGGCTACAGCCACCGGGACATCGTCAGCGGTGCCGGACATGACGCCTGCTATATCTCCCGTGTAGCGCCCACCGCCATGGTCTTTGTGCCCTGTGAAAACGGCATCAGCCATAACGAGGCCGAGAATGCGACACCGGAAGATCTCGCAGCCGGCTGCAATGTACTTTTTCAGGCGGTGGTTGAACGCGCCAATAGTTGAGCTGAGTGATGCCATTGCCCTGATAGAGAGGCAACTCTTTCAGGGCAGCTAAAGCGAGAGGTTATCCGGTAAGCCCAGTGCCTTTGAGAATGATGTGGGTGAGAAAATCCCCGGCATCTTCAAAGTCGCTCGTATCCAGACTGTCCTTGTGCAGTACCAGGGCGATCTGGGTAGAAAAGTCGGCATAAGTCTGGGTCGCGGCCCAGATGGAGAAGAACAGATGGTAAGGATCGATAGGATCCATCAGGCCGTCAGCGATCCATTTTCTGACCAGGGCAATATCGGTATCGAGCTTGGGCAAAAGCTTTTGCAGCAGATAGTCCTTGATATGAGGCGCGCCATTGATGATCTCGTTGGCGAATATCTTAGAGCCATTGGGCCGTAAATGTGACAGTTCCAGTTTGCCGAGAATATAGCTACGCAACTTGCTGGCAGGATCATCACCTGTCTGCTCGAACAGCGTCATTTTCTCGACCCAGAGATCGAGGACGTTTTTCAACACATGGTGATAGAGGTTTTCCTTGGAGGGAAAGTAATAAAGCATGTTCTGTTTGGACAGGCCAGCCTGCTCGGCAATCGCTTCGATAGAAGCGCCGTTATAGCCATATTGCGCAAACAGTGTTTCAGCAGCGTCCAGGATGCGGGATTCCTGGGCTTTCCTGGCGCTTGAGCGCTTGCGGGGCTTGGCCGCGTCGCCATTTGAATGGGTGTTTTCAGCCAAATGGTTGGGGGGTTGGTCCAAGGGATTACCTCTTGGTTGCAGTCATGAAATGCGGCAAACAGCGCACCAGCCCTGGGCTCTGGCCTCGCGATCGTACATGCAGCCAGTGCGGCTGGGCTCGTAAGGCGCACGATTATACACCCTGGCCACCCCGGCAACTAGCGAGCCAGACCGCCAGGATTGTCCAGACAAGTAGAGCGGCATCATTTGCAGAAGAACATCCACCAGAAGGGTGGCGGCTGCGATAACCAGCCCAGAGTTTCCCTTGAAACAATAACAAAACCAACAACTGCGCACTCTGTTGCGCTCGCGAGGAAACAATGAAAGTGTTGATCCTTGGCAGTGGGGTACTTGGCGTAACCAGCGCCTGGTATTTGGCTAAAGCAGGCTATGAAGTCACCGTAGTGGATCGTCAGCCTGGCCCGGGGCTGGAGACCAGCTTCGGCAATGCCGGCATGATTTCTCCCGGTTACTCCGCACCCTGGGCGGCTCCCGGTGTTCCGCTCAAGGCGATCAAGTGGCTGCTGTCCGAGCATGCTCCACTGGCCATTCGGCCGACCTCCGACCCAAGGCAATATCGCTGGATGATGCAGATGCTCTCCAACTGCACCGAGGGCCGCTACGCCGTCAACAAAGAGCGCATGATGCGCCTGGCAGAATACAGCCGCGACTGCCTGATCCAGCTGCGCTCGGATAGCGGCGTGAATTATGAGCACCGCGAGCTGGGCACCTTGCAACTGCTACGTACGCAGAAACAGCTGGATGCCGCAACCAGCGACATTGCCGTGCTGGAACGCTGCGGCGTGCCATACCAACTGCTCGACCAGGCGGGCTGCATACACCACGAACCCGGTCTGGCGCCCAGCAAGAACAAGTTCGTCGGCGGCCTGCGTTTGCCCAATGATGAAACCGGCGACTGCCATCTGTTCACCAGCCAACTGGCAGCCAAATGCGTAGAGATGGGCGTAACCTTTCAGTTTGGCCATACGATTACCAGCCTGCTGGCAAATGATGATCGGATTCAAGCCGTCAAACTTGCCAATGATGAAATCCTGAGCGCGGATTGCTATGTACTCGCGCTGGGCAGCTATTCACCACAACTGGTAAAACCTTTGGGTATCAGCCTGCCGATCTATCCGGTCAAAGGCTATTCGCTGACCCTTCCCGTTGCTGACCCTCTGATGGCGCCGGTTTCGACAGTAATGGATGAAACCTACAAGGTTGCCATTACCCGGTTTGCCAACCGTATCCGGGTGGGCGGGATGGCAGAACTGGCCGGCTTTGATACCGAACTGAGGGAAAAGCGCCGCGCCACGCTCAGGATGGTGGTGAATGACCTGTTCCCGGAGGGCGGCCAGGCTCAGGAACTGGATTTCTGGACCGGTTATCGACCCATGACGCCCGATGGCACACCGATCATTGGCGCCAGCAAGTTCCGCAATCTGTTTTTCAATACCGGCCACGGCACCTTGGGTTGGACCATGGCCTGTGGTTCAAGCCAGTTGCTGGTCGACAGAATCGCCGGCAGCAAGATGGCTATAAGCATGGAAGGCTTTGAGGTAGATCGATACGCGAGATAACCAGATAACAATAAGGAGCGGCATGCTATGAACACTCAAGCTCTGTATACCAATGTGCGAATGAGCCAGGTTCTGGTCCATCAGGATACGGTCTATCTGGCTGGCAGATTTGCTGACAGCGCCCCACTGGAAAACGATCTCCATGTGCAGGCAGACAATACCCTGACGGCGATTGAACGATTGCTGGTTGAGGCCGGCACGGATAAAACCAGGCTTCTATCCGCCACCCTCTACCTGAAGCATATCGAGGCGGATTTTGCAGCCATGGACCTGATATGGAAGCAATGGCTGCCGCAAGGGATAACGCCAGCCTGCGCCACCCTGGAGCCGGATGTGCTCAAGCCGGATATCCTGGTGGAAATTTCCATCATCGCCGCTCTTTAAGTAGCCCGCGTTCTGCATCGCGATAACCTTGGCCTCAAAACGCCCCGGCTTGCCGCCACTCTTGAGGCCATCGCCCCCAGAAACCCGACATTCCGGAATGAAACTTATGCGTCCAGCTCACGCAGTGATCGACCTTGGCGCCCTGCGCCATAACTACCAGTTGGCCAGGCAACTGTCTGGAAACAGGGCACTGGCGGTCATCAAGGCCAATGCCTACGGCCATGGCGCCATACCTTGCGCTCAAGCGCTGTCGGCCCTTACCGACGGCTTTGCCGTTGCCTGCATAGAGGAGGCTCTACTGCTCCGCGAAGCAGGTATTCAACAACCGATTCTATTACTCGAAGGCTGGTTTGATGCTGGGGAGCTGGCATTGATCCAGCAACACGACCTCTGGGTGGTCATCCACCACCATGGCCAGTTGCGCGACCTGGCGCAGGCCGATATCAGGCAGCCCCTGACCGTCTGGCTGAAGCTGGACAGCGGCATGCACCGGGTGGGCTTCAAGCCCGAGGAATATCCCGCTATATGGAGTGCGCTCCAGGCCAGCAGCAAAGTTGCCAGCCTGGTAAAGATGACCCATTTCGCCCGTGCGGACGAGCCGGACTGCGGCGCTACCGAGCGCCAGCTGCTGTGCTTCAATGAAGTAACCGGCCACCTGCCCGGCCCATCGAGCCTGTGCAACTCGCCCGGTGTACTCGCCTGGCCACAGGCACATGGTGACTGGCTGCGACCGGGTATCATGCTGTATGGCGCCACACCCTTCGGCTTTGCCCAGCACCATGCCGAGCAGCTGCAGCCGGTGATGCAATTGAGTTCAAGCATCATTGCCGTACATGAGGTGGCAAGCGGTGAGCCGCTCGGTTATGGAGCGAGCTTCATTACCCAGCGCCCTACCCGGATTGGCGTGGTCGCCATGGGTTATGCGGATGGTTACCCCCGACACGCCAGGAGTGGTACACCCGTGCTGGTCGATAATCAACGCACCACGCTGATCGGTCGGGTTTCAATGGATATGCTTACCGTCGATCTCACCGATCTGCCCGCCAGCGGTCTGGGCAGCCCTGTGCGTCTATGGGGTACAGGCTTGCCGGCCAGCGAGGTCGCCACCTGGGCTGACACCATCCCCTACCAATTGTTCTGTAACCTGAACCGCGTACCGCGGCGCTATCGTGAGTAACCAGAGCCGTAGCTGGAATAGAAAAGGCCGGATCATATGACCCGGCCTTTTTCTATTCCAAGGGGACCTTCCCCTCAGGAGGGGAAAGAGAACTGCGCTCCTTCCCGCACCCCGGCCGATGGCCAGCGCTGGGTCACGGTTTTGCGCTTGGTGTAGAAGCGCACCGCATCCGGACCGTAGGCATGCAGATCACCAAACAATGAGCGCTTCCAACCGCCAAAGCTGTGATAGGCCACCGGCACCGGCAGTGGCACGTTGATACCGACCATCCCCACCAGGATGTTGTCACTGAAATAGCGTGCTGCCTCACCGTCACGGGTAAAGATGCAGGTGCCGTTACCGTATTCATGATCATCAATCAGTTGCATGGCTTCCTGCATGCTGCTGACGCGCATGACCAACAGCACCGGCCCAAAGATTTCTTCCTTATAGCAGGTCATGTCGGCGGTCACGTTGTCGATCAGCGTGCCACCGACATAGAACCCCTGGTCATAGCCTGCCACGGTCGGTTTGCGGCCATCCACCACTATCGTTGCGCCCTGCTGTTCGGCACTGTCGATATAGCCGATGACCTTTTCCTGGTGCGCCCGGGTGATGACCGGACCAAAATCATTGCTCTTGTCCGAGAAGGCACCCACCTTGAGGCTCTGCATCCGTTCGGTCATCTTGCTGATCAATGCATCTGCTGCTTCGTCCCCTACCGCCACGGCGACGGACAGGGCCATGCAGCGCTCCCCGGATGAGCCAAAGGCGGCGCCAACCAGGGCTGATACGGCGTTATCCATATCGGCATCCGGCATGATGATGGCGTGGTTCTTGGCACCGCCCAGCGCCTGGCAGCGTTTACCATTGGCGCTCGCCGTGGTGTAGATATATTCAGCAATGGGCGTCGAGCCAACGAAGCTGACCGCCTGGATGCGCTTATCCGACAGCAGAGTATCCACTGCCTCCTTATCGCCATTGACCACGTTGAGCACACCCGGCGGCAGACCGGCTTCATGCAACAGCTCAGCGATAAACAGCACCGATGAGGGATTACGCTCGGACGGCTTGAGCACAAAGGTGTTACCGCACACGATCGCCATGGGGTACATCCACAGCGGCACCATGGCCGGGAAGTTGAACGGGGTAATACCCGCCACCACACCCAGGGGCTGGAACTCGCTCCAGGAGTCGATCGCCGGACCGGCATTCTTGCTGTACTCGCCCTTCAACAGTTCGGGCGCACCACAGGCGTATTCGACGTTCTCAATCCCCCGCTGCAGCTCACCCATGGCGTCATGGGCAATCTTGCCGTGCTCTTCGCCGATCAGCCGACAGATTTCATCGGCATTGCGTTCCAGCAACTCCTTGAAGCGAAACATGATCTTGGCACGCTTGAGCGGTGGGGTATTGCGCCATTCAGGGTAAGCGGCCTGGGCAGCAGCGATCGCGGCCTCGACGGTGGTTTTACTCGCCAGCGCCAGCTGCTTCGATACCTCACCCGTCGACGGATTGAAAATGTCCTGGGTACGGCTGGATTGCGTATCAATAGTGCCATTGATCAGGTGTCCGATTGTCTTCATCGTCTGTTCTCTCTGCCTGTATTGTTAGCGGTATCAGTCAAGCTCGTTGATGGCGTCGCCAATCGCATTGACGACATTGTCGATCTCTTCACGTTCAACGATGAAGGGCATGCCCAATTGAATGGTGTCGCCGCCGTAGCGTACGTAGAAGCCTTTTTTCCAGCATTTCATGGCAATCTCGTAAGGGCGCCGCGCTGGCTCCCCGGGGTGGCTTTCTATCTGCAGAGCGCCAGCCATCCCGTAGTTGCGGATATCGGTGATGTAGCGGGTGCCTTTGAGGCCATGCAGGGCATTTTCGAATATCGGGCTCATTTCCCGAACCCGATCGACCAGGCGGTCATTCTGCAGGATATCCAGTGAGGCCAGCGCCGCGGCACAGGCTACCGGGTGACCGGAATAGGTATAGCCATGCGGTAATTCAATCGCATAATCCGGCCCGCCCTGCTCCATGAAGGTCTGATAGATCTCGCGCTGTACAATCACCGCACCCATGGGCACAGCCCCGTTGGTGAGCTGCTTGGCCACGTTCATCATGTCCGGGATGACACCAAACTCTTCAGCGCCGGTATTGGAACCCACTCGCCCAAAGCCGGTGATCACCTCATCAAAGATCAGCAGAATCTCATGCTGGTCGCAGATCTCCCGCAGACGCTGCAGATAACCTACCGGCGGCGGTAATACGCCCGCTGAACCGGCCAACGGTTCGACAATGACCGCTGCGATATTCGAGGCATCATGCAGGGCAATCAGCTCCAGCAGATCCTCGGCACGCTCGACACCGCGCTCGGGCATGCCACGGCTGAACAGGTTCTCCTTGAGCAAGGTATGCGGCAGATGATCTGCATCGATACCCTGGCCGAACAGCATTCGGTTAGCACCGATGCCGCCGAGGCTGATGCCACCGAAGTTGACCCCGTGATAGCCCTTGGCCCGGCCAATCAGCTTGGTTTTGGTGGGCTTGCCTTTTTTGCGCCAATAGGCCCGGGCGATTTTCAGCGAGGTATCTGCCGCATCCGACCCGGAGTTGGTGTAAAACACATGGTCGAGGCCTTTCGGCGTCAGCTGGGTGATCCGCTCGGCCAGCTCAAAGGCCTTGGGATGGCCAAACTGGAAAGCGGGGGCATAGTCCAGTTCACGCAATTGCCTGGCAACCGCTTCGGCAATTTCCGGACGGTTATGTCCGGCGCCACAGCACCAGAGACCAGAAAGACCGTCGAATACCCTGCGGCCATCGGCATCGATGTAGTAACTGCCTTCGGCTCCGACGATCACGCGCGGGTCCGCTTTGAACTGGCGGTTGGCGGAATAGGGAAGCCAGTATGCATCAAGCTGCTCGGGGGTCAGTCCGGCATGACGCTGGGTATTGAGATCAGACATAACATCACCCTTCATGTAGGTTGTTCGTGCAGTCAGTCTCTCCAGTCCCAATTTAAAGTAAAACCCAAACTTACTTATCTTCATGCAATCGATTACTTAACTTACATGGCGCCCTCCGCTATCCTGCCAAACAGCGGTTATCGAGGAAAAAACAAGATGAAAGCCCGTAAGCTGGCATTGCCTGGCCAAATCAGTGATACCGACCTGCGCTTGCTGCGTATTTTTCGCAAGGTGGTTGAGTGCGGGGGGTTTTCCGCAGCCGAGGTCGAGCTGAATATCAGCCGAGCGGCGATCAGCATCGCCATGAATGAGCTGGAAGGTCGTCTTGCACTGCGTCTTTGCCAACGGGGTCGCAGCGGCTTTTCCCTGACCCAGGAAGGCGGTGAGGTCTACCAGGCCACCCTGCAGATGCTGGCGGCTATCGAGGGCTTCCGAACCCACGTGAACAGTTTGCACGATCACCTGAAGGGCGAGCTCAACATCGGTATTACCGACAGCCTGGTTACCATGCCGCAGATGTTGATCACCCAGGCGCTGGGCGCGCTGAAGGATCGCGGCCCGGAGGTGCAGATCAACATCCGGATGATTCCGCCCAATGATATCGAGCTGGGTGTACTGGATGGCCGTCTGCATGTGGGCATCATCCCAGCCTTGAAATCCCTGCCGGGGTTGCATTATCGCCCGCTGTACGAAGAGGTCTCGCAACTGTATTGCAGCGCCACCCACCCGCTGTACCAGCACCCGGCATCGGAGCCGATAACGCTCAGCGGCTGGGATGCGGTCCTGCCAGCCTATGCGCAAACCCCGGAAATCAAAGCACTGCACGAGCCACTCAAGGCTGCGGCCTCGGCAACGGACCGCGAAGGAATCGCTTTTCTTATCCTGACCGGCCGCTATATCGGTTATCTACCCACCCATTACGCTGAACGCTGGGTGCGCGACGAAGCCATGCGGGCAATCGACCCGTTAGCCAACCGGTACGTCACCCATTACAGCGCCATTACTCGCAAAGCCGCCCCGCCTAACCTGGTACTTGAGAGCTATCTGGAAGAGCTCGATCGACTGCCCTGATAGTTGCCATATGACAGCAGTCCAGACGGGCTAGGAGCAATCATACGGTCCAGAAAAATCCCGCCTACTAGATGGAAGAATTATTTTACCTTTTGGAAAAAAAAGACTTGACCCCCTCAAATCTTGATTGTAGGTTTGCAAACAACAGCCTTAACAGGGTTGATGATGTTGTTATAAATTCAAAAAAGAAGATGGCAATAAGCGTGAAACAATAACCAGAAGGCGCTTACATTTTTTTTGGAAATGGGTGCCCATTCGTTGTACTAGCATTCGACTTGAATATCTCGATGAGAGAGCACTGATAAGAGGATGAAAACATGTGCAGCTACATCCCCAGGTCCCATTTGATCCCGCTTCCAGACAACCCGGCTTGAGAGAAAGCGAGAACTGACAACTCTCATATATCCGGGCAGCACTTAATATATTTCAGTGACATACATATAGCGTACGCTGCTGATGCAGCGTGCTCATTACGGCTATTTGTCGCTCGGCACAGACCAAGAGTTTGAATAACACAATATCCTGTATGGCGCGGGATACAGACGTGCTTAATAAAAACAATAGATTCGAGGCACAATGCAATGCACACTCAAGCTGATTCACTTCAGTACGATATCTCTGCGAGCAGCAGCCCCAGCGCAGACCTGTGGAATGAAGACCTGGCTCCCGCCAGAGCAGAAGACAAGACCTGGACCTGGCAGAGCATCTCGGGGCTCTGGGTCGGCATGGTGGTTTGTGTTCCAACCTACATGATGGCCGCAGGACTGGTAGCCGAAGGCATGTCCTGGTGGCAAGCGGTCCTGACAGTTCTACTCGGCAATATTATTGTATTGGTACCCATGATTGCCATTGGCCATGCGGGTACCAAGCATGGCATTCCTTTCCCGGTGCTGCTGCGCTCTTCTTTCGGCACCGCAGGTGCCAAGTTGCCAGCCATGTTGCGGGGGTTGGTTGCCTGCGGGTGGTTTGGTATCCAGACCTGGGTGGGCGGCTCGGCAATTTATATCATCGTCAACATCATGACCGATAATGCCATCGCCGGTAGCGTGATCGGATTTCTCGGTATCGACATGGGGCAGTTGGTCTGTTTCCTGCTGTTCTGGGCCATGCATGTGGTCTTCATTGCCTATGGCACTGAATCCATCCGCTGGCTGGAAACCTACGCCGCGCCTTTTCTGATCGCCATGGGCCTCGCCTTGCTGGGCTGGGCTTATATCAAGGCAGGCGGTTTTGGTGAAATGCTCTCAACGCCCTCTCAGTTTATTGCCGGCGGCGCCCGGGAAGGACAATTCTGGTCCGTGTTCTGGCCAGGACTGACGGCGATGGTAGGTTACTGGGCCACGCTGGCGCTCAATATTCCTGACTTCACCCGCTTTGCCCGCAGCCAGAAGGACCAGTTTGTCGGCCAGGCCCTGGGGTTACCCTTGCCCATGGCACTCTTTGCCTTTATCGGCGTAGCCGTTACCTCGGCAACCGTAGTGATTTATGGCAGGGCCATCTGGGATCCCGTTGAGCTGACCAGTCAGATGGGTGGTGTCGCGGTGGTCATCGCCTTGATCGCGCTGATCCTGGCAACCCTGACCACTAATCTGGCTGCCAATGTCGTGGCCCCCGCTAACGGTTTTTCCAATCTCAGCCCCAGCAAGATCTCCTTCAAGATGGGCGGGTACCTGACCGCGGGTATCGGTATTGCGATCATGCCATGGAAGCTACTGGAGTCGACCAGTGCCTATATCTTCACCTGGCTGATTGGCTACTCGGCACTGCTCGGTCCGGTCGCCGGTATCATGGTTGCCGACTACTTCGTTATTCGCAAAACCCGGCTGAATCACCATGCGCTCTTCCGCAATGACGGGGAGTACAGCTATCGCAATGGTTGGAACCCGGTAGCCCTGATCGCCTTGGTGATAGGGGTGTTACCCAACCTGCCGGGTTTTCTGCATGTCGCCGGCTTTGTCGATAGCGTGCCCGCAGTATTCCAGGAAATTTACACCTATGCCTGGTTTGTCGGCCTGGCGATTGCTGCCGGTGTCTACCTGCTCCTCATGCACAACAGTATGAAAACACCAGAGTGAACTCGGTTACCTATAGGGCCGGCAAGCAATTGCCCGTGCCGGCTCGCCAAGACCTGTAAGGAGAACCAGAAATGTCCGTACTCATCAAGAACGGCACTGTGGTCACTGCCGACAAGACGTATCGAGCCGACGTGTATTGTGACGGCGGAAAAATTGTTGCAATCGGGAAGAATCTGGATGTTCCCGCTACGGCGGAGGTAATAGATGCGGGCGGCCAGTATGTGATGCCGGGCGGCATTGATCCCCATACTCATATGCAACTGCCCTTCATGGGCACTGTCGCCAGCGACGACTTCTATACCGGTACTGCCGCAGGGCTGGCCGGCGGCACCACCAGCATCATCGACTTCGTCATTCCCTCGCCCCAACAGTCCCTGCTCGATGCGTTCCATCAATGGCGTGACTGGGCCGCCAAAGCGGCGGCAGATTATACCTTCCATGTCGCCATCACCTGGTGGGACGAGTCGGTACATGAGGAAATGGGAGTGCTGGTGCGCGAGCATGGCGTCAACAGCTTCAAGCATTTCATGGCGTACAAGAACGCGATCATGGCGGACGATGAAACCCTGGTGAAAAGTTTCCGCCGCTCTGTCGAACTCGGTGCGATGCCGACCGTTCATGCGGAAAATGGCGAGCTGGTCTTTCAACTGCAACAGGAGTTGCTCGCCAAGGGCATGACCGGCCCCGAAGCGCACCCGCTCTCCCGCCCGCCCGTGGTTGAAGCCGAAGCAGCCAACCGGGCTATCCATATCGCCCAGGCAATGAATGTGCCTATCTATATCGTGCATGTGTCCTGCAAGGAGTCCCTGGAGGCCATTACCCGTGCTCGCAACAATGGAAACCGCGTTTACGGCGAAGTACTGGCCGGCCATCTGGTAATCGATGACAGCGTTTATCGACACCCTGACTTTGCATTCGCCGCAGCTCACGTCATGAGTCCGCCATTTCGTGCAAAGGAACACCAGGATGCACTCTGGCAAGGTCTGCGCGGCGGTAACTTGCACACCACAGCGACCGATCACTGTTGCTTCTGCGCTGACCAGAAAGCCGCTGGCAAGGATGACTTCACCCTTATTCCCAACGGCACCGCCGGAATCGAGGACCGCATGGCGATCATGTGGGATGAAGGCGTCAACAAGGGTCGCCTGACCATGAACGAGTTCGTGGCGGTAACCTCAACCAATACTGCCAAGCTGTTCAACATGTATCCGCGCAAAGGTTCTGTCTCCGTGGGGGCCGATGCGGATCTGGTGGTCTGGGATCCCACTGGCACACGCACTATTTCCGCCAGGACACACCATCAGAACATCGACTTCAATATCTTTGAAGGCCGTACGGTAACCGGCATACCAAGCCATACGCTGAGCCGCGGGAAGATCGCCTGGCGCGAGGGCGAACTTCTTGCTGTGGAGGGTGCCGGCCAGTACGTTCCCCGGCCCGCCTTTGGCCCGGTGTTCGATGCCATCGCCCGTGAGAACGAGTTGAATACACCGCAACCTGTAATACGTCGAGGCTAATGGCGTAGCCAAGCAGTCCCCTGCGCAGACGAGGAAAGGAAAGTGTGGATATATCTATGCATGGCGTTGGCGGCAGGGGCTGTCCTACCGTTGCAGGCGGGCCTGAATGCCCAGTTGGCATCGAGCGCAGGGCATGCCCTGTGGGCATCATGCGTCTCCTTCGCAGTCGGGCTACTGCTGCTGATTGTCGTGTGCATGGCCGTTCGCCTGCCCCGTCCAGCCTGGGACGATCTCGCCTCGGTGCCATTCTGGCAATGGGGCGGAGGGGTTATGGGGGCCTTTTTTGTCAGCGCAATGGTCATGCTCAGCCCACGACTGGGCGCAGCCACCATGCTGGGGATGGTGCTGGTCGGACAAATGATTGCTGCAGCCTTGATTGATCACTTTGGACTGGCGGGGTTTACCCCGCATGCACTCAGTCTCGGACGCGCTGCGGGCATTGCGTTGTTGATTACCGGAGGCATTCTCGTACGCCTGTATTAACGAGTATGCCCAAGCACCTGAAGTCGGACCAAGTAAAATAAAAACAATATCCTGGAGTAGAACATGAAAAGAATAACCAGCTGTTCGCTTGCGCTCATGACTGGCGGACTGGCTGCCAGCTCTGTTTGCGCTGGCGAGCTTATCCAATGGCACACCAACAGCCTGACCTATCTCTACGGCAAGAACTTCAAGGTAGACCCACCTATCCAGCAAACCTTCACATTTGAACATGCCAGTGCCTGGAGCGTAGGTGACCTGTTCCTGTTTATCGATCAGATCAACTTCAACGGCAAGGGTGCCAATGACGGTGACGATAACCGGACCCATTACGGTGAATTTTCCCCTCGCCTGTCTTTTGGCAAGATCAGTGGGGCCAATATCGCCTTCGGCCCTGTTACCGATATATTGGTCTCGATGACCTATGAGTTTGGCAAGGGAGATACCGAAGCCTATCTGATCGGCCCGGCCATCGATCTGGCAATACCGGGATTTGACTTCTTCCAACTCAATACCTATCTGCGCAAAACCGATGGTGGCCGGCCAGGTGATAATGTCTGGCAGATAACCCCTGCCTGGAGCTATACCATCCCTGTGGGCCGGTCCGACCTGGTGATTGATGGCTACATCGACTGGGTTGTGGACAACGACAAGAACAGCCGCGGCGAATATCACGCCAACGTACATATCAACCCGCAGATCAAATACGACATGGGCAAGGCGCTGGGCTGGAGGGAAAAGGTGTATATCGGCATCGAGTACGACTACTGGAAGAACAAGTTCGGTATCAAAGATGGTGGTTACGTCAGCGAGCAGTTTGTCGGAACAACTGATCAGAATACCGCCAGCCTGCTATTGAAGGCGCACTTCTAGGCAGCAAACTCAGAGGAGCGTTTTTCGGCTCAGGTCGTCACATCAAGGTGCTGGTACCTTAGACTCGTGTTGATCGACTCCAGCCAGACGCTTCCGATACACGCCTATAAGGAGTAGCACCATGATTGACCTGCTGATTCGCCAGGTGAACCTGCCATGCGGCAGACGCAACGTTGATATTGCCATCCATGAAGGCAGAATCCTGGAGGTGGGCCCCAATATAAAAGCCGAAGCCCACCAGGTTTTATCTCACCCTGGCTGCTTGGTAACCCCTCCGTTTGTGGATAGCCATTTCCACATGGACTCTACCTTGAGTGTCGGTCAGCCGAGATTGAACGATAGCGGCACGCTGTTGGAGGGAATCAGTGTCTGGAACGAACTGAAACCGGATTTGACGGTAGAGGCCATCAAAAAGCGCGCCATAGAACTCTGTCACTGGTCTATCGCGCGCGGCACATTGGCCATCCGTAGCCATGTCGATGTCTGTGACGACCGGCTGCTAGCCGTGCAAGCGCTATTGGAAGTTCGCAAGGAAATGCAGGCGTTTATCGACCTGCAATTGGTCGCGTTCCCCCAAGACGGCTATTACCGCTCAGCCACCGGTAAACAGAATCTTCTGCGCGCTCTGGATATGGGCGTGGATGTCGTCGGAGGTATTCCACATTTTGAACGCACACGCGCCTCTGGTGACCGGTCGGTGACCGCCCTGTGTGAGCTGGCCGCCGATCGAGGCTTGCGCGTTGATATGCACTGCGATGAAAACGACGACCCGCTCTCACAGCACATAGAAACGCTGGCATACGAGACCCACCGCCTGGGCATGCAAGGCCGGGTCACTGGCTCACATCTGACCTCGATGCACTCCATGGATAATTTCCATGCGAGCAAGTTGCTGCCTTTAATCCGTGAAGCTGGTGTACATGTGGTAGCCAATCCGTTGATCAACATCACTCTGCAAGGTCGTCAGGATAACTATCCCAAGCGCCGTGGAATGACTCGGGTCAAGGAGATGCTGAATGCGGGTATCAACGTCGCATTCGGGCACGATTGTGTCATGGACCCCTGGTACAGCATGGGCTCCCACGACATGCTTGAAGTCGCTCACATGGGGCTTCATGTGGGTCACATGACCGGCGTGGACGAAATGCGACAGGCTTTTTCTGCCGTCACCTATAACGGCGCTCGCGCATTGGGGCTGGAAGGTTACGGCCTCAATCCGGGAGACAAGGCCGACCTGGTCATTCTTCAGGCCAGCACTCCTATCGACGCGCTGAGATTACGCGCTGCACGCCTTGAAGTGATCAGACGTGGCAAGGTGTTAGCCAGAACCAGCGCTTCTCTACCTCAGCTATTGATCACCCCAGCACCCACACCAGTCAGTTTCAGTCGTGATCTCATGTAAGCATCCAGAATAAAGAGGACGCCCCATGTCTAATAATAATGACCGCAACACAAGCGGCGAAGATTACTCGTTAACCCCTGTGCCGGAGCAATCTCGGCGCGGGCTGATATCCATGTCGGCAGTAATGCTGGGCTTTACACTCTTTGCCGCCAGCATGTGGACCGGTGGCAAGCTCGGCGAAGGCTTCAGACTCTGGCCTGATCTGATCGTCGTGGTCTTGGCGGGCAATCTGATTCTGGGCGTGTATGGAGCGTTGCTTGGCTATGCCGCCGCCAAAACCAATATTTCGACGCACCTGCTGGCCCAGTACTCATTTGGCCGGGTGGGCTCCAAGCTGCCATCCTTGATGCTGGCGGTGACCCAGGTAGGCTGGTTCGGCGTTGGCGTGGCCATGCTGGCCTATCCCGTCAATACCTTTCTGGGCATTCCCACCTACATGCTGATCATCCTTGGCGGGCTGGCGATGATCTACACCGTCACCATTGGCATCAAGGCACTTGAGTGGCTGAACTTCATTGCCGTGCCAGCCATTCTTCTGCTTGGTTTCGCTTCGCTGGGCAAGGCGATCGTCGATACCGAAGGGGGGTTAGCCACCCTCATGGAAGTGCCCCCTGCCGCTTCGATGGACATTTCCGTGGGTATTGCATTGGCAGTGGGCTCTTTCATCAGTGGCGCCACCCTGACACCCGACTTCGTGCGCTTTGCGAAAAACCGGCAGATCGGTATCTGGGCCACCATTATCGGCTTCACTTTTGGTAACAGCCTGATGTTCATCTTCGGCGCTATCGGTGCTATCGCCACTGGCTACGCTGATATTTCTGAAGTACTGGCTTTCCAAGGGCTCCTCGGCGCGGGCATTGTGTTGCTTGTGCTGAATATCTGGACTACCAATAATAACGCCTTGTATGCCTCCAGCCTCGGGCTGGCCAATATAACCGGGATAAAACGCGTACATCTGGTCTGGGCTGCCGGTATTATCGGTACATTACTAGCGGAAACGCTCTACAACAATTTTGTCGGTTGGCTGACCTTTCTCAGCATTGCACTGCCGCCCATTGGCGGCATTATCATCAGCGATTTCTATCTACGCTATAAAACTCAGTACCCTTCTTTTATTGGTCATAGGTTCAAAGAGATCAACTGGGCAGCCATGATTGCCTGGGCAATGGCCATTATCGCATCGCTTGCTTCGCCAGAAAGCGGCATCCTCAGTGTCGCCCCATTGAATGCCATCGTGGTTGCCATCATCGTCCACAGCATTGCCAGCAAACTGCTGTACCAATCAGTTCCTGCAACCACTTGAACGGGATGAGCCGCCACCGAGGCGGCCCATGCAGGTTTGATCTCGCACTCAATTGTAATAAGATAACATCAGCTTATCTGAACAAGGATCTTCCGAATGTCGCGTCTCGCTCCCTTCGCGCTCGCGCTGAGCGGTATCGTCAGCCTCGCTGCGCACGCCCATGATCATCACGGACATGCCCATGGCTCGCACAACCCTGCGGCCCATCAGCACGGTGTCGGCAACCTGGACATCGTGCTCGACGGCCAGCAGTTGCAGCTCGAACTGACCAGCCCGGCGGATGACCTGCTCGGTTTCGAACATGCACCACGCACTCAGGCGCAGCGTGACCAGCTCGCCAATCTGCAGGACACCCTGCGCCAGCCGGACAAGCTGTTTGCCCTGCCCGCGGCGGCGCAATGCAGCCTGGACTCAGTGCAGCTGCACAGCCCGCTGTTTGCCCTGGCGGACCATTCCGGCGATGATGACCATGACCATGACCATGACCATGACCATGACCATGACCACAGTGAGCATGCGCACGCCGATATCAGCGCGCAATACAGTTATTCCTGCGCCACCCCGGCCCGGCTGGAATCCATGGAAGTGATGCTGTTCGGCCTGTTCCCGGGCAGCGAGAAACTGATCCTGCAGGCGATCACCCCACGCGGCCAACAGGGCGGCGAGCTGACCGCCACCAGCAATCGCGTGCGCTTCTGACCATTCACCAGCGGAACCCCTGATGGCTGAACCAGTAGTACAACTCGAACGGATCACCTTCGCCTGGCCCGGCCGTGCCACCTTGCTGGATATCGACAGTTTTACCCTGCAGGCGGGCGAGCGGGTGTTTCTCAAGGGCCCGTCCGGCAGCGGCAAGACCACCCTGCTGGGGCTGCTGGGCGGGGTGCAACTGCCGGCCAGCGGGCATATCCGCCTGCTCGGCGCAGACCTGGCCGGCATGTCCGGCTCGGCCCGCGACCATTTTCGCGCGGACCACACCGGCTATATCTTCCAGATGTTCAATCTGCTGCCGTACCTGTCGATGCTGGAGAACATCATCCTGCCCTGCCACTTTTCCCGCCTGCGCCAGCAGCGCGCCTGCCAGCGCCATGGCAGCGTGCAGGCCGCCGCGTTGCACCTGCTCGGCCACCTGGGGCTGGATCAGCCACAGCTGCGCAACCAGCCGGTGACCGAACTGTCGATCGGCCAGCAGCAGCGCGTGGCCGCTGCCCGGGCGCTGATCGGCAGTCCCGAACTGGTGATCGCCGACGAGCCCACCTCGGCACTGGATGCCGATACCCGGGAAGCCTTCCTGCAACTGCTGTTCAGCGAATGCCGGGCGCTGGGCAGCAGTCTGCTGTTCGTCAGCCATGATGCGGCGCTGGAGCCGCTGTTCGATCGCAGCCTGTCGCTGCACCAGCTCAACCGTGCCAGCCGCGCGGAGGTGATCTGATGTACCTGTTGCGCCTGGCCTTTCGCAGCCTGCTCAACCGGCGCTACTCGGCGCTGCTGACGGTGCTGGCCATCGCCCTGAGCGTCACCCTGCTGCTCGGTGTGGAGAAGATCCGCAACGAGGCTCGCGCCAGCTTCGCCGGCACCATTTCCGGCACCGACCTGATCGTCGGCCCGCGCACCGGCTCGGTACAGTTGCTGCTGTATTCAGTGTTCCGCATCGGCAACGCCAGCAGCAACATGCGCTGGGACAGCTACCAGAGGATCATCGAGCACCCGCGGGTCGACTGGGCCATTCCGATCTCGCTGGGCGATTCGCACCGCGGGTTCAAGGTCATGGGCACCAACGGCGACTACTTCACGCACTTTCGCCATGGCCGCGACCGTGCACTGGTATTCGCCGAAGGCCATGCCTTCGACGATCTGTACGATGCGGTGATCGGCGCGGATATCGCCCGGGAACTGAACTACCAACTGGACAGCGAGCTGGTACTGGCGCACGGCACCGGTGCGGTGAGCTTCGTCGAGCATGCCGACAAGCCGTTCCGCGTCAGCGGCATCCTGGCCAAGACCGGCACGCCGGTGGACCGCACCATCCATATCAGCCTGCAGGGCATGGAGGCGCTGCATGTGGACTGGCAGCAGGGTATGCCGGCTCGTGGCGCCGCGCGTGTCGATGCAGAGCAGGCGCGCAGCCTGGACCTGACGCCCAGCACCATCACCGCCATGCTGCTCGGCCTGGACAGCCGCGTCGCCACCTTCGCTGTGCAGCGCGACATCAACCGCTTTACCGGCGAACCGCTGATGGCGGTATTGCCCGGGGTCGCCCTGCAGGAACTGTGGAGCCTGCTCGGGGTGGCGGAACAGGCGCTGTTCATCGTCTCGGTATTCGTCGTGCTGACCGGCTTGGTCGGCATGCTCACGGCGATCCTCGCCAGCCTCAACGAACGGCGCCGGGAGATGGCCATCCTGCGCTCGGTGGGCGCGCGCCCGCGGCATGTGTTCAGCCTGTTGCTGCTGGAGGCCGCCGGCCTGGCACTGGCGGGCATATTGCTGGGGCTGGGGCTGATGTACCTGGCGATGTGGCTGGCGCAGCCGCTGATCCTGTCCCGCTATGGTCTGTTCATTCCACTCTCAGCACCCGGTCTCTGGGATTGGGGCCTGCTCGGTGCCATACTGCTGGCCGCCATCATCATGGGTTGCGTGCCGGCCTGGCGCGCCTATCGTCAATCGCTGATCGACGGATTGTCGATTCGCACCTGAGCGGGACCGGATATGCACATGGGCTCACGACTGCTGTTCACCGGCCTGTTGCTGCTCGCAGCGGCAACCGCCAACGCCGCGACGGAAATCTCCTGGGACGAGTTGCTGCCGCCAGAGCTACGCGAGCTGCAGGAAACACCGCTGCCGATTCACGATCTGTCGCAGCTGGGTGATATGGATGCTGAACTGGGCGACCCGGCGGTACAAATGGAGCCCGCCGCACCTGTGGTGCAGGAACTCGATGGCAGGCAGGTCAAGCTGCCCGGCTATGTGGTGCCGCTGGCCATCACCGATGCGATGGAGGTCGAGGAGTTTCTGCTGGTGCCCTACTTCGGCGCCTGCATCCACGTACCGCCGCCACCCTCCAACCAGATAGTGCATGTGCGCAGCAGCGGCGGAATCAAGCTGCGCGACCTGTACCAGCCGTTCTGGATCAGCGGAACGATTCAGGTCGAGCACATGGAGAACGAACTGGCCAACGCTGGCTATCGTATCGATGCGGCCAGCGTCGAGCCCTATGTGTACTGATCAGCTGTTATTCTCGATCGCCGAGCGGGCGTAGCCTTCCCACTGCCGAATCAACTGGCGCTGCTGGCTGCTGGCGCCGCTTTGTGCGCGCTTGAGGGTGGCCAGCAGTTCCGACCACTCGCCCTCCTCCAGCTGGATACCCGCCAGCCGCAGCCAGTGGTCGGCACGGTTGCTGCCATTGGCCAGTTCGGCCCAGGCCTGCCGGGCGCGACCGCGGTCACGCGCCAGCGTCCACAGCTGGGCCAGGCGCTCCCGGCGCGCTGCATCGCCCGGTAACAGTTGCTGAGCGATCAGTTCTTCCAGCAGGCGCGCCGCCTGCCACGGCGCACCGGCGTTGACCTGCAGCGCCACCAGGTTGTCCAGATCGGCCTGACTCAGCCCGACACCGCCCTCATGGGCCAACCGCAGAGTCGCCGCCGCCGCCCGCTGCTTGCCGGCCTGGCTCTGCAGACCAGCCAGTTGCCGCCAGTTCTCGCTCTTCTGCGGATGGCGCCGGAGCAGCACCTTCTGCCATTGGCTGGCGCGCTCGTACTGGCCCTGCTGATAGCTCATGCCAACCAGCAGCTGGTACCAGATATCGTCTGCCCGGCCGTCAGCCCGCACCACCTGCTCAGCCAGAGGAACGGCTTTGGCATAGTCGCGCGTCTGGCTGTAGCACTGCACCAGCAACTGCTTCTGTTCCAGGTTCAGCGCCGCATTGCGCTGTTCACGCTCCAGCATCACGGCAGCCTCCCGATAGCGTCCATCGACTGCCAGCAGTTGGGCCAGGTTCAGGCGATCCTGGCGTGCCGCCTTGTCGTCCAGCTTATCGTGCGCCAGCGCCTTGCCCAGCCACTCGATCGCTTGCTCGTTCTGCCCCACACTGATCGCCAGATAGCCGAGCCGCTGCTGGATCAGCGCCAGCTCCAGACTACCGGCCCTGGCACTCTCCAGGGCTTTGTTCAACGCAGTGCGTGCCTGCCCGAAATCACCTTGTTCCTGTGCCTTCTGCGCCGTGCTCAAGGCCATGAACACCATAGGGTCGATGGCCTGCTGGGCAAGCACCAGGCTGGGCGTCAACAAAGCCAGGCACAGCACCGTTCTACGGAAAAGTTTGGCGGTTCCCATGATCACCTTCCCTCCAGACGGAAATACAAGGTCTTGGTTGCCTCACGCGCCACCGGCTGGCCATTCTCCCGGCGCGGTGCGAAGCGCCAGCGACTGGCCGCACGGCGGGCCTCGCGTTCGAATACGCCCTTGGGCTGGGCATGAGTTACCCGCAGGTTCTCCACCCGCCCATCGGGCGTGATGGTGAAGGCCAGGGTCACTTCGCCCTCGATACCCGCCGCCAGTGCGCGCTGCGGGTAGTTGGGCGGAATATCCACCAGCGGCGAGACTTCCTCGGCAGTCGAGGGCCCCGAAGCCGCCGGTGCCGGAGCGGACGCAGCAGGTGCCGGGGCCGCAACCGCCGGCACCTCAGCAGCGGTCAGCCCACTCATGCTCGGCGTCACCGCAACGCTGATGCCCGGCGTAGGCAGGTTCGGCACGGCAATATTCAACTGTACGTTGGTGCTGACCTGTGGTTGCTGCGGCTGTTGCGGCGTGGGCACCTCCGGCGGTTGCGGCCGTTCAGGCGCTTCCCGCTGCTGGCGCTGGCGGCTGTCGCTTGATGAGTCCGATACGCTGCGCACGAAGCTGACACGCGCCAGTTCCTCGCCGAGATCGCGGTTGTCCCGCGGCGGCATGACCAACGCTATCATCAGCGCGAACAGCGCCAGCGTCACCAGCAGGCCACCGGCAAAGCTGACCAGCAGACGCATCAGTTGGCTCCCGCCGTGGCAGCCAGCGCCACATCCGCCACACCGGCCATGCGTACCTGGTCCATGACCCGGATCACCACGCCGCTACGGGCATCCTGGTCGGCCTGCACCACCACGCTGCTCTCGGGCTGGTCCATGCGCAGGCGTTCCACCGCGGCGCGCACCCCGCGGATATCCACCTGCTGGCGATCGATCCAGATCTCACCGTTGGGGTCCACGGCAATCAGGATATTGCCCTTGGGCTGCTGCTCGGCGCTGTCGGCGGTCGGCGTATTGATCTCGATACCGGTGGTCTTGATGAAGGTACTGGTGACAATGAAGAAGATCAGCATGATGAACACCACGTCGAGCATGGGGGTCAGGTCAATGCCGGCCTCATCGTCGTTTCCTGCCGAATGTCTGCGCATGCGCATGTTCAAGAGTTCCTATTCGTGATGCAGGCGGTCAGTCAGCCGCTGCATGGCCAGCCGCGATTTGGCATCGAGCCGCGCCAGAAAAAACAATCCACTGATGGCGATCACCATGCCGGCCATGGTCGGCACTGTGGCCCGGGACACACCGGCGGCCATCGCCCGCGGGTTGCCAGTACCACTGATCGACAGTACATCGAATACCTGGATCATGCCGCTCACCGTACCCAGCAGACCCAGCAGCGGGCACATGGCGATCAGTACCCGGATCAGCGGCATGAAGCGTTCCAGCCGCTGCCGCGCTACCGACAGCCAAGCCTGGCGTATATAACGCGCGGCGGTACTGCTGCGGTCATTGCGGCGCTGCCAATGACGCTCCAGACTGGCCGAGCGCTTGGGAAATATCCGCCACAGGTACCACAGCCGTTCGACCATCAGCGTCCACAACACTATGGTGAAGCCCAGGATGGTCCACAGCACCCAGCCGCCGCTGTCGAGAAAGTCCTTGAGCAACCAGAAGGCTTCACTCACCGCGCTTGGCTCCGGGCTCCAGGTGCAGCGCGATCAGGCCGGCACTCTGTTGTTCCAGCACCTGGACCACACCTTTGCTGCGCGCCGCCAGGGTCGCATGCAGAAACAGCAGCGGAATGGCCACCACCAGGCCCTGCACCGTGGTCACCAGCGCCTGGGAGATACCGCCAGCCATCAGCTTCGGATCACCGGTACCGAACAGTGTGATGGCCTGGAAGGTGGCGATCATGCCAGTCACCGTGCCCAGCAGGCCGAGCAGCGGCGCCACCGCGGCGAACAGCTTGATCAGGCCATTGCCACGCTCCATCGCTGGCGTCTCGCGCAGGATGGCCTCGTCCAGCTTGAGTTCCAGGGTCTCCAGTTCCTCGAGGCGCGGCTGGCTGCCGATCACGCCGAGAATACGGCCCAGCGGGTTGTCGTCGCGCAGATTGTCCAGGTCATTGGCCTGGCGCTCGACCTTGTTCGATACCGCCATCAGCCAGGCCAGCTTGCCCAGCGCCAACACCACACCCAATGCACCCAATGCCATGATCACGTAACCGACCAGCCCGCCCTGGTGCACCCGGTCCATGAACGACGGGGTCTGCTGCATCTGCGCCAGCACGGTGCCGCGGGTAGGATCGACCATCAGGTCGGCCAGCTCGGTGCGCGGGGCCAGGAAATCACCGATCAGCCCACGGCCATCCGGCTGGTTGCCTGCCACCTGCAGGGTCCCCGCCTCCGGCTGGTAGCTCAGATAACGCTCACCACCCAGCGCCACAAAAGGCCCGACCAGTACCACCGGCATCTCCTGCTGCTGGCCATCCCGATCGATCACCGGCGCATTGAAACGGCTGACCTTGCCGCTGGCGGTCATATCTTCCTGGAGCATGAACCAGAACTGCTCCAGGGTTTCCACCGTCGGGATCTGGGCGGCGGAACTCAATTGATCGAGCTGCGCAAGGCGCTCGGGGAACTGCATGTTCAGCAGCGAGTCCTGCCACTGGCTACGGGTATCGGAGGCCACATGGCGCACCACGCCGAACAACTCACCGAGATAACCGCTGCGCTGCTTCATCTCCGCCTCGGTATCGGCCAGGGCCTGCTCCAGGCTGTCGAACTCGGCCTTGAGCCGGTCCGCTTCGGCCTTGATCGGCGCCAGCTCACGCTCGGCCTGCTGCATCAGGCGTTGCTGGTTGTCGCGCTCACGCAGGAATTGCGCTTCGCGCTCGCGCATGGCGGCTTGTTCGCTGCTGCGGATCTGACGGATATCCTGCAGCAACTGGTCCAGCGAAGCCGGTTGAGCCAGCGTCAGGGGGCTGACCAATACCATGGTCAAGGCGATCAACAGACGTTTCATTGTACAGCTCCCTGTTCACTGACCGGTGGCAATGGCAGACGCAGCATGGCGGCGGTCTGCTGCTGGCGGGCGATACCCAACCCCTGCGCCAGGACGCGGTTGTAACCCGCCGGCAAGGCCTCCCACTGCTGAGCAGTAGCGTTCCAGTAGCCCTGTGAATGACCATCCAGGGTCTGGTAGAACAGCATCAGCCGCCCCAGGCGCAGGAATTCGACTACCCGCTGGCTGCCGCCGACCTCCAGGCTGCCGCGCCAGGCTTCCAGCGTCCGACCGTAGTCGCTTTCGATCTGGTAGGCCTCGAGCACCCGCCGATATTTCTCGGCGACGGTCACTTCCGGCCGAATCATCAACTCCTTGAGTTGCGCCAGTCGATCCGCCCGCTCGTCCTCGAGAAACGGCAGGTCCAGTTCGATGAACTGCTCCAGCGAGTTGAGCATGCGCTGCAGCAGCGGCATCACCTCGGCCTGGGTCTCCTCGATAGTCGCCAGCTGGGCCTGCAGGTCCTCCAGCTCGCGGCGCTGTGATTGCACCATTTCGGCCAGTTGCTTGCTGTAGTCAGCCAACTGGTCCTTCTGCTGAATGGCCTGGCGGTAGCGGTTCAGCGCCTCGCGCGTTGTGTCATCCAGTTGGTCGATGCGTTGCTGGGAGCGCTGCGCATCGGTCATCAGCGCCTCTCCCTCGGTCAGCGCCTGCTCTGCCGCATCCTGCGCCAGCGCCATGACAGGCAACAGCCCTGCCATCAAGATTATCCAAACCGCTCTCATCCAGTATCTCCAGAGGAACGACGAGACCCAGCTCGCCACAAAAGAGAAGCATTATCATCTTCATCTCAAAATAATTCAACCGCGACATCCGGTCGCAAGCGCACCGATCGAACAATTGCCATAGATCAATATTCGTACTCGGCAGGGTCCTTACAGTAACCCCATCGACTCACCAAGGAGACATTTAAATGTCACGCACTGTATCCAGAATTTCCGCTTGCCTGCTGCTGGCCCCCGCCCTGCTGGCCGCGTCCATTGCCCAGGCTCACCAGGCTGGCGACATCATCGTCCGCGCCGGTGCGGTAACGGTTGATCCGCGTGAGGATAGCTCGGGCATCAAGCATGGCGGTCTGGGCAACCTCGGTGGCAAAGCTACTTTGGACAGCAACACCCAGCTGGGCCTGAACTTCGCTTACATGCTGACTGACAATGTTGGTGTCGAGTTGCTGGCAGCCACTCCTTTCAGCCACGACGTAGGCGTAGCCGGCTCCCCCGCAGGCCTTGATGTACTGAACGGCAAGCTGGGCACCATCAAACACCTGCCACCCACCCTGAGCCTGGTTTACTATCCGCTGGACCAGACATCAGCCTTCAAACCTTATGTCGGTGCTGGCGTGAATTTCACTTGGTTCTTCGATGAGTCAGTGAGTGGCTCCGCTAAAGCAAAAGGCTTTGACGGACTTAGCCTGGATAACTCCTGGGGCCTCGCGGCACAGGTCGGCATGGACTACATGCTGAATGACAACTGGATGGTCAATGCTCAGGTGCGTTATATCGATATCGAAACCACAGGCAAAACCAATCTGGACGGTGTAGGCCGCTTGAAAGTGGATGTAGATGTCGACCCCTGGGTCTACATGGTCGGCCTGGGCTACAAGTTCTGACCCCTGCCCCAATGCAAAACGGCCGCGCTTGCGGCCGTTTTCATCTGCGTATCACTCAGTTCAGCTCATCCAGCAGCGCCGGCAGCATGCTGCGCCAGCTGCGCGGCTTGATACCGAACACCAATAGCAGCTTGCGCGCCAGCAGCGCCGCGTTCTGCGGTTGACCCGCCAGCGCCGTCTGGCCGGCGAAGGGTACCGGCTGTATCGCCGGCGCGTCCTGCAACTCACCGCGCCCGATCAGCTCCTGGATCACATATTGGGCAAAGCTGATCCAGGTGGCCGGCTCGTTGCTGCCATAGTGATAGGTACCGTACACGGGAGCCGCGCAGTCCAGTTGCTTGAGTACCGACAGGATCACCCGGGCCGCATCGGCCACCGGTGTCGGATTACCACGCCACTCCTCGGCCAGCTCCAACGCTGGCGAACACTTCAGCTCAGCGACCAGCCGGGCCAATGCTCCTTCGGTCGAACCATCGAGCAACCAGCTGAAACGCAGGATGACATGCTGCGGGCAATGGGTGCGCAGGCTGCGCTCCAGCTCCGCCTGCAGGCCTCCCAGCGCCCCGACCGGCTTTTCCTCGTCCTTTTCGATATAGGCGGAAGTCTTGCTGCCATCGAATACCCGCGCGCTGGACAGCATTACCAGGGTGGTATCACTGGCGGCACAGCCCTGGATCAGCCGCTCATCGAACTGCTGCTGGGCCTGCAGCGCTTGCGGGTCTTCCAGCCCCAGCTGGAAATGCTCGCGGTAGAAGGCCAGATTCAATATCAGGTCCGGCTTGGCGCCAGCCAGCAACTGGTCGGCCATCTCCGGCAGCCAACCCGACTCGGGGCGGTCGACCGCTTCCAGTTGGATGAACTCGGCCGCCGCCTGGGCCTGCAACGCCTGCCCCAATGGACTTTCCCCGCCGAGCAGTAATACCCGCATTCGCATTCACATGAACCTGTCGATACTGTTGAGATGCTGCATTGTGCAACGTTCGACGGTTTACGTCATCAGCGCAGCGCGTGCATGTCAGGTGTAGGTGATCATCACCTGGCGGTCGAGCCGGTCCAGGTGCGGCACATTATTGAAGCTGCTCAGACGCATTGCCCGACTGTTGAAGCGGCAATGGGTCAGCGCCGTATTACGGGTCTGCAGATTCAGCTCGACCATCACCGACTCCGGCGCCTGCAGCAACTGGCGGATCAACATGGCAATGGCACCGCCGGAACTGACCGCCAGCACCCGCTGGCCGGCATGGCGCTGCATCACGCTCTGGCGAAATGCGCTGAGGCGCTGCTCGAAACTGGCCCAGGTCTCCGGCAATTCACCCTCCAGCTCACCGCTGGACCACAGCAGGATGCCCTTCTTCAGGCGCCGGAAAAAGTCCGCCGCCACCGGTTTCTCGGGCAGCGCATGCTCGGGGAATTGTGTGGTGTAGGCACGCAGCACCGAATGGAAGTCGAATTCGTTGAGCTCCGGATACACTTCGAACTGCTGCGCATCCAGCCCCATGCCGACGCAGATGCCCTCGGCGGTCTCACGATGCCGCACCATGTCGCCGGTGATGATGTGATCGAAGAGCATGTCCCGTTCACGGAAATACTCACCCAACAGACGCGCCTGCTCATGCCCCAGTTCCGACAACTGGTCGTAGTTGCTGGAGCCAAACGAGGCCTGGCCGTGACGTACAAAATAGATTTCCGACATGCTCGCTCCGCAGATTCTGGGCACAAAAAAGCCCGGGCAAACCATGGTCAGCCATCCCGGGCCTGGCAGACAAGTCTATTTCCACCGTAAATATCCCCGGCAAAGCCGCAATGCTGTTCACTCAAGGAGCTTTCCGCCCGCGCCGGGGGTAGCCTGCACTAATACGGAATTGCTTTCTACCCTGCCACCCTTCGCGTTCTCCCGTCATCCTTCGTGCTTCTCCCCGCAATCCTTCGCCTTTCCCCCGTCATCCTTCGCGAAGGCGAAGGATCCACCAGTCACTCCGAATCAGCCGGCACCCTGGATCCTTCGCCTTCGCGAAGGATGACGAGGTGTTGCGGCAGCTAGCCCTCGGTGATCCCGCTCATCTGCGCCATGACCAGAACGACACCGCTATGGATACCACTGTCAAGCCAGGAAGGCGTCCGGTAATTGGGGACAGGGGAGAGATGAACCTGAATCGGCAGCGTTGCGCCCACAACTGCTGACAACGAAAATGCCGGACACATTTTGAGAGAAAAGACGCTGGCCTGAAAAGCCAGTCGGAGCGAGCATGTACCTGAGGACAGATCAGCGACTCGCCCATTGGTCTTTTTCCACACAATGCAGTTTGTCTTGGGGTTTGTTGAAGAGGATATAGCGGATGAAGAAAGTATTGCCTGTGCTGGTCTTGAGTGCCCTGTCCAGTGTCGCCATGGCAGCGGGCAGCCATGACCATTCACATTCCGCCACACCGGCCGGCCAACCCGGTGATGCTGAGCTGGTCACCCGCACCATAGAAGTGGATATGGACGACAGCATGCGGTTCACGCCGGGCGATATCCATGTCGACAAGGGAGAGACGGTGCGCTTCCTGCTGAAAAACTCAGGACAACTCCCCCATGAAATGGTGATTGGCTCGATGGCCGACCTCCAGGCCCATGCCGAGGAAATGCGCCAGATGCCGCATGCGGCGCCGCATGTCGAACCCAATATGCTCACGCTTGAGCCTGGCCAGCGTGGCAGTCTGGTCTGGCAGTTCGACCAGGCCGGCACGGTCGATTTTGCCTGTCTGATTCCGGGGCATTTCGAAGCAGGCATGGTAGGCAGGGTTCAGGTTCACTAATTGCTGGGGCGGCTCTAGCTCACCTGCTGCCAATCACGCACTCTGACCCCCATCAATCGCTGGGCTGGCAGGCGGCAAGCGTAGCCGCGGGCGCGCTACACTCCCAGCAGCGGCAGGCTCTGAGGGGTGCATCGGCATGACCAGCTCGGGGGTGTGCCCCCCTACGCTACGCCTGCGGTCTGGTCGTTAACTCAAACCCTGTCGTCGAGTCCGCTATCGCGGCGGGGCGCCGGTTGGGTTCTGCAGCCCCTCGCCCTCCCAACTTAAGTGAGCCAGCACCTAAGCAGCATTCACTTCACTGCCTAAGTGCTCAAGCTCAAAAAAATAATATCTGACGACACGCTCTCAGGGGCGATCAAACCACTCCAGCTCCATTGCCTCCCCCTCGGGCCCATCGGTGAAGCTCATCCAGCCGGGATTGGCCTGTTGAGCAACGCCTGGTTTACTCCAATCACAAACCCCATCCGCAAACACAGCCAACAACCGGGCTTGATGGTCACTAGTAAATGTAACCCGTTCGCTGCTGTCGCTGGCCAGATAGTCATCGCTCGCAAAGTCCAGCGGTTTCAGCTGACACTTGAGAATATCTTCAGCTACCGGCCCACCCGCGATCTGGCGAGGCGATTGGCCGAATTTGACCGGGCAGGCGTCCGTATCCAAACCGACATCTTTTATCCCTTGAGCCTCAGTCATAACCAAACACTGGTCAGAGGCACCATGGGGCTTGTTCGCTCGAACCTTTTCCGCCAAAGAATAGTCCGCGTCATCAGCTTCCATCGCTGCAAGCCATTGATCCATCAGAGCGAAAGCTTCCGTATCGGGCGCGGGAACACCGTCGAACGCCCATATCAACTGATTTTCATGGCTACCGACAGCATTGACCAAGCGCTCGCGAACAGACTTGACCCGCCAGTTCAGGTGGATGTCAAAATCAGGCTCGTTGTACCGAACTTCAATAATCGGAACATCAGCCAAATACCGACCGTGTACGATACTTCCAGCCTTATACGCCCGCTCAAGCACCGCAATCGGCGCGATCTGACGTTGCGGGCCAGCAACGCGGCGGGCATCAAGGTCGAAGTAACCAATATTTTCATTCAGGTGTACAAAACGCTCCGGCGTAATGTCACCACGTTGCAGTGCCTGCAGGCCATACTGTACGCCTTGGTTATCAAGCGGATGCACAACACGGGGCACTCCATCCCCCTGCGTCTGTGCTCCAAGCAGATTCACGTTATGCTCAAGTAACGAGCACCGAATCCCACCAGGATTGTTTGCAGGGTGGTAAACAAGCTCGTCCGGAAAGCCAAAACCACAACCAGACGCATTTGCCGGATCAAGGGCTGGCAGAAACGTCATATTCCAGGCAGTGCAATGCAATGTACTGGAGTGCCCGGAGTATGCGATTGTCAACGCTGCTCGCTCATCTAGGGGCACCAAATCAAGGTAACCGCCCGCCGCATTGAATATCCCGCAGTCACCTATCTCCAGCGAGTTGGACAAGGCATCCGCATATGTCGCTGAAGGAAGAAGTCCATCCAGCAGGCCGGGATATGCAGAAGCCATCGTGTACTGCATGATGGCCCCCCCTGACCCACCCGAACCGATCGTGTAGCGAATAGGCCCATAAGTCTCAACAATATACTCCTTTAGCATCATCACCGTTTCAGCACTCAACGCATGGTTAGAGTTAGTGCCATGGTCCGTTAGGCTTGAGGTCGCTGTCATGTAACCTTTGCGCAAAGCAGCTTCATTGAAGAACGGCGAATTGGCGGGCGTTTGAAAACGACTGCCGCCAGCTCCCCCACCAAAACTGAAGATCAGCTTGTTATTCCAACCCATCTGAGGATCCGCAGGATGATGGGGAGCTTCAGGGTCATGGAATACGGCCAAAGAATACATTCCGCGATTCAAGGTACCTCGCTCCACCGCCAGAATGCTTCGGACAACATCTCCTCGATCATTCGCGAACTGAGCTACCGCGCCATCCGCAGGCGGGTTTGCCCTGCTGTATGGCTGGAAGCAGCTATTGGCCTCAGCGACGTCAAAGGTACAGTCTTGCGGGGCGTCCACAGGTTGGTAGTAATAGGTAACCTGTGGCGCAGTATTACAGTCGATATCCGAGGCGGCAGACAAGCCACTTATGCGAACCTGGGCGGACGCGCTCTGGCCATTTGCATCGTTTACCAGCTCCACGGTTTCCGCAGTCGGTTGTGCGCAAACCCAAGGTTTCAGTTGAGGACCAGAGAAAATTGGTCCGCTCGAGGGGTGGTTCTGAACAACCAAGTCTACTGAGGCGCCCTCTTTAACCGAAGAGCGCGCAGAGATAGTGTTCTCACCGATGTCCAGGCCCGAAACAAGGCCGACGAAACGATCATTACCACGTACTTCAAACGCATCTGTTACATCAGAGCCGTTCAGCTCAACGACAACGTCGGCGGAGCTTGTGGAGTCCGCAAGCAGCACTTCTACAAGAACATCACCACCAGAGACCAAGGCAGGATCGTTGGACAGCGTACGCACGCCATCTATTGCAGCGCCGGGAGAGCTCGAACCAGAACCTGAGCCACCACCGAGACATGCGGTCAAGGCGGCGAGTGAACACAGCAAGAATGCTGGCGCGACCGACTTTCGAATCGGAATACCCATAACTTTTCCCTCTGATTATTGTTTTTGTATGACCAGAACGCTATTGCGGCGCCCATAATATAGGGCTATTTTGGCAGCTGCAATAGATAACAAATCCTCGGCAGGCGCTAGAGGGGCGCTGTTGCTGCCGCCATATACCCGCTCAGCCCTTCTCCCAGAACACTTAATCAGCCACCGGAGCGCCGAGCAAGTTTCTGCCAGCACCTCCGTGTGGCGTAGCAGGCAGTTCCTAAAGCCACCGCAAGGTGCACCAATTGATGCTTTCGGGCTAATGAAAGGACCCATCCCCTCTCGTATATTGATTAGTACCTGATTAACCCTGCAATCCAAGAGCACTCATTCCAGTTCGGGATGAAAACGGACTACGAAAAACAAAAAGAGAGGGAGACATGAAAAGAACAAGCCACGCCGGCTCTGCGTCGCAGCGCGCAGTTCAGCGCTCAATCTACTCAGGCGCCATTTCTGCGTTGGCCTTGGCACTTTTGCCATGCGCAAGCGCACATGCGCTCGAGTTCAATAGCACTGATTTTGCTGGCTCCCTGGACACCACCGTTTCCTATGGCGCGGTGTACAGGATGCAGGATCAGGATGGCAAGCTCATCTCCAGATCCAACGGCGGTAGCGGCGATAACGGACCGATCACTTTCGACGACGGCAATCTCAACTTCCGCAAAGGTGAACAGGTTTCAGAGGTAGCCAAAGTTGTGAGTGACCTGCAGGTAACATTCCGCCGCAATTACGGCATGTTTCTTCGCGGCCGCGCTTTCTACGACTTCGTTATTGAGGATGAACGCCGTAGGCATCGAGAGATCAGCGACGACGGGAAAGATTACGCAGGATCGCGTGCCGAAATACTCGATGCCTTCGTTTACGGCTCCCATGAATTCGGAAACCGCATGCTTTCTGCGCGTCTAGGCAAGCAGGTTATCAACTGGGGTGAGTCGATTTTCGTGCAAAACGGTATATCCGCCACCAATCCATTCGATGTGAGCGCATTGCGAGCGCCGGGTTCAGAGCTACGGGAAGCGTATCTACCAACCTTAATGGCCTCCCTCTCTGTACAAGTGACGGACACCGTCACGCTGGAAGGTTACTGGCAACCGGCGTCATCTTGGGAAAAAGTACGTCTCGACCCTTGTGGTACCTACTTTTCCACTACCGACGCACTTGGCGATGATGGTTGCGATTACCTTCCCATTGCATCAGTCCAAGAGGCCTTTTCAGCCCAGCTAGGTAACAGGACTGCTTTTGATAGCCCCGCCGCAGTGACGGCGTACGTAAACCAGTTACCTGCAGCACTCCAGCCTATTGCCCAGCAGCTTCTGGGAAGCACGTTCGTCCGCCGCAGCAATGATGTTGAACCCAACAGCGCGCAGTACGGTGCCAGTCTTCGTTGGTTTGTACCAGAGCTGAATCAGACTGAGTTTGGTGCGTACTACATCCGTTACAGCACGCAGACACCAGTCGTAAGTGCCATCGCGGGTAGCTTAGCCACCACACCAATTGGCGTTGTTCCAGACCCGAGCAGCGCCAGGTACTTTTCTGAGTACATAGGCGGCCTGGACCTTTACGGCCTCAGTTTCAATACCACATTGAATGGCGGCTTGCTTGATGGCTTGGCGCTGTCTGGTGAGATCAGTTACCGCCCAGACTCGATAGTAAGCAAGTACACACCTTCCAATGTGATTGCGCCAGCTGTAACCGGCGCTCTACCCGGTGGTACGTATATTCAGGGTTTTGAGCAGAGGGATCGCGCACAACTCAGCCTTGCGGCCGTCTACCTACTTTCATCCGGTGTGTTTAGCGCAGATTCGGGCAGCCTGATTCTAGAAGCCAGTGCAAACCGTATCTATGGCTCCCTGGCTCCCGCCATGTTTGACGACCCCGACTTGCCTGGGGGTATGACCAACAGTTCTTGGGGAACAACACTTAGTGGAAGCCTCAGCTACTTTGATGTGATGAGCATTTTTACATTGAGCCCGGGTGTAAGTGTTTACAGTGCGATTAACGGCCGCAATGGAGCAAACAACGAAGGCGAACGCGCCTACAGCCTGAAAATGGATGCGATTTACAAAGAAAAAATCGGAATGGAGGTCGGCTACACGACATATCACGGTGGTGGTCGCAAGAACCGTGACAGGGACTTCCTCAGCTTCAACGTCAAATACAGCTTCTAAAGGCCATGACTATGAAACGCGCACTCGCAGCACCTTTTACATTCCTCAGTCTTCTGCTCGTAGTCAGCACATCCACTCACGCGTCTGATGCTGACCGGCTCGGCAAGGATCTAACCCCTGTCGGAGCGGAGATGGCAGGCAATCCTGAGGGAACTATTCCGCGCTGGGAAGGCGGTCTGGCTAAGACACCAGACGCCTTTGACGAAACGACCGGATATCGGGATCCCTTCGCCGCAGACACACCACTTTTCACCATCACTGCAGCGAATGCAGATGCCCACAAAGACAAGCTGACGGACGGGCAGCTGGCTATGCTACGACGGTACGCTAACACCTGGAAAGTGCAAGTGTATCCCACCAGACGCTCAGCATCATACCCGGAAGAGGTATATGAGGGTATACGTTGGAATGCCGAGCACACAGAGCTACTTGAAAGCGGGAATGGTATAACTGAGGCAAAAATGGCTACTCCCTTTCCTATTCCCGAGTCAGGTTTGGAAGTACTTTGGAATCACCTGTTGCGATATCGCGGAAAATCAGTTCAACGAAACAACGCGGGCGCCAACGTGCAAGCAGGTGGCGACTACGTGATTAACAAAAACAATGATACCTACATTTACAATCCTCATTATCGCGACGATGGGACCGAAGAGGGAAATATGCTCTTCAGGTACACTCAGGTTCGCGTCGCGCCAGCAAGGGAGGCAGGCACGGTTAGTCTGATACATGACACAGTCAATCAGGTCAAGAGCCCTAGACAATCCTGGGTATACACTCCCGGCCAGCGCCGTGTACGCCGAGCACCAACTGTTTCCTATGATACGCCTACCGCTGGCGGATTGATGACGATTGATGACGTCGATATGTTCAACGGTGCACCGGATCGTTTCGACTGGGAGCTAATCGGAAAGAAAGAGGTTTACGTTCCTTACAACAGCTACAAATTCGCTTCTCGAGAGAACAGCTACAAGGACATTATTCAGCCTGGCCATGTGAATCCGAAGCTGTTGCGATACGAGCTGCACCGAGTTTGGCATGTTCGAGCAAAGTTGAAGGATGGCAACCTGCATTTGTATAGCCAACGGGATTTCTACTTTGACGAAGACACCTACCAGATTCTAGTAGCTGATAGTCGCGACACCCGTGGTGAACTATGGCGATTTGCAGAAAGCTATGTAATTAACTATTACGACCAGCCCCTGCTCTGGACCGCCGGTGAAACTCAGCATGATCTTTTATCTGGCCGCTACACCATCAACTGGCTTGCTCATGAAGAACCGCCAGTGCGCTTCAATGTGCCCGTCGATATCAGCGAGTTCACTCCAGCCAGATTGCGCTTATCAGGTGTCCGCTAAGGTAATAACAAGCTTATAAGTTTCATAATAAGGCTATCGCATGTTACGTCGTCAATTCTTGAGCAATGCACTTGTGTTGCTTGCCGGTGTTAGTTCAAGTGGGCTGGTACGGGCGCTGAGCGGAGCCGGACCTGCGACCGCTAACGGCTCCCTTTCCGGTCATCACAAAGCCATATGTAACGAACTCTGTGAGATGTTCATTCCCAGAACGGACACCCCAGGCGCTGTGGATGCAGGTGTCCCGGATTTCATCGACGAAATCGTTTCTCGCTGGTATTCAAAGCGCGAGAGGGAAATCTTCCTTGGAGGGCTTGAAGAACTCGATAGGAGGGCCAGAGAGGAGCATGACGTGGTGTTCTTGGAAAGTAGCGCAGCCCAGAGAAGCGCTCTGCTATCAGCGTTTGAGGCAGACGCATCCAAATACGTACCTGAACGGAAGGCCGGACTTACCGCTGCAGACATAGTCGGCAAAGGCACCATCGATGAAGAAACACCTTTCTTTTCAAAACTAAAGGAGCTGGTTGTACTGGGCTATTACACTTCTGAGGCAGCGAGCTCGACGGAAACGGTTTATATCCCAGTCCCAGGCCGCTACTCCGGAGACGCGCTTTTGTCGGAAAGTAATGGGCGCCAGTACACTTGGTAGCGGCTTTTGAATTGCAATATGAGAGCGCTTCAATGCAGACAGATTTTGATGCAATAGTAATTGGATCTGGAATAACAGGCGGGTGGGCTGCCAAAGAACTGACCGAGAAAGGATTAAAAGTTCTTATTCTAGAACGAGGCAAGGAAATTGAACACGTTAAAGATTATAAAGGAGTCTTCCGCCCTCCGTGGGAAATTCCATTCAGGGGGAAGCCTTTGCGCGACTTGTATGAGCGCGAATATCCCGTACAGAGCCAAATTTATGCCTTCGATGAGACTACGCGTCACTTTTTCAATAATGACCTGAAGAATCCTTACCACCACAACACCGAAAAGCCGTTTACCTGGATTCGCGGCAGTAGCTTAGGCGGAAAATCCCTGATGTGGGGACGTCACGTTTATCGCTTCAGTGATCTTGATTTTGAGGCCAACCTGAAGGATGGACACGGCTGTGATTGGCCTATCCGTTATACCGACATTGAAAGCTGGTACAGCTATGTTGAGCGCCATATAGGGGTGAGTGGTCAGCCGGAAGGGTTGGCCCATTTGCCTGACAGCGAATTTATGCCGCCGATGGAAATGAACCATGTCGAAAAAATTTTTGCCGCCAAGGTGAAAGACAGCTACGTGGGTGAGCGATGCGTCACGATCGGCAGGGTGGCAGTGCAAACCGAAGAGCGTAACGGCCGAGGGGCATGCACCTATTGTTACAAGTGCGAGCGAGGCTGTGTGTTCAAAGCATATTTCAACAGCCTGGTATCGACACTTCCCGCCGCTCAAGCGACTGGTAACCTGACTGTTCGCTGCGACAGCGTTGTCGAGTCAATTGCGTACGACGAAGAGAGGAAGCGCGCCTCAGCAGTTCAAGTCATCGATGCACAAACAAAAGAGCGGTTGAGCTTCACTAGCAAAATTATTTTTCTCTGTGGTTCCACAGTAGGAAGCACTCAGATTCTACTCAACTCCAAAAGTGAAGCGTTTCCAAATGGCTTAGGTAACTCCAGCGGCGCCTTGGGCCACTATCTCATGGACCATACTTACGGCAACGGCGCGATGGGTGTATTTCCGGGTCACGAGGATCGCTATCCATATGGATATAGACCGAACCAGATCTATATCCCGCGTTTCAAGAATCTCACTGACGCACAAGAAAGCTTTGTCAGAGGGTATGGATATCAGGGGGCTGCCGGACGAATGGGATGGAGCGGTAAGTACAAGCACGTACCGGGCTTTGGGACTGAGTTCAAGCAGGCTATGCGCAGCCCAGGTCCTTGGGTTATGTATCTTGCGGGATTCGGAGAGGTATTGCCGGATTACCAGAACCGCATGTATCTGCACCCCACCAAAAAGGACAGCTACGGCATTCCTCAGGTGTGTTTCGAGTACACCTATGGAGAAAACGAAGAGCTGATGGTCAAGGATATCGTGGGCGAAGCCAAGTCCATGCTGACCGCTGCCGGAGCAGTTATGATTCAGGAGTTTTCTGGCTCCCCGCCTGGTTCGAGCGTGCATGAGATCGGTACTGCTCGTATGGGTCGAAATCCCGAAGACTCTGTCCTCAATGGCTGGAACCAGATGCATGACGTATCCAATCTTTTTGTCACCGACGGTTCTTGTATGACTTCCGGAGCTTGCGTCAACCCGTCGCTCACGCTCATGGCCCTGACGGCTAGAGCAGCTAACTACGCTGCAGAGCAGATGAAACAAGGAGCCTTCGGATGAGCTTCAAAGTGTTATCCATTCTCAAATGGGCTGCACTGTCGGTCATGTTGGTGTTGATTTGCGTGCTAGCTGCGACTTTTTTCTATCTTCGTAGTCAGGGTATGTTCAGGGCACCAGTGTACGACCATGTCCCCCCGAGCGATGTTATCGTCGGGTCTCCGGCAATTTTGCTCTTCACCAAAACCAATGGATTTGTCCACAAGGATGCCATTCCTGCGGCTATAAAAGCAGTACGAAACATTGCCGAAGAGAAGGGTTGGAAGCTTTACGAAACAAATAACGGTGCAATACATAACTCAGAGGATTTGCAGAAATTCGACGCTCTCATCTGGAACAATGTATCCGGAGACGTGTTGACGTCTGAGCAACGAGAGGCGCTAAAACAATATCTTCGAACTGGTGGAGGCTTCGTTGGTTTGCATGCATCAGGTGGAGACCCTTCCTATGACTGGACCTGGTATGTTGAGGATGTCATACGCGCGCAGTTCATTGGACGCCCGCTTTTTCCGCAAAAGCAACAGGCAGACCTATGGGTTGAAGAACCGGCAGATCCAATTGTTGCGCATTTGCCAAGGCCCTGGCGGATGAGCGATGAGTGGTATTCCTTTGCCCAGAGCCCGCGCAGCCAAGAGGGCGTCGAAGTGCTGTTGAGCATCAGCGAAACATCGTATTCACCTAGCATGGCGGGTAAGGATATCGCTATGGGAACCGATCACCCGCTGGTCTGGAAGCACTGCTTAGGCCAAGGCCGAGTGCTTTACAGCGCCCTTGGACACTATCCCGAAGTTTATCGAAATAAAAATTATCGGATTTTGCTGAAAAACGCTGTCAGCTGGGCTGCGAACAGCTCCAAAGAACCCTGCAGTGAGGCTGACGGAGATTAATGCCAAGCCGTGTATGAGAGCAATAGCCGCTCTTATCGAGCGGCCGCTTGGCTATCGTTTTAAATACACCAGGCTGTGTCGGACAAGTGCATTTCGGTCTACCGGTTGTCCTTTCACTGATAAAATCCACTCGATAGAGTATGAGTGGTAAACTTCCAGCGTGGGGCGCGCGAACAGTTACATCAACCTGTCCGTACCCTGGTTAGAACAGCACTCGCCAAGTACTGTTCAAATTCACCCGGCAGCAATATGAGGCTTATCCGGCTCTGTTACGTCTTGGGGACTGAAAGACAGCGTACGTTTTCCTATACAGCACCGGACGTTGTGCCCAGATGCGCCCAACAACAGTAGGACCTCTCCATGACTATAGAGCCTAAAGATACTCCTCTTTTTAGACGACCTCCTCGTTACTACCGCAGAACTCGATTAATTGAGAGACTTACGTCGGGAGGTAATCCCCCCATTTTCAGCGGGGCTCATAAGTAGAGTCAGGCCACCATGGCCAACTTCTGTCGCGGCGTGATGCCGCCCAAGGCCATGTTTGGCCGTTCGTTATTGTATGTCCAAAGCCAGCGTGTAGCGAAGTCCTGA
>WPCG01149875.1_pt1 | contig 84207 bp, 71 predicted proteins | sample 5403311 | NCBI WGS metagenome assembly WPCG01 (sample SAMN12869467, study PRJNA574797) | sludge metagenome | isolation source: wastewater treatment of Control | place: China:Beijing | collected 2019-05-17 | reverse complement strand
AGGGGCTGAAACCGGTTCAAGCGCTGGTTAAACTGGCGCGCAAGCTGGCACGTATTGCCTTTGCGCTGATGCAGAACCAGACAACCTACCAGCCAAAAACAGCAGAATAAGGGGTTGCCTGGAACCATAGAATCTCCCACGAAGGGGGTGTGGCGCCCCGGTCCGCGTTCGGGCGCTACGCCTGCAGCCTCCGAGTCAGCGCGCCTGCGCTACGCCTGCGGCCTCCGAGTCACCGCGTCGTCGAGCAGGTGCTCGACAACCCGATGACAATCCGATTCAGCCTCGCGCATCCAGCGCCTGGCCATTCACGCCCTTGCTGTCCGGCCCCAGCAGGTACAGGAACACCGGCATGATCTGTGCCGGTTCCGGGTTCTTCTCCGGTTCCTCCGCCGGGTAGGCGGCCTTGCGCATGGCGGTGCGGGTGGCGCCGGGGTTGACGCTGTTGACGCGGATCTCGCTGGTGCCTTCCTGCTCGTCGGCCATCACCTGCATCAGGCCCTCGATGGCGAACTTGCTGACCGCATAGGGCCCCCAGTAGGCGCGTGCCTTGCGCCCGACGCTGGAGGAGACGAAGATCACCGAGGCGTCCGGGGCGGCGCGCAGCAGTGGCATCATCGCCTTGGTCAGGGCGAACGGGGCGTTCACGTTGACCTGCATCAGCTGTTGCCAGGCTTCGTTCTTGACGCTGTCGAGCAGGGTGCGCGGGCCGAGCAGGGCGGCGTTGTGCACCAGCCCGTCGAGCTTGCCGAAGGTGTCGAACAACTGGTCGGCCAGCTCGTCATAGTCCTTTTCCGCCGCGGTTTCCAGGTTCAGCGGGCAGATCGCCGGCTGCGGATGGCCGGCTGCCTCGATCTCATCGTAGACCGCTTCCAGCTTGCTCAGGGTGCGGCCCAGCAGCACCACGCTGGCGCCGTGGGCGGCGCAGCTCAGGGCGCAGGCGCGGCCGATGCCGTCACCGGCGCCGGTGACCAGGATAACGCGACCTTTGAGCAGGTCCTGCGGGGCGCTGTAGTCAAACATGGGATAGCTCCTGTGTCCGTTGCTGCTCCAGCCAGGGGCGCAGGGCAGCGGCGTTCTCGATATTGTAATTGGCATTCCATTGTTGTGGATCGTCGCCGGCCGGCAGGTAGCCGTACAGCGCGGCCACGGTACGCATGCCGGCGGCGCGCCCGGCCTGGATGTCGCGCAGATGATCGCCGACGAAGACGCTGCGGACCGGGTCCACGCCCATCTCGGCGCAGGCCTTGAGCAGCGGTTCCGGGTGTGGCTTGCCATGTTTGACCTGGTCCGGGCAGACCAGGCTGGCGCAACGCCCCGCCAGGCCGGTGGCCTCCAGCAGCGGGATGCTGAAACGACTCAGCTTGTTGGTTACCACGCCCCAGGGCAGCCCCTCGGCGTCCAGCCAGTCGAGCAGCTCGGGGATGCCGGGGAACGGCCGGGTGTGCAGCGCCAACTGGCGCTGGTAGCGCTCCAGGAAATCATCGCGCAGGGCGGCGAACTCGTCGTGCTCCGGGGTGATGGAGAAGGCGGCGCAGAGCATGCCGGCGGAGCCGTCGGATACCGTGGAGCGGATCAGCTGCAGCGACGAGTCCGCCAGGCCGCGGTCCTGACGCATGCTGCGGATGATCGCCAGGAAGTCATCGACGGTATCCAGCAGGGTGCCATCCAGGTCGAACAGTACGCTGTCGAGCATGCTCAGTCTCCGCGCCGGCAATGGACCATGTAGTTGACGTCCACATCGGCGGCAAGCTTGTAATGACGCAGCAGCGGGTTATAGGTCAGGCCGATGATGTCCTGCATGTCCAGCTGCGCCTCGCGCGACCACTGGCCCAGCTCGGCCGGGCGGATGAACTTGGCGTATTCGTGGGTGCCGCGCGGCAGCATGCGCAGCAGGTATTCGGCACCGACGATGGCGAAGGCGAAGGACTTGGGGTTGCGGTTGATGGTCGAGAAGAACACGTGCCCGCCGGGCTTGACCAGGGTGGCGCAGGCGCGGATCACCGAGGCCGGGTCCGGTACGTGCTCGAGCATTTCCATGCAGGTCACCACATCGAAGCGGCCGGGATGCAGTTCGGCCATTTCCTCGGCGGTGGATTGCTGGTAGTCGACCTCGACACCGGACTCCAGCTGGTGCAGGCGGGCCACCGCCAGCGGCGCCTCGCCCATGTCGATACCGGTAACCCGCGCCCCGCGCTGGGCCATGGCCTCGGCGAGAATACCGCCGCCGCAGCCGACGTCGAGTACGTCCTTGCCGGCCAGTGCGGCCTTGTCGTCAATCCAGTTGGTGCGCAGCGGATTGATCTCGTGCAATGGCTTGAACTCGCTTTCGCGATCCCACCAGCGGCTGGCCAGAGCCTCGAATTTGGCGACTTCCGCCCGATCGACATTAAGCGTCATGATGATCCCCTTGTTGAATCCGCCGGGCCCATGCCTGGGCCCTGGCAATCAGTGTGTTGTGCTCGATACCGATCAACTGCCGGTCACGCACGGCCTGCCGGCCGGCAACCCAGACATCGCTGACCTGCGCCGCCGAGCAGGTGTGGAGTAACTGCGACACCGGCTGGTAGACCGGCTGGTGGGCGACGCCGGACAGGTCCACGGCGGTCATGTCCGCGGCCTTGCCCGGTTCCAGCGAACCGGTTTCATCCTCCAGACCCAACGCCCTGGCTCCGGCCAGTGTAGCCATATACAACGCCGCGTGCGCGTCCAGCGCGGTGGGCATGCCGGATACCACCTTGGCCAGCAGGGTGGCGCTGTGCAGTTCGCCGAGCATGTCCAGGTCGTTGTTGCTGGCCGCGCCATCGGTGCCCAGTGCCACGTTGATACCTGCCTCCAGCAGACGCTGCACCGGACAGAAACCGCTGGCCAGTTTCATGTTGGACTGCGGGCAATGGATCACCGACACCTGGTGCTCGCGCAGCAATTGCAGGTCCTGCTCATCGACCTGGGTCATGTGCACTGCCTGCAGGCGCGGGCCGAGCAGGCCCAGGCGCTGCAACCGCTGCAACGGGCGCTCGCCGGTCTGGCGCAGGGCCTCGGCGACTTCCCCGGCGGTTTCGTGCAGGTGCATCTGGATCGGTAATTCCAGCTCGTCGCTCAAGGTGCGCACCCGCTGCAGCAGCTCATCGCCAACGGTATAGGGTGCGTGCGGGCCGAAGGCGATGCTGACCAGCGGGTGGTGACGGTATTCGTCATGCAGGTGCAGGCCGCCGGCCAGGGCATCGGCGCTGTCAGCGACGCCGGGCATCGGGCCGTCGCTCAGCGGGAAGGCGATCTGCGCGCGGATGCCCAGCTCCTGCGCCGCGCGGGCGGCCACTTGCGGGTAGAAGTACATGTCGGAGAAGCAGGTGGTGCCGCCCAGCAGCATTTCCGCGATCGCCAGTTCGGTACCGCATTGCACGAAGGCGCCATTGACCCAGCGCGCTTCGGCCGGCCAGATATGCTGCTGCAGCCAGGTCATCAGCGGCAGGTCGTCGGCCAGGCCGCGGAACAGCGTCATCGCTGCATGCCCGTGGGCATTGATCAGGCCGGGAATCAAGACATGCTCCGGCAGCTCGCGGCGCTCGCGCACCTGCAGCGAAGCGGTGGCGCTGAGCGGTACAATGGCGACGATGCGGCCCTGGTGCACGGCCACAGCATGTTGCTCGAGCACCTGGCGTGCCGGTACCACCGGTACTATCCAGCGTGGAATGACCAGCAGGTCCAGTTCGTCGGCAAGTGAATGCAGTGGCAAGTCGTTCTGTCTCATGGCTGGCAGTATACCTGCTGGCCTTTGCCGCGGGCAGCGACATTCGTTCGCATCTCGACAGTCTCCGGCGCCCAGTCCGGGTATAATGGCGTTTTCCGCTGGAGTCCTTCATGCAGTTTCAATCCCAGGTCGCCGAACAGAGCGGCGTGCAGGCCATGGAGTGGTGTGGTAGCAGTCTGCGTATTCTTGATCAGCGATACCTGCCCGGACAGCGGCTCTGGGTCGAGTGCCATGATGCTGTCGAGGTGGCTGAGGCCATCAGGCAGGGCGCGGTCCGTGGCGCGGCGGCGGTCGGTATCGCCGCAGCCTATGGCATCGCCCTGGCTGCCCGGCGTCTGGGTCATGCCGATGACTGGACGGAGGCGCTGGAGGCCGACTTCATCCTGCTGGGGCAGGCGCGTCCGTCCGCGGCCAATCTGGCCTGGGCGCTGCGCATCATGCACGACCGACTGCATCGTCCCGCCGCGCGGATGCCTGAGCAACTGGCGCAGGCGGCGGTGAGTATTCATCTCAGTGACCTGGAGGCCAATCGCAGCATGGCGCACCTGGGCATGCAGCTGATACGTCGGCATCAGCGCCAGCCACAGCGGTTGATGACCCTGGGCAACGCCGGTGCACTGGCCGGCGGCGGTTACGGCAGCGCCCTGGGAGTGATCCGCGCGGCGCATGGTGCCGGCCTGGTGGAGCAGGTGTATGCCAGTCAAAGCCGGCCCGGGACCGCTGGCGAGGTGACCGCCTGGGAGCTGGCCCAGGACCAGGTGCCGGTGGTGTTGCATGTCGATACCGCGGCCGGGCAACTGATGAAGTCGGACAATCCGAGCTGGGTGGTGGTCGGTGCCGAGCGCATCGCCGCCAATGGTGATGTGATCAATGCCGTGGGTACTTACACGCTGGCGGTGCTGGCCATGCACCATGGTCTGCGCTTCATGGTGGTGGCGCCCAGTTCGGCGATCGACCTGACCCTGGACACCGCCGATGAGCTCGATCTGGCTGGCGAAGCCCTGGAGCAGGGCGTGCAGCCGCTGCTGGATGTGACGCCAGCAGATCTGATCGATGTGATCGTCACCGAAAAGGGTATCGTCGAGCGCCCGGATGAGAGCAGAATCGCCGAGCTGCTGAGTCACCGCCGCCTGCACTGAGGCATGGCCTGCGGAAGTGTGAAACGCCCCGCGGCATTGTCTTACAACTCCCGTCGGGGCCCGCAGTGTGGTATCATTCGCGGCTTTGATCCGGCCCCGACAGGGCCTCGTTCCGCGCTGCATGCGCATTGGCTCCATCATGGTAGCCAACAATAAAAGGAATGCCGTTTCATGGGTGAGCTGGCCAGAGAAATTCTTCCAGTCAATATCGAAGATGAGCTGAAGCAATCGTACCTCGACTACGCCATGAGCGTGATCGTCGGACGGGCGTTGCCTGATGTGCGTGACGGCCTCAAGCCGGTGCATCGTCGGGTGCTGTTCGCCATGCACGAACTGAAAAACGACTGGAACAGACCCTATCTGAAATCCGCCCGTGTGGTTGGTGACGTGATCGGTAAATACCACCCGCACGGTGATTTGGCGGTCTACGACACCATAGTGCGCATGGCCCAGCCGTTCTCCCTGCGTTACCTGCTGGTCGACGGCCAGGGCAACTTCGGTTCGGTCGATGGCGACAGCGCCGCGGCCATGCGTTACACCGAAATCCGCATGACCAAGCTCACCCACGAACTGCTGGCGGACCTGGACAAGGAAACCGTCGACTGGGTGGACAACTACGACGGTTCGCTGCAGATCCCGGACGTGCTGCCGACCAGGGTGCCCAACCTGCTGGTCAACGGCTCCAGTGGTATCGCCGTGGGTATGGCGACCAACATTCCGCCGCACAACCTGACCGAGGTGATCAACGGCTGCCTGGCGGTGATCGCCAACCCGGACATCGGCATCGACGAGCTGATGGAGCACATTCCCGGCCCCGATTTCCCCACCGCCGGTATCATCAACGGCCGTGCCGGGATCGTCGAAGCCTACCGGACCGGGCGCGGGCGCATCTATGTGCGTGCCCGTTGCACCATCGAAGATATCGACAAGGTCGGTGGCCGCCAGCAGATCCTGATCCATGAGCTGCCCTACCAGGTGAACAAGGCCAAGCTGATCGAGCGCATTGCCGAGCTGGTCAAGGAAAAGAAACTCGAAGGTATCAGCGAGCTGCGCGACGAGTCCGACAAGGATGGCATGCGCGTGGTGATCGAGCTGCGCCGCGGCGAGGTGGCCGAGGTCGTACTCAACAATTTGTACGCCCAGACCCAGATGCAGAACGTGTTCGGCATCAACGTGGTCGGTCTGCTGGATGGCCAGCCGCGCATCCTCAACCTCAAGGAGCTGCTCGACGCTTTCATTCGTCACCGCCGTGAGGTGGTGACCCGGCGTACCGTCTACGAGTTGCGAAAGGCCCGCGAGCGCGGCCACATCCTCGAAGGCCAGGCGGTGGCGCTGTCCAACATCGACCCGGTGATCGAGCTGATCAAGGCCTCGCCGTCGCCGGCCGAAGCCCGCGAGCGGTTGCTGGCCAAGGGCTGGGAGCCGGGTACGGTGATGTCCATGGTCGAGCGCGCCGGTGCCGAATCCTGCCGTCCCGATGGCTTGCCCGAGGAGTTCGGTCTGCGCGATGGCCACTATTACCTGTCGCCGGAACAGGCCCAGGCCATTCTCGATCTGCGCCTGCACCGCCTGACCGGCCTGGAACATGAGAAGCTGCTGACCGAGTACCAGGAAATCCTGGCGCAGATCGGCGAGCTGCTGCGCATCCTCAACAGCGAAGAGCGGTTGATGGAAGTCATCGTCGAGGAGCTGGAGCACATCAAGACCAACTTCGGCGACGAGCGCCGCACCGAGATCGTTGCCTCGCGCATGGACCTGAGCGTCGCTGACCTGATCACCGAGGAAGACCGCGTGGTGACCATTTCCCACGGCGGCTATGCCAAGAGCCAGCCGCTGTCGGACTACCACGCCCAGCGTCGCGGCGGGCGTGGCAAGGCGGCCACCGGGGTCAAGGACGAGGACTACGTATCGCACCTGCTGGTCGCCAACAGCCACACCACGCTGATGCTGTTCTCCAGCAAGGGCAAGGTCTACTGGCTGAAGACCTACGAGATTCCGGAAGCCTCGCGTACTGCGCGCGGTCGCCCGCTGGTCAACCTGCTGCCGCTGGACGAGGGTGAGTACATCACCACCATGCTGCCGGTGGAGGAATACACCGAGGGCTGGTTTGTGTTCATGGCCACCGCCAATGGCACGGTGAAGAAGACCCCGCTGCCGCAGTTCAGCCGCCAGCGCAGTGTCGGCCTGATCGCCCTGGACCTGGACGAGGGCGATACCCTGATCAGCGCCGCGCTGACCGACGGCAGCAAACAGGTCATGCTGTTCTCCGACGGTGGCAAGGTTACCCGCTTCGAGGAAACCGACGTGCGCGCCATGGGCCGTACCGCCCGTGGTGTACGTGGCATGCGCCTGGCCGAGGGCCAGCGCCTGGTGTCCATGCTGATTGCCGAAGACGGCACGCAGATTCTCACCGCATCGGAAAACGGCTACGGCAAGCGCACCCCGGTCGAGGACTTCCCGCAGTACAAGCGCGGTGGCCAGGGCGTGATCGCCATGGTCACCAACGACCGCAACGGCCCGCTGATCGGTGCCGTGCAGGTGGTCGATGGCGAGGAAATCATGCTGATTTCCGACCAGGGCACACTGGTGCGTACCCGGGTTGCCGAAGTGTCCAGCCTGTCGCGCAACACCCAGGGCGTGACGCTGATCAAGCTGGGCAATGGCGAGAAACTGGTGGGCCTGGAGCGGGTGCAGGAGCCTTCCGATGAGGAAGAGGATGCGGGCGCTCTGGCGGACGATGCGGATGCCGATGCATCAGCTGGTGAGGTTGGCGAGACTGATTCCGGTGCGGCTGACGACAGCGCCGGTACCATTGACGATCAAGAGTAGAGGCGAAGGTGAGCAAGCGACTGTTCAATTTCTGTGCGGGCCCGGCTGCATTGCCGGAGGCGGTACTGCAAACGGCCCAGGCCGAGCTGCTGGACTGGCAGGGCAAGGGCCTGTCGGTCATGGAAATGAGTCACCGCAGTGACGAGTTCGTCGGTATTGCCGAACAGGCCGAACAGGACCTGCGCGACCTGCTGACCATCCCCTCGGACTACAAGGTGCTGTTCCTGCAGGGCGGCGCCAGCCAGCAGTTCGCCCAGATCCCGCTGAACCTGATGGGCGAAGGCGGCAGCGCCGACTATATCGATACCGGTATCTGGTCGCGCAAGGCCATCGAGGAGGCGTCACGCTACGGTCATGTCAACGTGGCGGCCTCGGGCAAGGCCCGCGACTACTTCGCCATCCCCGGGCAGAACGAGTGGCAGCTGTCCGATGACGCCGCCTATGTGCATTATGCGTCCAACGAAACCATCGGTGGCTTGGAGTTCAGCTGGATTCCCGAGGTCGGTGACAAGCCGCTGGTGGTGGACATGTCTTCGGACATCCTGTCGCGTCCGCTGGATGTGTCGCGCTTCGGCCTGATCTACGCCGGCGCGCAGAAGAACATCGGCCCCAGTGGCCTGGTGGTGGTCATCGTGCGTGAAGATCTGCTGGGCCGGGCACACAGCAAGTGCCCGACCATGCTCGACTACAACGTCGCGGCGCAGAACGGTTCTATGTACAACACCCCGCCGACCTTCGCCTGGTATCTGTCCGGGCTGGTATTCAAGTGGCTCAAGGAGCAGGGTGGGGTCGAGGGCATGGCGCGTCTCAACGATGCCAAGCAGCGCAAGCTGTATGCGGCGATCGACGCCAGCGAGCTGTACAGCAACCCGATCAACATCGCCGACCGCTCGTGGATGAACGTGCCTTTCCGCCTGGCCGATGACCGCCTGGACAAGCCGTTCCTGGCCGGTGCCGAGCAGCGTGGCCTGCTCAACCTGAAGGGCCATCGCTCGGTCGGTGGCATGCGTGCTTCCATCTACAATGCGGTACCGGAAGCGGCGGTGGATGCGCTGGTGGCCTACATGGCCGAATTCGAGAAACAGCACGGTTGATCAGACATGTCAGAAGAAGCCCAACTCAAGGCCCTGCGTAACCGTATCGACTCGATCGACGAGAAGATCCTGGAGCTGATCAGCGAGCGTGCCCGCTGTGCCCAGACGGTCGCCGAGGTCAAGCAGAAGACCCTGGCCGAGGGCGAGCAGCCGGTGTTCTACCGGCCCGAGCGCGAAGCCTGGGTGCTCAAGCACATCATGGAGCAGAACAAGGGGCCGCTGGACAACGAGGAAGTGGCGCGGTTGTTCCGCGAGATCATGTCCGCCTGCCTGGCCCTGGAGGAGCCCCTGCGGGTCGCCTACCTGGGGCCGGAGGGCACCTTCACCCAGGCCGCTGCGCTCAAGCACTTCGGCCACTCGGTCAACAGCGTGCCAATGGCGGCGATCGACGAGATCTTCCGTGAGGTGGCCGCCGGGGCGGTGCATTTCGGCGTGGTTCCGGTGGAGAACTCCACCGAAGGGGCGATCAACCACACGCTGGACAGCTTCCTGGAGCACGACCTGGTGATCTGTGGCGAGGTCGAGTTGCGCATCCACCATCATCTGCTGGTGGGGGAGAACACCCGTACCGACAAGATCTCCCGGGTCTACTCCCATGCCCAGTCGCTGGCCCAGTGCCGCAAGTGGCTGGATGCGCACTATCCGAATATCGAGCGGGTGGCGGTGGCGAGCAATGCCGAGGCGGCGCGGCGGGTCAAGGGTGAGTGGAACTCGGCGGCGATTGCCGGGGACATGGCCTGCGAGCTGTATGGCCTGACCTGCATCGCCGAGAAGATCGAGGACCGCCCGGACAACTCCACGCGGTTCCTGATCATCGGCAACCAGGAAGTGCCGCCGACCAGCGACGACAAGACCTCGGTCATCGTCTCGATGAGCAACCGTCCGGGTGCGCTGCATCACCTGTTGCAGCCGTTCCACGACAACGGTATCGACCTGAGCCGCATTGAAACGCGCCCTTCGCGCAGTGGCAAGTGGACCTATGTGTTCTTCATCGACTTCTTCGGTCACCAGCATGACCCGCTGATCCGGGATGCGCTGGAGAAGATTCGCGAGGAGTCCGTGGGGCTGAAGATCCTTGGTTCCTATCCCAAGGCGGTACTTTAACTGTAGCGGCAAGCCGCAAGCGACAGGCTGCAAGCGGTTCGGCAGATGGTCTTGCTGGTGGCTCGCCGCTTGAAGCTTGAGGCTTTGTCATGAGTTGCGATTTTCTGAGCCTGGCGCTGCCGGGTGTGCAAAAGCTGTCCCCCTATGTTCCCGGCAAGCCGGTGGAGGAACTGGCCCGGGAGTTCGGTCTCGAGGCTGCCGAGATCGTCAAGCTGGCCAGCAATGAAAACCCCCTCGGCCCGGCACCCAAGGCGCTCAAGGCGATCCAGCAGGCGTTGCCGGAGCTGACCCGTTACCCCGATGGCAACGGTTTCGTGCTCAAGCAGGCATTGTCCCAGCGCTTCGGTTTCGAGCAGTCGATGATTACCCTGGGCAATGGCTCCAACGACATTCTCGAACTGCTCGGACGGGCCTTCGCCATGCCCGGCACCGAGGTGGTATTCAGCCAGCACGCCTTTGCCGTCTATCCGATCGTCACCCAGGCGGTCGGCGCCACCGCGGTCGAAGTGCCGGCTCGGGACTGGGGTCATGACCTTGCCGCCATGGCCACTGCCATTACCCCGACCACCCGCCTGGTGTTCATCGCCAACCCCAACAACCCGACCGGTACCTGGTTCGAGCGCGGCGAATTCGAGGCGTTCATGGCGCAGGTGCCCGAGCAGGTGCTGGTGGTACTGGATGAGGCCTACACCGAATATGTGATGGTCGAGGATGCGCTCAACGGCTTCGACTATATCGACCGTTACCCGAACCTGGTGGTCAGCCGCACCTTCTCCAAGGCCTACGGCCTGGCGGCGCTGCGCGTCGGCTACTGCATCAGCCATCCGCAGGTGGCCGATGTGCTCAACCGGGTGCGCCAACCGTTCAACGTCAACAGCCTGGCGCTGGCCGCCGCGGTGGCCAGCCTGGAGGACGACGTCTACCTGGCGGAAAGCCGGCAGGTCAACCATGAAGGCATGCGCCAGTTGGAGCAGGGCCTGGGCGAGCTGGGCCTGCAGTGGATTCCCTCGCGCGGCAACTTCATCGCCGTGGACCTGGGGCGCGACGCCGGCCCGATCTATCAGGGGTTGTTGCGTGCCGGCGTCATCGTGCGCCCGGTAGCCGGCTACGGCATGCCCAACCACCTGCGCGTATCGATCGGCCTGCCGCAGGAGAACAAACGTTTCCTCGATGCGCTGGCCGGAGTCCTGGCCGGTGAGTAGACAGGTCACCACATTGTCACCTGCGTCGCCGATAATCGGCCGCGTGACGGTCGTCGGCCTGGGGCTGATCGGCGGCTCCTTCGCCAAGGGGCTACGTCAGTCCGGCCTGTGCCGGGAGGTGGTCGGCTGTGATCCCGATCCGGTAACCCAACGCCTGGCGGTGTCGCTCGGCGTGGTCGACAGCATGTCCGATGATCTGGCCAGCGCGGTGCAGGGCGCCGAGCTGATCCTGCTGGCGGTACCGGTGCTGGCCATGCAGGGCGTATTGCAACAGCTGGCGGCGCTGCAGCTGGACCAGGCGGTGATTACCGATACCGGCAGCACCAAGAGCGCCGTGGTTGAGGCGGTACGCGAAGCCTACGGCTGCGTGCCGCCGCATTTCGTGCCCGGCCATCCGATCGCCGGTTCCGAGCGCAGTGGGGTGGAAGCGGCCGATGCGGGCCTGTTTCGCCGGCACAAGGTGATCCTCACCCCGCTGGCCGATACCGACCCGGCGGCGCTGGCTCTGGTGCGCCGGGCCTGGCAGGCACTGGGCGCGGATGTCGAGGACATGCCGCTGCAGGACCACGACGAAGTGCTGGCCGCTACCAGCCATCTACCGCACCTGCTGGCCTTCTCACTGGTGGATACGCTGGCTTCGCGCAGCGAAAACCTGGAGATATTCCGCTATGCTGCCGGTGGTTTTCGAGATTTCACCCGGATCGCTGCCAGCGACCCGGTAATGTGGCGTGATGTGTTCCTGGCCAACCGCGATGCGGTACTGCGCAGCCTGGATACCTTCACCCGTGATTTAAGCCGCTTGCGCGCGGCGGTCGAGGAGGGTGACGCCAATACCCTGCTGGGGGTGTTTACCCGGGCCCGCTCCGCACGCGAGCATTTCAGCAAGATCTTGGCCCGCAGGGCATATATGGAACCCATGCAGACTCAATCTATCAACTTCATTGCCAGCCCCGGGGCCAACGTACAAGGTCGTATCCGTGTTCCGGGCGACAAATCCATTTCCCACCGCTCGATCATGCTCGGCTCCATCGCCGAAGGCGTGACCGAGGTCGAGGGCTTTCTGGAGGGCGAGGACAGCCTGGCCACCCTGCAGGCGTTCCGCGACATGGGCGTGGTCATCGAGGGGCCGCAGCACGGTCGGGTAACCATCAATGGTGTTGGCCTGCATGGCCTGCAGGCTCCTCCCGGACCTATCTACGTCGGCAACTCGGGCACCTCGATGCGCCTTTTGGCTGGCCTGCTGGCCGGGCAGAACTTCTCCACCGAACTGACCGGTGACGCCTCGCTGAGCAAGCGTCCGATGGGGCGGGTAGCCAATCCGCTGCGCGAAATGGGCGCGAGCATCGACACCGCCGACCAGGGGCGTCCGCCGCTGCATATCCACGGCGGACAAAGCCAGCTCAAGGGCATGGACTATGTCATGCCGATGGCCAGTGCCCAGGTCAAGTCCTGCCTGCTGCTCGCCGGCCTGTACGCTGCCGGCAGCACCTCGGTGACCGAGCCGGCGCCGACCCGGGATCATACCGAGCGCATGCTCAAGGGCTTCGGTTATCCGGTCAAGGTTGAGGGTGCCAGGGTCACCATCGAGCCGGGCCACAAGCTGACCGGTTGCAAGATCGATGTGCCGGCGGACATCTCCTCGGCCGCCTTCTTCATGGTCGCCGCCAGCATCGCCGAAGGCTCGGACCTGACCCTGGAACACGTGGGTATCAACCCGACCCGGGTCGGCGTGATCAACATCCTGCGTGCCATGGGCGCCGACATCACCCTGGGCAATGAGCGTGAAGTGGGTGGTGAGCCGGTGGCCGATATCCGCGTGCGCTACGCCGGTCTCAAGGGTATCGAGATCCCGCTGGACCAGGTGCCACTGGCGATCGACGAGTTCCCGGCGCTGTTCATCGCTGCCGCCTGCGCCGAAGGGCGTACCGTACTGCGTGGTGCCGAGGAACTGCGGGTCAAGGAGTCCGACCGCATCCAGGTCATGGCCGATGGGCTGCAGACCCTGGGTATCAAGGCTGACCCGACTCCCGACGGTGTCATCATCGAAGGTGGCGAGATGGGCGGCGGCACCATCGACAGCCATATGGATCACCGTATCGCCATGTCCTTTGCCATTGCCTCGCTGCGCGCCACCGGCCAGATCCGCATCACCGATTGTATTCATGTCGGCACCTCGTTCCCCGGGTTCATCGACCTGGCGAAGTCGGTGGGCATCGTGATCCGCCAGGAGGAAAGCGCGTGAGTCAGCAAGCGGCACCGGTCATCACCATCGACGGCCCGGGCGGTTCCGGCAAGGGCACTCTGGCGGGCATGCTGGCCGCGCGGTTGGGCTGGCATCTGCTCGATTCCGGCGCACTGTACCGGCTGTTGGCCTTCGCTGCGCGTAACCACGGCGCCGACCTGACCAACGAGGAAATCCTCACCAGCCTGGCCGCGCACCTGGACGTGCAGTTCATCGTTGACCAGGACGGCGGCGAGCAGCGCATCATCCTCGAAGGCGAGGACGTCACCCGCGGCATCCGTACCGAAGCAACCGGCGCTGGCGCTTCCCAGGTGGCGGCGTTGCCGGCCGTTCGTCAGGCGCTGCTGGCGCGCCAGCAGGCGTTTCGCGAGGCCCCGGGGCTGGTAGCCGACGGTCGCGACATGGGCACGGTAGTGTTTCCCGATGCCCAGCTGAAGATATTCCTTACCGCCAGTGCGGAAATCCGCGCCGAACGGCGCTACCGGCAGTTGCTCGAAAAGGGCGAAACTGCTAGTCTTGCGGGTCTTCTCGATGAAATCAATGCCAGGGACGAAAGGGACATGAACCGCAGCATCGCGCCATTAAGGCCTGCTGAGGACGCCATCCTGATCGATTCCTCGCACATGAGCATCGAAAGTGTACTTGAAACAGTGCAGACGGAGGCGCGCAAGCGCAACCTGCTGGGCTGATCAGGGAGTCCTTTGCCGGGTAACCAGCACCACCGGCAAAGGTATCAATATCATCAACCCACGCAAGCTGGTGGCGTGGCGGGCAAGTCGGCTGCAGGGCCCGCGTTGAGCGGCCGGGCGGTTACTGCCTTATTACACTTTTACAGGAATCCAAATGAGCGAAAGCTTTGCCGAACTTTTTGAAGAAAGCCTGAAAACCCTTGATATGGAGCCAGGCTCCATCATCACCGGTATCGTTGTGGACATCGACTCCGACTGGGTCACCGTTCACGCCGGCCTGAAATCCGAGGGTGTCATTCCGCGCGAGCAGTTCCTGAACGATCAGGGCGAACTGACCATCAGCGTGGGTGATGAGGTACACGTTGCACTGGACGCCGTCGAAGACGGTTTCGGTGAAACCAAACTGTCCCGTGAGAAGGCCAAGCGCGCCGAATCCTGGAAAGTCCTCGAAGCAGCTTTCGCCGCAGAAGAAATCGTCAAGGGTGTCATCAACGGCAAGGTCAAGGGTGGCTTTACCGTCGACGTCAACACCATCCGTGCGTTCCTGCCGGGTTCCCTGGTCGATGTCCGCCCGGTTCGCGACACCGCGCACCTGGAAGGCAAGGAACTGGAATTCAAGGTCATCAAGCTGGACCAGAAGCGCAACAACGTTGTCGTTTCCCGCCGTGCCGTGCTCGAAGCCGAGAACAGCGCCGAGCGCGAAGCCCTGCTGGAAACCCTGCAGGAAGGCCAGGTTGTCAAAGGTATCGTCAAGAACCTCACCGACTACGGTGCGTTCGTTGACCTGGGCGGCGTAGATGGTCTGCTGCACATCACCGACATGGCCTGGAAGCGCATCAAGCATCCGTCCGAGATCGTCAACGTTGGTGACGAGATCGACGTCAAGGTGCTGAAGTTCGACCGCGAGCGCAACCGCGTTTCCCTGGGTCTGAAGCAACTGGGCGAAGATCCATGGGTCGCCATCACCGGTCGCTACCCGGAAGGCACCCGCGTCAACGCCAAGGTCACCAACCTTACCGACTACGGCTGCTTCGCCGAGCTGGAAGAGGGCGTCGAAGGCCTGGTTCACGTCTCCGAAATGGACTGGACCAACAAGAACATCCATCCTTCCAAGGTCGTTCAGGTTGGCGACGAAGTGGAAGTCATGGTACTGGACATCGACGAAGACCGTCGTCGTATCTCCCTGGGCATCAAGCAGTGCAAGATGAACCCGTGGGAAGAGTTCTCCAGCAAGTTCAACAAGGGCGACAAGATCTCCGGTTCCATCAAGTCGATCACCGACTTCGGTATCTTCATCGGCCTGGACGGCGGCATCGACGGCCTGGTTCACCTGTCGGACATCTCCTGGAACGAAGTCGGCGAAGAAGCCGTACGTCGCTTCAAGAAGGGCGACGAGCTGGAAACCGTCATCCTGTCCGTTGACCCCGAGCGTGAGCGCATCTCCCTGGGTATCAAGCAGCTGGAAGACGATCCGTTCTCCAACTTCGTATCCCTGAACGAGAAAGGCGCCATCGTTACCGGTACCGTCAAGGAAGTTGACGCCAAGGGCGCGGTAATCACCCTGGGTGACGACATCGAAGGCACCCTGAAAGCCTCCGAAATCAGCCGCGACCGCGTTGAAGACGCACGCAACGCGCTGAACGTCGGCGACGAAGTCGAAGCCAAGATCATCAGCGTTGACCGCAAGAGCCGTGTCATCAGCCTGTCGATCAAGGCCAAGGACGTCGAAGACGAGAAAGAAGCCATTCAGGACCTGCGCAAGCAGGAAATGCTGTCCGCTGGCCCGACCACCATTGGTGATCTGATCAAGCAGCAGATGGAAAACAAGGGCAACTGATTGCCTGCGTGATCCAATGAAAAAGGGCGACTTCGGTCGCCCTTTTTTGTGGTCTGCCATCCCTGGCGACCACCCTTCGGGCCGTCACTGCGTGACGTCAAAAATGGCTCCCGGCCATTTTTTGTGGCCGCAGTGCTGGCCCGGCGTAGCGCAGGCGCGCTACACCCCCAGGAGCGCGGTGCGTGTTTCGGGTTGTCGAGCCCCTGCTCGACGACAGCGGGCGGCCAGCCAGCCCCGTGCCACCCTGCAAGCCCGTCCGGCGTAGCGCGGGCGCGCTACACCCCCAGGAGCGCGCTGCGTATCTCGGGTTGTCGAGCGCCCGCTCGACGACAGCGGACCACCAGCCAGAGTTGTACTTCCCTTCAAGTCCGCTCGGCGTAGCGCAGGCCCGCTACACCCCAGTATCCGGCAACGCGGTGGCCGGAAATCCCAAATTGTGGCTCAGGTCGCGGAATGGAATGCCGAGCATCAGTAGAGTGTTCAACCACTGCATGGATATGGAGGAGGGGAACATGCCACGGAGTGATTATCCAAGCCCCGCCTGGAAAGGCTGGTACTACTCCGGCTCCGCTCCGCACCGGGATGTACCGGCCGTTTATCAATTCATCACCTTCCGCCTGGCTGACTCTCTACCGCAATCCCTGTTGAGACAATTGCTCAAGGAAGATCGATCGATGCCGGCTATGCAGCAGGACGGGTTCAGGAGGCGCTCCATCGAAGGGTGGCTCGACGCCGGGTTGGGCTGCTGCGCCCTGGCTCATCCGGAGCTGGCCGCGGTGGTGCGGGAGGCGCTTTTCCATCATGACGGCCGTCGCTATAGGCTCATCGCCTGGTGCATCATGCCGAACCATGTGCATGTGCTGATCGAGCCGCAATATTCGCTGCCGCGTATAGTCCAGGCCTGGAAGTCCATCACCACCCGCTGGGTGATGCTGTACAACGAAAGACTTGGGCTGGGCGTGCCCGGACGCACTCTCTGGATGCGGGACTACTGGGACAGGTTCATACGCGATGAGCGGCACCTCACGACGGCTGTTCATTACATTCATCAGAATCCGGTGAAGGCGGGATTATGTGCTTCGCCAGAGCAGTGGCGCTGGTCAAGCGCCTATCGTGCTGAAGGGTAATGGCAGGAGCCCGGAGTGCCGCTGCACCTCGAGTTCGGGTTGTCGAGCGGGCAACCAGTCATACCCGTGCTTGCCTTCAAGCCCGCCCGGCGTAGCGCAGGCGCGCTACACCCCGGGTGCGGATGTCCTGAGCTTTGGGTTGTCGAACGCCTCGGGCCGCGATCGGACTCGACGACAGTGGTGCGAGCCTCGTGCGTTCCGGTTGACAGGCCTTGGCTTGCTTCACCATCGCCAGTGGAGCAGGGCGCTGACCTACGCATCGCATATCAGGCTGTTCAAATTCCGTCAAGCATGGTAAAACCAATTAAAACGGATCCTAGTCGATTGAATAAAAAGGGAAAATCATGACCAAGTCTGAGTTGATCGAACGCATAGTCGAGCAACAGGGCCAGTTATCAGCCAAGGATGTCGAACTGGCCATCAAGGCCATGCTGGAACACATGTCGATGGCGCTTGCCACGGGGGAGCGCATTGAGATACGGGGGTTTGGCAGTTTTTCACTGCACTACCGGGCGCCGCGTATTGGCCGCAATCCCAAGACCGGCGATTCGGTCGCGCTGGAAGGCAAGTACGTGCCGCATTTCAAACCCGGCAAGGAACTGCGCGACCGGGTCAACGAGTCGCTTGAAACCACCTGACTCGGTATAACTGGGCGTCAGGCTGCGCTATACTGCCCTCCTGCTTAACGGATGGGAGTGGTGTGGCATGCAATGGCTCAAGCGCGCGGTGCTGATCATCGTTCTGTTACTGGTGGCACTGGCAACCATGGATTTCATGCTGGAGAACCAGCAGAACATTGCCTTGCAGTTTCTCGAAGTATCCTCTCCCGAACTTCCCGTTTCCCTGTTCGTCGTCATCGCCTTCATTCTTGGCAGTCTGCTGGGCATCTTCATCGGCTGGCTGATCACTACCCGCCTGCGCCTGCGCCTGATGGTGCAGACCAATGAGCTGAACCGCTATCGCAAGGAAGTCGACAAGCTGCGTACCCAGGCTGTCAAAGGCTGATCATCATGCAGGAACTGCTGTTCCTCGGGCTGTTCATGGGGGCGCTTGGGATTGGCTGGTTTCTCGGGCGCCGTGAGGCGATCAAGGTCGGCGTGATGCTGGCGCCCCATGGCAGTGCCATCGACAAGCAATACTTCATCGGCCTCAACTACCTGCTCAACGAGCAGCCGGACGAGGCTATCGAAACCTTCATCCGTGCCCTGGAAGTCAATCCCGAAACCGTGGAAACCCACATCGCGATCGGCAAGCTGTTTTGCCAGCGCGGCGATGTCGAGCGGGCGATCAAGGTGCATCAGAACCTGCTGGCCAGGCCGAACCTCACCGCCTCGCAAGCGGACCGTGTGCAGTTCGAGCTGGCCCGGGACTATCTGGCGGTGGGGTTGCACCATCGGGCCGAGCGATTGCTCGACGAGCTGGTGGACTCGGACTCGAGCCTGCGTGCCGAGGCGCTGGCCGACCTGGTGCGTATCCATGAGCGCGAGCGGGACTGGCAGCAGGCGGTGGATGTCGGACGGCGATTGGTCAAGGAACGCGATGCTTTCGCCGTGACCCTGGCCCACTACCATTGCGAGCTGGCCCGGGAAGCGCTGGCACGCAAGGAACAGCAGCAGGCCCGGCGCCACCTGCTCGACGCGCTGGCCACCCAGCGGGAAAACGTGCGCGCCATGCTGATGCTGGCCGAGTTGGAGTTGGCCCTGGGGCGTGATCGGGAAGTGCTCAAGTGGTTGCGCCGACTGGCCGCCCATGATCCGGATTTCGTGCCCCAGGCGCTGCCGCTGCTGCACCGGTTGGCCGATGCCGGTTCGCTGGATCTGCTGGCATATCTGGACGGGGTACTGGAAAATAACCAGCCGCCGATGATGGCGACGGTGCTGGCCCGGGCCGATGAGCTGAACAAGCGCAGTGGCCTGAATGCGGCGAGCAAATACGTGCTTGTCCATTTGCAGCAGCAGCCGTCGCTGAGCGGGCTGCTGTACCTGATCGACCTGCACAAGGACAGTGTCGAACCGCGCGGACATGCCAACCTGATGATCCTGCGCGGGATTGTCGAGGCCTTGCTGATCGACAAGCACAAGTATCGTTGCCAGGTCTGCGGCTTCTCCGGCAAGCAGCTGCACTGGCAATGCCCGACCTGCCACGGCTGGTCGACGATACGACCTTTGAAAGGGCGGGAGCTGGCTGCGGCCAGTCCGTCGCTGCGACCCATTTGATACAGGAAAGAGAAATGCCCTGCCAAACCCCGATAATTGTTGCTCTGGATTTCCCTGACATGGCCGCGGCGCTGGCCATGGCCGATCGCCTTGATCCGGCGCAGTGCCGCGTCAAGGTCGGCAAGGAGCTGTTCACCGCAACCGGTCCGGCTGTGGTTGAGGCCCTCCAGGACAAGGGTTTCGAGGTCTTTCTGGATCTCAAGTTCCACGACATCCCCAACACCGCGGCGCATGCGGTGCAGGCTGCCGCCGAGCTGGGGGTGTGGATGGTCAACGTGCACGCCAGTGGTGGCCGGCGCATGATGGAAGCCTGTCGCGAGATACTCGAACGCCGCGCCGGCCCGCGCCCGCTGCTGACCGCGGTGACCGTGCTGACCAGCCTGGAGCAGGAAGACCTGCAGGAAGTCGGCATCGATATCGAGCCGATGGTACAGGTGCAGCGCCTGGCGCGGCTGACCCAGGACTGCGGCCTGGATGGCGTGGTCTGTTCGGCGCGCGAGGCCAAGGCACTGCGTGGGGCCCTTGGCGAGGAGTTCAGGCTGGTGACCCCGGGTATCCGTCCGGAGGAAGCCAGTGCCGATGACCAGAAGCGCATCGTCACTCCGCGCCAGGCCATGGACAATGGCAGCAGCTATCTGGTGATGGGTCGCCCGATCACCGGCGCTGCTGACCCGGCCCAGGCATTGCGCGCCGTTCTCGACAGCCTGCAGAGCTGAATATCAGGACTCGGGGCGAGTCCACAGCCAGAGCGCAACGCAGGGCAGGAACAGGCTGAGAAACACACGCAGCAGCATCGGTGCCGGCAGCAGCCAGATCATCAGGATGCTGCTGGCCATCAAGGCGCTGGCCAGCCACTTGGCGCGACGTGGGACGGCGCGGTGCTCGCGCCAGTCGCGGATCATCGGACCATAGTGCGGGTGCCGCAGCAGGCGTTGCTCCAGCTCCGGCCAGCCGCGTGCGCCAGCCCAGGCGGCCAGCAGCAGAAAGGGCGTGGTCGGCAGCCCCGGCAGCAGCACACCGAGGGCGCCGAGGGCCACGGCGACCGAGGCGATGCTGCGCCATACCCACTTCATCAGCATGTTCGTTTTCAGGGGGTATCGCTGGCGATGATGCCAGCCTTGTACTCGGGACTCTGCTGGCCGCCGGCGAACTCGTCGAGCAGGTTGCGGATACTGGGAATGCTGATATGCCGGGCCCGGCTGTCGATCAGCCCACGCTCGCGCAGATTGGCGATGGCCCGCGAGAAGGTTTCCGGCTTGATCGACAGGCGTGCGGCGATCAGGCTCTTGGGTAGCACCAGTTCGATTTCGGCACTGTCGGTCGCACGGTCGCGCACCTGACCGACCAGGTACAGCGCCAGGCGCTGGGTGGCATTCTGCAGGGTCAGGTTCTCCAGCTCATCCAGGCGCTGGTGCAGGCGCACGCTCATGTGCCCGAGCAGATTCAGGCAGGTCTGCGGATTCTGTTCCAGGTGCCGCAGCATCAGGCGGTTGGAAAAGCCGACCAGCCTGACTGGCTCCAGCGCCTCGGCGCACACCGGGAACACCGATTTCTGCATGAACATGACCGCCTCGGCAAAGGTATTGCCGGCGGTAATGATCTCCACCACCTTCTCCTTGCCATCGGCCGAGATGCGATACAGCTTTACCTTGCCGCTTTGCACCAGATAGAAACGCTCAGCGGGATCGCCCTGGCGCTGGATCAGAGCCTGGGGCGCATATTCGCGTACCTGCGCATCGGCCAGCAGTTCTTCCTGGGCGGCCTGGTGAAAATGAGAAAACAGCGGATGACGAAGAATCATCTGCCGTTGTTCCTGGGTAGAAATCATGTCTGTCTGCTCTTAATGCAATTACCTGCAGAGTAAGCATTTACGCTGCTGCATGCCATACCCAAGGTACTAATTATGCTGTCTTCGGGCCACATGGACTCGTCGTCAGGCGCAACAGCGCCGGCGAACACGATCCGGAGTCTTCTTGATATGCGTCAAAGTGGCGCGGTAGGGAAGCGCGTAGTCTCGCCAGCATCAGCACGATATGCACCGGAGCACCTATCCATGTCCGATCCAGTCGAGTGGGACGAGGGCCTGATCCGCCGTTACGATAAGCCAGGACCGCGCTACACTTCCTACCCCACGCTTGCCCAGTACCAGGATGGTATCCTGCCGGGTGACCTGTTCGCCGCATTGCATGAAAGCGGCAGAAAAGGGCGGCCCTTGTCGCTGTATGTGCACATCCCGTTCTGCGCCAACATCTGCTATTACTGCTCCTGCACCAAGGTCATCACCAAGGATCGCAGTCGCGCCCAACCCTACCTGCAGGCGCTGTACCGGGAAATCGATCTGATCAGCCCACACCTGGGCGGTATGCAGCAGGTCGAGCGGCTGCACCTGGGTGGGGGCACGCCGACCTTCCTCGGGCATGACGACCTGCGCGGGCTGATGGGCAGGCTGCGTGAACGCTTCAATCTGCATGAGGACGATACTGCCGACCACAGCATCGAAATCGACCCGCGGGAGGCCGACTGGTCGACCTTGGGGTTGCTGCGCGAGCTGGGCTTCAATCGGGTCAGCTTCGGCGTCCAGGATCTGGACGTGGAGGTGCAGCGGGCAGTCAACCGTCTGCAAAGCCTGGAGCAGACCCAGGCGGTGATGGACGCGGCGCGAGCACTGGCCTACCGCTCGGTCAATATCGATCTGATCTACGGCCTGCCCCGGCAGACAGTGGAGTCCTTCGCCCGCACCGTGGAGACCATCATCGAGCTGAAGCCGGACCGGCTGACCCTGTACAACTATGCTCACCTGCCGGACCTGTTCCTGCCCCAGCGCCGGATCGATATGGCCGAGCTGCCGAGTACCGATGCCCGCCTGCAGATCTGTGGCAACAGCGTGGCCCGGCTGCAGCAGGCCGGCTACCGCTATATCGGCATGGGCCAGTTCGCCTTGCCCGATGACAGCCTGAGTAACGCCCAGGAGACCGGCGAGTTGAGCCGCAGCTTCCAGGGCTATGTCGCCGGCGTTGAATGCGACTTGATCGGCCTGGGCGTTTCCGCCATCAGCCAGGTGGGTGATCTCTATTGTCGCAACAGCAGCGATCTCAAGCAGTACCAGCAAAGCCTGGAGGAGGGCCGCCTGGCACTGCGTCAGGGCTTGAAGTGCAGTGCCGACGATCGCCTGCGGCGGGTGGTGATCAGCCAGTTGATGTGTCACTTCCGGCTGCGCTACGCGGATATCGAGCAGCGCTTCAATATCGACTTCGCCACCTATTTCACCGATTGCCTGGGTACGCTGCGGCAGATGCACGAGAATGGACTGATTCGCCTGAGCATTTCCGGTATCGAGGTGCTGCCGGCTGGCCGACCGCTGGTGGCGCGCATCTGCATGGTGTTCGATGCGTACCAGTACGCCACCGACAGCACGTGCTACGCCCAGATCGTCTGACATTTGCAAAGGTAATCGCATCAAAGGCAAGGGTACGGCTTTCAACACGCTGCCTTCAAACACCGTCACCCTTCACACCCGGTCATCATTCCCACACCCGGTCATCCTTCCCATACCCCGGCATCCTTCCCACCCCTCGTCATCCTTCGCGCAGGCGAAGGATCCACCGGCCACTTTGAGTCAATCGGCACCATGCAATGCGGCAGCATTGTTCGCTCCATGCGTTTACAATCCTTTGTCCATGGCATCGCGCGCAACGCGCGGTACCGGACAGATTCGCATGGGGGGAATACATGCCGCGCTTTCTGCATACCGCCGACTGGCAGATCGGTCGCCAGTACGACCGCTTCGGCCCGGAGGACGGGCCGGCCCTGGCCCAGGCCCGGCTGGGCACCGTTGAGCGTATCGCCGCCCTGGCAACCGAACTGGCGGTGGATGCGGTGCTGGTTGCCGGTGACGTATTCGACGCCCAGACCATTTCCGATCGCACACTGCGCCGTCTGTTCCTCGCTACCCAGGGCTATGCCGGGCCCTGGATCATGCTCCCCGGCAACCACGACGCCGCCCTGGCGGAAAGCATCTGGAGTCGCGCCAAGCGGCTCAACGCGGTGCCCGGCAACGTCCATCTGGCACTGACCCCCGAGGTGATGACGTTCGCCAAACAGGGCTTCGCCATCCTGCCGGCGCCGTTGACCCAGCGCCAGACCTTCGATGACCTGAGCGCCTGGTTCGACCATGCGCAGACCCCGTCGGGCCTACTGCGTATCGGCCTGGCCCACGGCAGTGTGCAGGGCATTCTCGCCGAGGATATCGACTCACCCAACCCGATCGACCCGCAGCGTGCAGAACGTGCCCGGCTCGACTACCTGGCCCTCGGCGACTGGCATGGCTGCCGGCGGATCGACGACCGTACCTGGTACAGCGGTACGCCGGAGCAGGACAGGTTCAAGAGCAATGGCGCCGGGCAGGTGCTGGATGTGCGCCTCGAAGCGCCTGGTGACGCACCGCAGGTGACGCCCATCGCCATCGGCGAGTTCACCTGGCTGCAGTGGCAGCGGCGCTTGCAGGTGGCCTCGGACCTGGATGCGCTGATCGAGGAGCTGGATCAGGTCGAGCGCAGCAGCGTCATCAGCCTGACCCTGGAAGGGGAGCTGGATCTGGCCGGAGAACAGCGGTTGCAGCTCGCCCTCGGCCGCGCCGAAGCGCAGCACCGGGTACTGGAATGTGATCTGGACAGGCTGCGGCTGTTGCCCACAGAGGCGGATATCGCCGCGCTGCAGGCCGATGGCTATCTGGACGAGGTGATCGGCCAGTTGCGTGACATGCAGCAGGCGGATGAGCCGGAACTTGCCCGGGAAGCGCTCGCCATCCTCGCGGGCCTGCTGCGTGAACGGCAGGCGGGAGGAACCACGGCATGAAGCTCGAACAATTGCGCGTCAGCCAGTTCCGGCAGTTTCGCGAGCCGCTGGTCATCGACGGCTTCGGCCCCGGATTGAACCTGATCTGCGGCCCCAACGAGTCCGGCAAGAGCACCCTGGTGCGCGCCATCCGCGCGGCCTTCTTCGAGCGGCACAGTTCCAGCACGCTCACCGACCTGCGGCCCTGGGGAGATTCCGCGGCAGCGCCGGAGGTAGAGTTGCAGTTCAGCCACGGCGACCGACAGTGGCGGCTGAGCAAGCGCTTTCTGCAGCGCAAGCGCTGCGACCTCAGCGTCGACGGCCAGCGCTTCAATGGCGACGAAGCGGAGGAACAGCTCGCCGCCATGCTCGGCTTCAATGTGGCCACACGGGGCACCAGCAAGGCCGAGCACTGGGGCATACCGGGGCTGCTGTGGATCGAGCAGGGCATGGGCCAGGAGCTGGGCGAGGCGGTCAGTCATGCCGGTGACCATCTGAAAGCGGTGTTGGGCGCCAGCCTGGGGGAAGTCACCAGCAGCGGTGGCGACGAGATCACCAGGCAGGTTCGCCTTCAGCTCGACGAGTTGCTCACCGGCACCGGCAAGCCCCGTGGTGACTACAAGGCCAGTGGCGAACGGATCGCGGCGCTGGATGAGCAACTGCAGGCGCTCGACCAGCGGATTGTCGCCTATCGCCAGCAGGTCGATCGGCTGGGTGAGCTGCGTCAGCAGCAGGCCCGGGATGAGGCCGACAAGCCCTGGGAGGCGCTGCGGGTGCAGCAGCAGGAGGCCGAGCGCAAGTACGCCGAGGTCCAGCGTCAGGCCGAAGAACAGCAGCGTGATCTGCAGGCGCTGGAGCAGGTGCGCAGCCACCGGCAGATAGTGCTGGAGCAGTTGCGCAGCCAGGAGGAACAGGCTAGCGAACTGCAGCAGCGCCAGGGCAAGCGCCAACAGTTGCAGCAGCAGCTCGAGCAGCTCGTCGGGCAGCAGGCGGAACTGCTGGCGGCGCGGGATGCTGCACAGGCAGCCTACCAGCAGACCCAGCAGCAGGAGCGCCAGGCTCGACAACAGGCCCGCTACCAGGAGCTTGAGCGGGAGCGGGAGCGGGTGCTGAAACAACAACAGCAACTGCAGCTCAGCCTGGGACAGGCGCGTCAGTTGCAGAGCGAACTGGTCGCCCAGCAGCAGGCATTGGCCGCCGTCCGCATCGACGACAGGCAACTGGCCCAGCTGGAGCAGGTGCACAACCAACTGCGGGAACTGGATATTCGCCAGCAGAGCAGCGCCACCCGGCTGCGTTATGAGCTGTTGCCCGGTCAGCAGATCAGCCTGGGCCAGCAGCAGCTCAGCGGCAGCGATGACCTGCTGCTGCTGCAGGAAACCCAACTGGATATCGCCGGTCTCGGCAAACTGATCATCACCCCCGGCGGCCAGGACCTGGCCAAGCTGGCCCGCGACGGCGAACGTGCCCGGGAGCAATGGCAGGCCCTGTGTGAGGAACTGGGCGTCCGTTCGCTGGACCAGGCGCGGCAACAGCTGCAGCAGGCCAAGACGCAGAGCGCCGCCATCCAGGCCAACCGCAAGCTGCTGCTCAGCCACGCGCCGGCCGGTATCGAGGTACTGGAACAGGAACTGGCCGGCGCGGCCGCACGCCTGGCCGAACTGGACCAGACGCTGGCCGGTCTGGAGCCGCAGTTGGGACAGGCGGCGGTCGACACCGCGGTGGTGGGCACTGAGGCCGTTGATACAGCCTCGGTCGAGCGAGCATTGCAGCAGGCCGCCGAGAAACTACAGCAGAGCGAAGCCGCCAGCAGCCGTCACAACGAGCAGCTTATCGGCCTGCGCCAGAGCCTGGCCAGCGCCGAGGAAGAGTGCCGCCTGCTGCAGGCACGCCTGGATGATCCGCAGCGCCAGCAGCAACAGCACAAGCTCAACGACAACCTGCTGACCCTGCGCGCGGAAGAGGCGCGGCTGCAGCAGCAGAGCGACCAGCGTGCCGCACGTATCGCCAGTGCCAGGCCGGATATCCTCGAGCAGGACATCCAGCGCTACCGCAGCAGCGCCGCCCAGCTGGAGCACGGCTTCAACCAGCGCCGCGACGAACTGATCGCCCTGCAGGCGCGGTTGCAGGGGGAGGGCGCTGACGGGCTGGAGGAGCAACGCGCCTCGCTGGCCACCGAACTGGAAAGCGAGCAACGCCGCTACCGCCAGCTCGACCGCCGTGCCCGGGCGTTGACGCTGCTGCACGAACTGCTCAGCGAGAAACGCCAACAGCTGACCCGACGCTTGCAGGCACCGCTGCAGAAGCACCTGGATCACTACCTGCAACTGCTGTTTCCCCAGGCGACTCTGGAGGTCGACGAGAACCTGATGCCCGGCCGGTTACTACGCCAGGGCCAGGACGCCGGCGAATTCGATGCCCTGAGTTTCGGAGCCCGCGAACAGATGGGACTTATCAGCCGGCTGGCCTATGCCGACCTGCTGCGCGAGGCGGGGCGCCCGACCCTGATCATCCTCGACGATGCCCTGGTGCACAGCGATCAACCGCGGCTGGGGCAGATGAAACGCATCCTGTTCGACGCTGCCCAGCGGCATCAGGTGCTGCTGTTCAGCTGTCATCCGGACAAATGGCGGGACATGGGTGTGCCGGTGCGGGAGCTGGAGAGCCTGAAGGTGCAGTGATTCACAAACTCCGCGCTTTACGGGTTGTCGAGCCCCTGCTCGACGACGGCGGAAAGCCAGCCAGTCCCCTGTCTCCCTTGAAATCCGCTTGGCGTAGCGCAGGCGGCTACCCCCCCCCCAGGGGGCGCAGCCCGGGTGTCGGGTTGTCGAGCCCCTGCTCGACGACAGCGGACCGCCAGCAACACCAATGCCGCCTGCCACCCCGCAGGCGTAGTGCCCGAACGCGGACCGAGGGGCTACACCCCTATTGAGGGCGTCGGCGTAGTCCCTGTTCGATAAAGCTGCATAACAGCCTGTATAATTTCACCTTTTCCGCCGCTCAACGGCGGCCATGGCACACAAACAAGGTACAGGTTTTCATATGCACCCGAGAATCAAGATTGGCATCGCAGGCTACGGCAACCTGGGCAGAGGCGTGGAAATGGCCATCGCCCAGAGCCCGGACATGGAGCTGGTCGGGGTCTTCACCCGGCGCAACCCGGCCGATGTGCAACTGCTCGACAGCAGCGTTGCGGTCCATGCCCAGGCCGATATCGAGCAGTTCCGTGACCAGATCGACGTGCTGATCCTCTGTGGTGGCTCGAAGAACGACCTGCCGGAGCAGGCTCCGGCCCTGGCGGCGCTGTTCAATACTGTCGACAGCTTCGACACCCATGCGACCATTCCCGAATACCACGAAGCGGTGGACCGCGCGGCCAGACCGGCTGGCAAGACCGCACTGATCTCGGTCGGCTGGGACCCGGGGCTGTTTTCGCTCAACCGCCTGTACGGCGAAGCCATCCTGCCGGTCGGCAGCACCTACACCTTCTGGGGCAAGGGCCTGAGCCAGGGGCATTCCGATGCTGTGCGCCGTGTGCCGGGCGTCAAGGCCGGGGTGCAGTACACCATTCCGGCGGACGCTGCCATCGAGCGGGTACGCAATGGTGAGCTGCCGGAGCTGAGCACCCGGGAAAAGCACAAGCGCGAATGCTACGTGGTGCTGGCCGAAGGTGCCGACGCGGCAGAGGTGGAGCAGAGTATCGTCAGCATGCCGCACTACTTCGCCGAGTACGACACCAGCGTGACCTTCATCAGCGAGGAAGAACTCAAGCGCGACCATGCTGCCATGCCCCACGGCGGTATTGTCATGCGCAGCGGCACCTCCGCTGCCGGCACCACCCAGGTGGTGGAGTACACCCTCAAACTGGGCAGCAACCCCGAATTCACCGCCGCTGTGCTGGTGGCCTATGCACGTGCGACATATCGCCTGAATCGCAGTGGTGTGGTCGGTGCGCAGACCGTGCTGGATGTGGCACCCGGATTGCTGTCGCCGAAGTCGCCGGCGGATTTGCGTAGGGAGTTGTTGTAGGGCTGGGTGTTTTGTCTGGCGGGGAGCTGGTTACATGTGCTTCCTGCTTCCTGCTTCCTGCTTTCCCCCCTCTCCCCCGGCCCCTCTCCCGCGAGGGGCGAGGGGTGACTCGCGCTTGGCATACCGTGTGCTTCCTGCTCGAACCGGTGCTGGGCTGCGCCTTGAGTGTTGACTTACCTTCAGTGTAAACATTTTGGTTGCGACTCACTCACTCTGCGCGCTTTGTAGTGGTATCGGCAACAACCGCATTACTGCAGAACAAACTCGCAACCTCAGACGCGAGTCACCCCTCGCCCCTCGCGGGAGAGGGGCTGGGGGAGAGGGGGAGCCAACCCCAACCCAACCCTCACCCCGGCCGCCCATCCGGTCTCGGCGCCAGCAGGATCGGTGCGTAATGCCACACGAACAACCCGAACGCCACCGCCCAGCACAAACTGGCCAGCCAGAAGCCGGTCAGTGGCATGGGAATGGTCAGCCATACGCGCAGCGGTACCGCCAGGTTGATCAGGATGAACGCTATGCTCATGGTCGCCGCCGGTTCCAGTGGCCGGCCGGTGTGGCCCAGGCTGACGCGGGAGATCATTGCCAGGATCATGCCGCTCATGCCGCCGATGGCCAGCAGGTGGATGGCCTGGCTGAAGCCGAGCAGCCAGCCGCCATGCCATAGCGCCATGGCGATCATCGCCAGCGCCAGCCAGGCGTAGGACAGATGCAGGGACCAGAGCAGCGGTACGGTCCAGATGCGTGGGTGGTGCCAGCGCAGCAGGCGTACGATATGCCCCAGGCCGAGCAGCAGATAGACAGGTGCTTGCCATAGCGACGGTCGCAGGCCGATACCGCTGAGCATCAGCAGGGCGACGAAGATGCTGCCGGCCATGAGCAGGTTGTCTAGGCGGGGTATTGCCTGCACCTGTTCGTTCAGGCCCAGGCCGCGCTGGGTAAAGAATGGAATCACCCTGCCGCCGATCAGCCCCATCAGCCCGGCGATCAACCACAGTGCGGCGACCGCGCCATGGCGCTGCAGGGCGAAATCATCCTGGGCCAGGCCGAGCAGGGCCAGCAGGTTGCACAGGGTCAGGAGCAGCAGCATGACCACGATCGGATAGTTGCGTGCCTGGCGGGCCAGCCATAGCGAGCGACCGATGGCCAGGGCTACCAGCGGCAGGAACAGCAGGTCGACCGGAAACAACAGCCAGAGCGGGGCGTCGAACAGCCACAGCAGGCGCCCGGCCAGCCACAGTGCAGCCAGCAGCAGCACTGGCATGCCAGTCAGGGCCGGCACGCCGGTCCAGGCCTGGATGGCGGTCAGCAGGAAGCCGGCGACGATGGCGATACCGAAGCCGAAGATCATTTCATGCCGATGCCAGGTCAGCCAGCCACCGGCCGGAGTCAGGTCGACATGGCCGAACAGCGCGGCAATCCACAGCGGCACGGCAAGCACGGCGAACAGGCTGCCTGCCAGGAACATCGGGCGAAAGCCCAGGGCAAACAGCACGGGTAGGGCGGTACGACGGTCCTGCATGAAAATCTCCTGATTGCTTGATATGCTTTTTGCGCTGGCCGCTCGGGCGAACTGCCCGGTTGGCATCCTGTTGAACGACTGGAAAACCCCATGACCTATCTACTGATCAAGACACTGCATCTGCTCGCTGCCATGGCCTTCGTCGGCACGCTGTTCTTCCAGGTGCTGATTCTGGCACCCGCCGGACGACGCCTGGATGCCTCGGTGCGCGGTCCGGTCAGCCAGGCCCTCGGCCAGCAGGCGCGGCGGGTCATCCATGTGGTTGCCATCGTCCTCTATGGTGCCGGCCTGACCCTGGCCTGGCCGTACCGCAGCCTGCTGGCCAATCCGCTGTCCAGTCACTTCGCCACCCTGCTCAGCCTGAAGATCCTGCTGGCGCTGCTGATCATAGGTCATTACGCGGCGCTGATCTTCCTGCGTCGCAGCCAGCGCATCACCGAGCGTGGCATGCATCTGCTGAATGTCAGCCTGTTGGTGCATGCGGTGCTGCTGGTGATCTGCGCCAAGAGCATGTTCGTCCTATAGCAGCTCCCCGGCCGCCGGGCCAACGAACAGCACCTCGTTCTCCAGCTGGATGTGCCGGGTCAGGTCCCGGCAGAACTCGTCCAGCCCGCGGTACAACGTCTGCCAGGTATTGCAGGCATGCAATGGCGCGGTTATCCGGTTGGTCAGCGCATACAGCTGCTCCAGCGCCTGGCCGTGCTGGTCGTGCTCGAAGCGCATCACGCTGATCGGCCCGCGTGACAGGTTGTGCTCGCCGCGCAGCAGCATCGGGAAAAGAATCTGCTCCTCCTTGGCCATATGGCTTTCCAGTGCCTGATGCATATCCGAGAGGTGATCGGCCAGGCCGTTCGGGCATTGCGGGTGGTCGCCGTGCACCTGTTCGACACGGCGGGCCAGGCGGATCAGCTCCGGCAGCTGTTCGCGGTGGCGCTGGTGGTAGCACGTCAGGATATGCTGGATCAGCTCGTCGGCCGGTGCATCCTGCCAGTCGTCTATCCGGGTATCGACCGCTGCTGGTGCGGCGTTGGGCGGATGTGGCTGGAGGGTGGAATCGGAAAGAGGGCGAGACATATCGGTAGGCTCCAATGAATGGCTGGATAGTGCCCTTGATCTAAAGCAACCTGCATGCCATGCATAATTAATTGAAATTTAAGGAGAATAAATTTAATTGGTTGTTTGTACCCGATTGCGTTATGGTTCTCTCAACCACGCGAGGGTATATCCAACCATGATTGAAGACTTTCTCCTGCCGGACCTGGTGGCTGAACTGCCGGCCGCCATTCGTTTGCAGCGTCTGGTACAGGTGCTGCGCGAGAGTTTTGGCTGTGGCGCCGTGGTGCTGCTGCAGCGTGAGGATGACTGCCTGCGCCCGGTAGCGGCGGTCGGACTGGTGCAGGACGCCCTGGGGCGGCGCTTCGACATAGCCCGCCAGCCACGCCTGGCGGCCCTGTTGTCGCTGCGCGAGATCACCTGGTTCGAATCCGACAGCCCCTTGCCCGACCCCTACGACGGCCTGCTCGACGAAACCCCCGGCGAACCGCTGCCGGTGCATGATTGCATGGGTGTGAGCCTGTATGTGCAAGGCGACCTGTGGGGCGCCCTGACCCTGGATGCACTGAATGCCGGTACCTTCGACGAGCGTGCCCGGCAGAAGCTGCAGCGCCTGTTGCCGCTGGTCGAGGCGCTGCTGCGGGTGACCCGGCTGGAGCAGGAGAACCGTGCCCTGCGCATGGTCCGTGCCGATGACCACCGCGCACTGCCGGGGCTGCAACAGCACGGCATCGTCGGCCATAGCCCGGCGGTGACGCGCCTGCTGGATGAGCTGGCGGTGGTGGCCGATTCGGACCTGACGGTGTTGATCACCGGCGAAACCGGGGTCGGCAAGGAACTATTCGCCCACTGGCTGCACCGGCACTCGCCGCGTGCCGACAAGCCACTGGTGCAGGTCAACTGCGCGGCGCTGCCTGAATCGCTGGCCGAAAGCGAGCTGTTCGGACACGTCAAGGGCGCCTTCTCCGGGGCCAGCAGCGACCGGGCAGGGCGCTTCGACGCGGCCAATGGTGGCACGCTGTTTCTCGACGAAGTCGGTGAATTGCCGCTGCATGTGCAGGCCAAGCTGCTGCGCACCCTGCAAAATGGCGAGATCCAGCGCCTGGGTGCCGACCAGCCGCTGCGGGTGGATGTGCGCATCATCGCCGCGACCAACCGCAACCTGGCCGACTCGGTGGCCAAGGGCGACTTCCGCGCTGATCTCTACCATCGCCTGTCGGTCTATCCGGTGCCGGTACCGCCGTTGCGCGAGCGCGGTAACGATGCGTTGCTGCTGGCTGGGCACTTCCTGGAACTCAATCGCGCCCGTCTCGGGGTGCGCAGCCTGCGGCTGTCGCCGGACGCCGAACAGGCCCTGCTCAACTACGACTGGCCGGGTAACGTGCGGGAACTGGAACACGTCATCAGCCGCGCGGCGATCAAGGCCCTGGGACGCAATGGTTCGCGCCAGGCGATGCTGTCGCTGGACGCGTCGCTGCTGGACATCCCGATTGGTGGCACCAGCGCCCCGACCGGAATGGACACAGCGGCCGCACCCGATGCCGAGGATATCCAGCCACTGCGCCTGAGTGTCGAGGCCTGCCAGCGCGAGCAGATCCGCCAGGCGCTGGCTGCCGTCGATGACAACTGGAGCGCGGCCGCCCGGCTGCTGGAGCTGGATGCGAGCAACCTGCACAAGCTGGCGCGGCGGTTGGGGCTGAAATAACCGTTCTGGAAAGCCCATGCCGGTATGGCCTTCCGCCTCAGGCCACAGCGGCGCGGGCTGCCCTCCAAGCCCGCAATCCGAGGCCATTGCAAGCCTTGGGTCACCCATTTGGGTGGTGCCTTTGTAGGGTGATATCAGCGTAGTTTATGTGGCGGCAGATCATATGCCGTCTCGACTATGCTCATGAATGCGCTGGGCCGCTCGCGCCCAGGTAGCTATTACAAAAACAATGGAGGTTTACCTTGCGCATCACACCTTTCCCCCTGGCCGTGTTACCCCTTACCTTGAGTGCCTTGCTGATATCCGGTTGTCTCGGTGGTGGAGGCGGTGGAAGCAGTAGTAGCGGTGATCCTGATGAAACTGCTCCGCCCGAGATGACCCGTGAACATGACGAGCGCGTTTTCGCCCCGCGAGAGGCTCCGGTGGCTGCCCGCCCCGGTAGCAGTACTTATGTTGGCACATACCCGGGATTGCAGGGTGAGGCGGTCTATGTCGTCGAAGTCCCCGACGGTTGGGATGGCGATGGGTTGATCATGTACACTCATGGTTATCGCGGCACAGGTCCGGATCTTCCGCCATCGGTACCGGGGAACCCATGGCGCGATGCGGCACTGGCGGCAGGATACGCCTGGGCATCGTCATCCTATTCGGCCAATTACTACGATGTACGAGCCGGTATCGAAGACACCAACAAGCTGGCGCTGAATTTCATCGACTATCTTGAGGCAGACCATAGTGTACGGCTTGCCGAGCCTGATCATTACCTGATCTCCGGTGAATCTCTGGGTGGTCATGTCGCCGCTGCGGCGGTGGACCGAGAGAACATGGAAAGGACCTTGAACAAGGTGCCCTATGCGGGCGCGATGCCGCTATGTCAGGCGGAGCAGAATCAGTTCCAGTGGCTGGGCGACTATCCGCGGGTGCTGATGGAACTGAGCGGTTATGGCGATGCGGACTACACGGACTTCCAGGATCTGCTACCGCAGATGCTCGGAGCCTTGTTCAATTTCAACGGTACCTCTCCGAACTGGAGCTCGCCACGCGGTGTGAACGGCGAGCGGCTGGTAGGTATCGCCCGCAATCTTACCGGTGGCGAGCGTCCGGTCTTCGACGAAGGCTTCGCGGTGGATACATGGCAGGGTGCGGTGCTGAGTACCGGTGGCTCCGAAGGTAATATTACCGGCATTCTTGCCCGTAACGGCTATGGCAATGAGAATCAGGTTTACCGCTGGACCAGCGACCCGGAGCCGACCGAGGATGAGCTGGCCTTCAACGAACAGATCGCGCGAGTCAGTGCCGATGAGGATGCCAATCTCCCGCGGGAAGACGGGGTTCGCTGGATTCCTCTGATCAAGGGCGACTTCGACGTGCCGGTGCTGACCTTGCATACTCTGGGTGACTTCTATGTGCCGTTCCGTCATCAGCAGCTGTATCGCGAAGGGGCCGAGGAGCATGGTAACGAGGAACTCTTGGTACAGCGCGCTATCCGGGCAACCGGTCACTGTGGATTCTCCGGCGAGGAAATTACCCGGGCGATGAACGACTGGCTGGACTGGGTGAATGGCGGTAGCACACCGGCCGGTGATGAAATGCTCGATCCTGCCGTGGTGGCCAATGCGGATTACGGATGTACCTTCACCAACCCTCAGCGGGGGGACGTGCCTGCCTGCGGGGCAAACTGAGCTGAACCAGCCGTGGCGAGAGATCGCCACGGCTGGTCGCGCATCACCTGATCGTGCAGCATTCTGCAGTAACAGCTACAATCTGCCGTTTTTCCACTCCGGCGGTCCTGTCCATGCCCCTACCCAAGCACCATCTCGAACTGCTCAGCCCGGCCCGGGATGTCACCATCGCCCGCGAGGCCATCCTGCATGGCGCCGATGCGGTGTATATCGGCGGCCCGAGTTTCGGTGCGCGGCACAATGCCGAAAACAGCGTTGCCGATATCGCCGAGCTGGTGCGTTTTGCCCGGCTGTTCCATGTGCGCATTTTCGTCACGCTCAACACCATCCTGCATGACGACGAGCTGGAGCCGGCACGCCAGCTGATCCACCAGCTGTACGACGCCGGCGTGGATGCGCTGATCGTGCAGGACATGGGCATCATGGAGCTGGATATCCCGCCGATCGAGATCCATGCCAGCACTCAATGTGATATCCGCACGCTGGACAAGGCCGCCTTCCTCGACCGTGCCGGTTTCTCCCAGCTGGTGCTGGCCCGCGAGTTGAACCTGCAGCAGATCAGCGCCATCCACCAGCAGGTCGACTCGACCATCGAATTCTTTATCCATGGCGCCCTGTGCGTGGCCTTTTCCGGGCAGTGCAATATCTCCCACGCGCAGACCGGACGCAGTGCCAACCGCGGCGACTGCTCCCAGGCCTGTCGCCTGCCCTACACGCTCAAGGATGAACATGGCGGCGTGGTCGCCTATGAAAAGCACCTGCTGTCGATGAAGGACAACAACCAGAGCGCCAACCTGCGCGCTCTGGTCGATGCCGGCGTGCGTTCTTTCAAGATCGAGGGGCGTTACAAGGATGTCGGCTATGTGAAGAACATCACCGCCTATTATCGCCAGCGCCTGGATGAGATTCTCGAGCAGCGCCCCGACCTGGCCCGCGCCTCCAGCGGCCGTACCGCGCATTTCTTCGTGCCCGACCCGGACAAGACCTTCCATCGCGGTAGTACCGATTATTTCGTCACCGACCGCAAGATCGACATCGGTGCCTTCGACTCGCCGACCTTCACCGGCCTGGTGGTCGGCGAGCTGCAGCAGGTGCGCAAGAATGACCTGTTGGCGGTGACCCATGAGCCGCTGTCCAATGGCGACGGGCTGAACGTGCTGGTCAAACGCGAGGTGGTGGGCTTCCGCGCCAACGTCGCGCAGCAGCTGAGCCAGTTCGAGGAGGACGGCCAGCCACGCTGGCAATACCGCATCGAGCCCAACGAGATGCCCGAGCAACTGCGCCGGGCGCGACTGCCGCAGACGCTGAGTCGCAACCTGGATCACAACTGGCAGCAAGCCTTGCAGAAAGTCTCGGCGGAGCGGCGCATCGGTTTGCGCTGGCAGGTCGAGCTGTCCGCCGACAGCCTCAAGTTGACTGCCACCAGCGAAGAAGGGATTCGTACCAGCAGTGAGCTGGCCGGGCCATTCGAGTCGGCCAAGCAGCCGGAGAAGGCACTGGATCAGCTACGCGATCTGCTTGGTCAGTTGGGCACCACCAGCTATCACGCCGAACAGGTGGATATGCTCGGCGACTTCGTGCCTTTCGTGCCCAACTCGCAACTCAAGGCCCTGCGCCGTGACATCATCGATCAGCTCAGCCAGGCGCGTATCGCGGCCTTCCCGCACGGCCATCGCAAACCGGTCAGCGAGCCGCCGCCGGTGTACCCGCAGTCGCACCTGACCTTTCTGGCCAACGTCTACAATCACAAGGCGCGCACCTTCTACCAGCGCTATGGTGTGGAATTGATCGATGCGGCCTACGAGGCGCATGAGGAAACCGGGGAAGTGCCGGTGATGATCACTAAGCACTGCCTGCGTTTCTCCTTCAACCTGTGCCCGAAACAGGCTAAGGGGGTGACCGGTGTACGCACCAAGGTCGCGCCCATGCAACTGGTGCATGGCGATGAGGTGCTGACGCTGAAGTTCGACTGCAAGCCCTGCGAGATGCATGTGATCGGCAAGATCAAGGGCAATATCCTCAACCTGCCGCAGCCGGGTAGTGGGCGCAATATCGTTGGCTCTATCACACCGGAAGATTTGCTCAAGACCATCCGCCGCGCACCGCACTGAGTTATCTGGCGTCAGAGTGCCCCTGCGCTACGCCTGGCGGACTTCAGGGAAAACGCTGGCGTTGCTGGCAGTCCGCTGTCGTCGAGTCCGATCGCGGCCCGAGGTGCTCGACAACCCGAGACCCGCACGGTGTACCCCTGGGGGTGTAGCGCGCCTGCGCTACGCCTGGCGGGCTTGAAGGGAAACACTTGCTTGCTGGCTGTCCGCTGTCGTCGAGCGGGGGCTCGACAACCCGAGGTCTGTGCCCTGTGATGGGGTGTAGCGCCCCGGTCCGCGTTCGGGCGCTGCGCCTTGCGGACCAGACGGAATCACTGGCGTTTCTTAGCTTTTTTCCCGGAGCGCTTCTTCTTGTGGTTCGGCAATACCTTCGCCAGCTTGCGCAGCAGCGTTTCGGCTTCCGCCAGTTCCTGCTCTGCTGCCTCCTCCCATGCCGGCTCCAGCACCTGCAGATCGGTTTCCTGCTGGCTCCTGAGCAGCCACTGGTAATGATCATGCCAGGCGCCCAGTGCGGCCTGGGCTTTTTTCAGTGATTTGGTGGCCTTGCTGGACAACGGGGATAACGACGGAAATGCATCGGTGAGATAGCGGGTGCGCTTGACCAGGATGCGCAGGCGGTGGCGGTCGAAGTCGGCATCATCCAGCGCTTTGTGCAGCTTGCCAACCTGCCTGTCGAGAGCCTTGCGGATGGTGCGCTTGAGCTTGCGCGAGTCCCCGCCCAGTCCGGATGCCTGGAAGGCCGCCGGCCATTGTTGCAGTTGGTTGAACAGCCGGGTCAGTTGCGGCGCCTCGACGATCTGCCGGTGCTGTACCTCCAGCTGGGGCAGGCGGGCCAGCGCCAGCGCATGTTCGCCGCGCTGGTGCAGTTCGGCGATCAGTACTTCCAGGTCCCGGGTCGGGGTGGTCAGCCGACCCACCTCGGTCGCCGCTTCGCGCAGGGCTTGGTTTTCCGGCAGTGAGCGGAGCGGGGCGATCAGGCTGCGGATGCGCCTTACCGCAATGCGCAGGTCATGCAGTGCCTCATCGTCGGCTTCAACTGCCAGACGCTCGTGGGCTTTCAGCAATGCCGTTTCGAGGCTGCGAATCTCTGTTACGTAGCTGTCCAGGAACATGGCTCATCCAGCCCGGTTGTGAAATGAACCCGGTTGAGGCTAGCAGAGGTTGAGCGAAGCGCGTCAGGACGCGCCCTCACTCCTGGCCTTGACCGCATCCTCATGCAGCGACTCGCTCAACTGGTCGACCACCAGCGCCCAGGTAGCATCGGCCTTGAGCTGTTCGCTCAGGAACTGGCGCTGGCCGTCGTTCCAGTAGGGTGCGTCGGTGAGGGCCATGTCGGCGGGCAGTTGGTGGGTCTTGATGAACTCGGCGATGGCCGGCTCGCTGGCGTCCAGGCCAAGTTGCAGGAACAGGTTGGTCATTCTCACTTCGGTATCGTTCATCTCGACTCCCGTTGATTGGTCTTTGTACCTAAGCTATCTGGTTGGTGGGGGAAAGCAAGTTGCCTGCTGCTTATCTGGTGCTGGATTGTGGCGATGAAGTGTTTCCCTCAAGTCCGCCAGGCGTAGCGCAGGCGCGCTACACCCCCAGGGGTACGGGTCTCGGGTTGTCGAGCACCTCGGGCCGCGATCGGACTTGACGACAGCGGACTGCCAGCAACGCCAGCGTTTTCCCTGAAGTCCGCCAGGCGTAGCGCCCGAACGCGGACCGGGGGGGCTACACCCCATTAAGGAGCCCGGCAGGCTCAGATACGGAAGCTGTCCACCAACTGCTTGAGCCGGGTGGTCTGGCGGTCGAGTTCGGAGCAGGCCTGCAGGGTCGATTGCAGGTTGTCGACGCCCTGTTGGTTCAGGGTGTTGATCTCGGTGATGTCGACGTTCAGCGACTCGATGACGTTGGTCTGCTCCTCGGTGGCGGCGGCCACCGACTGGTTCATGGCATCGATCTCGCCGATTCGCCCGGTCACGCTGACCAGCCGCTCGCCGGCCTGGTTGGCGATGCTCACGCTGTGTTCGCTTTCCTGCTGGCTCTCGGTCATGGCGTTGACCGAGTCACCGGCGTCGACCTGCAGCTCGGCGATCATCTGGTGGATTTCCTCGGCCGACACCTGGGTGCGGTGGGCCAGGTTGCGCACCTCGTCGGCCACCACGGCGAAGCCGCGCCCGGCCTCGCCGGCGCGGGCCGCTTCGATGGCGGCGTTCAGCGCCAGCAGGTTGGTCTGTTCGGAAATACCGCGGATGACCTCGAGAATGTGGTTGATGTTGACGGTTTTCTGGCTCAGCGCCTCGATGCGTACGCAGGAGTCGCTGATCTTTTCTGAAAGCTGCTGCATGGCGCGGATATTCTGCTCGACCACCTCGCGCCCGCCGTCTGCCTGTTGCCGCGCGTCGCTGGCCTGATGCGAGGCATGCGCGGCGTTGCTGGCGATTTCCTGGGCGGCGGCGCCCAGTTCGTTGATCGCTGCGGCGACGCTGTTGGTGCGCAGCGCCTGTTCATCGGAATTGGCCATGGACGAGTTCGAAGCGCTCAGTACCTGGGCGGCCACCGCATTGACCTGGGCCGTGGCCGAGGACACTTCGCTGATCGACGCATGGATACGCTCGACGAAGCGGTTGAAAGCACTGGCCAGCTCGCCGAACTCATCCCGGGAATCGACCGCCAGGCGGCGGGTCAGATCGCCTTCGCCCTCGGCTATGTTGGCCATGGCCTGGCCCATCGCGGTGAGCGGGCGCATCAGTACCCGGATCAGCAGGCCGAGTAGGAGGATGATGAACACCACCGACACCAGCACCGCCACCAGGGCGGAAGCGCGGAACTCCGACAGTGCCGAATAGGCCTCGTTACGGTCCACCAGTACACCGATATGCCAGTCGACCGACGGCAGGCCGCGCACCGGTACGAAGGTCAGGATGCGCTCGACGCCGTTCAGCGTCACGTCCTGCAGGTCGCGCGAGATGCTCAGGTTGTCGTTGGGGTACAGCTCGGCGAGGGTTTTCATCACCACGCGCTGGTCGGGGTGAACCAGTATCTTGCCGTTGCCATTGACCAGGAAGGCATAGCCCATACCGTCGAAGTCCTGGGCGTTGATCATGTCCACCAGCGTCTGCAGGCTCAGGTCGCCGCCGGCCACGCCAATGGTCTGGCCGCTGCGCTGGACCGGCAGGGTAGCGGTGATCACCAGTTGGTTGGTGCCGGTATCCACATAGGGTTCGGTCAGGGTGGTGCCGTTGGCGGCAATCGCCGCCTGGTACCAGGGGCGCGGGCGCGGGTCGAAATCGTCCGGCAGCGGCTGTTCAGGACGGACGATGAACTCACCGTCGCTACGCCCGAAGAAGCTGTTGGTGAAGGTCGAGCGCAGGGCCGGTTGTGCCATCAGGGCGCCGATCGTGGGTGTGTCGTCCTGGCGGGCGACGGTCTGGGCGGTGTTTTCCAGCAGCAACAGGCGTCCGGCAATCCAGCTCTGGATATATTGACTGGTGGTGTCGCCGACATCGCCGAGGTAGTTGGTCAGGTTGGTGCGGATGAAGTTGCGCTGCAGGTAGTCGTTGTACAGCGTGAACATGGAGAAGGTCGCCACCACGACCAGCGAGGCGGCGAGCAGTATCTTGTGGCTGAACTTCAGATGATTGAGCATGGGCGATCCCGGGGCCGGTTCAACTGGCCTCTCTATGACTTTGCAAGGTTTACTCCATATCGGCAGGTAAGCGGCAGACTTGAGCGGTGGGGGCGGGTGGTACCGTCATCCTCGGCTACTCCACACCGTCATCCTCGGCGCAGGCCGAGGATCCATGGTGCCGGCTGACTCAGAGTGGCCGGTGGATCCTTCGCCTTCGCGAAGGATGACGGAGGCGACTGTTCTCGACCTCGTTAGCCGTGCAAACGCCCCTGCTGTATCACCACCGAACTCGCGCCCATCGCCAGCAGCCGCTGGCGCACCCACTGTGCATCGCTGTCATCCAGCCAGTCGGGGTGGGCGGTGATGCGGAACTGGTGGGGCACGCCGCTGGCCAGTACCAGTTCGGCGCTGTGCCAGGCGGCTTCGCCGCTGTCGCGGGTGCGGGTGATCAGGTGGTAATCGGCTTGCCTGGCCTTCACGTCCAGGCCGATCCAGTCGATCAGTGGCAGCAGCCTTTCCAGCTTGCGCGGGTAGATACCGGCGCTGTGCAGCCCGATCTTGAAGCCCATGTCCCGCACCTGTTCGATGGCCTGCGGCAGCGCGGCCTGGAAGGTCGGCTCGCCGCCGGAAAACACCACCGCATCGAGCAGCCCGCGGCGGTTGTCGAGGAACTCGATTATCTGGCTCCAGGGTATCTCGCTGTCACCGCGTGCCGGCAGCAGGTCGGGGTTGTGGCAGTACACACAGCGCCATGCGCAACCCTGGGTAAAGACCACCGCGGCGAGTTCGCCGGGGTAGTCGATGCTGGTGAGGGGCACCAGGCCCCCCACCCGGAGCGTATCAGCAGCCATTGCTGGCTGTGGTCTGCGGCTGGAAGAACTGCCGCTCGTGATGCTCCGACTGCTTGCCGGGGTTCCATGAGGACACCGGGCGGTGGTAGCCCATGACCCGGGTCCATACCTCGCAACGTACGCGTTCATGGTCATGCAGAGTGGTGATGGCTTGCTTGTTCATGCTGTTTCTCCTTGGGTTTTGGCTTTTTGCTGCAGGATGTCCGCATCACACTTGGGGCAGAACTCGTGTTCGCCACTCAGATAACCGTGATGCGGGCAGATGGAAAAGGTCGGGGTAATGGTCAGGTAGGGCAGCCGGTAGTTGGCCAGCGCCCGTTGTACCAGCCGTCGGCAGGCATCGGCGCTGGCCAGCGGCTCGGCCATGTACAGGTGCAGCACGGTGCCGCCGGTGTACTTCTGCTGCAACGGCTCCTGGCGCTGCAGGGCCTCGAACGGATCGCTGGTGAAACCGACCGGCAGTTGCGACGAGTTGGTGTAATAGGGCTTGTCCGCCGTGCCGGCCTGCAGGATGTCGGGGAAGCGCTTGCGATCCTCCTTGGCGAAGCGGTAAGTGGTGCCCTCGGCCGGTGTGGCTTCGAGGTTGTACATGTGCCCGGTCTGCTCCTGGAACTCGGTCATGCGTCCGCGCACATGGTCCAGCAGGCGGATGGCCATGGCATGACCCTGCGGGTCGGTGATGTCCCGCGCGTTGTCGGTGAAGTTGCGGATCATCTCGTTGATGCCGTTGACGCCCAGGGTGGAGAAGTGGTTTCTCAGGGTGCCCAGGTAGCGCCTGGTATAGGGGAACAGCCCCGCATCCATATGCCGCTGGATCACCTCGCGCTTGAGTTCCAGGCTGTCACGGCCCAGTTCCAGCAACCGATCCAGCGCCTGCAGCAGGCCTGCCTCATCACCCTTGTGCAGATAGCCCAGGCGCGCGCAGTTGACCGTCACCACGCCCAGCGATCCGGTCTGTTCCGCCGAGCCGAACAACCCATTGCCGCGCTTGAGCAACTCGCGCAGGTCCAGTTGCAGGCGGCAGCACATGGAGCGCACCATGTTCGGCTGCAGCTCCGAGTTGAGGAAGTTCTGGAAGTAGGGCAGGCCGTACTTCGCGGTCATGGCGAACAGTCGCTCGGCGTTCTCGCTGTGCCAGGGGAAGTCGTGGGTGATGTTGTAGGTCGGGATCGGGAAGGTGAACACCCGCCCCTTGGCGTCGCCCTGGCTCATCACCTCGATATAGGCACGGTTGATCATGTCCATCTCCTCCTGCAGCTCGCCGTAGCAGAAGGGCATCTCCTCGCCGCCGATCACCGGCACCTGCTCGCGCAGATCCTCCGGGCAGACCCAGTCGAAGGTCAGGTTGGTGAAGGGCGTCTGGGTACCCCAGCGCGACGGTACGTTGAGGTTGTAGATCAGCTCCTGCATGTACTGGCGCACCTGCCGGTAGTCGAGCCGGTCCTTACGCACGAAGGGCGCCATGTAGGTATCGAAGGAGCTGAACGCCTGGGCGCCGGCCCATTCGTTCTGCAGGGTGCCGAGGAAGTTGACGATCTGCCCCACGGCGCTGGACATATGCCTGGGCGGCGCCGACTCGATCTGCCCGGGAATGCCATTGAGTCCCTCGTTGAGCAGCGTGCGCAATGACCAGCCGGCGCAATAGCCGCTGAGCATGTCCAGGTCGTGGATATGGATATCGCCGTCGCGGTGGGCCTGGCCGATCTCGATCGGGTACACATGGCTGAGCCAGTAGTTGGCGATGATCTTGCCGGCGCTGTTGAGAATCAGCCCACCCAGGGAGTAACCCTGGTTGGCATTGGCATTGACCCGCCAGTCCTGGCGGTTCAGGTATTCATCGATGGTGCTGGCGACGTCCAGGTAGGTGCGGCCGGCCATACCGAAGGAAGTGGAAGCTGACATGCATTGCCTCTGCGGGTTGGGTGTTTTTCCTGTGGTGACACAATATGTTGTATGTGTCGGCGTTGTGCGCACTATATGTGCCTGACACCCGGGCATCTTTGACGAAGATCAAATCTGGGGAATTCCTCTCTACACTGCCATCTGCCATCTGCCATCTGCCCGTCATCCGTCATCTAGCCCCCGTCATCCTTCGCGAAGGCGAAGGATCCACAGGCCACTCCGAGTCAGCCCGAACCCTGGATCCTTCGCCTTCGCGCAGGATGACGAGGGGGGGGGCGCAGGATGATGAGAGGGACGAAGGATGATGAGGGGAGACGAAGGATGACGGGGCGCGACGGATGGCGGGATGTGAAGGCGCTTAAGCGACATTTATCCTCACTTGATATTTATCAAGTAATAATCATTCTCACGAGGCGCATACTTGCTCCCGTTCATATCGCCGGCTGTTCGCCGATAGTCTTCAGGGAGTCACCCATGCCTTTTCAACCCAAACTCCTGGCTCTGGCCTGCCTGGCCCTGGGCAGTTGTGCCGCCTGGGCCGAGCAGCTGGAGCTGCAACCCACCGTTGTTACCGCCAAGGGCTATGCAGCCGGTGCCCAGGACACGCCCCAGGCCATCGAGCTGTTGCAACCGCAGCCGGTCAGTGCCGAAGCCCTCGGCAGTCTGTTCCGTGGCGAGCCGGGGTTGGCGGTGCACAGCGATGGTGCCTGGGGGCAGAATCCAGTACTGCGTGGCCTGAAGAAGGAAAGCGTGGTGCTGATGGTCGATGGGGTGCGGGTCAACTCTGCGCAACCCCAGGGCGCGCTGGCCTCCTTCAGTGACCTGGGCCTGGTGGAGCGGGTAGAAGTGGTCAAGGGGCCGGGCTCGGTGCTGTACGGCAGCGGCGCCATGGGCGGGGTGGTCAACGTGCTGACACCTCAGGCGAAATTCACTGACCAGCGCCGGCAGGGCGGCCGCTTCGGCGTCAGTGCCGGCAGCGTCGACGATGCTCTCAGCGGCGCCCTGATACTGGAGGACTCCGGTCCGACCCATGGCCTGTTGGTCGGTGCTGCAGGCAGCAACGTGGATGATTACAAAAGTCCCGAGGGTACCGAGCAGGATACCGGTTACCGTTCCAACAGCCTGCTGCTCAAGTATAAGCAGAAGATCGCCGACGACTATGTGCTGCGCCTGAACCTGCAGCGCCATGATGACCGCGACGTCTGGTATCCCGGCTCGCGCAAGACCGCGCCGGCGGCCCAGGCTCACCTGGGCGAGATCACCATGCACTCGCCGAAGCAGACCCGCGAGCTGTACTCCCTGGGGCTGGATGCGCCCTTGGGCTCGGGCACGCTGATGACCGAGGTCTATCGTCAGGAGGTCTACCGCGAGATCCGTGCCTGGTCATCCAACCTGCGCCGCAACTATGTGGAGAACGACGTCGATTTCACCACCCACGGCCTGCGCAGCAGCTGGCTAGCGGCGATCGGTGACAACCACCAGTTGACCCTGGGGGCTGAAGGCTGGCGCATGACAGCTGATCCGGAGCGCTACATGTCGCCATCACCGACCGGCGTGCGTCAGCTGAACAACCCGTTCGAGAATGGCGAGATGATCTCGCTCGGGGTCTTCGTGCAGGATGATTTCAGCATCGGCCAGACCCGCATCACCGCCGGGCTGCGTTATGACCGGGTCAGCGGCGATGCCAGCCAGAAGGGCTCCGGCCCGGCCGCCCAGACCAGTGGCCTGGGCAGCAGCGACAACAACCTGTCCTGGTCGCTGGGGGTGGTGCAGCCATTGACCGACACGCTCAACGCCTACGCCAATATCGGCCAGGCCTACCGCTCGCCGGACATGCGCGAACGCTTCGAGGATGCCGCCCGTGGCGACGGCTACTATCACATCGGCAACCCGAAACTGGACCCGGAACGCTCCACCAGCCTGGAGATCGGTCTCAAGGGCCGGGACGGCGCGCTCGCCTATCAGTTGGCGGCGTTCCATACCCGTATCGATGACTATATCGCCGGTCGGGTGATCGACGGGCAGGTGCAGCAGGGGCTGCCGGTCAAGCGCACCGAGAATGTCGACGAGGTCGAGATCTACGGTGTGGAGGGCGACCTGGACCTGCCGGTGGGCGCCTTGCTGCTGGATACCGGCTTCACCTGGCTGCGCGGCGAGAACAAACAGTACGACGAACCCCTGTACCAGATGCCCGGCCACGAACTGCGCCTGGGCATCGGCCAGCCCGCCGAGCTGGGCCTGTCCTGGCGCCTGGGCGTGCGTGCTGTGGCCGAACAGGACCGCGTCGCCACCCGTTTCTCCGGCGGCAGCGAAGATGCCACCCCCGGCTACGCCGTAGTGGACGCCCGCCTGGGCTGGGGCTTCGGCGCCCTGGCCGGCCTGGAAACCGCCCGCGTAGACCTGCGCCTGAACAACCTGCTGGACAAGGACTACCACGAGCACCTGGCCGATGGGGTCAGCGGCTGGGAACTGTCCGCGCCGGGGCGGGGAGCGGTGTTGGCGGTGAGTGGGAGTTTTTGAGGATAACTGGTATCTGTCCGGCAATGCCGTCGTCATCCTTCGCGTAGGCGAAGGATCGGCTGGATAACCGGTATCTGTCCGGCAATGCTGTCGTCATCCTTCGCGTAGGCGAAGGATCCATGGTACCGGCTGACTCGGAGTGGCCTGTGGATCCTTCGCCTACGCGAAGGATGACGAAGAGAGGAGCGAGGAATGACGAAGAGGGAGATGCGAAGGATGATGAGCTAGAGAAGCGAAGGATGACGAGGTAGAGAAGCGAAGCATGGATCCTTCGCCTGCGCGAAGGATGACGAGGTAGAGAAGCAAAGGATGACGAAGAGAAGCGAAGTAGGAAGAGGAGTAGCGGGTCAAATCCCCAGCCGCTTCACCAATCGGGAAAAGTTACCGCGGTCCACGCCCAGCTCCTGGGCAGCGCGGCTCTGGTTGTTGTCGTGGCGTTCCAGCGCCTGGCGGATCAGTTGTACCTGGAACCGCTCGGTGGCTTCGCGCAGCGTCTGGCCGATAGTTGGCTGGGGCAGGTCGAGGCTGCCTGACTCCACTACCGAGGCGGCAACATCCACCGGCGAGCCTCCCAGGTCCAGTAACTCCGCGGTCAGGGTCAGCAGGCGCCGGCCGCCATCCTGTCCTGCTTGAGCCTTGAGCACCGCTCGGCTGATCAGGTGTTCCAGTTCGCGCACATTGCCCGGCCAGGGGTAGGCCAGCAGCGCCTCGCGGGCGCTGGTATCCAGTCGCAGGCCGCGCAGGCCGATACGACGGCGGTTCTGTTCGAGAAAGTGCCCGGCCAGCAGCAACACATCCTTGTGCCGCTCGCGCAGACTGGGCACGGCAATCGGGTAGACACCCAGGCGATGATAGAGGTCGGCGCGGAAGCGACCCTCAGCCACCTCGCGGTGCAGATCCCGGTTGCTCGCGGCGATGATGCGCACATCCACCTGATGATGGCTGTCACTGCCCAGGCGCTGCACCTCGCCGCTCTGCAGCGCACGCAGCAGTTTGGGTTGCACCGTCAGCGGCAACTCGCCGACCTCGTCGAGGAACAGAGTGCCGCCATGCGCCAGCTCGAACTTGCCCACGCGGCTATGTACCGCACCGGAAAACGCCCCGCGGGTATGGCCGAACAACTCGCTCTCCACCAGATTCTCCGGCAGCGCCGCGCAGTTCAGGTAGATCAGCGGCGCACGGGCGCGGTTGGACAACGCATGCACGCGCCGCGCCACCAGCTCCTTGCCGACCCCGGTCTCGCCGGTGATCAGTACCGCCAGGTCGGAGCGGGCGACCATGTCGATTTCCTGCTGCAATCGCGCCATCGCCCGGCTGCGGCCGATCAGTTCCTGCTGCCCGTCGGCCACCAGTGCCTGGGTCATCGCCTGGTGATGCTCGGTGCGGCTCTGCAACTGGTTGGTCAGTTCGGTAATGCGGATCACCGCCTCGCTCAGCCGGGCCAGATAGCGCAACTGGCCGGGGTCTATCCGGTCGAAGGCATTGGCGTTGAGCGCGTCCAGGGTCAGCACGCCCCAGGGAATGCCCTGCAGGTACAGGGCGATGCCCAGGCAATCATGCACATGCAGGTCACCCTCGACCGCATGCAGCAGGCCGTCGTAGGGGTCGGGCAGCGGTGAGTCGGCAGCAAAGCGCACTGGCTCATGGCTGAGCAGGATCTTCGCCAGCCGCGGGTGGTCATCCACCACGAAATGCCGGCCCAGGGTATCGGTACTCAGGCCATCCACCGCCAGCGGGATCAGCTCGGTGCCGCGCAACTGCAGCAGCGCCGTGGCATCGCAGGGCAACATCTGGCGTACGGTGGCCAGCAACTGGGCGAAGCGTTCGGCAGGTGCCATGTCGCGGGCCAGGTCGGTAATCACGGCCAGCAGCGGGTAGGTGTCGTTTGCTGTCATATATACAACTTTATTGTCGTTTATACATCGAAGGTGATGTTGTTATTTATACACAAGCAGCGCTGAAGTCCAGCAAAGGCGCGATTTTTTGTCTCTGGCACGATACATGCTCTGGACTCCCGCTTGATCCGAAGCAATGTCCAACAAGAGAGAGTCCATGCTATCCCAACAGAGTAAAGACATCATCGCCGCCACCCTGCCGGTGGTTCGTGAGCATGCCGCCACCATCACCGAAGTCTTCTACCCGCTGATGTTTGAGCGTTACCCGGCGGTCAAGGCTTACTTCAACGAAGCACACCAGCGCCAGGGCACCCAGCCCCAGGCCCTGGCCAACGCCGTGGTCGCCTATGCGGCGAACCTGGAGCGCCTGGAGGTGCTGGGTGATGCGGTATCGCTGATCGTGCAGAAGCACGTGTCACTGAATATTCAGCCGGAACACTACCCGATTGTCGGCGAGTGCCTGCTGGCCGCGATCCGCGAAGTGCTCGGCGCCGCCGCCAGCGATGAGGTGCTGGCCGCCTGGGGCGAGGCCTATGGTCAGTTGGCGGATATCCTGATTGCCGCCGAGGAGCAGCGCTACCAGCAGAACGAGCATAAGACCGGCGGCTGGCGCGGTGAGCGCAGCTTCACCGTGCAGCGCAAGGAGCAGGAAAGCGAGGTGATCACCTCCTTCTACCTGGTGCCCAGCGATGGCGGCGCGCTGGCGGAGTTCGTGCCCGGCCAGTTCACCTGCGTCGTGGTGGATATCGACGGGCGCAGCCTGCGTCGCAACTACTCGCTGTCCGACCGTCCGGGTCAGGCTCACTATCGCATCAGCGTCAAGCGTGAGGCCGAAGGGGAGGTGTCCAACTTCCTGCATGACCGTCTCCAGGTCGGCGATGAGCTGCGCCTGACCGCGCCCAGCGGCAACTTCGTGCTGAACCAGCAACAACGGCCGCTGGTGCTGCTTACTGGTGGCGTGGGCATCACCCCGGCCATCAGCATGCTGCAGCCGGCGCTGGAGAGCGGCCGGCAGGTGCACTTCCTGCACGGCGCGTTGAACAGCCGCACCCACGCCTTCCGCGAGCATGTCGACGCCCTGGCGCAGCAGCATGACAATCTCAAGGTCGGCTATATCTACAGTGATCCGCTGGAGGGCGACCAGGCCCATGACACCGGCTTCTTCGACCAGCAGAAGCTCAGCGCCATGCTGCCCGACAGCCAGGATGTGGATGTCTACTTCCTCGGACCCAAGCCCTTCATGCAGAACTGCCAGAAGCTGCTGAACGAGCTGGGTATCCCGGCGGAGAACCAGCGCTATGAGTTCTTCGGGCCGTTGGAGGAGTTGTCGGCCTGACAGGTCCTATGGGGTGTAGCGCCCCGGTCCGCGTTTGGGCGCTACGCCTGGCGGGCTGGGCGGCAACATTGGCGTTGCTGGCGATCCGCAGTCGTCGAGCGGGGGCTCGACAACCCGGGGGAGGGGTATGCTGTTTAGAACTTCATGCCCGGCAGGTTCAGTGAGGCGGTGTTGCCGCCATCCACTGCCAGTGCCTGACCGGTGACGTAGCTGGCGTCGTCGCTGGCGAGGAAGGCGATGGCGCCGGCGATTTCCTCGGGGCGGCCATAGCGGCGCAGTTCGCAGCGTGAGCCCAGCTTGTCTTCCTTGTCGTTGGCCCGGGCATAGTCGAATACCCGCTGGGTCATGCCGGTCTCGATCAGGCCGGGGCACACGGCGTTGACGCGGATGTTCCACTGGCCGAGATCGCAGGCTGCGGTCATGGTGAAGTTGATGACTCCGGCCTTGGAAGCGCTGTAGGCGTTGCCCCCAGCACCGGAACGGATACCGGCGACCGAGGCGGTGTTGACTATCGCGCCGCCGTTCTGTTCGCGCATCTGACGGGAGGCATACTTGGTGAACAGCATCACGCCGAACAGGTTGACCTGGATGATCTGCTGCCAGGTTTCCAGACTCTGGTCAGTGGCGATGCTGTAATCGCCACCGGCGATGCCGGCGTTGTTACACAGCACGTCCAGTCGGCCGAAGTGGCCTACGGTATCCGCCACGCATTGCTCGACGGCGGTTTCATCGCTCACATCCAGCTCTCGGTGCAGTACCTCGGTGCCGGCCGGCAGCTCGGCGAGCGTCTGGGACAGCCCCTCCGCATTGCGATCCACCAGCATCAGCTGGGCACCTTCGCTGGCCAGGCGTTTGGCGGTGGCACGACCAATACCGCTGCCGGCACCGGTGATCAGAACAATCCTGTTATCGAAGCGTTGCATTGCAATCTCCTGTGGTGGCTGCGACCGGCTCGGCAGCGCAGCTGTTCTCGGTAAAAGACAGGTTCAGTGGCTGATGCTGGGGTCGTCGAATGAGGAGTCATCCCCGCTGGCAGTATCAATACCCAGTTGGTCAGCCAACTGTTCGGTATCTATCTGCCAGCTGTCGGCTATGCCGCGCTCGAAGCGTACCGGTGACAGGGCGATGAAACCGTCACGCAGGGCGCCCACGTCGGTCTCGCGACCGATGATGCGCTCGGTCTGGCGCTGGAAACCGAGCCAGTAATAGGGCACGTTGCGGGTATCCTCCCGGCGCTCGATCTTGACCCCGCCGATGCTGCCCCGCTGCGGCCGACAGATGGCTATCCCGCGAACCTGTTCCGGCGTGCGGGCCGGGAAGTTGATGTTCATGGCGCAGTCCTCCGGCCAGCCGGTAGCCAGCAGTTGGCGTATCAGTGGTGCGCCATACTGCCGGGCGGTTTCCCAGTGTACGGGACTGCTTGAATGGAAGGCCTGGCTCAGGGCAATCGAGGGCACGCCTAACAGGGTACCGGTCAGCGCGCCGCCGATAGTGCCGGAGTAGGCGACCGAGTCGCTGATATTGGCACCCCGGTTGACGCCGGACAGGATCAGGTCCGGTTTGAACTGCAGCAGTTCGGCTACGCCGAGCAGCACGCAGTCGCTGGGTGTGCCGCTGACACTGAAGCGCCGCTCCTCGAACTCGTGAACCCGCAGCGGGTGGTGGATCGAGATGGACATGGACACGCCACTCTGGTCCAGATCCGGGGAGACGATCCACACCTCCTCGGCGATCTGTGCGGCAATTTCCTCCATGACCTCGAGACCGGGCCCGCGCCAGCCGTCATCGTTGGTGAGCAGAACGCGTTTTATGGGTTTGGACATGAAGATACCTTTTGATTTGATTGGGGGTGAGATGGTGCCCCCTCTCCCCCGGCCCCCGCTCCGCGCCCCGGCCCTTCGCAGAGCTCAGGGCGCTCAAGCGGGCGAAGCAGTGCTTCGCTTTTCCCGCTTTCGCCCCGCGAGGGGAGAGGGGTGACTCGCGCTTGAGGCTTTGTGTTGTCCTGGGGGCGCTGTACAAGGGGTGGTTTAGTGGGCCGTCGATGCTGCCGGCTGGCTTAGGTATGAGCTGCTGCTCGAACCTCCCCGCAAGACTCACTTACCCTGCGCAATCTCCCACCCGGTATCGGCCAGCAAACTGGCGCGTTTGCCGACTTCCAGCGCATCGGCGTTGCTGGCGTTGCCCTGCAGTGCCCGGTGGTACACGCCCTGGACGATCGCGGCCAGGCGGAACAGGGAGAAGGCGAGGAAGAAGTTCCAGTTGGGGATTTCCGTGCGGCCGGTGTACTCGCAGTACCAGTCCAGCACCTGCTGTTCTTCCGGCACGTTGTAGTCCTTGAGATTCAACCCCTTGAGGCCGCGCATCCCTTCAAAACCGGTGTCCTGGTGATAGGGCAGGCAGCAGTAGGCCAGGTCCGACAGCGGGTGGCCCAGGGTGGCCAGTTCCCAGTCGAGGATGGCGACCACTTCCGGGCGCTCGGGGTGCAGGATCAGGTTGCCGATGCGGAAGTCACCGTGGGCGATGGTGGTGAAGTCGTCCTGCGGCGCGTTTTCCGGCAGCCAGGCCATCAAGGCATCCATGGACGGCATGTCACCGGTACGGCTGGCCTCGAACTGGCCGCTCCAGCGCTTGATCTGGCGCTGAACGTAGCCTTCGTGCTTGCCGTAGTTCTCCAGCCCGACCGCCTTCCAGTCGACATTGTGCAGCTTGGCCATGGTCTCGATCATCGAGCGATGGATCGGCATGCGCTGTTCGATGTCGACCTTCTCCAGCAACGGATGGGAATGCACCCGGCCTTCAACGTGATCCATGATGTAGAACGGCGTACCGATCACCTCGGGATCTTCGCACAGCAGGCGGGCGGTGGGCACCGGCACGTTGGTATCGCCCAGCGCACTGATCACTTGGTACTCGCGCTCGACCATGTGCGCCGATGGCAGCAGCTTGCCCGGCGGCTTCTTGCGCAGTACATAGCGTTTTTCGCCAATGGTCAGCAGGAAGGTCGGGTTGGACTGCCCACCCTGGAACTGTTGAATGTTCATGCCGTGCTCAACGCCCGGAATGCGTCCTTTCAGATAGGCGGCCAGTTTCGCTTCATCGAAACGGTGGGCCGACAGCACATCGATCAGGGTGGCTTCGCTCATGTAGAAGATCCCGTGGTATCTGGTTTCATGGTTGTTGTTGGACTGTCAAAGCCTGCCACCGTGGCGGTAAATATGCCAGTGGGGCAGGCCTTTCACTGGCAACGACTCAGGTAATGGTATCGCCACCGTCGGCGACAATGGTCTGGCCGGTGACATAGGCGCCGGCCGAGGAGGCCAGGAACAGCGCCACGCCAGCGATATCCACCGGCTCGCCAACCCGGCGCAGCGGCAGGGACTGCTCGACGCGGGTCAGGCGGTCCGGGTCATCCAGCAGCGCCTGGGCAAAATCGGTGCGGATCAGGCCCGGGGCAATGGCGTTGACGCGGATGTTCTGCGGGCCATATTCCAGCGCCAGGTTGCGTGCAAGCCCGGCCTCGGCGGCCTTGGACATGCCGTATACGCCGATATTGGCGCTGGCGCGCAGGCCGGCAATGCTCGACAGCAGCACGATGGAACCGCCACCCAGGCGGGTCATCTGCGGGATCACCATGTTGCACAGCCAGAAGGTGCCCTTGACGTTGGTCGCCATGATCTTGTCGAAGGCCTCGTCGCTGACGTCGGCGGTCGGACCGTAGACCGGGTTGGTGGCAGCGTTGCACACCAGGATATCGATCTTGCCCCAGGTGTTGATGGTGGTGTCGACCAGGTTCTGCAGCTGTGCCTTGTCGCCCACGTGGCAGGGAATCGGCAGCGCCTCCAAGCCCTGGGCCTGCAGCTCGCCGGCGACCTTTTCACAGGCATCGGCCTTGCGGCTGGAAATGACCACACGGGCGCCGGCCCTGGCGAATTCTTCGGCAATGGAACGACCAATACCCTTGGTCGAGCCGGTGATGACGGCAACTTTGCCGGTCAGATCAAAAAGGGTGCTCATGGGCAGCTCCTGTCAATCAAGTTGATGTTTGTAGGCGTTTGATGCACGGGCCAGTACGTGACTGATACTTCCGCCGTGCCTCCTGCGCCATGGATTGCCACGCCTCTTCGAGGCTCGCAATGACGTTGTATACCGGTCCCGTTCTACGTCATTGCGAGCTGCGCAGCAGCGCGGCAATCCACTGACTCGGAGTACATCTATACCCGGACAGTAATTACAGATACTGCCCCATCTCCAGCTTGGCAATGGCATTCAGGTGCACTTCATCCGGACCATCGGCCAGGCGCAGAGTACGGGCCTTGGCGTAGGAGGAGGCGAGGAAGCTGTCCTGGCACACGCCCTTGGCACCATGGATCTGGATGGCGCGGTCGATCACGTTGCACAGCATGGTCGGCGCCACAGCCTTGATCATGGCGATCTGCTGGCGGGCGACCTTGTTGCCGTACTTGTCCATGCTGCGGGCAGCATGCAGGGTCAGCAGGCGAGCCTGGTCGATCTCGCAACGCGAACGGGCGATCATTTCCGGCACGCTGCCCAGCTTGTACATCGGCTTGCCGAAGGCAACACGCTCGGCGGCGCGGCGGCACATGGCTTCCAGCGCACGCTCGGCCTGACCGATGGCGCGCATGCAGTGGTGGATACGGCCTGGCCCGAGGCGGCCCTGGGCGATCTCGAAGCCGCGGCCCTCACCCAGCAGGATGTTGGAAACCGGCACCCGCACGTTCTCATAGCGGATCTCGGCATGGCCATGCGGCGCGTGGTCGTAGCCGAACACGTGCAGATCACGTACCACGGTCACGCCGGGAGCGTCCAGCGGCACCAGGATCATGCTCTGCTGCAGGTGCTTGGGTGCATTCGGGTCGGTCTTGCCCATGACGATAGCGATCTTGCAATGCTCGTTCATGGCTCCGGAGGACCACCACTTGGTGCCATTGATCACGTACTCGTCGCCTTCACGACGGATTTCACACTCGATGTTGGTGGCGTCGGAAGAAGCCACGTCCGGCTCGGTCATGGAGAAGCAGGAACGGATCTCGCCAGCCAGCAGCGGCTTGAGCCACTTCTCCTTGTGCTCCTCGCTACCGTAGCGCTCGATGGTTTCCATGTTGCCGGTATCCGGCGCGTTGCAGTTGAACACCTCACCAGCGAAGGAAACGCGGCCCATGATCTCGCACAGGTGGGCGTATTCCTCGTTGGTCAGGCCAGCGCCGCGCTCCGACTCAGGCAGGAACAGATTCCACAGGCCCTGGCTGCGGGCTTTCTGCTTCAGTTCCTCGAGAATGGCAGGGTGGCCCCACTTGTTCTGCTGCACCTGCTCATAGAACAGCGCTTCGTTGGGATAGATGTGCTCGTCCATGAAGGTTTCGAGCTGTTGCTTCAGTTCCTGAATGCGCGGGCTGAGATCGAACATAATGGGTCCTTGCAGAGTCGGAGTAAATTGAACCACAGTGTATGTAGTTGGCTGAGGCTGACCTTATAGAGGGACAGGCACCTGGAAAAGCATGTCCTGCAGTTGGAATGGAGGTGCATAAGCAAGTCTGATAGGCCTGTCGCCTGCGTATCCGGAACCCGAGACCATGGAGTTTATGATGTTGAAGAGTATGATTGGCGGCGCTTTGCTGCTCGTTGCCGGCCTGGTGAATGCACAGGAAACGGTGAGCCCGCCAAAACTGGAACCGGAGCAGCAGGAACTGATCAAGAAGGCCGTGGGCAGTCACGTGCGGTCGATCAGCAACGTCATGCGCGATGCCGCAAGAAATCCCGAGCAGACGCTGGCCTTCTTCGCCGTCGAACCACAGCACACCGTCGTCGAGATCTGGCCGGGCGGTGGCTGGTACACGGAAATCCTCGCGCCGTTGTTGCGTGAGGACGGCAAATACATCGCTGCGCATTTTGATCCGGACAGCTCCGTCGAATATTTCCGCAAATCCCTTGATGCCTATAAGGAAAAACTGGAGAAGTCACCCGATGTCTATGACCGGGTCGAACTGACCGTCCTGAATTTCGACCCGCAGACTCCGATCGCCCCGCCGGAGTCAGCGGATCGGGTGCTGACCTTCCGCAATGTGCATAACTGGCTGTCGCAGGGCAGGGACGAGGCCGCAGTGGTGTTCGCCAAGATGCACGCCGCGCTTAAGCCCGGCGGGATGCTCGGGCTGGTCGAACACCGGGCGCGCATCGGCACGGACCTGGAAACCATGGTGCGCACCGGTTATGTGACCGAAGAGCTGATCGTTGAATTGGCTGAGGAGGCGGGGTTCGAGCTGTTGTCACGCAGCCCGGTAAACCAGAACCCACGGGATACCACCAATCATCCCGAGGGTGTGTGGACCTTGCCACCGACCTTGCGTCTGGGGGATGAGAACCGGGCGCAGTACCTGGCGATCGGGGAGAGTGATCGGATGACGTTGTTGTTTGTTAAGAAGTGAGTGGGGTTCCTGGCTCCCCCTCTCCCCAGCCCCCCTCCGGGCCCCGGCCCTTCGCAGAGCTCAGGGCGTTCAGGCGGGCGAAGCAGTGCTTCGCTTTTTCCGCCTTCACCCCGCGAGGGGAGAGGGGGTTGTCAGTGCCTGCGGGCTGTTTTCCTATTCCTGACGCCAGGAGTAATGGTGTATTTTCAGAGAAGCTCCAGGCTGAAACAATAGTATCAGCCCGCACGATCGGCCCCCTCTCCCCTCGCGGGAGAGGGTTGGGGAGAGGGGGAGCCATCATTCCCCCCGCCCAGCTCCCACCTGCTGCCGAAAACTCGTCGGACTCATATTGGTCCAACGCCGAAACGCCCGGGTAAAACTGCTCGGATCAAGAAACCCCAACTCATAAGCAATACTGGTCAGCGACAACTGCCCCTCGCCGATCATGCGTATCGCCGTCTCCCTGCGCACTTCATCCACCAATTGCTCATAGGACGTCTCCGCCTGGCTCAATTTACGCCGCAGATGGCGGGGGCTGATGTTCATTGGGCAGGCGATGCGCTCCACCGAGATATCTCCCGAGCCCAACAGCAGTTGCACCCGCCGCTTCACCTGTTCCACCAGGTCATGCGATGGCAGGCTGGCGAGCATGTCCTGCAGGGTCTCGGTCAGGCGGGTGCATATAAAGGTATCGGCAGTCAGCAGTGGCCGGTCCAGTAATGACAGCGGCATGGCGATGGAGTAGGGCGCGCCGCAGGCGATCTCGTCGCACTCCAGCAAACGCCGGCACAGCTCCAGGTCAATGGATGGACGTTGCAGTGATGCACGCTTGAACAAACCCTTGCCGGACGTATCCAGGCTACCCAGCACCTGGCCGAGAAAACCCATCAACGCCTCCACCTGCTGGGGGTGAGGTTGTCCGATAGGGGTCAGCAGCAACGACGCTTCGGCGGCTTCCCGGCGCAGCTCCAGCTTGACCTGGGTACTGATGACCGGGAAGAAGCGGACCACCTGCTCGATGGCGGCGGTGACGGTGAGGCAGGCGCTGGCCGACAGTTTGAGCAGGCTGAACACGGTGGGGGAGCAGGTGCGTTGCAGTCGCAGCCCGAACAGATCATCGCCTGCAAGACGAGCAGCTTCGCTCCAGACCAGGTTGCAATTGGCTTGTTCGATGAAGGGATTGCTGGAAAGGTGGCTGTTGGTCAGGTTGTACGCAAGGCTGGATTGTGCCAATGCGACACCATAGTGCCCGAGTGCCCGGTCGATGATGGCGACCCAGTGGCCATGCTCGCGAATTCTCGTTTTCGGCTGCTCTCTCACGCTTCCCAGCATACTGCTCCCTCAAAAAGCATGAAGGTATGACAGTTCAATCTTCTGTCTCACCGGTCTAGGCTATAATGACGTGACTTATCAGTCAAATGATCGAAATAAAGTTTCGCAAGGCGAAATTATGGGGCCGGCTGGGCCAAGAGCAATAGATCAGCCACCCGTTCGGGTGATAAAGAAAGGATGGAATGACCTTCACCATCGTGAGTCCTTGTCCTGTGGCAGGCTTTCCCGCGCCAACCTTCAATCCAGAGCAACTTTTTTATCAAACATCCGTTTGACTTGCAAACTATCCTGGCGGCCTTTTGCCAGAGGTCAAGCTGACTTCAAATGACTGATGGGTCGGATTCGTTTGGTGAATGGCCGTCGAGGACAAATGATTTGGCCATTTGGGGCAGGTTGTTTTGATGGCGCTCATGACAGACTCGGCAATGTCCTGAACGTGTCTCTTGATACACAGGTTCATGTCACCCAAACGGAGCAGCACAATGACAAAAAAAATGCATGCTTGGTCGCTCGCGGCCTTGCCCCTGGCTATCGGACTGGCCAGTTTCTCAGGTTCTGCAAACGCAGTTAACTTCAATATCGGGGAAATCGAAGCGCAACTGGACTCGCAGCTGTCGATCGGTGCGAGCATGTCGACCGCAGGACGGGACAAGCGTCTGTACTTTCTGCGCAGTGAAGGTGGTGAAGCTGCTGCGCGTACTTCGGATGACGGCCGCCTGAACTACAAGAAAGGCGATGTGTTCTCCAAGATTTTCAAGGGTTCCCACGATCTGGAAATGCGCTACGGTAACTCCGGCGCGTTCATCCGTGGCAACTACTGGTACGACTTCGAAACCAAGGACGGCAGCCAGCGTTTCTATGACATCAGCGATTCCGGCCGCCACCCGCTGCAGAAAGGGTCAGGCATCCAACTGCTGGACGCCTTTGTCTACCACAACTATTCCATCGGTGATAACCCGGGTAACGTACGTCTGGGTCGTCAGGTTGTCAGCTGGGGTGAAGGTGTCTTCATCCAGAACGGCATCAACTCCATCAACCCGATCGATGCTTCCGCTTTCCGCCGCCCTGGCGCCGAGCTGAAGGAAGGTCTGCTGCCGGTTGAGATGCTTTACTTGTCCCAGGGCCTGACTGAAAACCTGAGCATGGAGGCTTTCTATCAGCTCAAGTGGCACGGCACTGTTGCGGATAACTGCGGTACTTTCTTCTCTACGGATACCGTAGGGCGCAACTGTGTTGATCGGTTGGTCTGGTATGGGGAAGACTACCCCCAAGGCGCACCTGTTGCAGCAACACCCTTTGGGACAGTGCCTTACATCGTGCGGGCGCGAAAAGATAGGGAAGCCAGTGATAGCGGCCAGTTTGGTGTCGCTTTCCGCTGGTTTGTGCCTGAGCTGAACAATACTGAGTTCGGCTTCTATGCGATGAACTACCATAGCCGCAACCCGCTGTACTCGAACGTCAAGGGCGGCGTTGCTCCTGGTGATCTGGTTACCGGCATAGATGGAGCAGTTGGCTCTGCTGGCTACTTCTTCGAGCATCCTGAAGATATTCGCCTGTATGGCATCAGTTTTGGTACTGACATCGGTGGTATGTCTGTTGCTGGTGAACTCAGCTTCCGCCCGAATATGCCACTTCAGATCAACACTGGCGACATGAGTCGTACAGCTTTGCCGGACCATGCTGGTATCAAGCCGGATGGTAACTTCGACAATACCTACCGTGAAGGCGTCTACGCTCCTGGTACGGAGATCCGGGGCTACGATCGCAAGAACTTCTGGCAGGCTTCCATGAGCGCTGTGCATTTCATTGACCGCGTCATGGGTGCCAGCCGGCTGTCCCTGATAGGGGAAGTGGGGGCCAACTATATCGGCGGTATCGGTTCCGGCAATGGCACCACCAAATATGGTCGTGACTCCCTGTTCGGCCAGAGCCCTGATGCCAACGGTGTGTGCTCGTCCGATACAGCAGCTAACCCGCACGGCGCCAGCTGGTGCGAAAACAACGGCTTCTTCACCGACTTCTCCTGGGGCTACCGCCTGCGTGCATCCCTGGACTACAGCAACGTGATTGCCGGTATCAACCTCAGCCCGAACATCGCCTGGTCGCATGACGTTGAGGGTTACAGCCCCAACTTCAACGAAAACGCCAAGTCGGTCAGTCTCGGTCTGAACGCCGATTACGCCAACAAGTACAACGCCAGCATCAGCTACACCAACTTCTTCGATGGCAAGTACAACACACTGGTTGACCGCGACTTCGCCGCCGTCAGCTTCGGCGTAAGCTTCTAAGCAGGTTTTGGAGAGAACACTATGCGTATGCAAAAAACAGTATTCGGTGCATGTGGTCTTGCCCTCAGCATGATCGCCACCAGTGTCATGGCACAGAGCCTGACCCAGGCCGAGATCGATCAGCTGGGCACCACCCTGACTCCGGTTGGCGCTGAAAAAGCCGCCAACGCTGCAGGTACCATCCCCGAGTGGACCGGTGGTCTGGCGGTGGACGCTGGCAAAAAGCTGGAGCGCAACTTCAGCGAAAACCCCTATGCAGGTGAGCAGCCGGAGTTCGTCATCACCGCGCAGAACTACCAGGAGCACAAGGACAACCTGACCCCTGGCCAGGTAGCCATGTTCGAGCGTTATCCTGAGACCTTCCGCATGCCGGTGTACAAGAGCCACCGCAGCGTCAGCCTGCCGCAGTCGGTCTATGACCAGGTCAAGCAGACCGTAGGCAAGGCCGAGCTGCTGAACGGTGGTGACGGTATCGACAACTTCACTCATGGCAGTTTCGCCTTCCCGATTCCCAAGGTCGGTGGCGAAGTGGTGTGGAACCACCTGACCCGCTATCGCAAGAACATCCAGCGCTCCTACGTGCAGGCGATGCCGCAGACCAACGGCTCCTACACGCTGATCAAGTTCCAGGAAGACGTGGCCTATCCGCAGTTCATGCCTGACGTGGATCTGGAAAAGGCAGCCAACGTCCTGGTCTACTTCAAACAGCGGGTCAACGCACCGGCACGTCTGGCTGGTAACGTACTGCTGGTTCACGACACCCTGGATCAGCTGAAGGAACCGCGCATGGCGTGGGTATACAACGCTGGTCAGCGCCGCGTACGCCGTGCTCCCCAGGTAGCCTACGACGGCCCGGGTACCGCGTCTGACGGTATGCGTACCACTGACAACTTCTCCATGTTCAGTGGCGCGCCGGACCGCTACAACTGGAAGCTGGTCGGCAAGAAGGAAATCTATGTTCCCTATAACGCCTACAAGCTGTCCGATCCGAACCTGAAGTACAGCGATATCCTGAAAGCCGGTCACATCAACCCGGACCACACTCGCTTCGAGCTGCACCGCGTGTGGGAAGTGGAAGGTACCGTGAAGGATGGTCAGCGTCACATCTACGCCCAGCGTAACTTCTTCTTCGACGAAGACTCCTGGATGCTGAACCTGGCTGACCATTACGATGGTCGCGGTACTCTCTGGCGCGTAGCGGAAGGCCACATTGCGCATAACTACACAGAGCAGCTGCCTGGCTATGCCACCGAGACCCTGTACGACCTGCTGGCAGGCCGCTACATTGCTCTGGGCATGTACAACGAAGAGTCCTCCGCACCGACGTTCGGCATGACGCCTTCGTACAACGAATTCACCCCGGCAGCCCTGCGCTCCTCGGGTGTTCGTTAACAGCTGATCACCCCCGGTGATTGAAGAAGGGAGCCTGCTTGCAGGCTCCCTTTTTTTTCGCCCCTCCATAGCCATCCTCAATCGCCTTATTGAAATGAATCAAGGGCCCGGTTTTCCTGTCAACTGATAGACTCATATCATCTCCCTTGGCGAAGCGACAAAGCAGCGATCATGGAAAAGACTCCCTCACTGGCAACCGAACTGCGCGCCGCCTGGATCAGTCAGGCACAGCGCAGCCCCTATATCTCCGTCGGGTTGGGCGGCTCGGTACTGATCATCCTGTTGGCGATCATCATCAGCGGCTTCAGCGCTCTGACTGGTGACAACGCGATAAACGTGCGCCTTGCCTTGCTGGGCGGTACCGCCGGCTTTGCCGCCACCGCCCTAGGCGCCTTCATGGCATTGGTGATGACCGACGTCTCCACGCGCCGGCAGGACAGCATGCTGGGCTTCGCCGCCGGCATGATGCTCGCCGCAGCCGCCTTTTCGCTGATCCTCCCCGGCATCGATGCGGCACAGGGGATTCTGGGCAACAGCATGGCAGCGGCCGCGACCGTGGTTGTCGGTCTGGGATTGGGCGTGGTGCTCATGCTCGGACTCGACCAATTCACCCCGCACGAGCATGAAATCATCGGCCACCAGGGCCCCAGCTTCGAACGGATCAGTCGTGTCTGGCTGTTCGTCCTGGCAATCACCCTGCACAACATTCCCGAAGGCATGGCGATCGGTGTGGGGTTTGCGGCGGGTGATATGGCGGTCGGCATACCGCTGGCCACTGCCATCTCCATCCAGGATATCCCCGAAGGGCTGGCCGTAGCCCTGGCGCTGCGTACCACAGGGTTATCCGCCTGGCGGGCAGCACTGGTAGCGGCGGCCACCGGGCTGATGGAGCCGCTGGGCGCGCTGGTCGGCATCGGCATGTCCAGCGCCTTCGCGATTGCCTATCCGGTGAGCATGGGGCTGGCAGCGGGCGCGATGATCTTCGTGGTATCCCACGAAGTCATCCCCGAAACCCACCGCAACGGCCACCAGACGCCGGCGACGATTGGTTTGATGGTGGGGTTTGGGGTGATGATGTTTCTGGATACGGCGTTTGGGTGAGGTCGGGTGTGTGGGGTATCCCCCTCTCCCCAGCCCTCTCCCGCGAGGGGAGAGGGAGCTTGTTAGTGCCTGCGGGGTATTTTTCCTTATTCCTGACAATATTAAGTTATTGATGATGTCCAGATGTCAGCAATGACCGTTTATAGAAGCCTCAGGACGAAACAGTAGCCCCCAGCCTGCACGGCCAGCCCCCTCTCCCCTCGCGGGAGAGGGCTGGGGAGAGGGGGAGCCCGCCGCACCCATCACCCAGCAGGCCGACTCATCAACAACCGCCGAGCCTGCTCCCAATTAAACTCCTCACCCCGCGCCTCAGCCTGAATACGGCGTTTGGGTGAGTGAGTACTTCACTTCTCTTGAAAGTCAGACGTTCATGTTCTATAAATAGGGCGTTAATATATTTTATGTCCTATTAATGGGTCGCGGATACACTTATGGCAAAACCTGTTACACGTACATATTCTCGCTATAGTCGGGATGCTGCGCGGCTTCTCGGGTTAATGATACGCAACGGGCGGATTGAACGTGAGTTGACCATAGCTGAATTGGCAGAGCGTGCAGGTGTGTCGCGTGGCTTGGTTCATCGCGCCGAACAGGGCGATATGGGGTGTGCGATAGGTGCAGTTTTTGAGCTTGCAGCTCTCGTTGGTGTTTCCCTTTTTGAAACAGATCAATCCGTAACAGCCATGCACATTGCAAACGCGGAAAAAACCCTCTCTCTGTTGCCTCGCAGTGTTCATCCTTCCCGAAAAGAGGTAAAGGATGACTTCTAGAAAAACAGTCGACGAAGCCTACGTATGGATCTGGCTACCTGGGGAAACCAAGCCAGTTGTGGCTGGTCTTTTGAGCCGGGACGGAGATCGGCTCATCTTCAACTACGGCCGTAGCTACCTGGAGCGTACAGATGCGATTCCAATCTACGAGCCTGAACTGCCATTGAGACGAGGAGCCATTTTACCCAAAGCGGGGTTGAACCTGGCCAGCGCATTGCGTGATGCTGCACCAGACGCTTGGGGACGCCGTGTCATTCATAATCGGTTGGTCGGTGCCAAAGGTCGGGACATGGATATTGGTACGCTGGACGAGCTGACTTATCTTCTTGAATCCGGTACAGACAGGATTGGCGGCCTTGATTTTCAGTCGTCTCCAACCGAGTACGTCCCGCGGATTGCCCAGGCAGCACCACTTGCAGAATTAATGAACGCAGCAGCAATGGTGGAGAAGGGAATACCATTGACGCCGGAGCTCGATCAGGCGCTATTTCATGGAAGCTCGCTAGGTGGCGCACGGCCGAAAGCGATGGTTGAAACTGGGGAGCGCAAATTCATTGCGAAATTCTCATCTTCAACAGATACCTACAACATAGTGAAGGCTGAATACATCTCCATGCGGTTGGCTGCGGATGCTGGCTTGCACGTGGCCTCGGTGCAGTTTCATCACACCGCTGGTAGGGATGTCCTTCTCATCGAGCGTTTCGACCGTTTGAAGACTGAGACTGGCTGGCAACGTCGGCTGATGGTGTCAGCGCTGACCCTGTTTGGCCTTGATGAAATGATGGCACGATATGCGAGTTATGAAGAGCTCACGGATATCATTCGCCAACGCTTTGATGAACCAAAAGCGACATTGCGGGAGCTGTATGGCCGTTTGGTCTTCAACATTGTCTGCGGTAATACGGACGATCATGCTCGGAATCATGCTGCATTCTGGGATGGCAAAAGACTGCAACTGACACCAGCCTACGATATCTGTCCGCAGAACCGGACGGGTAATGAGGCAACACAGGCGATGCTGATTATTGGCGAGAACCGAATGAGCAACCTCGCTGTTTGCCTGGATGCGGCCCCTAAGTTTCTGTTGAGCAAACCTGAAGCTATCGAAATTATTCAGCATCACATCGAAACCGTTCGTGCGTGCTGGGATAGCGTTTGCGATGAGGTGGGATTGAGCGAAGTGGACCGGAAGCTGTTCTGGGGGCGGATGTTCCTCAACCCCTTTATTTTTGAGGGCGTGCCGGCGACGATATCGCGGTTGGCATAGGCTTAGCCAACCGCAATGGGCACCAGACGGCAGTGACGATTGGTTTGATGGTGGGGTATCCCCCTCTCCCCAGCCCTCTCCCGCGAGGGGAGAGGGAGCTTTCGTGCAGTTTGGGAGTCCTGGTGCTGGGTCTGATTAGCGTTGCTACTTGATGTTTTCTGCTTAAATCTTGCCGACAGGTACGAAGCTTCATCCCTCTCAATCTATCATGCTACATACCCCCTCTCCCCTCGCGGGAGAGGGCTGGGGAGAGGGGGAGCCCCTCCCACCCATCACCCAGCAGGCCGACTCATCAACAACTGCCGAGCCTGTTCCCAATCGAACTCCTCCCCACGCGCCTCAGCCTCGGCCTGATGCTCATCCAGCAGCTGATACTGGGCAATCTCCTCATCCGGCATGTAATGCAGGCAATCACCCCCAAAGTACCAGAGCAGATCACGCGGGATCATATGGGCTACCTGCGGATAACGGCTGATCACCTGGCAGATAATCTCCTGGCCAGCGTAAAGCGCATCCTGCTCACCCGCCTCCAGCTGTGCTATCAGCTCCTCGAAGCGTTCCAGGAACAGGATGCTGCTTTCCTCAGGCATCTGGGTCATCAATACCGCCTGCGCCCGCAGGGTATCGAACAGGCTTTTCAGCAGGGCCAGGTGGTAGCGGTGGTAGGGCAGGTTGGTGTTCATGGCGGGCTCCCGGGGTAATCAGGCCGGCAGTCTAGCAGAGCTGGGGGGAATGTTGGAATTTGCTCTGGCTGGAGGTGGAGCATTGCCTTGGGGTTAACATATTTGTTATTATCCGCCCATGATTTATACCATCACCTATTACAATGAGAAGGTTCAGCACGAGGTGCTATCGTTGCCAACCGGCTTGCTGGGTCGGTACTTGGCCTTGGCTGACCGGATGGAGCTGCACGGCCCCAATCTTGGCGAGCCACACAGCAAGGCTTTTGGTGGTGGCTTGCTTGAGTTGCGCCTGAAGGCAACGGAAGGTATCGCACGGGTGTTTTATTGCACATTAGTCAATAAACGCATTGTGATATTACATAGCTTTGTAAAAAAGACCGACAGAACTCCAGCCAAAGACAGGCGGCTGGCTGAAACACGCATGAAAGAGGTAAAGAACGATGCTCACACACGCTGAATTGAAAGCCAAAGCACTGCAAAGCGCTGAAGTGCGTGCTGAATACGAGCGCCTCAATCGCGAGGAGTTCGCTCTGCTCGACGAAATGCTCGCGGCCCGCCGGGCTGCCGGACTGACGCAGGCACAGGTTGCCGAACTGATGGGGACCAAAGCTCCTGCCGTTGCTCGACTGGAAAGTGCGTTAGCCTCTGGCAAGCACTCTCCCAGCCTGGACACACTTCGCAAGTATGCCGCCGCGCTGGGCAAGCGGGTGGAAGTGCGCTTCGTCTAAGAAGCGAATAAATTGGCAGAGTGGCTTTGGGCCAGGTCACCCTTCACTAAACTCGTCATCCTTCGCCCCCACCTCGTCATCCTTCGCGAAGGCGAAGGATCCACCGCGCTTCGAAGCAACTCTGGTGCCACATGGATCCCAGCCTACGCTGGGATGACGATCTGTGCGGGCGCCTGCGCTGGGATAACGGCCCGTGCGAGCGCGCCAGTGCCGGGATGACGACTCATGCGCGAACCGCACCGGATAGCGGAGAAAACCTTATCGATGCACCGGCCGACACTGCCACACCAGAATCACCAACAACCCAGCCACAACACCAACGCTATTGGCGTAGATATCATGAATATCCGCCGAGCGGGTAGGGTGGAAGGATTGCACGAACTCCACCGCAACCCCCACGGCAAACATCAGCACGCCGCGTAACCACCAGCGCCAACGGGGGAAGGCCATGTAGCTCAGCAGGGTGCAGACGAACAACCCGCCGGCATGGTAGAGCGAATCCACCATGCTGAACTTGAATGGCGTGGGCGGCGGGCCGGGGCGCATGCCGAGGTACATGCCCAGAAACAGAACCGAGAAGAACAGAATTCTGTAGAAGGGGCGGTAGCGGGCCCAGTGGCGGCCGATGATCAGGCGCATGGGGGCAGAGTATCCTGTCGTCGAGCAGGCGCTCGACAACCCCAGGTAGAGTACCTCGTAACACCCCTGGGGGTGTAGCGCCCCTGCGCTACGCCTACGGACGCTGAGCAACGCAGTCGTCGAGCAGGCGCTCGACAACCCGTTATCTGGTGAGCGCTGGGCATCACTCCACCATACGCCCGAACCCATCATTGAACCACTCGATATCCCGCGCCCCGGTCATGTTATACAGGCTGTACTGCCTGCTCAGGCGCGCGCCACCATCCCGGGTGGTCGGGTTCCAGGCGATGGTGCCGCTGGAGGTGGACGACTTGGCGAAGAAGGCATCGAACGGGAAGGTAAAGTAGATACCCTTGTCGAAGCTACCCTCACCGAACTCTTCCGACGAGACATTGGTCTTGGTCGCCCAGGCACCCACGATCACACCACTGGAGAAGCGTCGCGACAGGTCCAGCGTGGCGCCATAGTCGCCAGCCAGGTACCGACCGGCACTACCCTTGGCCAGGATGTCCCAGAACTTGGTCTGGGAATAACCAGTGATATGCCCGGTCCAGGTCGAATAGTCGCGGAAGTCGAAGTCCTGGCGGAAGCCGCGCTGTTTCACCCAGTTGGCATCCACACCAATCGCCCAGCCAGCATCGAATGGACGATAGAGCACCTCGCCACCCACACCGCCGAACATGCTTTCCAGCAGACCGCCATACGCCATGGCATACACATCGCGATCCAGGCGCTTGGTCCAGGTGTACTGCAGGTTCTCCAGCACCACGTCCGAGGTCACCAGGTACTCACGGATATAGGTCCGCACCCTGGGCATGTTACTCGAGCCACGATGCTCGAATTTGTCGAAGTTGTTGATCAGGTTCGCACCCAGCGTACCGCGTACCCAGTTGTTGCGGTTGAAGCGGTACTCGGCATTGGCTCGCGCCAAGAACTGATAGAGGATGAACCCGTCCGGCCCACCCATGTTCTGCTTGTAGCCCAGTGACAGGCCCCAGTCGAACGGATCCAGCTCGGGGGTATGCACCACGTCCTTGCTGACCACGCTGGGCGTCGCATTGACGATACCGCGGCGCAGGCCCTGGACGTCGGTACTGTTGTCCTCGTAATCACGCAGGCTCTGCGGCTTGATGCTGGTTTCGCTGACCGCCATGCCCCGTGGTTTGTTGACCAGCGTGTACCAGTCGTAGCTGCCTTCACCCAGACTGTTGTCCAGAATACGGGAAGCGCGGGTCACGCCCTCGGCCTCATCGCGGAACGTCCGCTGCTCGCCGGTAATGATGACTTCGCGGTCCTTGATGGCGATTTCTTCTACCTCGAAACCGGCATTGTCCTTCAGGCGGCTGCTGACATCGGCCCAGTCCACGTTCTGGCCGGCCACGCCCGCAGGCAATGGGCGGCGTGGCTCTGGCTCGGGATCAAGAAACTTCTGCGGTCCGCGCCCGGTCATGAGATTGGTCTGGAAGCTGATGCCGATCATGGCGGTATTGCCGCGCTCCCAGCCAGCGCTGATATCGATACCGTCCCTGACCTTGAACACCGCACCCAGGTTGATGCGTGAATCCGCTGGGTCAAAGTCCGGATCACCGGGCTCGTTGCGGTAATCGTTACCGTCGAATTCCACCTTCAGGCGCAGCCGGTCCCAGGGTGTTTGGTACTCCACGCCACCGAAGAAGGCTGCGGGGCCACTGAAATAGGTGCTGGTATTGAAGTTACCGCCCCGGTCGCCAGCTCTGCGCCCGGCACGCTCACTGTCACGCAGGCCGCCGAAGGGATTGCTGATATCACCGCGGTTACCGTGGTAACCCCAGGCCATACCCAGGCTCAGATCCAGGTCCCAGAAACGCTTGTTGGCAACAAAATACTCGCTGGAGAACAGACCGGTACCCGCCGCGTCGATAAAGCCCACAGCCAGCTGTGGCATCCAGTAGGACTCCTGCCACAGCCGGAACTTGGCATCCATGGCCTTATCCTTCAGGCTTTGGTCACCACTGAACGACTCAAACTGACTATAGCGACGGTTATTCAGCGTGGTATAGCGCAGCGTGCCTTCCATCCATGGCAATGGCTGCACCGAAATACTGTAGCGGCTGTAGGGCGAAACCCGGTTGGCATTGAAGCTGAAATTGCCTTCATCGGCAAAGCGCGCCGTGGGTGTCTGCAGCAGGCCCACGCCACCAAAATCACTCTGGGTGGTGCGATAGCGGTCGGCGTAGGCATTGTGCGGCAGAATGGCCAGGGCGAGCAGGGCAGGGGCAAAGAGCGCCGCCTGCCGGCAAACGAACTTACTCGGCATGGCGGCCTCCCAGCTGATACTGGGTCGCCAGGAAGTTGGCAATATCATCGTTCAAATCGGCGGTATCCGGTGAAATGTCGCGCGGGTCCAATGGCACGTACAGAATGCCCCCGACCGCGACGTGACCCTGCTGCTGGTTCCAGTGGGCCATGCCAATGCGCTCTGCAGCGCCGTCCGGCTGGATGATATACAGGTAGTTGCGATCAGCCGCCGGATGGGCAGGGCACTGGCGCAGATAATCCTTGATGTTCAAGGCGGCATCGAAGCTCAGCAGGCAGTCACCGGCCACAGCACCCATTACCCTCACGGTATCGGGGCGTGTCGGATAAAGCAGTGTGTCACCGGCCTCAAGCAGATTGTTCTTGCTCTTGACCAGCAACTGGAAGGGATTGAGCTCGGCCTTGACCCGCCCGGTCACCGGCAGTGGCTCGACAAAGGCTTCCAGCCGTTCGATCAATTCTCGCAATTGCGGGTCGTTTTCCGCCTGGGCATACATCTTGTTGATGCGCAGATCGAACAGCACCCCGGCCTTGAGCCGCTGCTGGGGTTCGATGGCGCTCTGGCGCAGTAGAGCAGCACCGAGCGGCCAAGCGTTAGCACGTACCTGACCGGCAACAGCAGCATCGCGCAGGCGTGCACCCTCGTGCCATTGATATTCACCGGGCTGGAGTACAGCACCGCTGATGGAGATGGACTGCGCATTGGCAGCAGGCAAACTCAAACCGGCCAGCACTGCGCCGGCCAAGGCAAGACGACGAAACAGGCGGATCATGGCTGACCTCCTGCAATCTTGGCCAGCGTCAGATGCAGGGGCGGCAAGTCGGGAGCGATATATTGGGTGCTGCGCCGTACCAGCCCGGTGTTCGGCTCAACCCAGTAATGGTTGGTCGCCTTGAACCCCAGCTCAGGCATGCGTATCACTTCGTCGATACGCAGCAACTGGTGGCTTTCACCCATGAACTCGACCTTCTCCATCCGACCACGCTTGTAGCGGGCGTGCTGGCGTAACCCGGTGCGGTGCAATGCCGGGTAGTCCACAAGGCGCGTCACTTCAAAACCATCGGCTACCGTATGCAGCCCGGCTGCAAATGGATCTGCAGTCACCAGCGGAGCGATGATATCGGCGGGCATACCGGCGGTCTGGGTAATACGGCCGTGGTGGGTGAGCAGCATCTCCGTCACCCCGTGCCACTCCACCAAGCCTGTAGCCTGGCCACTGCTGACCAGCATTGCCTCAGCCACGCCCAACTGAGCCAGCAACACGGGGGCGTTCACGGACCTGACACGCTCCACCGTAATCGGAGACGCGGGCCCGGTAACGGCCAGCCTCATGGTTTGCAATGCATCGCCGGTCAGCGAGTTGCAGCCGGCCAGGCCAGCCATGGCCATGCCCAGTACTACCGCAGGCAGTATGGTCTTCACTGGGCGCCCCTTAATTGTTGCGGTCTCTCAGCTGATCTTCAGTTCTGATGGTGGTATAGAACATGGACGAGGTGGGTAGCAACTGGCTGATAAAGCGGTTCCAGCGGGTGATGCCGGCAGCGCCAACGAATACCACGTCCTGTGGCTGCATCTCGAACCGGTTGGCGAGAATGAAGGCCGACGGCGACTGTGCATTAAGTTGGAATACGGTGGCTTTTCCAGTTTCGAGGTTGTCGATGCCACGAATCACGTAGACTTCCTTACCACTAGAGCTCATCGGTGATGGGCCGCCGACTGTACCTAGTACCTCGCTCAAGGTCATCTGACTGGTACGGTAGGGGATAGCACCTGGCTGGGCAATTTCTCCCATCACCAGGACCTTGCGAGCATCATTCAGGCCCATATGTACTTTATCGCCTGGCTTGAGATAGACCTCACCGATGCGGCTGGTCGTGCTGGTTAAACGATCATAATCCAACTGATACGTTTTGCCGTCGCGAATAAGCAGCAGATTGGACAGGTCAGCCCGCTGAGTGTCAATGGTCGCCTGGCCAATAGCCTGCAATAGCGTGAGGCGCTGGGCGTTGACCGGTATAACACCGGCATTTTCAAAAGCGCCACTGAAGTAAATCTTTTGGCTATTGTATTCCATCACGTTGATATCGACTTGAGGCTGTTCGATGTAACGAGACAGGCGAGTGGTGATGATCTCGCGCAACTCCTCCAAGGTCAGACCTGCAACATGAACGGCACCGATAAAGGGGTAAAACAAGGTGCCATCGTCGCGCACTACACGGGCATTCGCCACATTTGTCTGTTGCTGGCCGCCGGGCACAGTTAGTTCGGGATGATCCCAAACGGTGATGAACAGGGCATCATTCGCACCGATCCGATAATTTTCAGGCCTATAGTCAAGGAGCTCCTGGGGTACAGTGGCGGTGCTCCTGACAGCCTGATCCTGGGCAATCAGCTTGGGGGTGATCTGGACCATTTCCACCATGCTGTTCTCGGCGGAGTCCTGACTGATCAGCCGATCAGTATCCATATGCATGCCCGGGGAGAACATACAGGCCTGGAGGAGAAGGGTAGAGGCACCCAGAGCGACAAGCGGGAATCGGATCATGGTTGGTGTTCTTCTGTGGGGTCCAGGTAAAAAAAAGCCACCTAAAACAAGGTTTCAGGTGGCTTCGTTCAGCCGCTACAAACTGATCAGTTGGTAGTGGTAGAAGTGCTGGTGCTGGTGGAGGTACCGCTGCCGCCGCCGCTGTCGGAAGCTGCAGCTGCTGCCAGACCTACTGCGGCTACACCCAGTGCTACGCCGCCGTAGCTGCCCAGAGTGCCCTCGGCGCCAATCGGGGTGGTAGCGGCGGTGCCGGCTGCTGCGTCAGTGTCCTGCTGCGCGAAAGTCATACCGGAGGCGAGCAGAAGACCACTGGCCACCAGAGCGATTGTTTGTTTTTTCATGTCTCGACTCCTCAAGATTGTGTTTACCGGATTATACCGACTTGATTACCCATGGGAACCCTTACGAGTATAATGGTTCCGTATTGCAAATCTATTTATTTGGCATCCGATTTGTATTCGTACTGATAATAACCGTAATTGCCATAGCCATAGGCGGACGCTTTCTTCTGCACTGCGTTGAAGATGGCGCCCTTGATCTCGATGCCATTATGGCGGAAGCGCTGTACGGTCAGTTCCACTTCCTTGACCGGGTTCAGGCCGAAGCGGGTGACGATCAGGTTAGTCCCCGCCAAGCGGCCAACCAGGGCAGCATCGGTAACTGCAAGAATCGGCGGCGTATCGATGATGATCAAGTCATACATATTGCTCAATTGATCTAGCAGCGTCTGGAAGTTGGCGTGCATGAGCAGTTCCGATGGATTCGGCGGAATCTGCCCGCGGCTGATAAAGTGCAGCCCTTCGACCTCGCTCTTGTGTACCACGTCAGCCAGGGTATGGGTATTTGCCAGCAGGGCGGACAGGCCTGGCTCCGGCTCACGGCCAACCAGCTTGTGCAGATAGCCCTTGCGCATATCGCCGTCGATCAGCATGACCTTCTGTCCGGACTGGGCAATGATGGCCGCGAGGTTGACCGAGACGAAGGACTTGCCCACCCCTGGGCTAGGGCCGGAGATCATCAGCACATTGTTCTTGGCTTCCATCATGGCGAAGTGCAGGCTGGTACGCAGACTGCGCAGCGCCTCGATAGACAGATCGGCCGGGTTGGTGGCAGCCAGCAGGTTGGAGCCTTGGGCATGACTGGTCTTGCCCCTAAAGCTGCGCTCCATGACTTCCTGATCCTTACTGAAAGGGACGGAGGCGTAGACAGGCAGGCCAAGTTGCTCGATTAGCTCGGGATTCTCGATGCCGCGGTTGAGCGCATGGCGGAGTAGGGCGATGGCAACGCCGAGCATGCCACCCAATAAAGTAGCCAATACGACGATAAGGGTTTTCTTGGGTTTGACCGGTGCGCTGGTATCCACTGCAGCATGATCAATGATGCGTACATTGCCCACCGTGCCGGCGCGCATGATGTCCAGCTCCTGAGATTTGTTCAGCATCTGGGTGTAGATTTCCGTGCTGACCTGCACGTCACGGGTCAGACGCAGCAGCTCCTGCTGGGTTTCCGGCAGGCCTCCAACCTCTTTCAGCATTTGATTTCGGCGACTTTCCAGTTGTCCCATCTGGCTCATCAGGGCCTGATAACTGGGGTGGTCCCGGGTGAAGCGGCGTTGCAGCTCTTCACGTTTGAGGGTCAGCTCAGAAATGGCTGCTTCAATCTCAACCACCTGGTTGAGAATGGACTGAGTTTCAATGCTGATATCCACCGAGCCGGCGCTGGCCTGGTAGGCATTCAGTGCGTTTTCGGCCTTTTCTAGATCCCGGCGTACTTGGGGCAGTTGCTCTGTCAAGAATTCCAAGCTTTGCTGCGCCTCGGCGGACTTGCGTTCGACGTTTTGACGTACATACAGCCGGCTCACCTCATCCAGCACATTCATCGCATAATCGGGCCGGGTATCTTCTAGAGATATAGAGAGAATACCGGAGTCTTTGGCCTTCTCGTTGGCGCCGATGGCACGCTGAAAGTCGATAATTGTGCTTAGTCTGGCTCGCTTAACCAGATTGAAGTCCGTTCCTGGGCGCGCAATAAGGGATGCCACCTGCATCTTGAATCCGTCAGTCTCTACCGCCTCGCCAACTGAGCCGGTCAGTAACTCATCACCATCATCGTTGTAAATGGTGTAAGTATCATTCTCGCCGGCTGTTAGGGTTAGCAGTTTGCCGAGGTAGGGGGAAGGCACCTCAAGTTGAAACACATCCAAATGCTCACCACCCCAGGCATAGCTGCCAAAGCCCAAAAAAGAAGAGGCCAGCGGTGCATCCGGTTGTGGCTGGAAACGACGATGCTGAAAAGGACCGATTACCGGGAACAGCTTGGGTTCAGCGACAATGGTCAGTTTGAGGTTGTCCACTGCTTGGCCTATCACTTGGCGAGATTTGAGGAGCTCGATCTCAGTCACTGCGGCTGAGGTGGTAGCAAACAGATCGCTGTCACCCAGAAGACTCCCCACGCCGGAAGACTTCTCCTCAATCTGGATCATGGCGTTTGCCTGATAGACAGGAGTGCTCAGAATGGCATAGGCGATGCCAATGACCGCAAAAAAGGCCGTGCAGGCAATGATGATGGCTTTGTTATCCAGCAGCGCGCCCAGTAGCGCCAGAAGGTCGATTTCATCACTGGTTTTCGGTGGCGCGGCGGTGGGCGTGTTCTGCATCAGGTGCTCTCTATAACGGAAATGACATCACTTGAGGTAAGGCAGCCAGGCGTCGGCTGACTCATCAAGAAGCTTGAGTACGTGTTCAAAAGCGGGGCGCTGCTGGCGGTAAGGGTCAGGCACCTCCCGGTTATCGGACCACTTGCCGAACAGAAAAGTTTTACCGCGGGCTTCGGGTGCCATGGCATGGATGGATTGCAGGTGTTTCTGCTCCATGGCGAGTATCAGGTCCGCCTCGCGAAGCATCTCCGAGGTAAGCTGGCGAGCCTGGTGATCAGGCAGGGAGTGGCCCAGGGTTTCCAGTACCTCGGCGGCTGTCGCGTCCAGCGGCTTGCCGACAAGAGCACCCAGCCCAGCCGAGCTGACGTGAATCCCTCTTTCGGCCAATTTAGCCTTGAGCAGCGCCTCACCAGTCGGGCTGCGGCAGATATTGCCCACACAAACAACCAAAATAGATTTAAACATGCAGTTCCGTAGCGTCCATCGTAGGCGGGCTATCTGGTCAAGGGCGCAACTTTAGATACAACGCCCGGCAAGGTCAAGAAGACTGCTGCGCCTGAACAAGTCGTCATTGCGAGTCGCGAAGCGACGTGGCAATCCAGAAACCGCATCAGAATCAAATGGCTGGGTTGCTTCGCTACGCTTGCAATGACGCTGTTCTGATTTTTCAGGCGCTTCATAGTGGAAAACGCTTGCAGAAGTGTGTCACAGATCACAGTAATCTTCTGTATTTCAGCGACACTACAGCTCCAGGGATCATACGGCAAAAGGACCGCCCCATGACCTACCCGAAAGTCGAGCATCACGGCGCCATCAACGGCGTAACCGGCTCCTGCCATCAACTGCATCTTACTCCTGATATCAGTATCCTGATCGACTGTGGCCTGTTTCAAGGGGCTGAAGCCTCCGGTCGGGGTGCCCAGGCCAATGACCTGAGCATCGAGTTTTCTCTTGCCGGCATCCAGGCCCTGGTGCTCACCCATGTGCACATCGATCATGTGGGGAGGCTGCCTTGGTTGATTGCCGCAGGCTTCGATGGCCCGGTGTACTGTACCGAGCCTTCCGCGCTGTTGCTGCCCACCGTGCTGGAAGACGCCTTCATGGTCGGTATCCAACGCGATGCGCAACTGGCCGAGCGTTTTATCAAACGAGTCCAGCCCATGCTGCATGGCCAGCCATATCGACAATGGACAACAGTCATCGAGCGTACAGACCTCGTGTGTCGCATTCGGTTCCAGCGGGCGGGGCATATTCTCGGTTCGGCCTGGGTCGAGTGCGATGTGCATTATCCGCAGGAAAAGCGTAGCCGCCGTATCATCTTCTCGGGTGACCTGGGCGCTCCACACGCCCCCTTGTTACCGCCACCGGATATTCCATACCGGGCCGACGTAGTCGTACTGGAAAGCACCTATGGTGACCGCTTGCACGAGGATCGGTACACCCGCCGCCTGCGCTTTCAGGCGGCATTGGAGCAGGCCCTGTCCGATGGAGGCACGGTGCTGATACCGGCGTTCAGTATCGGCCGTACCCAGGAGCTGCTCTATGAACTTGAGGAAATCATCACCAGCCAGCAGGGCGACTGGAAGGAGATGCCCATCATCCTGGATGCGCCCCTGGCAACGCGCTTTACCGCGCTGTATCGACAGCTCAAGCCCTATTGGGCAAGGGAGGCCCTGGCCAAGATAGCCAAGGGGCGCAAGCCACTGGGATTCGAACAGTTGCTGACCGTGGCAACCCACGCCCAGCACCAGGCCATGGTCAACCGCCTGGCGCATACTCGCCAGCCGGCCATTGTCATCACCGGCAACGGCATGTGCAGTGCCGGCAGGATAATCAACTACCTCAAGGCGATGATCGAAGATCCCCGACACAACATTATCTTCACCGGCTATCAGGCGCAGGGCACGCCTGGCAGGGCTATTCAGCAGTTTGGCCCTCAGGGCGGCTATGTGGATCTGGAAGGGGGGCGCTTTGATATCCGGGCGGGTATCACCAGTCTAGGTGGCTACTCAGCTCATGCCGACCGGGCGGGGTTGGTGCGCTTCATCGCCCGTATGCGCTACTGGCCAGAGGAAATACGTCTGGTGCATGGGGAGGAAAAGGCCAAGAGGGATTTGGCCCAGGCGTTATTATCCGAAGCTCAACGAAAGAAACATACGTTTGAAATTGTTATTCCTTGATGGGCTGGCCATATAGCAAAAAAGTCCTTGTAAATACCGAAAAATAGGTAGGTACCTTGATAACTGCCTCTGTTATGATAATTGTTCTTATCTTGGGAGTGTCAAGACTTGTAAGCAAAGGTAAAGCCTCGGTAATATCGCACCCCTTGTGGAAAGGCCATACGGCATGTGGGACATGCCTTATCCAATGAGCCGCCCCAAGTGACAGGAAAGGAACAGCTGTGTCTAACGACTCCATGATGGCGCAATGGTATCTTATTCAGTGCAAGCCAAGACAAGAGGTCCGTGCTGAAGAGAATCTGCGCAACCAGCATTTTCCCTGTTACTGCCCCCTGCATTCTGTCGAGAAGGTTCACAAGGGCAAGAAGACTGTCATACAACAGCCATTATTCCCTGGTTATCTTTTCATCAATCTCTGCAAGCTGACCGACAACTGGCACAGCATACGCTCCACCCGGGGCGTGCAGCGTCTTGTCACCTTTGCCAATGAACCCCTCGCGGTACCGGATGAAATCATCGATGACCTGCAATCGCGCCTGGCAAGTATTGGCGATAAGCCATTATTTGAAGTTGGAACTCAAGTGACTATTACCGAAGGGCCATTCAAGGACCTGGATGCCATTTTCTGCAAGGCGGATGGCGAGGAACGCGCCATCATTCTGCTTAACCTGCTACATCGTCAACAGCATATACGTGTACCCCTGAAAGTACTGAAAACCTGATTCGAACATTTTGAAACAACCGCTGTCTCATTAGCGCCGCGACGTCAACGTCCCGGCGTCAACAATTTGATTTCGAGTGTCCTCAAGAAAAAGACAGTAAATCTTGGGGCGGTAGCGTGCCAAAACAGAATGGGGCGAGTGTCCCCGCGCTACGCCTCACCGCTCCCGCTAGTTGTGGGAGCGCCGCCCCGGCGCGATTAGCGTCCACAGGACGCCCCCATTTGCTTCACCGAGCATCTGCCCAGTGATCAACGAACAATGTAAAAGCAGGAAAACTCCTATGTGCGGAATAGTAGGCGCAGTCGCCAAACGCAACATAACCCCCATCCTTATAGAAGGCCTACGCCGCCTCGAATACCGCGGCTATGACTCCGCCGGTGTAGCAGTCCTGGCCAGTGGAAACGGCATCAAACGCACAAGAGCAGTCGGCAAGGTAATAGAACTGGAAAATGCCCTGGAAGCCGAGCCCGTCCATGGCCACCTGGGCATCGCCCACACCCGCTGGGCCACCCACGGCAAACCAGCAGAACGCAACGCCCACCCGCATATCTCCGAACGCCTGACCATCGTCCATAACGGCATCATCGAAAACCACGGCGCCTTGCGTAAAAAGCTGATGGAGCTCGGCTACAGCTTCACCTCGGAAACCGACACTGAAGTAGTTGCCCACCTGCTGGCACACCACTACGCACAAAAGAAAAACCTGCTTTGTGCCTTCCGTACCACCTTGGCCGAACTACATGGTGCATACGCTCTCGGCGTGATCCACCAGGACGAACCCGATACCCTCTACTGCGCTCGCATGGGCAGCCCGCTAGTAATAGGCGAGGGCAGCGAAGAACGCTTTATCGCCTCCGACCCGCTGGCCCTGCTTCAGGTTACCGACCAGTTCATCTATCTGAAAGAGGGCGATCACGCCCGCCTGACCCTGGAAAGCCGCGAGATCTGGAACCGCCAGAACCAGGCGGTGGAGTATCCGGTGCTGCGCTATGAGCACGCCGCCCACAGTCTGGAAAAAGGCGAATATCGCCACTATATGCTCAAGGAAATCTACGAGCAGCCCGCCGCTATCGCCAATACCCTGGATGGTACCTTGGCGGAAGACCACGTCCTGACCGCTATCTTGGGCCCGGAAGCAGAAACCCGCCTGGCCGACATCCAGAACATCCATATTGTCGCTTGTGGTACCAGCTATCACGCCGGCCTCGTCGCCCGTTACTGGATCGAGGAACAGGCTGGCCTACCATGTCAGGTGGAGGTCGCCAGTGAATACCGCTACCGTCAGGTGGCTGTACCCGCCAATACTCTCCTTATTACTATCTCCCAGTCCGGTGAGACCGCTGATACCCTGGCTGCGCTGCGTTACTCGAAGGAACAGGGCTACCTCGCCAGCTTGGCCATCTGCAATGTGGCCGGCAGTTCCTTGGTACGTGAAGCCGACTGGCGCTTGCTAACCCAGGCCGGCCCAGAAATTGGCGTGGCCTCCACCAAGGCTTTCACCACTCAGTTGGTAGCTCTGCTGTGGCTGACTACTGCTTTGGCTCAGGTCAACAGCCGAGCTCCAGAACTGATCAGCGCCAACGTGCGAGCCCTTCGTGGCTTGCCTTCCCTGGTTGAACAGGCGCTGGCTTTGAATGGCGAGATTGAGGAGCTGGCCCATACCTTCGCCAACAAACACCATGCATTGTTTCTTGGTCGCGGCACTCACTACCCAATCGCTATGGAAGGAGCCCTGAAACTCAAGGAGATTTCCTATATCCACGCGGAAGCCTATGCCGCCGGCGAACTCAAACACGGCCCCCTGGCACTGGTCGATGAGGACATGCCCGTCGTCAGCGTTGCCCCCAGCGATAGCCTGCTAGAAAAACTCAAATCCAACTTGCAGGAAGTGCGCGCTCGTGGTGGTCAACTGATCAATTTTGCCTGCGAAAGGGCAGACCTGGACAATGGCGAAGGCATAACTCACATAGAGTTGCCCTGGGTATACGAAAGCATATCGCCAATTATCCACACCCTACCGCTGCAGCTCCTCAGCTACCACGTAGCCTTGGTAAAAGGCACCGACGTAGATAAACCCAGAAATCTTGCCAAATCCGTTACCGTAGAATGAATGGGCAACCGCACAAACTGAGTGTGACACAGGGTATTTCCCTCTCGACAGCGCTGAGCTTCTGGGAGGATTAAGTGCCATCTCGACAAAGCAGGACAGCACCAGGCCAGGCAAAAGGCAGCCAACTCAGAGCAAATCACACCCGTGTCGATAATTGAAAGCTGTTGGCGCCTGCTACGGTGAGTCCTGACATTGGCTTTCAGGCTAAAGGCAGTGCTGATCAGCATGGTGGTTATGATTTTATGTGGATATGTAAAATGGAAGATGAGTTTGGTCGATGAAAAATAAGATAGTTAGCAAGCTTTTTGCCGGTGAGTCAGGTGGGGTATTCAAAGGCATGCTGACTTTGTTGATGGGGGCTGGTCTTGCTCAAATTGTCAGCTTTGCTGCTATTCCGATACTCACACGGATTTACTCTCCTGAAGATTTTGGCGCATTGGCTTTATATACGGCATTTGTTGCTATATTAGCTCCGATGCTAACATTGCGTTATGTGCAAGCCATCCCGCTACCGAAAACAGATGAGATGGCATTTAATCTGTTTTCAGTCTGCTTTAAGCTTATTCTGACAAGTTCGCTTGTAATTAGTCTGGTGCTGCTGTTCTGTGGTGAGCGGATCTTGGGGTGGTTTGGCATGCAGGTACTTTTTCCTTGGTGGTGGTTGATAGTGTTAGGTTCGATGGGAACTGCACTGTATGAACTATTCAGTTTGTGGGCCACTAGAAAAAAACAATACAAAACCATCGCGAAAACACAGTTTGCTCAGTCCGTGATTGGTAATTTTTCCAAGATTTTCTTGGGGCTGCTTGCACTAAAACCGATGGGATTGCTTGTTGGTCAATTTTTTAGTCAGAGTGCAGGTATTATCAGCTTTATTAGGGGGGGGCGACATGATTTTAAAGCCTATTTCTTCAAAATAAGAAGTAGTAGGGAGAGGTTGGTTGCCAAGTATTACCAAGGATTTGTCTGGTATAGATTGCCCTCCCAGTTTTTAATGGTGCTTTCGACACAAGCACCTGTGATGTTGATGGCAGCACTATATGATAAAGAAGTAACAGGGCAACTAGGTTTGGCAATGATGGCTTTGTCGCTTCCAGTCGGTTTGATTGGTCAGGCTATGGCCAAGGCTTACTATGCTGAAGTGGCCTCTATTGGGAATAGAGGGCTGCCCAAAATAAAGAAAATCACATATTCGGTGCAGAAAAAACTATTTGTGATCGGTTTGCCCGCAGCTGCTGCTGTTATTTTTTTTGCAGAACCATTGTTTGTTATGGTGTTTGGCGAAGAGTGGAAGGTGGCGGGGCAGTACGCAGCAATTTTAGCGCCTTATATGCTTTTACAGTTTACTTCTAGTCCGCTGGTGCAGGTTTTGAATGTTGTTGGTTCCCAGTTTTTATTTTTAGCGATTAATTTCTTCCGTATACTTGGTTTTGTTTTTATATGGGTTGGGTTGGGTTTTTATGAGGTGAGTGCAGAAGGCCTTGTTTTCTTGTTGGGGGGGTATCTGTTTGTGTTTTACGGGGTTGTAACTCTGTTGATATTTATCATTATTAATAGGATAAGTTGGGATGCTTAAGAAGCTGCTTTTGTTTCCTGTGTTCTATGTTTATTGTGGGGCTGGCTATCGTACAAGGTTTCATATCAGTATTATGCTTTTTTTCAAGAAAAACAACTATACTAGATTGGCAAATTACACGGCTAATCGCTTGCAAAAAATACAAGGTGTATTTATTTCGCCTAAAGCAATGTTTGATGCTTCAATGGAGCTACGCCACCCTGTTGGAGTTGTGATAGGAGAGGGGGTTAAAGTTGGCAGAAACGTGGTTGTCTATCAGCAAGTTACTCTGGGCGGGGCTCGTTTGGGAGATGGTAGAAATAACAATTATCCAGAGATTGGTGATAATACGGTTATATTTGCTGGTGCTGTAGTTGTTGGGAGAATAAAGATAGGTAAAAACTGTACGATTGGTGCGAACTCTGTTGTAACAAAGGATGTGCCTGATAACTGCACCGCCGTGGGGGCACCTGCAAGAATAATTCTTAATGAAGGCTGAAGTGAAAATAAACCCTATGCTGAAATTATCTAAAAGCAAGTTAGAAGGAACAGTGGAGTTGGCGGGTGCAAAAAACTCTGCGCTGCGACTTCTTGCGGCAAGTATTCTAAGTAAAGAAGCTGTCGTGCTTCATAATTACCCTGCTCTTCTGTTGGATGCGCAGGTTCATGTGGATATGTTGCATGCACTTGGTAAGTGCACTGAGTTGTTAAGTCCTGAATGTATAATTATACAAGAGGACAAAGGGCTGAGTTCGGTTTTAAAGTGGGATGGTCGCTCCATTCGCAATACTTTGCTTATTTTAGGAGCGCTGACTGCGCGTTTAGGCGAAGGTCGAGTGCCGCTGCCGGGCGGTTGTAAGCTTGGAGATCGAAAGTACGATCTGCACGTTATGCTATTGGAAAACTTGGGTGCGAGAGTATGGGAGGAGGATGATTATCTCTGTGCTGAAGCTCAACAGGGACTCATCGGCGCAGATATTCACCTGCCACTGCGTTCTACGGGAGCTACTGAAAATGCCATCATCGCTGGGAGCTTAGCTAAAGGGGTTACTCGTATTTGGAACCCGCATATCAGGCCGGAAATACTGGATCTGATAAATATGCTGAACGCTATGGGTGCTAAAATCACAGTCTATGGACAAGAGCATATAGAGATTCAAGGTGTAGAAGGTTTAGGTGGGGTTAAGCACCAAGTGATTGCCGATAATATGGAGGCTATTACCTGGCTGGCTGCTGCGGTTATCACTAGCGGTGATATAGAAATAAAAGACTTTCCCTACCAGGATCTGGAAGTGGTGTTAGCTCATTTAAAAGCGGCAGGAGCAAAACTATATCAGGGTGAAAACTCTCTGATTGTGCGAGGCGGGAACTGTTATCCAATCGAAATCAGTACAGGTCCCCACCCAGGGATTAACTCCGATGTGCAGCCCATTCTCGCCGCCTGGGCCGCCCAGGCAACGGGTGAATCAAGGATAATTGATTTGCGTTTTCCTGGACGCTATGGGTATGCAGAAGAAATGCAAAAAATGGGGCTGGACTACTCGGTAGAGGGCGATTTGCTGAAGATACACGGTAAAGGTGGTGGCTTGCGGGGCGCAGAAGTACGTGCTTTAGACTTGCGCGCGGGTATAGCTTTAACCTTGTGTGGCCTGGCGGCTGAAGGTGAAACCGTTATTGAAGATGCTTGGCAAATAGGCCGAGGTTACGTAAACCTTATTCCCAAGTTGAAATCACTGGGTGCTGTCTGTAGCGGCACGATTGAAGAGCAATGAGTAGTCTGACTCCCTCGGTTTTAACCCAGTTAAAAAAGGCCTTCCCAGGAATTGTTACCCTGGATGTAAGCATGTCAGAGTCGAGCCATTGGCGAATTGGGGGCAGGCTGGCAGCTTTGGTCTCACCAAGAAGCGTAGAGGAAGTTATACAAGTTCGACGATGGATAAATGATTATAGCTTGCCTGAGCTTGTCTTGGGGAATACAACGAATTTGCTATTTTCTGATGAAAATATCAATGCAATAGCCATAAAAATCAGTAGCAGTTTAACTAATATCGAAGTTAATGGATCTACAATAACAGCAGAGGCAGGTGTATACGTCCCCTGCTTGGCAAGAAAAGCAATGCAATACGGCCTGACTGGCCTCGAGCACACCTGCGGCATACCCGGTACGTTAGGTGGTTTGGTAGTGATGAATGGTGGTAGCCAGAGAAAAGGCATTGGTGAATCAATCACCTATGTAAAGACAGTTACCAAAACTGGTGAAGTAAAGATATACGAGCCTGAAGACTGTGGCTTTTCTTACCGAACTTCTGTATTTCAGGGAAATAATGATTGCATAGTTGAGGTGGGGCTGAGGCTGAATGGTGTAGAAGAAAAGAGTTTGCTGCACAGGGAAATGCTCAAAATACTGCGAAGCAGAAGTGGTAAGTTTCCAAGAAAACAACCTAATTGCGGGTCAGTTTTTGTCAGTAATCCCGCAATGTATGAGGAATATGGTGCGCCAGGGAAGATAATTGAGGGCTGCGGGTTGAAAGGGTTGCAAAAAGGTGGGGCACAGATATCTCCTGTCCATGCAAATTTTATTGTGAATGTTGGCGGGGCAACTTCTCGTGATGTGCTTTATTTGATTGAAGTTATAAGGGAAAGGGTTTATAGAGAAACCGGCTACCTAATGGAAGTGGAAGCTAAGTTTGTTGGTGCTGATGCTAAGGTCAGAGGTGTTTGAGTGGAAAAAATAGACGATGGTGCCGAATACGTCCCCGAGGTTTCTATAGTCTGTGCTTGGTATAATAGGCCTGACTATATTAAAAATACAATCGATAGTTTGTTAAATCAGGATTTTGATTCTTTTGAAATTATTGTTGCAAATGATGGTAGTCCCGATCCGAGGGTGAAAGAGATACTAGATGCTTATGATGACTCACGGTTGACGGTTATACATAAGGAAAATGAAGGCTTTACCAAAACTATAAAGATGTTGGTTGAAAAAGCCAGAGCCCCTTATGTGGCAATTCAAGGGGCGGGAGAGGAGTCTTTGCCGGGGCGTTTTTTAAAACAATATGAGGTGCTCTCCGGTTCAAAAGAGTATGGTATGGTTGGTTGCTGCTCAGTCGGAGTGATAAAGAGAGAAGGCTCGGAGGATGTGATTTTAGGTAATAATAACCAGCTTACGGGTGAGGTGACCATTGATAAAAATAGAGCGAGACATCCATTTACACATGGTTCGATTATGTTTAGGAAAGAGGCTTACTCACTGGTCGGGGGGTATAGAGAATATTTTAAATATGCCCAAGACTATGATCTTTTTCTGAGAATGGCAGCGCGTTACAAATGTTATAACTTGGCAGATGTTTTATATAAAAGGAATATTTTTTCTGATGGGGTTTCTACAAGGCCTGAAAAGAGTTTTGAACAAGCAATGTTTGTGAGGTTTGCTGATGCTTGTTGTGAAATTAGAAAGGAGTTTGGTATAGATCCGATTGATAAGTATGGTGTTTTTTATTTTGCACTTTATTCGCTTGATATAAAAGATCGGATGGCTTTGCTCAGGGTTGTTTTGAAGAAAACTTACTGCGGTTATTTCGAGGAAGCCAAGATGTACATGAGGTTGGTTGGCTCTGGTGTTCTAGAGAAATTTGGAATTGCATTTATCGCGACAATGGATAAGTGTCCAGTGATATATCGGTGTTTTAAGGCTCTGCTAGGCCTGATGTACTCCGATACGGTTTTTATGAAAGCAAATGGTTAGTTTTTTTGTCTTGTCAAGCTGTTTTCCTATCTGGATATTTCCGGATTTTGAGTGATAGCTTCGCAGTTGGTTGCCAGAATTAGGTTTTGCTTTGGTATGAAATAGGAAAGAAAAAGGTTCTATGTGATATGAGCTTTTTCGGTTTGGTTCTGTTGGATATGGCGATGGTCAGTTCAAGTATAAGTAGAAATGCTGAGATAAACGGAGTGGCTGGCCATGTCTAAATCAGTTCTTCTTGTGATTACTGGGCTGGCTATGGGAGGGGCCGAGAGTCAAGTTGTTAATCTTGCTGATGAGCTTTCTCGTCGTGGTTATCAAGTTACTTTGGCTTATATGCTCAAGCCAGCTGTAGTCTCACCCGGTTCGTTAAAGGTTAAGGTGGTTTGGTTGGGTGGCCGGAAGACGGTTGTCGGTATGTTTATAACTTTTTTTAACTTGTTAAGTCTAGTGTATAAAGTTAAGCCGAATATTGTTCATAGTCATATGTTTCACGCCAATATCTTGTCTCGGCTTGTTCGCATACTAAGCAATATTCCCTGTCTAGTGTGTACTGCACATAATACTAATGAAGGCGGAAAGCTGCGCATGTTTGTTTACCGGCTGACGGACAGGCTAGCTGACCAGTTCACTAATGTTAGTCAGGAGGCAGTCGAGGCTTTTGAAGAGAAGAAAGCTGCGCCGGCTGGACGAATGCTAACTATGCATAATGGTATTGATACGCAACGCTTTAGTTTTGACTCGCGTGTACGGCAGAAATGGCGTTCAGATTTGGGGGTTCAGAATCTCAAGGTTTTTATCGCAATTGGGCGGTTTCATGAGCAAAAAGACTATCCTAACCTGCTAAATTCTTTTTCAATGCTTGGCAAGGATTTGGAAGAAAGCTATTTGTTAATTGTAGGTGACGGCGAATTGCGCCCCCAGATTGAATGTCAGGTCGCGAAGTTAGGGCTGCAAGATAAAGTGGCATTATTGGGGGTGCGGAAGGATGTGCCAGAGCTGCTTTCTGCCGCAGATATCTTTGTGCTTTCTTCGGCTTGGGAAGGTTTTGGGTTGGTGGTTGCTGAAGCAATGGCCGCAGAGCGAATTGTCATCGCTACCGATAGCGGGGGAGTCGCGGAAGTGATGGGCTGCAACGGTTTTCTTGTCGCTCCAAGGGATACTCCAGCTCTGGCTGCAAGTATGAAGAAAGCCGTTGATATGCATGATGATCAGGCCCGTGAGATTGGCAGAGCTGCAAGGCAGCACATTGTTGAAAATTTTGGTCTGAATAACGTCGTTGACCGTTGGCTTAAGCTATATAATAAATAGCTTATTTTTGGGAAAAAATGATGCCCTAGGAATCAAGTGTAAGAGATGCGATTGTAGTGGTCTAATGAAACCGGACACCCACTTAGGCGACAATGCTCGCCATTGAGAGGTGTTCGATGACAAGAAAGCGACGTACGTTTACCCCTGAATTCAAGCAGGAAACAGCCAGTCTGGTGCTCGACCAAGGCTACA